>Ga0157372_10007666_pt1 | contig 11479 bp, 13 predicted proteins | sample C55metaG_FD_115307 | JGI IMG/M metagenome (GOLD analysis project Ga0157372, IMG submission 115307) | Corn rhizosphere microbial communities from Kellogg Biological Station, Michigan, USA - C5-5 metaG | ecosystem: Host-associated > Plants > Roots > Rhizosphere > Soil | place: USA: Michigan...
TCGACAACTCGGGTGTGTTCTCGTCGACGAACCCGTAGCCCGGCTCCGAGTGCCGGAACACGCGTAGCCACGCGGCGCCGACGCGGTTGCCCGTCTCGTGCGCGATCACGGCGAGGTCGCCCGGCCGCCCCCAGTTGTCGACGTAGCGCGAGAGCGGGATGTCCGCCTCGAACGCGTTGACGCGCCACGCGTACGCGTGCGCGAGCATCGAGCGCATGAACGGGACGTCGCCGGCCGAGCCCTTGCGCGTCACCCGATCTCCTCGGTCAGCTGCACGCGGTTGCCGTCCGGGTCGAAGACGTCGACGAGCCGCATCTGCCCGGCCAGCTCGAGGACGGTGCCGACCTCGACTCCCTCGTCGCGCAGCCGCTGGGCCGCCGACTTGATGTCGTCGACGTCGACCGCTGCCACTCCGCCGCCCATCGTCGGCTCGCCTTCGGCGAGCGCGATGCGCATCCTGCCCCGCTCGAGCCTCGACCACTTGTCGTCCCAGTCGACGAACGTCTCGTCGAACCCGAGCAGCCGCTTGTAGAAGTCGCGGCCGCGATCGAAGTCGCGGACGAGGTACCAGACGCGTGGGAGCTCGGAGCTCTGCGTCACAGGGCGAGGGCGGGATCTTCCACGAACGTCTTCACGGTTCGCAGGAAGTCTGCACCCTCGGCGCCGTCGACGGCGCGGTGATCGACCGTCAGCGTCAACGTCAGGACCGGGCGGATCTCGACCGCCCCGTCCCGGGCGACCGGCGTGTCGACCGTCGCCCCGACCGCCAGGATGGCGGCCTGCGGCGGGTTGAGGACGGCGACGAACTGCTCGATCCCGAACATGCCGAGGTTCGAGATGGTGAACGTACCGTCCTCGAGGTCGTGCGTCGTCAGCTTGTTGTCGCGGGCCCGGCCGACGATCTCGCCGCGGGCGGCCGCCACCTCGGCGAGCGCGAGGCGTTCGACGCTCCGGATCACGGGCACGACGAGGCCCTGCGGGGCCGCGACGGCGATCCCGACGTTGGCGGTCGGGAAGCGGAGCAGCGCGTCCTCCGAGTACTGGACGTTGACGTTGCGGTGGCGCATCAGCGCCTGCGCGCAGACCTTCGCGAGCAGGTCGGTGACGGTGATCCGCACGTCCGGGTTCAACTCGCGGGCGCGCGCGACGAGCTCGTTCGCGCGCGTCATGTCGGCGGTCACGGTCAGCTGGAACACGGGCGCCTCCCAGGCCGCCGTGAGCCTGCGCGCGATCGTCTTGCGGATGTTGGTCAGACCAATTCGCTCGGCCTCACCGGCCGTGACCGGAACCGGCGATGCCGACGGTGCAGGTCTGGCCTGCGCACCTTCGACGTCCTTCGCGACGATCCGTCCCTCGGGCCCCGTCCCGGTCAGGGATGCGAGGTCGATCCCTCGCTCCCGCGCCAGCCGCCGGGCGAGCGGCGACGCCTTGATCCTCCCGTTGGTGGTGGACGGTGCGACCCCTCGCGATTCCGCTGGCGCGGACTCGCTAGTGCTAGGGGCCTCCGAGGGAACCTGCGGCGCCGCCGAGGCACTAGCGGAACCCGCGTCAGCGGGTTCCGCGGCTGGAACGTCCTCCCCGGGCTCCCCGATGAAGGCAATGGTCTGACCAACTGGGGCCTCCCCTTCGGACAGGGCGATCTTCAGCAGCACCCCGGCGAAGTCGGACTCGACCTCCTGCGTCACCTTGTCGGTGTCGATCTCGTAGAGCGGCTCGCCCTTGGCGACCGTGTCGCCCTCGTTCTTCAGCCACTTGGTGACGGTGCCGGACTCCATCCCCTGCCCGAGCCGGGGGAGCTTCACCTCCGACGCCATTTAGCGATGCCCCCGGCAACGTCTGCGGGCTCCCTGGCCCGCGATCACACGGCGCGCTGCCGCGTACTCGGTCTCGTCCATCGCGCTGCTATGAACGAGACGTGCGTCCTTGCATCGCTTGGCGCTCGCGACCCAGGAAGCGCGCGACGTCACCGCGGGCATCGCTACGCCACCGTCCGCTTGATCGCGGCGAGCACGTCCTCCGCGTGCGGAACGACGTACTGCTCCATCACGGGAGCGAATGGGAGCGGCGTGAACTTCGCGCCGACGCGCTCGATCGGGGCGTCGAGATAGTCGAACGCCTGGTGCTGGAGGACTGCGGTCACCTCGGCGCCGAAGCCCATGCGCGTCACCGCCTCGTGCGCGACGACGGCGCGGTTCGTCTTCTTGACCGACGCGACGAGCATCTCCTCGTCGAGCGGCTGCAGCGTGCGCGGGTCGACGATCTCCACGGAGATGCCGTCCTCCTCCGCCTGCTTCGCCGCCTCGAGCGTGCGGTGGACGAGCGGGCCGATCGCAATCACGGTCACATCGGTTCCTTCGCGCACGACGCGCGCCCGGCCGAACGGGATCGGCTCGAGCTGCTCCGGCACCTCGCCCTTGACCGGGTACAGCAGCCGGTGCTCGAACAGCACGACGGGGTTGTCGTCGTGGATCGCCGTCCAGAGCAGGCCCCGCACGTCCTCGGGCGTCGACGGGTATGCGACCTTGAGCCCCGGGACGTGGACGAGCCATGCTTCGAGCTGCTGCGCATGCTGTGCGCCCGGCGACCAGCCGGCGCCGCCCTGCGTGCGGATCGTCAGCGGCACGGTCAGCTGACCGCCCGACATGTAGCGGTGCTTCGCCGCCTGGTTGACGATCTGCTCGAGCGAGAGCGTCAGGAAGTCCTCGTACATGATCTCGACGATCGGGCGCATCCCGGCCATCGCCGCGCCGATACCGGCGCCGACGATCGCCATCTCGGAGATCGGCGTGTTGCGAACGCGGTCCGGGCCGAACTCGTCGAGCAGCCCCTGCGTCACACCCATCGAGCCGCCCATCTCGGCGATGTCCTCGCCCATGATGAACACGCGGTCGTCGGCGCGCATCGCCTGCGCGATCCCGTCGCGCACGGCCTCGCGGTAGGTGACCTCAGGCATAGACGTTCTTCAACGCGTCTTCGGGCTTCGGGTCAGTGCCGTTCTTCGCGAACTCGAGCGCGTCGTCGACGACACGATGCGCTTCCTCGTCGAACGCCTCGAACTCCTCGTCGGAGAGGCCGAGCCGCTCGCGGAGCCGCGGGATCGGATCGTGGAACGCCGCCGCCTCACGGTCTTCCTTCGAGCGGTAGACCTGCGGGTCGCCGATGTAGTGCCCGTGCATCCGGTACGTCGGGATGTCGAGGAATACCGGCCCCTGCCCGGAGCGCGCGTACTCGAGCGCCTCCGTCGCCGCCGCGTAGACCGCCTCGACGTCCTGACCGTCGACCTTGAGCGAGCGCATGTTGAACGCCAGCGCGCGCTTCGACATGTCGTCCCACACCGGCGAGTGCTGCCAGCCGGGCGTCGACTCGGCCCAGTGGTTGTTCTCGCAGACGAAGACGGTCTTCGTCCGCCACAGCTGTGCGAGGTTGAGCGACTCGTGGAACGTGCCGATGTTCGTGGCGCCGTCACCGAAGAACGCGACCGCGACGCGAGGCTCGTTGCGCATCTTGAACGCGAGCCCGGCGCCGGTGACGGCCGGCAGCCCGCCGCCGATCACGGCGTTCGCGCCGTAGTTGCCGTGCTCGATGTCGTAGAGATGCATCGATCCGCCGTAGCCGTGCGAGACGCCCTCGACCTTGCCGTAGAGCTCCGCCATCACGCGGCGCGGGTTCGATCCGCGCGCCAGGGTGTGGCCGTGGGCGCGGTGCGTCGAGGCGAAGATGTCGTCGTCCTCCATCGCGCGGGCGACCCCGACCGCGATCGCCTCCTGGCCGATCGCGACGTGCAGGAACCCGGGCAGCTCGCCGGCGCGGAACCGGTCCTCGACCCGCTCCTCGAACCGCCGGATGAGGAGCATGTCGTGCAGGAACGCGCGCAGCGTGCCCTCGCCGACGGCGGTTTCTCTCTCGACCTTCGCCAAAGTGCCGGGAGTGTACGCTCCGCCCGTGAGCGTCGCCGACCAGTGGAAAGCCATTGGATCCGAGCTTCCGAACGGGTGGACGCAGGCTCGATTGCGGCTCGCGTTGAAGGATCGCGCGACCGCGGACCGCGCGGCCGCGATGCTCGGGCCGGCGGGTGCGTACCGCGCCGCTCCCACAGTGCTTCTCTTCGACGTCGCGCGCGACGGCAGCGCGACGAGCCCGGACAACCTGACGCGCCTGCTGCGCAAGGTGCCGAACGGGGCACTCTCGCTTTCTGGATCCCAGGCCGACGAATCCGTCGCGCCGGCGCGCGAGATCACGCCCTTGACAGAGTCGTGGGATCGCGCGGTGGCCGGCCTGCCGGCGGACTGGAGCGACCTCTACGTCGAGCTGAGTCTCACCTCGACCGACTTCATCGAGCCCGCAGCCGTGCTCTGCATCCAGTGCAACCCGCGGCGCGACGGCACACGTGCGGCCCTCCGCTTCCGCAGCGCCCGTGTGCAGGGCTACGGCGTCTCGCCGGAGATGGCGCGCCGCTGTCTCGAACGGTGCGACGCCGCCGGGATCGAGGGCGGCATCTCGGTCCTGCGCGCGCTGTCCGGGTCGCGCCACGTCGCCACCCAGGGACCGGTCTGGCTCGAGAACGGCAGGACGCTCTGATGGGTGACCCCGTCAGCTGGCTGCTGATCGAGCCCGGCTGGCACGTGGTCGACGCGGGCGGCAGCGCGATCGGCAAGGTCGAAGCGGTCACGGGCGACTCGAATGCCGACATCTTCGACGGGCTGGCGGTGGCGACCGAGATGCTGGCGCGGCCGAAGTACGTGCCGGCGGAGCAGGTCGGGACGATCACGGACGGGACGGTGCAGCTCACGCTCGAGCGGAGCGCGTTCGACGCGCTCGGCGAGTACGAGGAGCCGGCCGACTCGGTCGAGGTGGAGAGCGAGAAGGCGCCGCTCGGCGAGCGCCTCGAAGCGAGGATGGTCCACGAGGACGCGCGCGAGCACCGAGAGACGCTCGCCCGGCGGATCGCCACCTGGCTCGGGCTCGCGGGGCGGCGCTGACCGACGCGATCGGCCTCGCCGCGCAGGTGCGCGACGGCGAGGTCTCGCCACGCGAGCTCGCCGAGCAGGCGATCGCCCGCATCGAGGCGGCGAACCCGACGCTCAACTTCCTCGTCACCGAGGCGTTCGATTTCGCCGAGCCCGCCGACGGCCCGTTCCGAGGCGTGCCGATGCTCGTCAAGGACCTGACGGAGACCGCCGGCATCCGGACGACGTTCTCGTACCGCGGCTACGCGGATTACATCCCCGAGAACGATCCGGCGACGGTGCGCCGCATGAAGGAGGCGGGCTTCACGATCGTCGGCAAGTCGAACACGCCGGAGTTCGGCATTACCTGCGTGACCGAGTCCGACCTGAACGGCGCGTGCCGCAACCCGTGGGACACCTCGCGCACGCCGGGCGGCTCCTCCGGCGGCGCGGCTGCCGCGGTCGCCGCCGGCGTGCTCCCGCTCGCGCACGGGTCCGACGGCGGCGGCTCGATCCGCATCCCGGCCTCGTGCTGCGGCCTGTTCGGGCTGAAGCCGTCGCGCGGTCGCGTCTCCCCCGCGCCGTACGTCAGCGGCTCGCTGGAGATGGCGCAGCAGGCCGGGCTCTCGGTCACCGTCCGCGACGCCGCCGCCTTCCTCGACCTGCTCGCCGGCTACGAGCCGGGCGACGCCCACTGGGCGCCGCCGCCGGAGCGCCCGTTTCTCGAGGAGGTCGGTCGCGACCCGGGGCGCCTGCGCATCGCCTTCACGACCGAGCCGGCCATCCCCCACGACGTCGAACCGGCCGTGGCGGCGGTTGCGCGCGCGGCCGCCAACCTGCTCACCGATCTCGGCCATGACGTCGTCGAGTCGACGCCGCCCTGGCACGACGAGTCGCTCCTGTCGACGTTCGCGCGGATCTGGCAGCTGACGCCCGCCCTCTACCCGTTCGTCGACCCGGATCTGTTGACGCCGCTCAACCGCGCCCTCTACGACCGCGCGCACGAGACGTCGAGCGTCGACTACTCGCGCGCCGTCTCGGCGCTCATGCTCCACGCCCGCCGGGTGCTCGCGTTCTGGAACGACGTCGACGTGGTGCTGACCCCGACGCTCGCGAAGCTCCCGGTGCCGATCGGGTGGATCTTCGAGCCGGAGGATCCATGGGAGCAGTTCGAGCGCGGCGCGATGATGACGCCGTTCACGCCGCTCGTGAACGTGACCGGGCAGCCTGCCGCGAGCGTCCCGTTCGACGTCGTCGACGGGTTGCCCGTCGGGATCCAGCTGATCGGCCCGCCGGCCGGTGAGGCGGTGCTGTTCCGGCTCGCCGGGCAACTCGAGGCGGCGCGTCCGTGGGCCCACCTGCTCCCGCCGAGGTTTGCTGCAGCTTGACCCGGGCGAAAGACTCTGCATGCTGCGCAAAGCGATGTGGACCGGCCTGTATGCCGGGTTCGGCGCCGCGTCGACGATCGTCGCGCGCCGGCTTGCCGCGAAGGTGTGGCGGGTCGCGACCGGCGAAGAGCCACCGACGAAGAAATGACGAAGGCCGACCAGGCACTCGACTCGACAGCGGACAAAGTCGCCGGCTTCGTCCGTGACGCTCGCGCCGCGGGCGGCCTCAAGGGCAAGCTCGGCGACGCGCTCGCCGACGACCCGGACTTCATCCGTAAGCTGAAGCCGAGCTTGATCAAGGCACGCGTCAAGGGACGGGCACCCGTAGAGCTTGCGCCGCAGGCGCCGTCGGGCCCGCAGGTCGAGCGGCCGAAGGCGAAGCGCCGCGGCGGCCCGAGTCCCTGGCTCGTCGTCGGAGCCGCGTTCGCAGCGGGCTACCTGCTCGCGAAGACGATCGACTGGAGAGGTCATGCCCATCCCCGTCTCTGAGGCCGTCCGGAACGTCGCCGAGCATGCGTCGTCGGTCGCGAAGCTCGAGCTCCGGCTCGCGACGCTCGAGCTGAAGCAGAAGGTCGGTTCCGTCGCGATCGGGATCGGCCTCGGTGCCGCCGCGGCGCTCCTCGCGCTCTTCATGCTGGCCTTCGGCCTCGCGACCGTCGCGGCCGTGCTCGCGACGTTCCTCTCCTGGTGGCTCGCGCTGCTGGTCGTGACGGTCGCATTGCTGCTCCTGTCGGGCCTGCTCGGCGGGCTTGCGCTCCGCGCGATCAGGAAGGGCTCGCCGCCCATCCCCGAGCAGGCGATCCGGGAAGCCAAGCTGACCTCGGCGGCGATCAAGAGCTGATGGCGCGCGCAGAGGAACAGCTACGGAAAGACATCGACGCCGAGCGCGAGCGGCTCGCGTCCGCCGTCGACGAGCTTCGCGGCTCGATCGCCGGCGCAGCCGACATCGGCGGCAAGCTGAAGGCGAAGCTGCCGCTCGCCGTCGGTGCGGCAGCATCCGCGGGTTTCGTCGTCGCCGGCGGGGTCGGCGCGACCGCGCGCTACTTCGCACGGCGCGGTCGCGAAGGCCGAGAACGGGCCCGCCTCGGCAAGCTGTCGCTGTTCAAGCGCGATTGAGCCGCGTTGGGCACGCGCCCTCGACGCCGCAGCGTCTCACGCGCGCCGAATGGATCGCCGTCTCCAAGCGCACGTTCAAGAGGTTTCTCGCGGACGACTGCATGGGGTTGTCGCAGCAGGTCGCCTACAGCGCATTGCTCGCGTTCTTTCCGGCGGTGGTCGCGCTCGTCGGGCTGCTCGACCTGATCGGCGCCTACGACGCGCTGCAGCGGTTCCTCAACCCGGTGGCGCCCAAGGCGGTCACCGATCTGATCCAGACCTTCCAGCAGGACTCGAACGGCGGTGGTTCCGCGATCGCGTTCGTCGTCGGGCTCCTCGGCGCCGTGTGGGCGGCGTCAGGAGCGATGGGCTCGATCCTCAAGGCGGTGAATCGCGCGTACGAGCGCACGGAGACGCGACCGTTCTGGAAGCTGCGGCTGATCTCGATCCTGCTCGTCACCGCGACCGGCGTCGCGACCGCGGGGATGCTGCTCCTCGTCGTGCTCGGCGGGACGCTGGGCGATGCGATCGCGACCAGGGCGCATTTTGGCGGCCTGTTCACGTGGGCCTGGAACCTCGCCCGCTGGCCGATCGCCTTCGCGTCCGTGCTGCTCTTCTTCGGGCTCGTCTACTACCTCGCCCCGAACATCGACCATCGCCGATGGCACTGGGTGACACCGGGGTCGATCGTCGGGGGGCTCACGTGGATCGTGCTCAGCGGGCTCTTCGCGCTCTATACCGCCTTCTCGAACTCGTACTCGAAGACCTACGGTGCGCTCGCAGGAGGCATCGTGCTGCTCCTCTGGCTGAACTACACGGCGTGGGCGATCCTGTTCGGCGCCGAGCTCAACTCGGAGCTCGACCGGCAAGCGGACATTCACGCCGCAGGCGGGGAACACGCAGGTTTGACCAGACCAGCACGACGAACGCGTTAGCCCGGCGTAAGCATCCGGCAAAGCCCGTTTCCGAATCGCATTGGCACCCGTTGTGACGGGGCACGACACGACGGTATCCACGAAAACGGAAGGGGCAGGTACCAATGAGGAAACGTCTCCTTTCGGCGCTGCTCGGCACGCTCGTCGCGGGGCTCTTCCTCGCGGCGGCCGCGTCCGCAACAGCGCCGGTCAACACAGCGGCACCGAGTATCAGCGGGACCGCGAAGGTCGGTCAGACGCTGACCGTCTCGAACGGCACCTGGTCGAACAGCCCGACCAATTACACCTACCAGTGGCAGCGGTGCTCGTCCTCGACGTCGTGCACCGACATCTCGAACGGCGTCGGGCAGACGTACATGGTTCGGCAGGCCGACGGCGGCATGCGCCTTCGCGCGCAGGTCAACGCGATCAACGCCGACGGCAAGGCAACGGCGAGCTCCGCTCTCACCGCGGTCGTGCCCGCAACGGGCGCTCCGGTCAACACCGTTCGTCCGTCCGTCACCGGGAATGCGGTCGTCGGCGACACGCTGACGGCGGAGACCGGTACGTGGACGAACTCACCGACCTCGTACAGCTACCGCTGGGTGCAGTGCGACCACTTCGGCGCGTCGTGTGTAGCCATTCCCGGCGCGACCGGCAAGACCTACGGCGTCCGGTTCGCCGACACGTTCGGGACGCTCCGCGTCGACGTGACGGCCAAGAACTCGGCCGGTGCCACGACTCGCCGCTCGACGCCGAGTGACGTGGTCGAGCCGCAGCCTGTGATCCATGTGGCGGGAAACAAGGCGCCGACGATCGTGTTCCTGTCGCTCAAGCGGCTCGGTCAGCGCGTCTATGCACGCTTCCGCGTCTGTGACGACGCACCGAAGGGTGTCACGGTCATCGAGCGTGACTCGAAGGCGGGTGCCCTCGCCTACGTGCGTCGTTTCACCGTGACACCGAACCGGTGTGTCGTCGCGACCCGCAGCTGGGTCCCGGCGCCGCGGTTCCGCACCAAGGGCCGCTTCGTGGTCACCCTGCGTGCGGTCGACAAGTCGCGCGCGTCGAGCAAGTTCGTCTCGCGCTCGATGGTGAAGCGCTAGGCACGGAGCTCCGCGCCGAAGCGCGAGCTCAACTCGGAGACGATCGCGGCCCGGAGACGGGCCGCGTCGTCGTCCGAGAGCGTCCGCTCGGCCGACTGGAACGCGACCGCGAACGCGACCGACTTCTTGCCCGCGGGAATCTGGTCGCCCCGGTAGTCCGACAGGAACCGCGCGTCGCGCAGCTCCTCGCCGGCGGCCTCCCGGGCGGCCGCGATCAGGTCACCGGCCGGGACGCCTTCGTCGACGACGAACGCAAGATCTTGGCGAATCGGCGGATAGGTGATGACGTCGCGGTAGGTCACGCGCTCCGGGACGAGCGCGAACAGCTCCGCGAGGTCGAGCTCGAAGGCGCTCCACTCCCCCTCCGGCCCGACGCCCGGCGCGTACGTCCCGACCCAGCCGGACTGCACGGTCGCTGCGACCGAGAGCTCGTAGGCAATCTCCGCGCGACTGAACGTCGGCTCGACGTTCAGCGCGCCGAAGACGGCCTCGACGAGGCCGCGCGCGCGGAAGTAGTCGCCCTGCACGATCCCGCCGAGCCGCCACCGCTCCTCGGGCACCGGGCCCGGCGGCAGGTAGACGTGCGCGATCTCGAAGAGCGCGACGCCGCCGTTCCCCGCGTCGAGGTTGTGCTGCGCCGCTCCGATCAACCCGATCGTGAGGCTCGTGCGCAGGACGCGCTGCTGCGACGACAACGGCTCGGGCAGCGCGAGCGCGTTCGGATCCGGATCGCCGTGCTGCAGCGAATAGGTGTACGCCTCGTACATCCCGGCACCGACGAGCACGTCGGCGACGAGGCGGCGCAGCCGCTGCTCGTGCGTCAGCCGGCCGTACATCGCCTGGCGTCTCGGCAGCGTCGCCGGGACGTCCTCCAGGCGGAAGCGCCCGACCTCCTCGACGACGTCGATGTCGCGGCGCACGTCGCGCGCACGCCAGGGCGGGACCGTGACCTGCCAGTCGCCTGCCACCTGGAAGCCGAGCCGGGCGAGCCGCTCGCGCTGCTCGTCCTCGGCGATCTCGAGCCCGACCGTGTCGTTCGCGTACTGCGGGCGGTAGGCGATCACCGCGGGCGGTGCGGGGTCGGCGCGCAGCTCGGTCTCACCCGTCCAGCGCGCGCCGGCCAGCTCCGCGAGGAGCTGCGACGCGTACGTCGCCGCGAGCGCGGCCGCCTCGGGGTCGACGCCCTTCTCCCACCGCGTCTGGGCCTCGGAGCGCATGCGGTGCCGCTCGCCGCTTCGGATGACCGTGAGCGGCTCGAAGTTCGCGGTCTCGAGCACGACCGACGTGGTGGCGGCGGAGACCTCGGTGTTCTCGCCACCCATCACGCCGGCGAGGCCGATCGGGCGCTCGTGGTCGGCGATCACCAGGTCGGCCGGGTCGAGCTCGCGTGACGTGCCGTCGAGGGTGACGAGCACTTCCTTCGAGTGCGCGCGGCGCACCACGATCCCGCCGCGCAGCGTGTCGGCGTCGTACGCGTGCAGCGGGCTGCCGAGCGCGAGCATCACGTAGTTCGTGATGTCGACGACGTTCGAGATCGGCCGCATGCCGGCTCCCATCAGCCGTCCCTTCAGCCAGGCGGGCGATTCGCCGATCGTCACCTCGCGGAAGACGCGCGCGATGAAGCGCGGGCACGCGTCGAGGTCGTCGATCGCGAGCGAGAACGGCTCATCCCCGTCGCGCGCCGGATCGGCGCCGGGCACCGGGCCGAGCTCCGCACCGGTCAGCGCGGCGACCTCGCGCGCGATCCCGTAGATCGACGTCAGGTCGGGTCGGTTGTAGAGCGTCTCGATCTCGAGGACGTCGTCGCCGAGCGGCAGCACGTCGCCGAGCGGCATGCCGGCCTCGAGCTCGTCAGCGAGGAGCATGATCCCGCCGTGGTCGGTGCCGAGCTCGAGCTCGCGCTCCGACAGGATCATCCCGTCAGACACCTCACCCCGGAGCTTCCGCTTCTCGATCCGGAAGTCGCCCGGCATCACCGCGCCCGGCGTCACGACCGCGACGGTCGCGCCGGCGCCGAAGTTCCACGCGCCGCA
>Ga0157372_10007669_pt1 | contig 11477 bp, 8 predicted proteins | sample C55metaG_FD_115307 | JGI IMG/M metagenome (GOLD analysis project Ga0157372, IMG submission 115307) | Corn rhizosphere microbial communities from Kellogg Biological Station, Michigan, USA - C5-5 metaG | ecosystem: Host-associated > Plants > Roots > Rhizosphere > Soil | place: USA: Michigan...
GATCATCGACAGCCTCGCCGCCGTGCGCGCCGGGCACCGCGTGGACGCCCAGTCGCTCGACCGGGAGATCATCGCGCGAACGCCGGCGGGCGCCGCCCACTGACGCAGCTACCGGCGGCGGCCGAAGCTGCGCAGGACCCGGTGCTTGGTGTCGATGACCGCCAGGTCACCGGCAACATCGATCGTGTGGATCCCGGCGGCGCCGAGATCGTGTGCGGTGAGGGTCGAGACGGGCTGCTCACGGTACTCGGTCGGACTCAGCGCAAGGATCTCGTTCACGACGATCGCGCGACCGTATTCGCCGCTTCCGTCCTGGGCCGGGCGTAGCAGTCGACCGTTGTCCCGCACGATGCGGCCGGCGGGACGCGCCCCGACGACGTTCGAGACCACCGGGTTTGCGGGATGTGGCACGAACGGCCCGCGGAGCGTCGCCGCATACCAGACGTGGAGCTCGTCGTCGCTCGAGCCGCTTCCTGTTCCCATTGCACAGAAGAGCCACCAGAGGTCGCCGTCCCAGAAGAGCGTCGGGTCGTAGGCGCGGACGCCGTCGAGCAGAACGGTGTCGTCGACCCACCGGTCCGGGAGCTGCTCGCACCTGAGCAGCACGACGCGGCCGCTCTCTGCCTGCTCCGGGAGCATGTACCAGGTGCCGTCCACCTCGAAGACGATCGGGTAGGACAGGTGGTGCTGTGCGGTCACAGCGCGTCTCGCTTCGCCGGTCGACAGGTCGATGACCGAGATCGCAGCGCGGCCGAGTGCCAGGTCGAAGTCCTCGACGAAGAGAAACGTCCCGTCGGCCGTCCTCGCGAAGAACGGATCGGCGTAGAACCTCCCAGGCGGAGCCGGCACTTGGCGCAGGTCGTGTGGGACCGCGAACGGCTGATCGGAAGCCACAGTCCCGTAGGCGACACGCCAGTCGACCCTCGTGAGCCTCAGCACGGCCGCGGCGCCGACCGCCCCGGCGACGAGACGCGCCACTGCCGGAGAGGCCGCCCGGTGGACCGTCGGCGAGGCGGCGGGCTCGGCGTCCGGCCACCCGTCGCGTGCGTCGAAGCGATCGAGGGCGCGGACGACCAGCGCGGCGGCTCGCTCGCGGATTCGCTCGGCACTGCGCCGCGCGGAGTACCTGGTCAACGCGACGGTGCTCGCGACAGCACAGCGCTCGCCGGCGACGCTCTTGACGCGAACCTCGATGCGGAAGACCTGCCGGCCCGCAGCCAGCTCCGCGAGGATCGCCTCTTCGTCGAGCTCGCGCGGGTGCAGGAACACGGTGGGGATAGACGTCACCGCTTCTGCCGTACTGCCGGCAGAGGTGAGGTCGAGGACGACGTCGGGATCGGCCGGGACCGCGGTCACGCCGTCTGCCCGTTCGACCGACGACGGCCAGCGGTCGAGCCTCGCGTACGTTCGCAACGCAAGGCTTCGAGGTTGCCGATGCGACGGCGTCGCCGAGATGCTGACCGGGAGCCCCGAACGCTCGAGCGCCTCGAGAACCGTGCGCTGCCACGGCAGAAGCGGGTCGTCGACGAGGACGGCAGTGAGTCTCGGCCGGCCCGGGCCGTTCATGCGAGCGACCGGGTCAGGGTGGCCAGGCGGCGCATCTGGTCGACGCGCGAGGGCAGGCTCTCGGCGTACGCCCTTGCGGACTTGCCGCAAGCGATGCGCTCCTCGGTCGTGACGGTCGCGAGCGCCGCGACGATCGCGCCGGTGTCACCCGGCGGGACGACGACACCTGCGCCGGCGCGCTCCACGAGCTCCGCCGCGGACCCCTCGCCGGCGTAGACGATGAACCGCCCGGCAGCCATGTACTCCTGAAGCTTCGACGGCGCGGCGGTGATGCGGTGAAGCTCGCTGCGCTGGAGCTGCGCGAAGAGGACATCCGACGTCCGGTAGAGCTCGGTGAGTTGGGCCGGGCTGACATACCCGGTGAAGGTGACGTTCGGAAGGCCCGTCGCGGCCTCCTCGAGCCGTCGGCGAGCCGGTCCGTCGCCCGCGACGGTGATGTCGACCTGCGGAGCCCGACGCGCGACCTCGAGGAGGACCTCGAGTTGCTGTGCGTGACCCACGAGCCCGGCATACAGGACTCGCAGCCGGTCGGACGGCGGAGCCGGCGACGGGGTCAGGGCTGCGAGGAGCGCGGCGTCGATCCCGTTCGGGACGACCTCGATCCGCCGACCCCGAAGACGATCCCGCAGCGGGACGGCAAGCCCCTCGGTCGCGCACGTCACGATGTCGACACGGGCCGCCACCCACCACATGACGCGGGCGACGAGCCCGATCGCGGCCCGCGCGGCGGCGCCCGTCACCACGTCGTCCTCCTTGCCGTACTCCCAGGTGAGATCCCGGACATCCCAGACGACGCGAGCGCGCCGCCGACGCCCTACGGCCAGTGCAGCAGGACCGAGGAACATGCTCGGCGACGACGTCACGACGACGTCGGGTCGAACACGCACGGCGGCTCGTGCGAGCCGGACCGCAAGCCCGAGCTCGGCGGCGGCGCGCGCCGCCCACGAGCCGCTTCGCCGCATCGGCGGGCGCACACGGGTCAGGGTCGCCCCGGGAGGAAGGACGGGCGGAGGCATTCCCACGTACGCAGCGGCATCCGGGTAGCTCGGCTCCGGAGCAACGACATGGAGCTCCCCCACCTCGGACAAGGCGGCGGCCATCGCGGCGACGCGGTTTGCGCCCGCGAACGTCTCGGGCGGGAAGAACTGCGTCAGGAGACAGACCTTCACGTGGAGGACGCCTCGGCCATCATTTCCCGGAGCGTTTCCGCGACGCGCTCGGCGTCGAACGAATCGGCGACACGAGCTCGTGCAGCTGCCCCGATCCGAGCGCGAAGCTCGGGATCCGCAGCCATGTGACGTAGGGCTTCGGCCAGCGCCTCGCGGTCGCTCGGAGGCACCAAGAGCCCCGCACCGTCGGTGATGAGCTCACGCGTCGCTCCACTGTCGGTCGCGACGACGGGAACACCTGCGGCCATCGCTTCCATCAGGGAGACGGGGATGCCCTCGTGCTCGGTCCCCGTCGAGGAGCTGGCAAGGACGATTGCGTCCCAGTCCCCCGCCCGCAGCGAAGCAAGGAGCTGATCGTGATCGACGAGGCCGGTGAAACTGACGCGGTCCGCGACGCCGAGCCGTCCTGCCACCGCTCGCAGCGACGCTTCGAGAGGCCCGTCGCCGATGAGCTCCAACGTGGCGCCACATCCTCCGCTTGCTCCAAACGCGTGCAACAACGTCATGTGGTCTTTCACCGGAATCAGCGACGCTACGCAGACGAACCGGCAGCGATCCTTGTCGCGCTCGCGCACCGACGATTCGCTCGGCATGCGCACGCCCATGTGCACGACACGCGGTTCGGCGCGCGGGACGATGGCGCGCACGTCCTCGACGGCGCGCTCGCTGATCACTCGGGTGAACGCCGCGGACCCGATCTTCGCCTCGAGGAGGTTGTTCTCGAAGATGTCCCATCGATGGAGTGTGAGGCTCCACGGAATGCCGGTCGCGCGAGATGCCGCCATCGCGAGCGTCGAGCTCGCGCCACCCCAGTGGGCATGAATGTGGCGCGCGCCGTGCGTTCGCACGACCCGGATCATCGCTCCGAGCCTCCACAAGACAACCGCATTCTTGAGCCGGATTCGTGCCGGCTGGGGACGCGACAACATCGAGAGCCACGCTCGACGCCCCGCGGGGGCACCGAGAACAAGACGCACGAAATCGCGCGCGACAGCGAGCCGCGAGGGAACCGCGGTGCGCGCGACGACCGCACCTGCGTCGGTGTGGATCAGCCTGCCTCTACGAATCGCCGGAAAGACGGCGGCGTCCCAACCCGAGTCGATGTGCGCGACGATCTCCGGCCCGAGGAAGGCCTCCCCTGGACCGAACGGGTAGCGCGACGTTACGTAGACGATGTTCACGACGCTGCACTCACGATCGATCGGCCAGGCTCCGCACGAGGCCCCGGAAAGCCGGCATGCGAACGACGAACGCGACGTAGAGGATCGTCGCCAGCACGACGGCGAGCGCGAGCAGCGCCGCGGCGTCTGTCGCGATGTCGACCGCGGTCAGACCGGCCGCGACGAAAGCAGCCGGCAAGACGAACGGACGGATGTCTGTGAAGAAATGGCCGAACGTGTATCCGAAGCGTCGGCGGCAGACGAGCAGCGTCCCCCCGACGAAGACGGCGATGCCGACGTCGGTCCCGATCGCGGCGCCCACGATGCCGATCGTCGGAATGAGCGCGATGTCGATGAGCGTGTTGACCAACGCAGCTGCAACCGCAAACGGGAGGCGCTCGCGGCCCGCGCCGAGGTAGTCGAGAGCTTTCGAGGCAACAGGTGCGACTCCGGACAGCAGGACCCACGGGGCGAGGGCTCTCGTCACGAGCGGAGCGTCGGCGTAGTTCGCGCCGGCCACGAGCTGGACGATGCTCGCGCCGGCCGTGACGACGATCACAGCGCACAGGAGCTGGAACGCGAGTAGGAGCTGGAGCGAGCCACGAAACCGAGCAAGCGACGTCGCACTCGAGTCGATAGTGATCCGCGGTCCGATTGCCGTCGCAACCGCGAGCGCAGGGTACGAGACCAGGGTCAGGACGCGTGCCGGTGCCTGGAAGAACCCGGCGTGGCGTGAGTCGAGGAAGGCGGCGATCAAGAGCACGTCGATCTGGACGAACAACGTCCAGGCGGCGTCCACGAACGCCAGCGTGACGGCGTAACGCCCGACCAGCCGGATGGTGGATCGCGTCGGACGCGCCACTCGACGCCGCAGACGGAACCGGCGGTCGAGCAGGACGAGCCCGACGAGCGCTGCTGCGAGGAAGGCTGCAAGACGTCCGACCAGCGCACCGACGACGCCTGCTCCGCCGAGAACGAGGCCGAGCGCGATCGCAGCCTCGGCGACACTCTCGAGTGCGCCGACCACGAGCCCACGCGATGCGATGCGAACGGCGTTGAAGCTCCCGATCACGAACCCGAGAAGCGACTGGCCGAACACAACGCCCGCCAAGAGACGGATCGGCCACGCGAGCCGGCCGTCGCCGTACGCACGCGCGATGAAGGGCGCTGCGACGATCAGCGCCACGGCGGCGATGAGCCCCGCCACGAGCTTGAGCACGAGACCGGAGGCGAGCATCTGAGCCACGCGGGCACGCTTCGTCTCCTGGGCGACGTACCGACCGGTGGAGCCGGTGAGGCCTGCGTCGATCGGCATCAGCACGATGCCCCCGATCGCCAGCGTGATCGCGTAGCGGCCGAAGTCGAGAGGCCCGAGCAGGCGGATCAGGGCGAGCGTCAGCGCCCCGGTCACGACGACGCTGACGATTTGGAGCCCGAATGCGGCGCCGGCGTTGTGAGCGAATCCCTGGCCCGCGAGCGACCGCGGTGTTCTCGTCATCGTTGAAGACTGGGCCGGCGCCGCAAGCGCTCGCTGGACACCGGCAACTCTCGCTCCGCCGCGGCGGTGCCGCCCGCGGCGAGAAGTAACGCGATGACGAGCCACAGTTGCTTCTGGTATTGCGCGGTCAGGAAGACGAACGCGACGAGCATTCCGAAGCACCCGACGAAGAGCGCCCGACTGATCGCCGACACGTCCGCGCGCTGGGTCTCGGAGATCGCGCGTCGGCATGCGCGGAACGCGATCCCGAGGGTGACGAGGAAGAGCCCGAGGCCGATCGCGCCCAACTCGCTCGCGACATGCAGATACGTGTTGTGAACCTGCTCGTGCGCCTGGACGACCAGGTCCGCGCGGGGGAGGTTGCGATTGAGGTCGACTGCGTAACTCTGCTCCACCACGGTGAAGTTCCCGGCCCCCACCCCGAAGAACGGATGGTGCTCGAAGGTCGTCGCAGCGACCGCCCAGAGATCCGTGCGCCCGGTGCCGCCGTTCGACGTGAACGAGGTGATTCGGCTGAACGACTGCGGCGGTGCGACGAGAACCAGATAAAGCGACGCGAACGCCGCCATCACCAGAAGGACAACCATGATCTGGCGCCGCAAGTGCCCGGCGATCGCAATCGCGCCGAAGGCAGCGACGGCGAGCGCGATCACCCCGCCTCGCGACTGCGTCAGGAACAGGCCCACCGTCGAGATCACGCCCATCAGCCCGACGAGCACCCTCGCCCGCGTCGACTCCATCGTGAGCGCGAGGAACAACGAGAGGATGATCCCGGGAACGAGGACTGCTGCGAGGTAGTTCGGATCGGCGACGCCGCCGCTCAGCCGTCCGGTCGAGGCGAGCGTCTGGTCGGGGTGCGTGAGGCCGCCCATGCCGGCCGCCGCACTCACAGCGGCACCGATCACGAACGCGAGGCAGACGGTCATGAGGGCCTTGGGCGTCCGAACGATAGAAGCGACGACGACGACGAGCAACGGGCCTTGGGCGAGCCGGAAGGTGGCCGCCAGCGCGGTGTGCGGGTCCGACGCCCACAGCGCTGACATGATCCCGAAGACCACGAACGCGCCCGCCACGAGGGAGAACATGCGAACCGACGCGCGCGCGGTGAAGCGACGCTCTCCGATGCCTTCGTGGTAGAGCCAGGCGAGAACGAGCGCAGCACCGGCTCCCTTGGCGACCGAGACACTCGCCCCCACACCGGCGATCTGGCTCACGAACGTGAGCGCGACGAAGGCTGTGAGCGCGGCGACCGGCGCGACGAGCGCGACGAGAAGAAAAGCGAGCCCGCAGACGGCACCGGCTACGAGGAGCGGATTCGGAAGCGCGCCCGCGACCAGGCCGAAGGCCACACAGACGGCTCCGAGCACGACGATCGACAGCCGGGGCGAAGGCGCAGTAGCGCCTGCGATCATTTCGTCCGCTTGATGCGCGTCGCGCCGGAGCTCTGCGAGCGATCGCTCGCCTTCCGCGGGGCGACCGGTCTCAGCTCGACCGGCACCGGCATCGTCGATCCGTGAACTGCAAGCTCCGGCGGCTGCCTCGTAGTCACGACGAGACCGGCCGCCGTGACGCCGTACTGGCCCAGCGACTCGCGAAGCGCATCGAGCCGGCTCCTTCGCGTGTAGCCGATTCGGACCGCGATGAGCGTGAGGTCGGCGGCCGATGCGAGGAGAAGCGCATCCGAGACCTCGGTAGCCGGCGCCGAGTCGACGACGATGATGTCCGCCTTCCCACGCAGCGAGGCGAACAGCCGGTCGACCCGCTCGGTGTCGAGCTGATCGATCTCCGCCATGTGCGAGAGCGACGGCAGAAGGATCCGCAGGTTCTCGTAGCCGGGGACGGCTGCGATCGCAGCGTCAGGATTGCCACGGACGAACGCAGAACCGAACCCGTCCTTGGGCGGAGGCACTCGGAAGATGCCCGCGATCATCGGCCGGCGGAAGTCGCCGTCGACCAGCAGAACCTGCATGTCTTGCGCTGCGAGCGTCACTGCGAGGTTGACGGCGGTCAGGGTCTTGCCCTCACCCGTCATCGCACTCGTGACGAGCACGACGGGAGTCTCCTTGGTGTGCGGCGAGCGGAGGATGTTGGTGCGCAGCGTGCGGTATGCCTCCCAAGCGCTCGGTGGAAGGTTCGAACGACCACCGAAGTACGCGCGCAAGGTCGCATCCGACATGCGCGGCACACGCGCGAGGACCGGGAGCCGGTCGCGGACGAGCAGGTCGTCTTCACGACGAAGCTTGCCGCCGACGCTGTCGATGAACAGTGCGGCACCGAAGCCCAGGAGCAGCCCGGCGAGCGCAGTGGCGATCACGACCACGCTCGCCGCCGGCTTGGCGGGCGCGGTCGGCGTCTGGGCTCGATTGAGCACGGCCACGGTCGGGTCGGGAAGGCCGATGAGCGAACGCAGGGCCGCCAGCCGGGACTGGAGCGGCGCCAGGCTCCCCGTCAGCTTGGGATTGCTCTGCGCGATCTGCTGTTGGAGTCGCGCGATCACCGTCTTGACGCCGGTCTGGACCTCCTGCGTTCGACGCGCAACCGTGGCATCGACGAACGCATCCGCGATGTCGCGCGCGAGCGTCGGAGTCGACGCCGACGCCTCGACCGAGACGATGTTGGTCTGGGAGAGCGGCTGAACGCTGATGGAGCTCAACAATGCGTCCGGTGATTCCGAGACATGGAGCCGCTGCTTCGCGATTGCGGCGGTCTCCGGCGTCTTCAGGTACCGGGCAAGCGTCAACACATTCGACGTCGGGTCCGAGGAGATGCTGCGGAAGAGGTTGACACCGACGTACGTGTTGTCCGAGATATCGATCGGCGAGATGAGGAGGTCCGCCTGCGCGTGGTAGGTCGTCGGAACCAGGTTGCGGCCGATCAGGCCACCGCCGACGCACAACAGGAAACACAGGGCGACCACGACCCACTGCTCCCGAAGGATCCGAAGGTAATTCGTCGACAGCGCAGCAGCCGACGACGGGCTCGAGGCGTTCTCAGGGCGCGGTTCGCTCATGGACGACGTATCGGTCGGGACTCGGAGACCTTGAGGGTATTCGGTCCGGCTGACGTGGCGGCGGACGGGATCACGAGCTTGGGGCGCGGGACCCGGAGCCGGAAGGCCGCCTTCCGCATGAACGCTGCGACTCTCAGGGTCGTGCGCTGCTCGTAGGAGGCGAAGCGCTCTGCGGCCGTCGCGAAGACCGCGTCACCGTAGAGCGCGGCGAGGGACTCGAGTTGGCTGACGTGGAGGTGATGGTAGAACGAGCTCGCGATATTCGCCGGAGGCTTCGGATACAGGTCATAGCGCGACCACGTTCCGAGGTCGAACTGCGGCAACGTACTCACGAGCCCGGTGAGGAGGTCGTCGTGCAGGCGGCGCACCGATTCGTCCTGCAGCGTCTCGGCGACGTCGCGAACGCCCCAGAGCGCGAACACCGCGCCGTTCAGCACATGCGAGGCCGGAGTCGTCGGATACTCCTCGGCGAACAGGTTCGTGCCGATCACGGACGTCACCCCGCCCTGCTCGACCCGTCGGTCGAACGGACGCATCGCGAGCAGCGCCGAATCTGCGAGCTCTTCCCGCCCCGTCTCGAGGTACACCCGGAGCAAGAGGCTTGCAGCCTGGCCCTGCGCCATCGCAGAGAGCCAGGGCGGACGGAGAGCCACGCGATGCGCGTACGGGAACTCGTGGTACCAGCCTCCTTCGTCTGCGCTGCCGGGAGGCTGCTGGGTCGCGACGAAGAACGTCGCGGCCGAATCGGCGAAGTGCAGCGCATCGGCGTCCCCGGTCGACACGTATCTCTCGAAATGACCGAGCGCGACCTGTGCGAGCTTGACGTAGCCGTACCCGGCCTGAAGCCATGCCGGAGGCCACGCCGCATCACTCAAAGTCTTCGGGTGGAAGTCGATGTAGTAGCCTCGAAGGCGCGACCGATCGACTTGACGGCCCGGCAGAAGGCGCAGGCGCTTGGCGCTGCTGAAGAAGCCGGCATCCACGACGAAGCTTCGACAGTAGCAGCCTCCGATTTGCGCCTCATCCTGTGAACGCACCCGTGCGAGCGACGAGTGCCTAGGGTTCGCGTCGTCACGCTCGTCGACCGTGTGATCGGCGGAGGCGGCGGCGAGCGCGTCGCCGCTGCGCTGACCGCTGCTCTCGATCCGGAGCGTTTCGACCGCGCGTTGTGCGTGACGCGCCCGTCACCGCGCGATCAGGTCGAGGAGCTGCGCGACGCAGGCGTGACCGTGATCGAGCTCGACCGGCGACGCCGGCTCCAACCGGTTGCGTGGCTTCCGCTCGTTCGCCACGCACGGCGGCACGGCATCGACGTCCTGCACTGCCACAAGTTCGGCTCGAACGCCTGGGGCGCTGTGATCGCCCCGTTGATCGGAGCGCCGGTCCTCGTGACGCACGAGCATTCCTGGTCGTTCACCGGCGACCGTCGGCGCATGCTCGTCGACCGCCACGTGATCGCCCCACGAGCGGCCGCGATGGTCGCCGTGTCTTCACTCGACGCCCGCCGCATGGTCGAGATCGAGCACCTTCCGCGCGACAAGGTGCGTGTGATCCCGAACGGGATCGTCACCCCACGCGTCGCCGACCCACTGGCGCTGCGCCGCGCGCTCGCGATCGACCCGGAGGTGCCGGTGATCGGCTTCGTCGGGCGGCTTCGCCCGGAGAAACGGGTCGACTTGATACTCACTGCCGCCGCGACGCTGCTCGGGGAGAGAAAGGTCCACGTCGTCCTCGTGGGCGCCGGCCCGGAAGAGGCCACCTTGCGCGACCAGGTGCGTGAAGCCTCGATCGCCGATGCGGTCACGTTTCTCGGCTTCCGCGCGGATGCCACCACGCTCGCCGCCGGCTTCGACGTGGCGGTGCTCGCGTCCGACCGGGAAGGAGCGCCTCTCACGCTGCTCGAGTACATGGCGCTCGGACGTCCGATCGTCACGACCAGCGTCGGTGGGATCCCGGAGATCGTCGAGGACGGCCGCGATGCCGTGCTCGTGCCACCCGGTGATGCTGCATCGCTCGCAGGTGCCATCGGTCGGCTGCTCGACGACCCGGCGGAGCGACTTCGACTCGGATCGGAGGCGGCCGCGCGGCAGGCGGCGCAGTTCAGCTTCGAGGAGATGACCCGTCGGGTGGAGCGCCTCTACCTCGAGCTCCTCGGACGCACCGAGGAGCTCGAGGGAGGCTGATTCAGTCCCTACGCGACGTCGACGTAGACCTGACCGTCGCGGCCGTCCCACGCCTGGGAAGCCGAGATGCCAGACTCGGTTCGCGAGAGATAGGGGTTCTGGTTCGTGTTCGTGGCGCGACCGTAGTCCGCCTGAATACCCGCCATCGACACCCCGCTGTAGATCCCCTCTCCGTCGGTCGCGCGACCCTCGAGGTCGTTCGCTTCCAGGTACGGCACGCGCATCCCGATCGGCACTGCACCCCACTCCTGGAGCGCGTTCCCGGCGACCTGTGACTGCGCCCTCATCGTCAGGTTGACCGCTTTCAGGTACAGCGTGACGCCGCTGATCCGGCCGCCGGCGTTCGGCGCCCCGATCTGAACGCCCGCCCCCGACGGCCCGTCGTGGACGTACAGGGCGAGCCGTGTGTTGGTCACGATCCCTGTCCCGGCGTCGGCGATGTTGGCACCGTGGAACCCGGTCCCCTTCTCGGCGTGCGGGTCATCGGCGATGTAGCCGCCCCAGTGGTCGATCTCGCCCTGGAAGTCGCAGCCGTCGATGGCGCCGCCGACCGGGAAGAGGTCGAGCCCGTCATGCGCCACGTTGTGGACGTGGAACCCCCACCAGCGGATGTTCGACGCGTGGTAGACGGCGATCCCGCCGCCTCCGGCCTGGCCGGAGGCGGGGCCGTGAACATCGCCACCGTAGAGCCAGATGTTCGACGCGTCGTGGATCCAGACGGACGGCAGGGCCGACGAGCCGGTATACGCCATCGTCACGCCGGAAAGCTCGACGACGGCAGGACACGATGGATCCTGGTCGATCACCAGTTCCGATGAGACGGTGAACGAAGCGGTTGCCTTGACGAGGTCGCCACACTTGATGCCTGCCAGCGCGGACGCCAGCGCGGAC
>Ga0157372_10007670_pt1 | contig 11477 bp, 14 predicted proteins | sample C55metaG_FD_115307 | JGI IMG/M metagenome (GOLD analysis project Ga0157372, IMG submission 115307) | Corn rhizosphere microbial communities from Kellogg Biological Station, Michigan, USA - C5-5 metaG | ecosystem: Host-associated > Plants > Roots > Rhizosphere > Soil | place: USA: Michigan...
AAAATTATAATATAAGTGTCACAATTATAAATTTTTCAATATTAACCCGGTTTATAAAATATGGGCAGAAAATTTTTCGAAAAGTAGTTAAAAGGGAGTATAGCCTTATATGTTTTAGGTTAATAAACAGCAAAGCAATAAATATACGAGGCTTATATTTTGTTATTCTTCTCTTACAGTGGAAGAAGAAATTAGAACAATTTTTATTTAGCGGCTCTCATAAGTAGAACTTCAAAAATTGTCACATCAAACTGGTTTTTTGCTTGCGGATTTACTCATTACGTGAAAGTATTTAGACATCCTCTTGTCTGAATCATCATCATATTCTCCAAGTCATAAAATCACCTTTCTATACTTTGCAAAATGGTAAACAATAACGGTTCAACATCGGAGACTAAGGGATTAGAACCTATGTTATTTCTGTTTTTTTATGTTTAGTCTGATAGTGGTTAAAGTCAACAATAATAGGCATTTTTGAAAACTATGCAAAAAGAAACTAAACCTAACTATCAAAATAATTGCTACCAAATTTGCTACCTTTTTAAAATAGTGTTACATTTGATGTAAGTTAAAATGCTAAAAAATGGGTACAATTCGTTTTGTCCTTCGTACAGACAAGCCAAATAAAGACGGTTACTCACCAATCCAATTAATCTATCAGTTATCCGGTGTAAGAAAATATTATAAGACCGGCGAAAAATTACGGCCCGAAAACTGGAATACCGAAAATCAACAAGCGCTTTATCTTGATAAAAAGACTGCCAAAAAGTTACTTCCTCAAGCCCCCTATAATTTCTTGCCTTCCAATAAAGAGATCGAAGAGATTAACGGAAACTTGCAGGCTATAAGAAAAGATCTAAGCGATATAGAAAACCGGTTTAAATTAAACAAGGAGGTTTATTCTGCTGAAATGGTTATTGATAGCTTAAAGGAAAATAGAACTCCTCTCACAAAGAAAAAAGAGCAAACCAACCTGGTGTTTGATTTTATTGATCAATACATTCAGGATAATAAAGCCAGCCGTGAACCGGCAAGCATGTGTGTTTATAAGTCACTAAAATCTCATCTTCAAAGTTTTCAAATTGATAAAAAGAAGAAAGTGACTTTTGATAACATTGATTACGCTTTCTTTTTAGAATTTCAGAATTACCTGATCAATATAAAAAGCAAGAGAACACCTAATGGCCTGGGGAATGTAACTATTGCAAAACAGTTAAGTACACTTAAAACTTTTCTTAATTATGCCCGAATGCAGGGAATTGAAGTGTCCGACAAATACAAAGATTTTAAAATAAAAAAGGAGTCACTTGAAGTCATTGCATTAACTAATGAGGAATTTGAAACCATTTATAATTTTGATCTTACCGGAAACAAAAAGCTGGACCAGGTTAGAGATGTATTTTGCTTTTCATGTGCAACCGGATTCCGGTATAGTGATCTCTCTCAATTAAAAAGAGAGCATATTAAAGCCGGTGAAATTAAACTGACAGTAACCAAAACAAAGCAAAAATTAACCGTTCCTCTGAATCCTTATTCCCATGCTATATTAGAAAAGTATTCTGCCATGCATCGGCCATTACCGGTTATTTCAAATCAACGAATGAATCAGTATCTGAAAGAATTATGTAAAAAAGCTGAGATCAATGAACCGGTTCAAATTGTGCGTTTCCGCGGCGCCAGGCGTGAAGAAAAAACTTATCCAAAATATGAACTTGTACGGGTTCACACAGGACGAAAAACTTTTGCCACCTTATCACTGGAAAAGGGAATGAGCGCTGAAGAGGTTATGAAGATTGGAGGCTGGAAGTCTTACGCCAGCTTCGCACGGTACGTAAATATTACAGAAAAGAGAACCAAAGTTGTAATGAGTAAAGCCTGGGGAACCATTCAAAAATTAAAGGCGGTGTAATTGGTACGGCGCAAGTATCATGATTAAATAATTTCAGATTTTGAAATGAAGTTTATGGAAGATTCGATTAAAGAACATTTAGAAGATCCACGAGGGATTGATTTTGTGAAACATTATAGTAATGCAAAACCTTACGGATTAAGGATTTCGCATTTGGCAAAAGTTCCATTAACGGAGCCTCAGAGGAAAATCCTTGGTTTGGATGATCTTGTGAAGGAATTCAGTTTATTCGGTAGGGATCAATTAGTGTATCTATTGGCATGGGAGGTTGGGAGCGCAAAACACTGGAAGTCCATGTATGAACTTGCTAAAAGGGATGGCGCTTTGAGAGACGAATTTTTCGAACGGAATAAAAAGCCTGCCATTGTCATCCCATTCAAAAAAAAATTATTTAATAAAAGGAAATTAAAACCAGAGTAATGGAAACAATTAAATTAGATAGAAAATATCAGACGGATTCAGAACGTGAAGAATTTATTTTTTTACTGAAGAAGCTTATCGCAGCTCAGGAAAAGATAATACAAATGCAAAGGGAATTATTAAATAAGAATAAAGGAAATCTAAAAATAGCCTGGGAAAAATAATAATTATAAAGGATTTCATCACTACACTATGAGTTGATGTCAAACTGAATACTTCAAAAGTGGGAAATATGAATAATTCTTTCGGTGAAATATTTAATTCTGTCTTTTCAGATAAAAGATATGAAAATGATGGCGCTAAAGAAGCTGACAAAAGCTTTTACGAGCAAAGATTTGTTTGGTGGCTGCAGGAAACAAAGAGCTTGAAATATGGTGACGAGAAAAAGTATAAGAAGTACTTAAATATGAAAGTATTTCATGAATTCTTGGACCATGAATGGAATAAAGTGTCCAACGATGAATATGATAAGTTGGTTAATGAAGAAGAGAAAAAATTTAAGGACGCGTTTGATGCAAGATATAAAGTGGAAGGTGAAGCCGGTAAAAGAATATTATTACAAAGAGAGAGCGAGAGTTATGAGAAATTATTTGATGCTAAGTTATTGGAATTAAAAGAGCCTTTGAGTCGTAAGGATTCGCCTCTAAAAGCGGTTAAGGAACTTGAGGAACTTTCAAGTTTTAATATTTGGGAAATAAGAAAATCCTATGATTTTATAAAGGAATGTGAGACGCACGGCAGTTTTTATGCTACACCTCAAAATATTAGAATATTAGCTTTATCAAAGCACAGGGAATATCTGATTGAAAAAAGGGAATTAAGTTTAAAAGAAATAATTAACGAAGAAAAAATAAAAGATTACCAAATAAAAGATCCTTTTTATCTTATGGTTCCTGAACTTATAGGATCCTTTTTAGAAAAGGAAAAAGAAGTGACAGGACAGGAAGGAAAATGGCCCGATAGTTCTATTAGACTTGCCGCCTTTTGTGAAATACTTTTTGAGAAAAAGTATTTGGTCGAACGGAAAAACAGGATAAAAGCTTGTAACGATTTTGCAAAAAGTAGATACGGTATTGATATTAAGAATTCCTTATTAGCGAGCAAAAAAAATGAAAGAGAGGAACATAAAACAAGAATAAAAAACAAAAAAATCCGACTAAATGATTACTTCAGATAGATACAGACGTACGGTACAGTACCATAAATTTTTATTTCAATAGAATCCCTTACCCGCAATAGTTTGCGGGTTTTTTATTTGCCTGTACCCCTAAAAAAAGAAAATTTCCATACATAGTACTTTATTCATCTTGCACCTGTTAACAAGATAACCGGTTATCCATTTATCAATTTAAAAAAAATAAAATGGACTCTCAAAACAACAAAGTACTATCATTCGAAGAAGGATGTCAGTATTTAGGATTTAAAAAATCTTACGTCTATAAATTAACAGCTAATGCCACATTACCCTTCTCAAAACCAAATGGTAGAAAGATATTTTTCGACCGTGAAAAATTAGAAGCCTGGATGCTGGGAAATTCAAAAGAGAAAACATTGCAAACCTCAAAATTTTCGAATCATGAGTGATATAACTTTTCAATTCCCGATTGATGAAATAGTAGAAAGATTCCGGAATGTGGTAAGGGAGGAAATGGCTGCTAATAGCAATGTAACCCCGAATGAGGCCAAGAAAGAGCCTGTAATTAACACTAAGCAATTATGTGAATTTCTGAGTATTACAGAACCAACAGCGATAAGATGGAGGCAAAAAGGTAAGATACCATTTTTTGAAATCGGGTCCGCAATACGATATGATATAAACGAAGTGCTGGAAGCGTTGCGAAACAAACAAGGAAGTAAGAAATAAAAAGCATGCACAATGACAAAAATAAAAAAAGCCCCGCGGTCAGGCGAGGCAAGCAAGAAAGCTAAATTGAGAGCCAAAGATACTACCCATCTAACGCAGCTCCAAACCATATTTACATACTTAAAAAAGCATGCTGCCACGGCTTCTATGGTTACTGAAGCTACCGGTGTTAAACAAAAATGCATAACAAGATATAAAAGAGATTTAGAAAAGGCAGGCAGACTTTGGGAAGTAAGAAAGGCGCCATGTAAACAAACTGGTTTTAAAGCCTGGTATCTTACCACTGACGAAACGAAGGCGCCCAAATCTTCCATTAATCAATTAAATCTTTTTTAAGAAGATGAATTATATCCACCACATAAAAGGATTTTGGAATAAACAGGAAGTAAACCAATTAGGCACAAGTGAAATTGCCATGTATTTTCATCTGTTGGAGATATGGAATAAGACTAACTGGATTAATACTTTTCGTCGTAACAACTATAAAATCATGGCAGATTTGGACATACGGTCCTACAAAACTTTACAAGGTGTAAGGTATAGGCTTCAATTAGCTGGAATTCTAAAATTTACGCAAAGGAATGGAGACGCAAATGTGGAGTATGAAATGGCAGACCTAAGTAATTTTTACAAAGGTTCGGGTGAAGGTTCAGTAAAAGGTTCGGGCGTAGGTTCAGTAAAAGGTTCGGGCGTAGTAAATATAAACGAAACAAAACCAAACAAAACTAAACATTCTAAATCTCATTCCAGCAAATTGCCGGTCATGGGGAAAATTAATCAAGCTTCTGAAAATGTACTTTACTGGAAACAATTTGTAGAAACATGGAACGAGTTTTATAAATCGAAGAAAGGTGAAAGTTATGTTTATCAGAAGAAGGATTTTGCATGCCTTAAAAAAATTTATAGTTTTTTAAAAAAGCGTTCAGAGAAGAAGGAATATGAATGGACCGAAAATAATGTTATAAACGGATTTTTTTTTTTTTTAGAACTGGCACACAAAAAAGAATGGCTGCAAGAAAATTTTTCTATTCCAAATATTTTATCACAATTCAATCAAATTGCAAATGGACACGCAAATGGAAGTTATTCCGCAAAGAAAGGCAATTACAAAGAGCAAGGAATTACCTTTGTTGCCAGTGAATTTTCTAATTTATGCCAATTGGAAGGAAACCGAGATCACTGCTTACAACGCGATTCATAACGGCGCAAGCTTTGAAAAACTGGAAAAAGGAAAGCAACAGATTTTCCTGATAGGAACATTACTAAAAATATCAGTTATTTCCGGATGTATTCTTCCTTCTGATAAAGATCATTTAGGCCTTTTAAAAACGGAAATGAAAAAATTCCTTTTGGAAAACAATTCATATTCTTTAGTGACAAGTGAGGAAATATTAACTGCATTTAGATTTAATGCGGCCGGGATATTTGATGAAAGAATAGAACATTACCAAAATATTTTTAACCTTGATTACTTAGGTAAAGTCCTTGAATTGTGGCAAAGACTTAAAAGGAGGGTCCAAACGAAAGCTGACATAGAACAATTCCGGATAAATCTATTTGAACCAATGATGGAACCTAAACAGCCATTGAGGGATGTTCTGGAACATGCTAAAGATTTGTGGAATCAGACAAACGATTTTCTTTTCATTCCGAGCGTTGCCTTTGATTATTTAGCGAAAGAAAGAAATCACTTTCTCACTGAAAGCCGGAAAAGCGAAATAAGAGAAATAGCGCGGTCCAGACTTGATAATATGGCAAGAACTTACCCATACAGTGAGTTATTGACACCTTTGGTTTACTCAGATCAATTTGATTTTTTAAAATCAAGGGTTGCAAAAAAAATAGCGGTATCAGAATTTTTTCAAGAAGATGAAAGGCAATTACCAATATCAAAAAGAAATTGATGAATCCACAACAAATCCATGAGCATGAACTCAATGAAGGATTTCAGATGAATCCACAACAAATCCGCGAGCATGAACTCAATGAAGGATTTCAGCATCTGTTTTATGATAAGAAGGCGAAATCCTTGTTAAGTACAATAAAACAACAATGGAATAGTCTAAATGATAATAATTTTATCTTTGAGATTATTATACCAAAACACGGCGCCACCTACAGCGCAATACTTTTCTTACAACTATTTAAATTTTAAAAACAAATGTCCAAAGCTATTATAGATTTTGAGAAAGGTGATATATCAGCGCTGAAAGAAATATCGGACGCGCTTCAAACTATCATTGATAGGGAAGGCTCTATAGCTGAACAATGGAAGCAGGTGCTCACCGCCATGAACAAAGGGAATGCTACCGCCGCGGCCAGCACTACAAAGGTTGCCCAGGGAATAGAACAAATTACCAGCGAACAAAAAAACCTTGCTGCCCAGGTAAATACTACCGGCACCGTAACTGAAAACCAGAATAAAAGCAATATTGCCAGCAATAAAAAACTTTCTGACAGCATCGATGAAGTGGCGCAAAGCCAAAAGGAAGTGGCGGCGCAAACCAAGACAACCGGAGCCTCCCTGGATAATCAGAATAAGACAAATATTGATGGCACTAACAAGCTGGCGCAAAGCATTGAGCAGATGGCTGTGGCCTCAAAAAGCATGGATAAGGTTGTTATCGGTGGTGCTTATAAAAACTACCTGAAACAAATTCAGGACCAGCTTAGCCTTACCGGTAAAGAGCTGATTAACTATGTGCAGAATGCAAGAAAAGCGGCCCAAGCCGAAATATTTAATCCATCTAATTCGAAAGAAAGGATTGACGAGCTCACACTTTCCATTAAAGTGATGAATGATGCTTTGAAAAGTTTGGGGGTTAATGAAGATGGAACCAGCACTAAAACACAATCTTTGAGATCGAGAATAAAAGAGGCAAAAGATGAATTAGTTGCAATGGCAGAAGCTGGTCTACAGGGAACACCGGCTTTTGAAGCTTTACAGCAAAAGGCCGGTCAATTGGATGATCAGATGAGAGACCTTAATGCTTCAATTAAAAATACAGGGTCCGATACCAAAAACATAGATGGCGTTATTTCTCTTATGACAGGTGTAGCTGCTGGTTATTCTGTAGCGCAAGGAGCCACTGCGTTATTTGGAGATGAGAATGAAGAAGTGACACAGTCTTTGAGAAAACTAATGGCTGCCATGAATATCCTGAATGGTTTGCAACAGTTTGCCCTGGTAATACAAAAAGAAAGTGCTGCAAGTATTCTATTCACAAAAACGGCGCGTGTAGCTGAAACAGCAGCCATTGAAGGAGAAACGGTTGCACAAGAAGGCCTGAACACCGCGATGGAAGCAAATCCGGTAGGACTTATTATAATTGGTCTTACAGCACTTATTGCAGTTATTTCCACTTATGAATCATCTGAAAATAAATCTGCAGAAGCTACCAAGAAGCTAAATGATTTATTAAGTGAACAATATTCATTGAGTAACGATCTAAATAATATTTACCCATCATTAAATCAAAAACTAAAAGAAAACATTGATTTACAATTAAAAATATTAGAAGCTACAAATGCTCCATTGGCAGACCAAATAAAAAAGAAACAGGAGATTGCCGCTATAAGTAAAGAAATCGCTCAGCAGGAAGTCGATCGTTTAAAAAAGGAAAACGGTGCCTTAGAAGATAATCAGAAGAAACTTGATGAGATTGATAAGAAATTATTGGACTATACAAAAAGGCAGGCTGAAATTCAAAAGCTGAAAGCAGAGTTTGCAGATAAAGGAATGGAAATTACAGCCGCTGAAGCTGGCGCAATAAATGCTCAAATTGATGCACTCGAAAAAATCCCAAGTTTAAGTGAAAAGAGCGTGGATGCACTTAAATCTCAACAATCTCTCCTTTCTAAGGTTGTATCTGATCAAAAAGCTGCAAACGTTGTTCTCAATAATGCAATCAGTGACACCTCTACTCTTTCTGCACAAGAGCTACAGAAACAATTTACGGACGGACTACGGTCCGCAACAGCCTTTGCAGATGCCTTAGTCACTCAAAGAAATCTTGCTTTAATTAAAAACCAGGCTGATTCAATTGCTTCGATAAAAGCAGTAAGCGATGCGGAGATTGCAGCTATAAGACAAAAGCAGAAGGAAGATTTAAAGTCAAATAGCAATCTTACCGCAGGAGAGAAAGCAAAAATAAATGCTGATGCAGATTTAGCGGTTGCTCTAAATAAAAAGAAATTACAACAGGACATTGATAATAGTGAATTGGCTGGTATTCAAGCTAAATTAACCTTAGCAAAAGCGGGAAGTTTAGAGGAGTATAATTATAAAATTGAACTAATTAATAAAACCGAGGAACAGGAACTTTCAGCAACTCAGCTAACTCAAAACCAAATTGATGCCATTTATGCGAAACATCAAAAGGAAAGGCAGGATGTTGATAGATTATTTGAGCAATCCAAATTACAAGATCAGATAAGCCTGGATAACGCAGATATTGACCGTTTTGGAATATCTGAACATGATAAACTTTTACTAACTCTTACCAGGTTAAACGACCAGGAAAAGCTTGAAATATCTCAGGCCAATGGGAACCAGAAAAAGATAGCTGAAATTGAAGCGAAATATAATAAGCTTTTTAAAGATACCGAGATAAGTAGTAATGCAGAGATGATGAACAAAAAGATCACTGCTTACCAGGTTTATCATGATGAAAGAATGAAGATGGACCAGCAAATTGCATCCAATGAAATCTTAAATGAAAATATCCGGATAAATGCATTGAAAGACCTTCAAACGCAACAATTAGCACAGGTTGATATCGAAATGAAGACAAATCAGGATAATTTTGATAACCATTTAATTTTACAGGAAGATTTCAATCAGCAATTTCAAAGTCTCTTAAATAAAAAAAGGGATATTTCTCAAAATATCGAACAGCAGATCACTCAAATTGAAAAGCAGGAAATTGACGTGTAGCGCAGATGAAATCCTTATTAGACTTCTTTAAAAAAGGATTTGAAAGTATTTTACCACAAAATACATTTAGTGTAGCGCTTGCGTCGTTGGCTGATTATGGAAATTCAGCATTCAAAATATTTTCTAATCTCAAACAAAAGACCGATGAATACAACAAGATAATTTTTTCACCCGATGCTAATGCAGCAGAAGTTTTACAGGCGGCAGGTGAAAAAAAGTTAGCGCAGCAGGATGCAATCAGACAAGCCGAAATAGAAGCAACACAAACGGCGCAAAATATCGTTAACCAAATTTATGCTGACGGTTCTGCACAAAGACAGCAACAATTACAAGATGATTTGTCAGCATTGCAAGCGGAACGTTCTAAAGAATTAGAGAATACTAACCTTACTAAACAACAGCAGGCGGCAATCAACAAAAGGTTTGACCAAAAAGAAAAGCAAACCAAACTGGCTGCCTGGAAAGCGGATCAAGAAGCTAAAAAAGAAACGGCAATTATTAATGGTTTGCTTGCAATAACCAGAACTTATGCTGAATATGGTTTCACACCTCCGGCATTAATTGCTATTGCCGCCCAGGTAGCAGCCACGGGCGTAATAGTAGCGGAGATCAGCTCTCAGAAGCCTCCCAAATTCAGGCATGGGCAAGTAGACATCCAGCCAGCAGAATATAAATCTTATACCGGACAGGTGGCTATCAAAGGCCCGGGTACCAAAACCAGCGATAGCATTCCGGCACTGATCAGCGCGGGTGAGACCGTTATCGCGGCTAATCCTACCGCAAAATGGAAAGAGGCCCTGACTGCAATTAACAACGACCATTTTGAAGATTACCTCAGCCAGAAATTTAAAAGATTTGTTTTTCCTCATATTCCGGATGATATCGTTATTCCTTCCGGCAAAAGCCATGATATTGATTATGACAGGTTAGCGCTGGCGGTGGCAAAACAAACTGCGAAAGAAATGAAGGGGATTATTCCGGTCCTGTACAAATTTCAAATACAATGGATGAAGACGGATTACATTCTTTTGTGCAAAAGGGAAACACAACCACTGAATGGAAGAATAAAAGATTTTCAATGGATTAATTATGAATTTTAGATTCCACATATTAGACCGTAATGGTGTTTCTACAGAAATACCTGAGCCTGTAGGCTTTGATTCCTTAAAATGCGAAATAAGTCGTGACCCTGACTGGCATGGCATCTTTTTTACCAATTCAGGAGAAACGTTTGAATACTATGATATCGCCTATCATCTTTTGAAAGATGAATGTGAATTGTATGGTGCCCAGGGAGAAATGACATTGATTATAGAAGAAGAATGCAACGGTGTATGGACCGAATTCGAGCGCGGAAAATTTATTTTCTCTAAATATAAATTGTTCTCTGATGATTGTTATGTAAATTTCCTTTGGAAGCAGTGAATGAAGTGATGGACCTGCGAAACCGTGTAGATCAGAAAGTGAACCTGGAATCGCTGAAAGCTTTTGACGAAATAACCGACTTGGCGGCGTATGATAAATTAGCTTTTGACCTGCAACTTCCCAGCAAGGGAATATTTATGCAGAATAAAGCGGAAATGGAGATTCCGGAAACCACAACTGTATCCCTGCCAACCAATTTTATAATTAATTCAAACGGACTTGAGAATTACAATTATGCCTGGTTCCAGATTGTGCCACAATTTGAAAAGCAAGATTTAGCTGAATTTGGAACATTCCTTACTGAAGGAAGCCCTATCAATCAATACATAAAATCCGGTTTTTACGATCAAAGAAAAGCTGTTTCGTTTATAGATGATGATGGAAATCCTTCATTTTTTGAAGCAGTTGTTCAGCAAAATTTCCCAACTCAAAGATGGATTTATTTTAATTATGAAGAGGCACAAGCTATTTTATCGAACGATAATTTCACTAACAATTTTGATGCAATAAAGGAATTCAGTTTGGACATCAGCTATTCTTTTGACATCGAATTACTGAATGCGAATGTTGCCGCATTATACAACGTACTTGTTATCAGGCGCGAAGATGGAGCCTTCGAATATTTAGAAAAGACTCCAATATTTAATGGAATTATTGGGGGTGGTCCAGCGGGCTTCAATTCCGGTTCTATCTGGCTTGCCGGATCCACGAATACAGTCAGCTTTTCTTCAAGCCATTCTGCTATATCATTGAGAAACGGAGATTATTTATTTACGGTAGTATGCGGGTTATGTTTCTATTTGGAGATTACGGTCAAAGTTTACCAGCATTTCAGTAGCAAAGTTTACCACTTTCAAGGATCTGTTGTAGCGATGTAAATTTAGTTTTTATTTTTCTTCCGTAAGGATTCTCCTTTTAATTCT
>Ga0157372_10007672_pt1 | contig 11476 bp, 8 predicted proteins | sample C55metaG_FD_115307 | JGI IMG/M metagenome (GOLD analysis project Ga0157372, IMG submission 115307) | Corn rhizosphere microbial communities from Kellogg Biological Station, Michigan, USA - C5-5 metaG | ecosystem: Host-associated > Plants > Roots > Rhizosphere > Soil | place: USA: Michigan...
AGCGATATTCGGGATGCCGCGATCGAAGGCGCGGTTTACCGACTGCGGCCAAAACTCATGACCGTCGCCGCCGTACTCGCAAGTCTGATCCCCATCCTCTACGAGACCGGTGTCGGCTCGGATGTAATGAAGCCAATTGCGGCGCCAATCGTGGGAGGAATGGTCACCTCCACGATCCATGTCCTGATCCTGGTGCCTGTGTTCTTTGTATTGATGAAAAGCCGTGCACTGAGACGAGGTAAGCTGCGGAGTTCTCAGCAGCACGTCGAAGAAAGTGAACTCGATTGATAGTCGATTTCCATTATTGATCACGATCGGGGGAAGCCCCTATAGTGATCGGTAACATGGGAAAACTCGCCTTCCTCTTGCTTTTGAGCGCCTCTACCGTATTGGCGCAGGCCAACTTCAGCACGATATCCGGAAAAATTGAAGATCCGTCGCACGCCGCGGTTAACTCAGCCCACATATCCATTACGTCGAAGGAGACGGGCGCGGTTCGCAGCGTGACAGCGAACGAAGATGGCCTCTATGAAGCGGTAAATATCCCAGCGGGTGAGTACACCGTCAAGGTGGAGGCCACGGGTTTTTCAGCGGCCACACGGGACGTGACCACCGAAGTCGGCCAGCACATGGGTCTCGATTTTGCGCTGACTGTCGGTGAACAGCACAACACGTTGTCGGTGACCTCCGCCACGGAGACGCTGAAGACACAGGACGCGACGCTTGGCGAAGTCGTCGAGCAGCGCTCGGTCAGTGATCTCCCTCTGAACGGGCGCAAAATGCTCGACCTTGCACTGACGGTTCCGGGAGCCCATGCGGGTCACGGCGCGCAGACAGGCACGATGAATCCGCTCTACTGGCGTCCCGGACAGGCCTCCTCCATCACGATCGGCGGCAACCGTCCGAATGCAAATTATTTCCTCCTCGATGGCGTGACCAATACCGACCCGACTTTCAATACCCAGAACATCAGTGCTTCGCCGGATGCAGTCCGGGAATTTCAGGTACAGACCGGGAGCTATCGGGCCGAAATGGGCGGCGCCGGAGGCGGTCAGGTCAACGTCATCACGCGGTCTGGTACGAGTGTGTTTCATGGAACAGCCTACGAGTTCCTTCGCAATGACAATCTGGACGCCCGGACATGGAACGAAACGCCCGGAACCACGTTTCTGGTACAGAACAACTTCGGCGCCTCATTCGGCGGGCCCGTTTACGGGAAGAAGACTTTTTTCTTCAGCAACTACGAAGGCTACCGGCAGACGCAGGCTGTGACCGCTATCGGCACCGTGCCCACCGATGTGGAGCGTACCGGAGATTTCAGTCAGAGCGGTGTCACGATTTACGACCCGAACACAACGGCGGCGTCTCCCACCGGAGGTTCTGTCCGCATGCCATTCGCCGATAACGTGATTCCGCTGAGCCGAATCAACTCGGCATCGTACAAGATGCTGACGAAGTACACGCCCGCCCAAAATCAGGACAACGGCATGATGGCGGGCATGGCGATGATGGGAACGCCCTCCGTATTCGGCCAGAGCGGACTCGATTCCAACAACCTGCTCGACGTGCGCAACCAGCGCGTTAATACGGATCAGGGAACCATACGCGTCGACCGGTTGTTCGACCGCGGCGATTCAGTGAACGTCCGCTACACAACAACGCACGAAAGCGGCTTTGTACCTCAGAATCTGCCGGGCTACGGATTCAATCATGACAATCTTGGACAGAATGGCGCGATTGTCTGGACAAGGGTTGTGTCGCCGAACATGGTGAACACCGCGTCCGTCGCGGTTTCGCGCCTCGCAATGTTCCATTACACAGAAAACAACGGAGTGAATGACGTCGTCTCCGACCTGGGAATCACCGGCGTCGGCTTCGGTGGCCAGGGCGCATGGGGCGCGCCCTCCTTCAACATTCAGGGATATACGCCGCTCGGAGATGCGTGGCTCGCAACTCCGATGCACATGTGGGATACCATCCTCGAAGGCCGCGACACGCTGAACTGGCAAAAAGGAAGACATAGCCTCAAGTTCGGCGGCAGCTATCGATGGTACGTGTGGCCGATGTGGGCGCTGGTGCAGAACCGCGGGTACTACACGTTCACCAACGGATTCACCACCCGAACACTTTCAAATGACGGTACGGGCGATGCTCTCGCCAGTTTCGAGCTTGGCCTTCCTGCCGGGCGCCAGGTACAGAACGGTGTTCCCACGATGGACCTTCGCCAGTGGGCAGCCGATGCGTTCGTGCAGGACACATGGCGGGTCAGCGCGCACACTACGGTGGACATCGGATTGCGCTACGAATTCATGGCGCCGCTGGCCGATACAAGCCGGAGCTGGAGCAACCTGATCGACGAAGGAAACAAGCTCACGGCATTTGTCGGCGGGCAGAACGGTACGCCGCGCGGTTTGATGTATCCCAACAAGCTGAATTTTGCACCGCGCTTCGGCATTGCGCATCATTTCGAACAGGCTGGCCTCGTAGTCCGCGGGGCCTACGGTATTTTTTACACGCCAGTTGATATGAACACGTGGTGCAATCAGTTGCACAACGTTCCGCTGGTGTTCCCCATCACGCAGCAGAGTGACAATTTCACTCCTGGCATCAACGGGTTCAACTTCCCTCAGCCCGTCCTCGGAACGACGACAGTCAGCTTTACAGCGTTTGATCCACATGCGCCCGCACAATATGTACAGCAGTGGAACACGTCGATCGAGAAAAGTCTCGGCGCCGATACGACGCTCGAGATTGGCTATCACGGCGAACGCGGATTCCACCTTCAGCAGGCGGTATTGATCAACAATGCGCCCGCCGCTCCTGGCGCCATTCAGCCGCGCCGCCCGTTCCCCACTGCCACGTTCCAGGCGGGAACGGTGATCCCGTCAAGCGTTACCGTTTCCAGCCTGACGTTCCCGGTCAGCACAGTGAACATGCTTCAAAATCGTGCTCGAAGCTGGTATGACGCCGGTTACATCAACCTGCGTCGCCGATACGCGCACGGTTTGAATCTGCTCGCTAATTACACATGGTCGAAAAATCTGAGCACCGCGCCCGATTTTCGTTCGCCGATGTTCGAGTCCGCGCTCGCTCAAAACACAAACAATCTCGATGCCGACAAAGGACCGGCGTGCGATATCCGCAATCGGTTCGTTCTCAGCGCCGTCTATGACATTCCGGCCCTCCATGGCAACCGCGGCCTCCGTCTTTTGACCCGCGATTGGCGCCTTTCGACGCTCTATCAGGTGCAGAGCGGTTTCCCCTTCACCGTCTCGGTTTACGGCGATACGGCGAATGCAGGAACCGCAGTGGGGGAGAATCCGATTCGCGCCAACTACACCGGTCAGCCGGTGTTCGGCTCCGGAACGCGAACCGACGCTCAGTGGATGAATCCGGCCGCGTTCGCCACTCCGGCCGCATTCACCTACGGAAACGCGGGACGCAACTCTGTCTATGGGCCGGGCATGCAGACCGTCGATCTGGCTTTGGCGCGGCAATTCACGTTCACCGAGAAGGTGAAGTTTGAGATGCGCGTGGAGGCGTTTAACGCCCTGAATCACTCCAATCTCGGCACGCCGAATCGTTTCGTGAACACACCGCAGTTCGGAACAATCACGGATGCTTCAACGCCCGGCCGCGAGCTCCAGATGAGCGCGCGTTTATCGTTCTGAGAGGTTGAGTTCGGCGGCGGGTCAGGTCTTCGCTGGGCCGGTACGCAGCCCGGTTTAAAATACGTTGCGACCCCTTTCTTTCCGCATGAAAATTCTTCTGGCGGTCCCCGCCCTGCTTCCCGCCGGGTTCGTGTCTGTAAACGCCCAGCCATCGGCTTCCGGTGGCGTCACCGCTTCGGTTGAAAGTCCTGCCTCGGCGGTCGACAGGGCTCTTCCGCCCTGGATGAAGTTTGGCGGAGAGTACCGCGCGCGTTTTGAAGGCTACTCCGGGGGCAGCTTCAGATCCAATGCAACCGACGATTACCTTCTGAGCCGCCTCAAGCTGCAAATGACGATTCAGCCTGCAAAATGGCTGACGTTTTTCACCGAAGGCATGGACGCGCGCGCTCTGGAGAAAAATCCCGCGGTTCCGACATATCAGAACACGTGGGACGTCCGCCAGGCCTACGCCGAGCTGGGCAATTTAGATCACGGCCTCGGGCTTCGCGCGGGCCGGCAGGAAATGGTCTATGGCGAGGGACGACTTGTAGGCATCTCGGCGTGGTCGAACACGGAACGTAACTGGGACGCCGTGCGCCTGGGCCTGCGCTCACACGGTTTCCGGGCCGATCTTTTCACCGGATCCATCGTCATTCCCGTCACGGGCACATGGGACCACCACCAGCAAAGCAATAACCTGCACGGGATCTACGGTGGGATCGACAGGTTCGGTTCGCGTCTCGTGATTGAGCCCTATGGAATGTGGCGGCTGCAGCGCGGCCTTCGCAATGAAGCCGGAGCCATCGCCAATCTGAACGAGAAGGTTGGCGGAGTTCGAGTGGCGGGAACGAAGCTGCCGGGCGGGTTCGATTATTCGATTGAGATGGTGCGCGAGTGGGGATCGCTCGGGTCGGACCGGATCCAAACCTGGGCTGGTCACTGGGGCGGTGGCGAAACGATCCGGGCTCCTTTCGCCCCGCATCTGTTCGCCGAATTCAATTTCGCTGCGGGCGACCGGAACACCGCGGATGGCACGCGCGGCACTTTCGATCAGCTCTTTCCTTCCGGCCACGACAAACTCGGATTTTCCGATCAGGTCGGCTGGCGAAACATCAAAGACATTCGGGCAGGCGTGGAGACAAAGCCGAAGAAAAACGTGACCGCCGTTTTCGAATACAACAACTGGTATCTGGCGAGCGCGGCCGATGCTCTCTACAGTTCATCCGGAGCCGCGGTGTTCCGGTCCGCCTCGGGCACGGCGGGCACGCACGTCGGCCAGGAAATTGATTTCACCGGAACCTGGACATTCGCGAAGGCATTCACTGCTGGCGCCGGCGTAGCGCACATCTTCCCCGGAGAATTTCTGAGGGCTGTGACTCCGGGGAATCCCTACACCTATCCGTACCTGATGATGGTTTATAAGTTCTGATTTGCCATGAAACTTCGGATACACGATGATTCTCTGCGCCTGCGGCTGACGCGCGGTGAAGTCGAAGACCTGAGCCGCGGGCTCGCAGTCGAGCGTACCGTTCACTTTCCCGGAGGACGAGCCCTGCGATATGTCGTGACGGGCTCCGCCGCGGCCGCAGGGCCGCAGGCTGTGTACTCGGGCGACGCGATTCGCGTGAGTCTGCCCCAGGCGGGCGTAGTCGCCTGGGCCGCCGGCGACGAAGCAGGGATCGAAGGCCAGGACGGGCCCATCCGCATTCTGGTGGAGAAGGATTTCCAGTGCCTGCACCGCGATGCCGCCGCAGAGCCGGACGCCTTTCCGAATCCATTGGCTGAATAGCAAAAAAAACGGCAGGCGCTCGGAGGAGTGCACCTGCCGTCTCACCAAAAGCCAGCAAGCGCTCGGAGGAGTGCACCTGTCGGCTGGGTCGCTACATCTTTGCGGATGCGCAACACCTTTAGGCAAAAATTCGCGACCGTTACAGAAGCATAACGGCCTTAGATCACAATAGCACTTTTAGGCTATAAACGCCATGGTGGGGCCACTATTCGTGCCCCTGGTCGCAATCAGATTTTCTGGGGGCTGGATCAGGCGCTTCCTAGGCCATGTAAAAAAGGCTAAGACGAGGCAATCCAGCAGTTTCAAGGAGAGCCCGTTCGAGGAACTGGGCTTCCAGCATGGCAATCTGGGGAGCCGTCATCTTACTTCTGTAGGGGCCAATCTGGGCAGCCAGCCGTTCCCTCAGCTCGAGCGCTTGCTGATCGGACTGCTGGGTACGCGCGAGCGCAATCAGCTTCTGTTCGAGTACGGTCAGTCGCTCTTCCAGGTTTTCCGGATCCTTCGACAAATCCGCCAGTTCGCCCAGAACCTGATCGAGCGAGGAGGCTACAGCTTCGAAGTCGGCGACGCCTGTTGCCCGGATTGCCGCGGCGTTTCCTTCGATGAAGGACCTTAGCGCTTCCGGGGCAAATGGCTGTTCGTCTTCTCGCGTGCTCTCCTGTCGCCCGCCGGTCCCGGCGTCTGCCATCCGCTGCGCTTCCACCATCACGGCCTGCGAGCAAAATGCGAGCGAATTGACCATCTGCGTACGCGATCGGCGCGCCCGCCACTTTTCGAAAGCGATGTCAATGCCGCGCAGCACGGCTTCGAGCGGCACGCCCGAATTCTTCCACGACTCGATGAGCGCCCAATCGAGCGGCGAAAGCAGGAACAGGCTGGTCCCGCGCGCCTTCTGGAAGTGCTCTTCGATTTCGGTGAAGTAGTTAAAGTAGCTGGACCAGGGTCGCGGACCCTGGGGCGTGGGCTCGCTCAATGGTTCCGTTCCCAGATGAGGCGAAGGCCGTCAAGCGTCAGGTTTTCATCCACATGCCGAATGAAGCGCGATTCGCCCGCAATGAGGCTAGCCTGTCCGCCGGTCGCGACTGTCTTCGTACCTTCTCCCAACTCCGCCACCAGACGCTCGATGATGCCGTCAATTGCGCCCAGCGCTCCGAAGTACAGACCCGCCTGCATGCTGGCAACTGTGTTCGCACCGATCAGATTTTTGGGCCGGCGGAAATCGACCAGCGGCAGCCGCGCCGTGCGGCTGAACAGCGCGTCGGCGGAAATGCCCACACCCGCCGCGATGATTCCTCCCAGATATTCGGCCTTCGCCGAAATCGCATCGAACGTGATCGCGGTACCCATATCCACCACCACGCACGGCCCCCCGTATTTGTGGAAGGCCGCCACGCCGTTCACCAGCCGGTCGGCGCCGACTTCTGAAGGATTCTCGTAGCGGATCGCGAGACCGGTATCCGTTTGAGCCGTCACGAACATCGCTTCGGTCTGGAAATACCGATCCGCCATTTCCGCCAGAGCGGAATTCAGCGGTGGCACAACGGAAGAGATGATGATGCCATCGATGGCGCCGGCGTCGATCCCCGCATAGCGAAGCAGGTTGAGCAGAAGAATGCCCCACTCGTCCGACGTCTGTTCGCGGACCGTGCGCAGCCGTCGATGATCGCGCAGCGCGCCACTCTCAAAAATCCCGACCGTGATGTTGGTGTTTCCGGCGTCCAGCGCGAGCAGCATAAATCACATGTATGCGGGAACGGCAATGCCGAGAACCGCCAGCGTGCGTTCCAGTTGATCCGCCAGGTAGCCGTTCAGCCAGAGCAGGAATGCCTTGCGTTCCGGATCGGGCTCAGCGAGCACCGGGTATTGATGGTAGAAGAGGTTGAAAGTCTGGGCAAGCTGGAAGACGTATTTCGCAACGTGCGCGGGTTCGCCCGCCGCCACAGCGCGGTCCACTACGGTATCGGCCTTCGCAGCCGAGACGAGAATCTGCCAGAGTTCGTCGGTGGCAAGTTGTCTCGCCATCGCTTCCGTGGTGAGTACGGCGCCGAAGTCGGGGATCGTTTCGCCGCGTTCTTCGAGCTTTCGGAGGATATTGCGTGATCGAACCGCCGCGTATTGCGCGTACGGACCGGTCTCGCCCTCGAAGCTGAGCGCTTCCTGGAAATCGAAAGCAATCACCGTGTTGCGCGTGAACTTCAGCAGGAAGTAACGCAGCGCCCCCATGGCAATTTCGGTCGCGATCGCCAGTTGCGCAGCCTCATTGTCTTCCGGATGGCGGGAAGCCACTTCCTTCAGCGCGGTTTCGACGAGCTTATCCATCAGATCGTCGGCCTTTACTCCAAGACCTTTGCGGCCGGAAACCTCTACATACGGACGCTTCGCATCTTCTTCGGAGAGCTCAATCCCGAGGTCCGCGCAGCAGCGCGGCGAAAGCGCCACCATTTCGTAGGAGAAATGAATCGAGCGCTCGGCCTGCTGTTCGAACCCGAGTGCGCGAAGTCCCGCAACGACAACGTCCTGCAGATAGGACTGGCGGGTATCGATGACGTTATAAACCGTTTGTGCGTGTCCGAAGTCCGGAGCCGCGTCACCGCTGGGCTCATCGGTCGAAACCCAGACCATTTTTCCGTCCGCGTATTCGGTCAGAACGCGATAGTGAAAATCCTTGCCCAGCAGACCGAATTTCCAGAGCTGATAGGCAATATCTTTTCCGACATATGTGACGGTGCCGTTCGACCGAACGATGACTTTGCTGTCTTCATTCGCGTCGTCCGCGCCGCGGAAGGCGGAGGACGGCATCACCCAGCAGCCTTTGTTCTTGCCTTCTTCCTCGAAGTAGATCGCCTTGCGCCCTTTCAGGAGTTCGAACGCCGAGGCCCAGAACTTCAGATGGAGGATTTCGCTTTCGCGCGGGAGAACATCGTATGTAATGTTCAGCCGGAGCATCGTCGCCAGATGCAGATTCACAATCGCGTCAGCCACCAGATGCCCGAGTTCAGAGAGTTCGCCCTTGCCGGCTTCGACGCCATGCAGGACTTCGGCGCGCCAGGCCAGCGATTCCGGATGATCCTTATAATGCTGCGAAGTACGGGCGTAGAGATCCCAGCAGACGTAATCGAAACGCGGGGCGGCAATCAGTTCGGCCACGTCACGAAGCGACTTCTTTTCGAGGAAATGAAAGCCCGCGACAACGTCGGCCACCTGGACGCCGGTGTTGTCGATATAGTTCTGCACCTCGACGCGATGCCCCGAGACTCGCAGCATCCGGACGAAGGTATCGCCCAGAACCGAGTTGCGCAAGTGGCCGATGTGCGCCGCTTTGTTCGGGTTGATGTTCGTGTGCTCGACGATGGTTTTTCCGGGACGTTCTTCCCACGCCGCGGTTGACGCATCGGCGGCGAGAAGTCCGGCCGCCAGAGCGCCGCGGTCGAGCCGCAGGTTGATATAGCCGTTCCCCGCGACCTCCATGGAGGCGACACCGGCAATCTCACCCACCGCTTCCACAAGGGCAGCCGCGATATTCTTCGGAGCCTGCTTCAGCGACTTCGCCAACTGGAAGGCGACCGGGACCGCCAACTCACCGAAAGACGCCTGCCGGGGCTGTTCGAGCGTAATCTCCGATTCGACGCCGAAGCGGACGGCAAGAGCCTCGCGAAAGGCATTCTGGATTTGTTTTTCGAGCTTCAGGAACACGGAAATCTGAGTATAGCGGGGTAAGAACCATGAAGCGTGGTCGCCGAACAGACGCATTCGTGGCATTGCTGGCATCCAGTTCCCGACTGGACAAGTCCGGCATTAGCATGGATTTCGGTACCGGTACTTTTATAAGTACTAATGGGGGGCGTTTTTGCTATCGTGGCCAAAGATAAGGATCATTCGATCCCGGAGGAATTCAGAAGTGAAGAAAATTGCTTTATTAACCGGCGCGCTTTTGTGCGCTGGTATCGCCAACGCGAGCGTCATTTACGACAGCATCATCGATCCCCTGCCGCCCAACACGCCGAGCGAGGGCTATCAGTGCTGCCAGAACAGTAATCTCGGGAATTCCATCACGTTCGATGGTACCGACCGAAATCTTGGCGCCGTTTCGGTCGTCATGAGCAACTGGGCCTACGAATCGGCATGGGCCAGCTTGGTTGGCACTTCTGAAAATTACACGGCCTCGGGCTTCTACCTGCCCCTGACGCTCAACCTTTATGCGGATAACAGTGGCGCGGAAGGCGCACTGCTCGGCACTCAGACGATCAATGCGTTTATTCCCTGGCGCCCCGAACCCGATCCGGCCCACTGCTCCGGCACGGCGTGGCAGGCTGGTGACGGCGGCTGCTACAACGGGCACGAAACCACCGTGGATTTCGACTTCGCCGGCCTCACCGTTCCGAACAACCTGATTTATACCCTGGCTTTTAATACGCAGAGCTACGGCACGAACCCAACGGGTCAGAATGGACCCTACAACAGCCTGAATTTCGGTCTGAGCCAGACGACTCCGTCGGTTGGACAGAACAACTATCCGGGCAGCCTCATTGACAACAATACGCTGGATTCGGGGTGGGGAACCTACAATCCCCAGATTCAGTTCAATGCTTCCAGCGCCACGCCGGAACCGGGAACCTGGGTTCTGATGCTGGGCAGCCTCGCTGCGCTGACCTTTGTGGCCCGCCGTCGCGTCAAAGCGTAAAAGCGGTAGCGTTTTGTTCCATTTAAGCCGCCCGGGCGAAAGCCCGGGCGGCTTTTTGCTGCCAATCCAACATTGTTATTTTGGGCACATTCTCAGACAAGTACTGGTACGGTGGAATAGTCCCTGGTATCTTTACGTGAGCCATAAGCCCTGTTATCGTAAGTGAGTAAATTAACGTAGGGTTTCGTACCCGGAGGAATTAATGAAGCTTCTGAAGAATTTAGCGATCACGGGTAGCCTCGGAATGATCGCTTTTGCTGGTCTGGCTAGCGCCTCGACCATTAGCTACGACGCCAACCTCGGCGCCAATGGCTTTTACAATGGCAGCGGTAATACGGGCGACCATTTCGCGATCCTGGAAGACGGCAATCTGCAGTTGGCCCTGAAAATCGTGAATCGCTATACCGGCACCCCCGCAATTGTGCCGTCTTACGACAACTACGACTACAACGACAATGCGAATATCGATCCGACCCGCCAGTGGGGATTCGAATTCTCCATTGACACGAGAAACGGTGGCGGAACCGGTAAGGTCGGCGATTACACCTACGCGCTGTCTATTTTCGACAACACGACCAACACCATGGCGGCTGTCGGCGTGTTCGATCCACTGAGCATTGCTGACAATTCGTATTACAACGGGACGGGCGTGCACGGCGGAACATCTAACAACAACTCCGCTGCCACTCAGAGTGGCTTCTACGGCGTCCAGAATGCGGAATGGCCCGCGTATACCCCGTTCTTCGGCAACGGCACCGCAGCGAGCTGGAATCCGCACGATACCTACACTGTCACTCTGGCTGCGCTCTCAAACGCGCCGAATTCCACCGCTGATACTCTTTCGGTCCGCGTGAATGGCACGCCGGAACCGGGTACGATCCTGACCATGCTGGGCAGCCTCGGCGCACTCGGACTCTTCGTCCGCCGCCGCAAAGCCTAAGCTTCACGGTTGGTTCGAAAAACGCCGCCAGGGGAATACTCCTGGCGGCGTTTCTTTTTCTGCTATACTGGGGTTGCAGCGGTCGGACTCAGGCAGTGGGCGAAAGCCCACTTTTTTATTGGAATTGAGCATGAATCGAGCGGAAGTGGTGGCAAAGATCCGGGAAATCGCCGAACGGGCCACGCAACCCGAGGGAATCGAAGTAGTGGAGGTCGATCTCAAGGGTGGCGGCCGCCACCAGGTGCTTCTGATCGTCATCGATAAACCGTCCGGGGTCACTCATGGGGACTGCGAGTTTGTGTCGCAGCAGGTGGGGACGATTCTGGACGTCGAAAACATCATTCCGGGCACTTATCAGCTCGAAGTGAGCTCCCCAGGGGTGGAGCGAAAGCTGGTGCGCTGGAAAGATTGGGTTC
>Ga0157372_10007674_pt1 | contig 11476 bp, 6 predicted proteins | sample C55metaG_FD_115307 | JGI IMG/M metagenome (GOLD analysis project Ga0157372, IMG submission 115307) | Corn rhizosphere microbial communities from Kellogg Biological Station, Michigan, USA - C5-5 metaG | ecosystem: Host-associated > Plants > Roots > Rhizosphere > Soil | place: USA: Michigan...
AGTTCCTGCGCGGTGGCGGCGAGGAAGTGCCGGGCCAGCAGCGGGATGTCGCTGCGGCGGCTGCGCAGCGGCGGCAGTTCGATGCGCACCACGTCGAGCCGGTGCATCAGGTCGGCGCGGAACGCTCCGGCGGCGACGCGCGCGGCCAGGTCCTGGTGGGTGGCGGCGACGATGCGCACATTGCCGCGGATCAGCTCGCGCCCGCCCACGCGGTAGAACTCGCCGCCGGCCAGCACGCGCAGCAGGCGCGTCTGCAGGATCAGCGGCATGTCGCCGATCTCGTCAAGGAACAGCGTGCCGCCTTCGGCCTGCTCGAAGCGGCCGGCGACGCGGCGAGTGGCACCGGTGAACGCGCCGGCCTCGTGGCCGAACAGCTCGCTCTCCAGCAGCTCGCTGGGAATCGCCGCGGTGTTCAGCGCCACGAAGGGTTGGCCGCGACGTGCGCTTTCCTCGTGCAGCGCGCGCGCCACCAGTTCCTTGCCAGTGCCGGTCTCGCCGGTGACCAGCACGTTGAGATCGCTGGCGGCGACGCGGCCGATCAAGCGGAACACCTCGCGCATCGGCGCGCTCTCGCCGAGCAACGCGTGGTTCGGCGCGATCGCGTGGCCGGCCACCACCGTTGGTGCGGCCACGCTGGCCAGCGCGCGCTGCACCGCCGCCACCGCCTGGTCGAGGTCGAACGGCTTGGCCAGGTAGTCGACCGCGCCGGCACGATACGCCGCCGCCGCGGTGGCCACGTCGGTGTACGCGCTCATCACGATCACCGGGCCGATGCCCTGCGCCTGCAGCTCGGCGAGCAGGCCCAGCCCGTCCTCGCCCGGCATGCGCACGTCGGTGAGCAACAGCGCGGGGCGCGCGTCGCGCAATGCCGCGCGCACACCGGCCACTGCATCGAACTCGCGCACCGCGAGCCCGGCGTCGCGCAGCGCCTCGGCCAGCACGAAGCGCACGCCGCGGTCGTCGTCGACGATCCAGATTTCATTCGTCATGGCTCTGCTCCGCCGCTTTGCTCCTCCCCCTGCAAGCAGGGGGAGGCTGGGAGGGGGTTGCGCGGGATGGCGAGAAAGATCAAAAGCTGACCCCACCCCAACCCTCCCCTGCTGCGCAGGGGAGGGAGCACTGAGTACACGCTGGAATCAGTCATGCGGGCGCTCCAGTGGCAGGTACAGCGAGAAGACGGTGTGGCCGGGGTGGCTGGCGTAGCGCAGTTCGCCGCCGTGTTCGTGCGCGATCTCGCGCGCCAGCGCCAGGCCGAGGCCGCTGCCGCCGGCGCGGCCGGAAACCAGCGGCTGGAACAGCGTGTCGCGCAACGCGGCGGGCACGCCGGCGCCGTCGTCGATCACGTCCACTCGCAGCGCCATGCGCAGCATCCGTTCGCCCACGCGCAGGCCGTGCTCGACCCGCGTGCGCAAGGTGAGCGTGCGCGCGCCGGCTTGCAGCGCGTTGCGCGCCAGGTTGAGCAGGACCTGCTGCAGGCGGTCCGCGTCGCCGTGCAGGTCCGGCACGCTGGGGTCGTAGTCGTGGCGCAGCTGCGGCGGCGCGGGTTCGGCCAGCAGCAGATCGCACAGCCGCTCCAGCAGCCGATGAATGCTCACCGGGCCAAGTTGCGGCGCGCCATCGTGATGCAGCAGGCGGTTGGCCAGCGCGCCGAGCCGGTCGGCCTCGTCGATGATCATGCCGGCCAGCGCCTGCAGGTCCGCGTTGTCGACCCGCCGCTGCAGCAATTGCGCCGCACCGCGCAGGCCGGCCAGCGGGTTCTTCACCTCGTGCGCGAAGCCGCGCAGGGTCGCCGACAGCGGCGAGCCGGCCGACGACGGTTCGGCCAGCACGTGCACTTCCAGCAACAGGCCGTCGCCGAACGGCTGCAGCGCAATGTCCGCACTGATCTCGCGGCCATTGGCCGCGGCCAGCGCCACGGCGCGCCATTGCGCCGGCCGCTGCTCTGCCAGCACCTTCGCCGCCTGCGCCATGCCCGCGTTGGCATCGTCCAGCAACAGCCCCAATGGCTGTCCCGCCGCATTGTGGAAGCCCAGCTCCAGGCACTCGACCAGGGCGGGATTGAGCCAGCGCAGGCGCAGGTCCGCATCGACCAGGGCCAGCCCGGTTGCCATCTGCTCCGCCCACGTCCGCCACGCCAGGTCACCCATTGCACCATCATGGGCAATGTCTCGTCCTGGTGCAAATCCAGCATGGCAAAGGCGGTTGTCGGCGTGCGGGATACCAAACACTTTGTTCGGTCTTGCTCCCGCTTATGCCCGAATCTGCTCCCTTTTTGGAGCACGCAAGCGCCCGGCCCGGCAAGTGCCTCATTCGGAGCGTGTACCGCCGAATCGGCGAAAGGTGTCATCGAGAGCCGGCGCGACCGACAGATATCGGCGGCGGACTCAACCGCTCGACGCTACCCCTCGGGCAGTCGGCAAGGCATCCACCTCATCGGTCAGCCGTCCAAAGACAGCCGCGGGCCTCGCGCGGAGGCGCCGTCCGGTCACTCCTTGGGACCGGTCAGGTACTGCTCCGGCTCCAGCCAGCCCACAAACTTGCCATCCAGCGCTCCCTGGACGGCAAGGCGGGTCATGGGTCGGCGTGGCGCCGAGCCCATGCTTGGGCCAATCCATGATCGGCGACAACAACGAAAGGACTTCCTACGTCGATCAACGCCGCTCCGGCTCCGCCGGAGCGGCGTTGATCGACCTTCTCAGAAGCTCACGTCCAGCGTCATACGGGCGCCCTGGTCCTTCGCCTCACTGGCGAACTGGCCGTGGTAGCCCGCATCGAACGTGACGTTCTTGCTCAACGCAAAGCGCACGCCCAGATCGACGATACCGGCATTCGCCGCCACCGGCAGGCCGGCCACGCCGAAGCTGCCGCCATCGGCGAAATGCTGCCGGTCGATCGAGGGCAGATCGCCCCATGCATGCTGGTAGCCCACGCTCGCATGCAGCTGCAGCCCCGCGGCAGGTGCGTACACCCCACGCAAACCCACCGTGCCGTAGTTGACGCTGTTGCTGGCCGCCTGCACTTGCAGCGCCGCCGGGCTTCCCGCTTCGTTGATGGCGCCTTGACGCATCCACACGCGGGCCAGATTCGCATACGGCGTCAGGCTGCCCTGGCCGTACCTGAACTGGTAACCGCCGTCGACATAGGTTTGCGTCACCCCGGTGCTGTAGCGCGACGTGGCCCGCCCGGCGAGGCCGCCGATATCGATCTGCCGGTGGCTGTCGGTCCGGTACCAACTGTGCGCCGCGCCGCCCTGGAACTGCCATGCCCCCAGATCGATGCCGGTGTACAGACCCGCCACCGTATCTCTGCTGTGCGCATCGGCACCGGCGCGGTTGCCGTTGGACAATTGCCCGGCACCGACCACCGCACCCACACGCCAGGTGCCCAGGTCGCGATCGGCACCGACCAGCAGTCCGCTGCCGTTGCTGCTCAGGCGGGCCGCATTGCCGTCGCTGTCGTGGCTGCCACCGTGGCCCCATACACCGGCCCATACGCTGCCCTGGTCATCCCGCTGCGCGATTCCGCCGGCACCCTGCACGCCTTGCAGGTGGTTGTTGATGGCATCACGCACGTAGTGGCTGTCGTCGATGATCGCCGTGCGCGTGCTGGCCAGGCTGTCGCCAGCCAGCTGGTTGAACGCTGCTCGCGCGGAGTCGGCCGCCAGCGGCACGATGGCGTTGTAGATGGTGTTGCCATAACCCAGCGCCTCGATCGCCGCGCCGGTGCGGATCTCGTTCGGAGTCACGCCGACCGAGGTGAGCGCGATGTTGTTGCGGGTCAGCGTGAGATACGCATGGTTGGCGTCGTAGCTCAGCGTCGGGGTCAGGAACGCGAAGTTCGAGGTGGCGCTGCCGAAGCTGCCGCTGACACCGCTATCGGCCGTCAGGATCGTGTACTTCGTGGAGACGTTCCAGTTGCTGCCCGCCTCGGTCGAGATCACCGAACCGCCAAGGGCGGCCGTGCCGGTCGCGTGGATCAGGTCGCTGCCGCCGGTGTCGAGGGCATCGATCTGGTAGCTGGAACCCGAGGCGATGCTCAGGTTGCCGTTCACTTTCAGCGTACCGACGCCATTACCGCCGGGCGACACCGTTCCGCCGCTGACAATCGTCATGCTGCCCACGCTGCCGGTGCCGGCCAGCGTGGCGCCGGTGCCGACACTGACGCTGCCGACCAGGCTGCCCTCGACATCGAGCGTGCCGGCCGATACGACGGTCCCGCCGGTGTAGGTGTTAGTGCCGGTCAGCACCAGGGTACCCGCACCCGTCTTGACCAGATCGCCGGCTTGCGTGCCATCGACAATGCCGCCACTGAGCGTGGTGTTCAGGCCCGAACCCACGTTGATGGTGGGATCGCCGGTCAAGGTGATCGCGTTGGCCAGCGTAAAGCTGCTGGTGAAGTCCAGCGTGGTGCCTTCCGCCATCACCAGCGAGCCGCTGCCGATCGCCGATGCATTGCCCAGCACCAAGGTGCCGGCATCGAGTGCGGTACCTCCGGTGTAGGTATTCGTACCGGTCAGCGTCAGCGCCGCGCTGCCGGTCTTCAGCAGCGTGCCGTCACCCGACAGCGTGCCTGCATAGGTGCCGCTCTGCGCCTGATGGAACTCCACCACCACGCTGTCCGCACCCGGCGCAAAGGCCACGTCGCCTACCAGGCTGGTGGCGTTGCCGGCCAAGGTGCCGTCGGCGATGGTCCATGCCTGGCTGGCGTTACCGGTCCCGGTCAGCGTCCATGTGCTGCTGCCCGTCTTGGCGAAGTTCGCAAAGCCCTGGATCGAAGCCGCGCTCCCGACCGCTCCGACCCGGCCCACATCGAAGCTGGCGTTGGTGGAACCGCCCAATGCCAGCGTGTCGCCTCCTTGCGTAGCACCGCTGGTGCTGACCACGTTGCCGGCGAGGGTATAGCCCGCATCGATCTCCAGCACATTGTTGCCACCGCTGAAGTTGACCGCATCGGCTTGCGTGCCGTCCGTGCCCAGACCACCGGCAATGAGGCCGCTGTTGATGACGATCGCGTTGCCCGTCGACACCACGCCCACGCCGCCGGCGCCACCCGCACCGTCCACGCCGGCCGTGCCGTCGGGCGCCGTGCCATCGCTGCCGCCTGGGCCGCCGGCGCCGCCCAAGCCACCCGCGCCGCCCACGATGTTGCCGCTATTGATCACGGTGAACGACGCGCCGCTGACGCCGGCGCCGCCGACACCGCCGGTACCGCCGTTGCCGCCATTGGCGTTGGCACCGGTCCCGCCGGCCGCGGGGCCGGTATTGCCCGTGGCGCCAACGCCACCGACGCCGCCAGTAGTCGTGCCGGTGTTGGTCAGGCTGAAGCCTGAGCCCATGATGCCGGCACCACCGACCCCGCCCGCGCCAGCCGCACCGCCGGCCGACATCGCGTGGTAATCATTCGAATCGCTGGCGCCGTAGTGGCCATCACCGCCCGTGCCACCGGTGATGGCGCCTGCATTGCTGATCAGCAATTGGGCGGCGCTGATGCCGGCGCCGCCGACACCGCCGGTACCGCCGGCACCGGACGTGGCGCCGCTGGCGTTGCTGTAGCTGCCGTAGCCTCCGACGCCACCCTGACCGCCGGTGATGGTGCCGGTGGCATTGTTGGTAACGTTGGCATGGCTGCCGCTGATGCCCGCGCCGCCCGCGCCACCCATGCCGCCGGACATCGCCGTGGCAGTCGTGGCATTGTCGCCGGGCTGGCTACCGTAACCGCCGTAGCCGCCGCCGATCGCGCCACTGTTGATGATCCCGAAATGATCGCCGCTGATGCCTGCGCCGCCAACACCCGCCACACTCACGGCACCACTTGCGCCAAGGCTGCCTACTGTACCGCCTGCTGAGTAACCACCGTCGCCGCCACGGCGGCTGTAGCCACCGCCGCCACCCTGGCCACCGAGGATGCTGCCGGCCGTTTCGTTCGTCACGTCGAAGTAGCTGCCCGCCACGCCGGCGCCGCCGGCGCCGCCCACTCCGGCCACGCCACCCGCACCGCCATTGCCGCCCGCCGCGCTGCCCATGGAATAGCTGCCGCCGCCCCCCACACCACCGGCGCCTGCCGAACCGCCCGCTCCACCACGTACGAGACCGCCGTTATCGAGGCTGAACTGGCTACCGCTTACGCCGACGCCGCCGTTGCCGCCATTGCCGCCGACACCGCCGGTGCCGCCGATCTGACTCGCGTTCGTCGCACCATAGGCGCCATCACCACCTTGACCGCCGTTCCCGCCGTAACCGCCGGCGACGACACCCGTATTGCTCAAAGTGAAGCCCGTGCCCGTGACGCCGTCATTGCCCGCGCCACCCGCACCACCGCTGTACCCGTCGCCAGCCGCTCCCTGGCTCGCGTTCGCAATGCCGTTGCCACCGCTACCGCCGTAGCCGCCGGCGCCGCCAAAGATGCCGGCCGTGTTGGCCAAGCTGAACCCCGAACCGACCACGCCTGCACCACCCGCCGCGCCTGCGCCGCCGATGCCGCTGGCCCCACTGCCATATTTGCCCTGACCGCCGACACCACCGCGCCCACCGGCGACAACGCCGTTGTTGGTCAGCGCAAAACCGCTGCCGCTGATGCCGGCGCCGCCGACACTGCCATTACCGCCTGCACCGCCCACGAAGTACTTGAAATACGGACCGCCGGGCATGCCGCCGTTCTGGCCGGCCGTGCCGCCAGTACCTGTCACGCTGACATTTGCACCCGCACCACCCACCAGCAGCGTGGTCCCGCTGGCCAGCGAGATGCCGCCGGTGAAGTTGCTGCCATCGCCATTCAGATCCAGCTCGCCAGCGTCGACCGCCCATGGCGCGCTGCTCGTGCCCAGGCCGCCAAGAATCAGCGTGCCGTCGCCCGTTTTGGTCAGGCCGCCGTTGTCACTGAACGTGCCATCCAGGCTCAGCGTGGTGCCAGCGTCCGTATTGAATGTGCCCCCAGCGCCGCCCAGGGCGATGGCGCGTGCGGAGCCGAAGCTGGCCGTGTTCTCGAGCGTGCCTCCATTGAGCGTCAGCGATCCGGAACTGTCACCCAGGGCGGCGTCATCGGAAATCGCCAGCGTGCCGGAGTTGATGCTCCAGGGCGTGACCGCTGTCGTGAAGCCCGTCAGCGTCCAGGTGCTGGTACCGGTCTTCCCGAATTGATTGAAGCCCTGGTATTGCCCGCCGAGCTGGGAGACGTCGAAGCTGGCGTTGGTGCTGCCGCCGAGATCGAACGTGTCGCCACCGTTGGTGGTGCCGCTGCTGCTGACCACCCTGCCGACGATGGTCGAGCCGGCGTCGATCTCCAGCGTGTTGCCGCCACCGCTGAAATCGATCGCGTCGGCCTGCGATCCGCTGCCGCCGTTGGCGAAGCCGCCCGCGATCGTGCCGGCATTGATCACCGTGGCGCCGCCCGTGGCGACAATGCCCACGCCGCCGTTGCCGGGGTTCCCACCGTTACCGGCGACACCGCCATTGCCGCCGGCGATGCTGCCGGTGTTGGTCACGGTGAAGGACGAACCGCTGACGCCCGCGCCACCGGCGCCGGCGTTGCCGTTGGCGCCATTGCTGCCATTTGCACCGCTGCTGTAGTACCACCAATACTGTGCGGGGCCGCCCTGGCCACCGTTCCCCGCTGCACCGCCATTCCCACCGGTGCCACCGGTGATGCTGCCGGTGTTGGTCAGCGCGAAACCGACACCGCTGACGCCGGCGCCACCATTGCCGCCGCTGCCACCACTACCGCCGATGCCGCCAACGCCGCCGTAGTAATAGCCATTGCCGCCATTACCGCCGGCACCCCCGGCGCCGCCGCCACCGCCGGCACCGCCGACAAGATTGCCGTTGTTGGTCAATGTGAAGCCGGTGCCACTGACGCCTGCGCCGCCATTACCACCATTGCCACCAGTGGCACCGCTGCCGCCGGTGCTGCCATTTGAGTAGTTGCCGTTAAACCAAATGGCGTCGATCCCGCCGCCAGCGCCGCCAGCGCCGCCAGCGCCACCGCTGCCGCCCGCACCGCCGACAAGATCGCCGTTGTTGGCCAACGTGAAGCCGTCACCACCGACACCTGCCGCACCGGCCCCGCCATCCCCACCGCTGGCACCGCTGCCGCCGGTGCCGCCGAATTGTTTAACGCTGTAACCGCCATCGCCACCGCGGCCACCGGCGCCACCGACGCCACCGGCGCCACCGGCGAGGCTGCCATTGTTGGTCAGCGTAAAGCCGGTGCCGCTGACACCCATAGCGCCGGCAGCGCCTGTACCACCGGCAGCGCCGTAGCCACCGTTGCCGCCCCAATACCAACCGCCACCACCACCAGCACCACCATTGCCGCCGGCACCACCGGCACCGCCGGCGCCACCCGTGACGCCGCTGTTGTTCGTCAGCGTAAAGCCCGACCCCGTGACCGCTGCGGTTCCCGCACCGCCATTGGCGCCGGCCATGCCGTTGCCCCCGATGCTGTGATAGCCACCCAGGGCGCCGCTACTGCCGTTCGTGCCGGGACTGCCCGTGGCGCCCGTGGCATCCACGCTGGCACCGGCGCCGCCGAGCGCCGCAGACGCGCCGTCGAGGGTCATGCCGCCGGTCAGGCTGGTACCGTCGCCGGCAAGGGTCAACGTGCCGGCGCCGGTCAAGGTCACGGGTGCGCTGCTGAGCAAGGTGCCGTTGATGGTTACGTCGGCAGCATCATCAATGGTGGTCTCCGTATTGATGATGGGCAGCGGACCGCTGACGTCGATGGTGTTTCCGGAGGCGAGCGTGATGCTGATGGTGCTGCCGGGAGCAGCGTTGGCCTGCTGGATCGCCCAGCTCAGGCTGCCGACGGTAGCGCCGGTGCCGTCATCGGTGGACTGCGTGACCGTATAGACAGCACCCGCCGGTTGCGCGAACGCAGGGGTCGTGGCCAGCAGCGCCATGCTGCCCAGCGCGATCGGCGCGAGCAGACCGAACAGCGCGCGCGGCAGCGGGCGCAAGGCCACGCCGGGGACGCGATCCGCGGCGCTGGCGACATTGCCGCCCTGCGGCGAGCCGGCGAATTCGGAGGCGACTTGCAGCGCGCCCAGGGCGCGATTCCAGACCAGACGATAGATACGGTTCATTGAGATGACGCCTTCTTAAAGGCCGTGCGAGACAAGCCCGCATTGGCGTGATTTGATGAGACTGGGGGTGTATTCGGCGCACGGTCATGCCGCGCGCAGTACCGGCTTTGAGAAGAAAACGGGTAACGTGGGGACCGTCGAGTGGCCGCTCAGACCACCCGCACTCCGCGCAGGTTGAGCCGCGGATCGCGCCAGAAGGCGTCGTTCTCGAAACGCCGAAAGACGTCCGGCGGCAGTACGCTGATGCGTTCGCGCGCAGCGATTTTCCGGCGCACGGTATGCAGTCCAGGCGTGCCGGCACGCGTATCGAACTCGTCGGCGTCGTAGCTGACGTTGTCGAAATCGTGGGTAAAGGCGGGTTCGCCGATGAACTCGTAGATCGCCTTCATGGCTGCGGCCGGATCGCTGACCAGCGTCTCGTACTGCAGCAGCATCAGGTTTGCGGTGTCCTCACCGTAGTACGCCTCTTTCAGGGCGTTGTAGGCATAGCCGACCATGCCTTCGCCATTGGCGAGGCCTTCGCTGCGCGAATACACGGTGCCGCCGGGCTGGTAGTTGAAGATCGCCGACGGCTGGAACGTGTTGCGGCGGATCAGCTGCTCGATGCTGTCGATGATCCACGGCACATGCCGCACGCAGGCGATCACCTTCGCAACGGGAAACAGCTCTTTCAGGATGCGCAGCTTGCTGCACCAGATGCGGTTGGTGTCGAACACGACCTCGGCGCTGAACTCGGTGCCGTAGTAGTCGTCGAACAGACCTTGCAGAATGCGGCGGCGCTGCGCATCACTGATGAATACGGCGTATTCGTTGCGGCCACTCATGTCGCCCTGCAACGTGTTGAACAGACCGCCGACCGGGCCGCTCATGCCGGCGTGGAAGCGAGGATTCTGGCGAAGCAAACCGGCGAGCAGGGTCGAACCGGACCTGGGCAGGCCCGAGATGAAATGAACAGGACGCAAAAGTATTCCCCCGATGGATTCCGTTCCCTGGCGACGCAGCAATGACCGTGCCACGTATGCGCGAAACCGTGAACTGATTCACACTCTATTCCCAGGCTACCGGTTGCGACAAGGGAAATTTTGTGGTTGCCGAAAAACGGCAACTAGTGACGCGGATGGTTCATGCACGTTGTCCCTGCTCGACCATGCGCAACCCATCAGTGCCGTGGATGGAATGAACGCCGACACGCCACCGCTGCTTGCGATGCCGCGGCGTGCGCAGTGACATACAGGGCGCAGGCTCCAAACAGCGCGGGACAACGTCAGTGCGCTTGTCCCGCCATGAACAGGGCATCGACTCCCGTCGACAGGTTGCGGATTGCCACTTGCTAATCCAAACGTCGGTCGGTCAGGACATCCGTGCTCGAACCAGGCAACCGTGCTCGACGGCGCATGTCATGCGGCCACGGTGATTGCGTCACGCCGTGAGATCGCATTGCATGATGAGTTCTCCGTTGGCCGCCATGCCGGTGTGGACGAACCCCAGCCGGGCGATGATTCTCTGGGCGGCCCGACGTTCGATTTTGCGATTTTCAAGCGTGGCAACCAGATGTCGAGGCGCACCGGGTTCGTGCATCATGGTTTTGAAACCTTCGATCATCGTCTCCATCAGACGGGTATTGAGACCTACCCGCCGACTGGCTGGCCGTATGTACAAGCGAACGAAGCCGTAGGATATGCCGTGATCGTCCAGACGAATCGCCACCGTGCAAACGCCTTCGATGCGGCTTCCTCCCGCCTCCTGCAGAACGCACGCCACTTCCCACGAGCGACGCCACGCCTCATTGGGATTCGTCACCGCGCCTTCCCGCAACCAGAATTCCACGATTTGCGCGCGCAATGCGTCCGGGATATTGCCGAACACCCACCGAACCTGAAAGGCAGATGGTCCGATAGTCGTTGCTGGAGACGTCTTGATCATGAGGCATTCCCGTATGCCGTGTTCCGCACGGCACCTGCTTGTCTGAGCCCGTGTTCGTACGCGACAGGACCCAGGCCGAAATTGCGACATGACTTCACTTGCGATCGAACAGCGAGTAGTCCGCTTGCAAGTTCAGTGCCGTGCCTCGCACTGTGACCTGCGCTTCCCGGCCACCGCCTTGACCCGGTACGCCGAGATCCTCGTCGGCGTCAGTGTACGCGTGGCGGGCGGCATCGAGCCGGCTGCCACGCCACGTCTGTGCGCGGCCGCGGGCGCGCCGGTGTAGCGGCCCACGGGCCTTCGATCCCGTGGTCGGACAGCACGTTGACGTCGCCATCGAGGAAGCGCTGGTCTTCCTCGCCGGGCCACCAGGATGTTGCCGTACTTCCCCGCGCCCCCGCTCAGGTGCAGATGGCTGAAGCCCCCACCTCGCCCGTGCCGTGATAGCCGGACTTGATCAACTTGCCGTCGTACGTG
>Ga0157372_10007677_pt1 | contig 11475 bp, 10 predicted proteins | sample C55metaG_FD_115307 | JGI IMG/M metagenome (GOLD analysis project Ga0157372, IMG submission 115307) | Corn rhizosphere microbial communities from Kellogg Biological Station, Michigan, USA - C5-5 metaG | ecosystem: Host-associated > Plants > Roots > Rhizosphere > Soil | place: USA: Michigan...
ACAAATAAATCTGCCCGACGGAAAGATAATTTGACGCACGCCAGTAAGCATGAATTCTGGAAAGTTCTTCGTTGTTTAAAGGTGAATGCGAAATGCCGGGAAGGGTATGAACTGCTGTCATGAGAACACCTCAGACTGATATCGGCGGGATCTATTTATTATCGCGCATCGAGATAAAAAATGTGTGAACGGATGGAGGAGTGTGTAAGAAAAGCTTTTAACCGTAGAGAGCGCTGAGAACTGCCAGAGAGCGCAGAGAAAATCAACAACACACCTTAGAGAAATTAGCAAAAGGCGTGCTTACTGGATTCCTCGATAAAGCCAGCCATAGGGTTTCTCAGCGATCTCTGGCAGTTCTCAGCGTTCTCTGCGGTTAAAGGCTTTTGACTTACGGCTTTTTAGGCTTCAAATCGCAGGCCTGCGAAACTGACTTCAAATCCAGTCCCTCGGGCGAGAACTCAGCTATCTGCGGGCCGCGCGGAGTCTGGAACTCTACTCTAAACAGATGGGCGCCGATTAATTCACGGGCGGTGCCTTTGTCCATGGCAAGGAAATGCCCGTTGATCCAATTCCAATTGTGATAGCTGTGAGCGTTGTCCACTCGCACGCTCACGCGCATTTGCGGCTGTCCCCAAAAACCGGGCCAGTTCGGCCGGGCCAAACGCAGATCGGGACGGAAGTCAGCGAGTTTTAGCTTGCCATTGGTGCAATACAGAATGATTTTCGCCTGATCGTCACTGTTGGGTGCATTGTCAGCGGGAAGTTCGAAGCGCACTCGCTTGGCCGCGGTCATGCGGTCCTCGCCTGAAAATTCAGTCCAGTTACCGCCGGCATTCAGGCTGTTCGCATTGCCCTCGTAGTTTCCTTGATTATCTGGGGGTGGAGCATCTCTCCGATACTGACCGAAGAGGCTTACACTCGAAAGCAACAGCGCGAAAATGCCTATGCCCCTGATGACATTGCGAATCATATTTTTTCGTGCTCCGAATATTCTGATCTTGTCGGCAGCGCGCCGCGAGATCAAGTATCAGACTTAATACACTTCAGCGGCAACGTCACTGCCCAAACGTATTAACCCTATCGGAGCTGAAAAGTTGCACCGTCATCAGGGCGTTACCAAATTCGCACGCGTTCCTCCGGAGCGAGGTAGAGGGTTTCTCCGGATTGCACCTGAAAGTCCTTGTACCAGTCATCGATGTTCCGCACGGTATCGGTACGGTATTCCGACGGAGAGTGCTCGTCGGTCATGACCTGGCGCCGCAGGGCGGCCTCACGAGACTTATTCTTATGCGCCTGCCCGTAGGCGATAAAGAACTGCTGGCTTCCAGAAAAGCCGTCCTGCTCCGGTGCTGATTTACCCTGAAGGGTTCCGACGTAGGCGTCGTAGGCGGCCGCAATGCCACCGAGGTCGGCAATGTTCTCTCCTAGAGTCTGTTTACCGTGCAGCGCGAGGTCCGGAAAGGGATGATAGCTGTCGTATTGCGCCGCGAGTTTCGCGGTGGCAGCCTCGAAGTGTTCGAGATCAGCGGGCGTCCACCAGTTACGCAACGCGCCCTTTGAATCAAAGGTACTGCCTTCGGAGTCGAAGGTGTGGCTGACCTCGTGCCCGATAATTGCGCCAATGGCCCCGTAGTTCACGGCGTCAGGCGCATCCTTATCGAAAAATGGCGGCTGCAAGATTGCTGCAGGGAAATTGAGGGCGTTCTGCAGCGGCAAGTTTACCGCGTTTACCGTTTGCGGCGTCATCGACCACTCGTGGCGGTCTACTTCTTTGCCGATCCGCGAAATCTGCTGACGATAGTGGAACACTTCCTCACGCCAGAGATTTCCAAAAATGTCATCGGACTTGATCTCCAGCCCGGAATAATCGTGCCAGGTTTCCGGATATCCGATTCCGACATAGAGCGTATCGAGCTTGGCCTGGGCTTCGGCTTTGGTGGCTGGATCCATCCAGGTGAGCGCGTCGATGCGCTTATGGAATGCGGCCACGATGTTAGCCACCATTTTTTGTGCCCGCTCTTTGGCTTCGGGCGGGAAATAGCGCTGTGCATAAATCTTTCCGACTTCGTCGCCCAGGACTGCATTGACCACGGCAATTCCGCGCTGCCAGCGTGGACGCTGCTCCGGCGTGCCCGACAAAGTTTTGCCGAAGAATGCAAACCGCTCATCTGCGAATGCCTTGGGCAGAACGCCGCCGTAGTTCTCAATCAGGTGATAGGAGAGAAGGTCCTTCCAGGATTCCAGAGACGCAGAACCCACCAGTGCCGATTCGCCGCTAAACGCGCTCGGCTGCCATACGATGAAGTTTGATTGATGGCTCAAGCCAGCAGCTGCGAAGTATGCTTCCCAATCCAATCCCGGCGCTTTTGCGGCAAAATCGGACCGTTTCCAGGGATTGTTGGCCTTGTGAATGTCCTGATCGTCATCCAGGTTCCAATGCTTCTCCGCGATTGCATGTTCCAATTCGAAGACGCGTTTAGCGCGCGAGTCCGGATCGCTGAGTCCAGCGAGCTTCAGCATGGCCGATATATGCGCCTGATATTGGGTGCGCAGGGTGCGCATGTGTTCGCTGTCGCTCAGGTAATATTCGCGGTCCGGCAACTCGAGGCCGCCTTGCAGCAAGTAAACCGTGTAGTGTTCGGAATCGTTAAAGTCGGGGGCAATCCACAAACCAAAAAGATTATCGGTATGAAAGTTCGTATTGTTCAGCGGATCGACGTCCGCACGTAAGCCTTCACCCAGCGCTTGCGCCAATTGCTTCTTGTCGCGAATGCCTGCGATTGCCTGAAGATGCGGTTTCAAGGGCATGAGGCCCCGGGATTCGATCCCGGACTCGTCCATGTAGGAGTTGTAAAGGTCGGCAATCTCTCGATTTCCAGAACCAACCGCCATATTGGACTTGGCAATTTCTTCAATCAGCGCCGCCGTATTTTTGTTGCTGATGTCGGCCAACGCCGAGAATACGCCCACCCCGGACCGATCTGACGGGATCTCGGTGCGCTTCAGCCAGGCGCCGTTACAATATTCGAAGAAATCGTTTCCCGGCTTGACTGACCGATCCATGTCGGCAGCAACGATGCCGTGATTGTTCTTGTCGGAGGCTTGCTGCGCGCTGGCTGCAAACAATAAAGCAAGAACCGTCGCCACAACTTGCGGGAATCGGAAAAACGAAAATAAATTCATTCATGAACTCCGGGAGTAATTTGGCCAAACCAAATTAGACGCTTGAAACAGAAGAGGGTAACACGCCAAGATGTGGACTAGGTCTCTCCAATCTCAATTTCCAGCCGAGGGACGAGCACCCGTCCGGATGTGGCTTGCCGGCGGCGCCTGTGTGACGAGCTCAAGCAGATCTTTTGCCAGTTGATCAGTATCGTGGCGGGCCACACCGTCCTCAGACAGAAAGTCGCCGAGCACAGGGCAAACTCCCAAAGCCTCGATCGCCTCCAAATCCACGACAATTTGTGACGCGCTTTCGAGGGAGTACTTCACCTTGAGTTCTTCAGAAGCCGGTTGCCGATTAATTAATGCGTAATCGAAAAGTCGGCAGCCAGCGTGCTCGTAAAGCGCGCGAATATGATCAGCCGCGGTGCGCCCCAGGCTTTCATTTGCTTGCGTCATGAGATTGCAGATATAGACCTTGATTGCAGCCGAGTCCCGAATTGCTTGCGGAATCCCGCAGACCAGCAGATTCGGAATCAGGCTGGTGAAAAGCGAGCCTGGGCCGACAGTAATCAAATCGGCGTGCGCGATTGCGGCGAGCGTCTGCGGAAGTGGCTCAGGCTCCGGAGGAACTAGAAAGAGTTCTTCCACGCGACCTTTACTGGCGGTGATTTTAGTTTCACCGCAGACCTTCGAGCCGTCGTCCATCAATGCCTCCAACTCGATGTTTGCCGCAGTAGCAGGATAGATATGTCCGCGGGTGGCCAAAATTTCCGAAGAGACGCGCACCGCCTCGCTGAAATCTCCAGTCAGCGAGGTAAGTGCGGCTAGAAAAAGATTGCCGAAGCTATGGCCTTCGAGTCCTGTGCCTTTGTCGAATCGGTGCTGGAAAACCTTGGAGAGCAGAGCTTCGTCTTCCGATAACGCCACGATGCAGTTACGCACGTCGCCAGGCGGAAGCATGTTGAACTCTTTGCGCAGGCGTCCGCTGGAGCCGCCATCGTCAGTTACGGTGACCACGGCGCAGAGTTCGGAGATGCGCGCGAAATCGGATGCGGAAGAAAGACGAGAATCTCCCGCGCTGACCACATATTTCTTGAGTCCCTTAAGAAGGGTGGAAAGACCGGTGCCCCCGCCAATTGCCACTACCCGCAATTCGCGTGCACTGCGGCTGGGCATTGGTATTAACCGAGCTCCTCGACTCCTTCTTCTGGAGGCAGCGAAAGGTCTTCGCCTGGATCGGGATAAAGCAGCTCGGTGAAGCGCGGGTCTTCAGACAGGTTCTGGAAGTCGGAATCGTTGCGCGCCTGGAATCGCAACGTTGGATTCACAGTGATGGCGCGGTCGAGGTTTTTAAGTGCATCTTCCAAATGCCCGGTCAAGCAATCGAGCGCAGCCAGCCCATAGGCGACGTAATCCGCTTTGGGCACTTGCTTCGATAGTTTTTCAAGATGCTCACGTGCACTGACGTAATCCCCAATATTGATCAGCGAGACCACGAAGTCATAATGCTCCTCGGCAGTCTTGAATTGCGTAGCGCCGCGCTCCAGCTGCTGGTTGCAGGCATTCATGTGCACGGCGGCGCGGTCGGCAAGCCCACGGTTCTTTCCTGAAACCACTTTCTGCAGCATGGTCTTCGCTTTGTCGTATTTGTGTTCCTGCATGGCGCGCAAGCCGGCTTCATAAGACTGCAGAAGTTGCGTCATTTCAGGATCGCTCGCGGGAGTGTGCTTGGCTGTGGATTTCTGGGCCATCTGAAGAATTTTTCCTCGGTTTGTCGTAGGGAATCCAAACGGCTGTCAGATTTGTACTTGAACTTCGGGTCCCTATGGTTTGGACCCAGCCAGGAGCTGACAGCAATAATCTAATGAATGTTTGCCGCTGACTGCAGGTCGATCTGTTTCCATTCGCCGGCGATAATTCCTTTGCGAATCTGCGCCGCCGTCTTGTGCTTCTGCGTCATCTGGTAGGAGTAATACAGCTCCTTCAGGCAAACCGAGCACTCAGCCCCGTGTGTACCCTCAAAGCAACTGTGCAAGCTTTTGTGGCCCATCCGATCGCAATAGCAATAACAGGGCTGCTGGTAAATCACCTTCTGGATCTTCGCCGCCAGTTCGTAAGCATGAGACTGATAGGGATATTGATCGTTGTTACCCCAGAGCTGATCCCGGCTGAGTATTGCGGGCAGCTTAGCGTCCGCGGCCGGAGGCGGGTTATAAGCCGGAACCTCGGCCTCGCCTGTCGTTTGCTCAGAAATAGCCCACGGCGCAGACACCGCAAACGTGAGCAATAGAACCCCTGCCACCATTAATACCCGTCTCAACATACGATCCTCAAGGGCGTATTGTAACGCGATTTACACTTAAACGCACAAGGGAGACCAGGTTGGTCAATGTTGACATATACTTGCCAGCGGATTGCTCGTGGGCACTGCCCGAACTTGGAGAATGTGGGGACAGCCGCCCTCGGCTGTCCATCAGCCTGCACAAAATGGTGACGATAAGGAGAGTTTTAAATGAATAAGGTGAGCTTGCTAATATTACTCTTGGCCTTCACCCTGAGCGCCTATTCGCAGGAGCAGAAACCAGCCCCGACTCTTAAGAGCATTCTGCTCGAGCAACTCCGCTCCACTCACAACAAAGCCGAATGGTTTGTTCCGGCGAATACCGCCGTCGAAGGCCTTACCGCCGAGCAAGCCAGTTGGACCGATGGTAAAGGCAATCACTCGGTCGGCCAATTGGTCTATCACATCGTCTACTGGGACCGGCGTTCGCTGCAGAAATTCAAAGGCGAGCCCCAGGAAAAATTCGACGGCAACAACGACGAGACCTTCAACAACTTCGACGCCAAAAAGTGGGAGGCCATAGTGAAGCAACTCGATGAAGTCATGACAGACTGGGAAAAAGCCGTGGAAGGCGCAGACGACGCCAAGCTGAAGGATTCGTATTCAGAGATTGCCCACATCGGCACCCACAACGCCTACCACATCGGACAAATCGTTTACGTGCGCAAAGAGCAGGGCTCGTGGAACCCAGAAAAGGGCGTGAAGTGAGCCGTCTGTGGTCGTTCTCTGCGATCTCTGTGGTCAGTTTTAAGCATGAGCCATCAAGCCCGCAGAATTCATAAAAAGTCCGTTCGCGTTCTTGTTCATTCCTGCATTCCCCAGTATGTTTAAATAATGTCTAGCTGCCTTGCGCGCCGCCTGGGTCGACGCGTGCCCAACCTGCTGATTGCTTTATTGTTGCTGTGCGTTTCAGGCTTTGCACAGGGACCAGCATCGCCTACGCCGAACCAAACTGCACCTGCGGGGAGCGAGCGTAAGTCTGAGCAGAAGGCCTCAAAGCCTGATGCCGATCCATCTAACCAATCAGACCCCGATAAGCCAAGCATTGACAAATCCACCACCGCTCAAGCCGAAACCAAGATCACGCCCGAGCAGGCGCAACAGCTTTTCCGCGACGTGGACACCATCCTCGATTTCGCCAGCAACGACACTTCGCTTCCCAAGAAGCACGATGTAAAGCGTCGTCTCGCCAGTCGCGAAGAGGTTGTCAGTTATCTGCAGAAAAATATGGCTGAGGACAAAGACGTGCAGCGCCTCCGCCGCACCGAGTTGGTGCTCAAGAAATTCGGCCTGCTGCCCAAAGACTTCGATCTGCAAACCTTTCTGGTCAGTTTGCTGGAAGAACAAGTCGCGGGATATTACGACGCAAAAACAAAAACCGTGAACCTGCTCGACTGGGTCGCACCCGACCTGCAACGCCCGGTGCTGGCCCACGAACTGACCCATGCTTTGCAAGATCAATCCTTCGCATTAGACAAATGGCTGAAGAAAGGCAGCGAAGATCTGGACACCAAGCGAGACCTGAAAGCCGCTGACATCACCAAAGACGAGAACAGTGAAGCGCGGCAGGCGGTCACCGAAGGGCAGGCGATGGTGGTGCTCATCGATTACATGCTCGCACACATGCATCGCACAGTTGCCAACTCGCCCGAGGTGGTGCGGATGATGAATGACAGTATGGCCAACGGCTCGGCCGATTCCAAGATCTACCAGAACGCGCCTGTCTTCATGAAAGAGGCGCTGACTTTTCCTTATCGCTATGGCGTGGAATTTGAAGCTGAGGTGCTACGCCAGCAAGGGAAGGACAAAGCCTTTAAGTCGACGTTCGAAAATCCGCCGCAAACTAGCCGCGAAATTATGGAGCCGCAGACTTACATCACCGGTGAACACCTGGCGCCGCTGTCGCTCCCGGACTTCAAACATATATTCAAGGCTTATGACCGCTTCGATATCGGAGCGATCGGCGAATTCGATGTTGCCGTGCTAGCCGAACAATACGCGGGGTTAGAAACTTCGAAGCGAATTTATCCCGACTGGCGCGGGGGGTACTACTACTCAGTCCGTCCCAAGGGAAATCCTGGCGCTCCACTGCAACTGGTTTTTGTTTCGAAGTGGGCGACTCCAAAAGCCGCGGACCAATTTGCCGCCATTTACGCTCGCGGAATGCAGCAGAGATATAAGAAGGTGTCGTCCGCCCCAGATTCAAGTCTGCCTGCAGATTTAAAAGACCTGCGAACCCTGGGTGGCGACCATGTATGGAACACCGAAGAAGGGCCGGTCGTGATCGCCGTAAAAGGCGACACCATTCTCGTAACCGAAAGCCTGGAGCCGGCGCTCACTCATCAATTCCGCGAGGCGGTGTTGGGAAGTGCGCCGGAAAAGCAGCCGCCGAAACCTTGAAACTCTGAAACCTGCGAAACCTTACATCCCCGGGCATGGAATGCCAGAGGCATTTTGTATAATCACCCTTCGTCTTCTAGTTTTTATTTCTCACCTGAGAGGCAATTTGTCACAAGCAGAGATCGGAATTATCGGCGGCAGTGGCTTGTATTCCATGCCCGGGCTAGCGGAAATTCGAGAGATCACTCTGGAAACCCCGTTCGGCGCGCCTTCTGATGCGTACGTTCTGGGCGTGCTGGAAGGTCGCAAGGTGGCCTTTCTTGCCCGTCACGGGCGGGGCCACCGGATTCTGCCTGGCGAACTCAACTTCCGCGCCAACATTCATGGATTCAAACAGCTCGGCGTAGAGCGAATTCTTTCTGTGTCCGCCGTCGGATCGTTGAAAGAAGAACACAAGCCTCTCGAGTTTGTGATTCCTGATCAGTTCGTGGATCGTACGCGGCACCGCGTCGACACGTTTTTCGGGGACGGCGTAGTGGCGCATATCGCGTTTGCTGATCCGGTCTGCCCGCAACTCTCAGAAGCGCTTGCAGCCGCTTGCAAAAAAGCGAAAGTGACCGGTAAGCGTGGCGGCACTTACCTCTGCATGGAGGGCCCGCAGTTTTCGACCAAGGCCGAGTCAAACCTGTACCGCTCCTGGGGCATGGACGTGATTGGCATGACCAATCTGCAGGAAGCAAAGCTGGCGCGCGAGGCTGAGCTTTGCTACGTCACCGTTGCCATGGTGACGGACTACGATTGTTGGCATCCACACCACGAATCAGTCACGGTAGACCAAATCGTTGCCGTATTAACTAAGAATGCCGAGAACGCCTGTAACGTGGTCCGGGAGGCGGTTGCCGCCATGCCGAAAGAGCGTGGCTGCAAATGCGGATCTGCGCTGGCCCATGCAGTCCTTACCGATAGGGCAAAGATTCCGCAGGCCACGAAGGAGCGGCTGAAATTGATCATCGGAAAATATCTGTGAGCTGGCCATTTTGAAATTTTTGACGATAAATAAATAATGAGCATACTGGCAGTCGGTTCGGTTGCATTCGACAACATTAAAACTCCATCAGGTCAAGCGGAGAACGTCCTCGGCGGCGCCGCCACCTACTTCGCGCTCGCCGCCAGCTATTTCACTGACGTTCGCGTGGTCGCTGTAGTCGGCGAAGACTTCACTGCCGAAAACGAAAACGTATTGAAGAAGCGCGGTGTTGACACTCGCGGCATCGAACGTGCGAAAGGGAAGACCTTTCGCTGGGGCGGGCAGTACCTGGACAACCTGAACGAAGCCAAGACCGACTTTACAGACCTCAACGTCTTCGAGAATTTCCGGCCGCGAATTCCCACGCAATATAAAGATTCCCAGTTTTTGTTTCTCGCCAATATTCATCCCAGCCTTCAGGCCACGGTGCGCCGGGAGCTCTCCGGGGCCAAGCTGACCGGCGGCGACACCATGAATTTCTGGATCCAGGGCGCCAATGCAGAGCTGCGCGAAACTCTACGCCTGGTCAACATTCTTTTGATTAATGACGGCGAGGCGAAGATGCTGGCGTGTGAAACCAACCTGCCCCGCGCCGCCCAGAAAGTTCTTGCCATGGGACCGCAGGCTTTGGTCATCAAGCACGGTGAGTACGGCGCGACGATTTTCTTCCGCGAAGGCGCATTTGGTGTTGGCAAGCACCCATTTCGCGCTCCGGCGTTGCCGATCGAAGAGGTCAAGGATCCGACCGGCGCTGGCGATTCTTTCGCCGGCGGCTTTATGGGGTACATTGCCTCGCAGGAAGAAGTGAATCGTGAGGTCATCAAGCGCGCATTGTTCTACGGCGGCGTTATGGGGTCATTCGCGGTCGAGAAGTTCGGCACCGAACGTTTGCAATCGCTCACCCGAAGCGAGATCGACGCGCGTTTTCAGATCTTCCGCGAACTCACTCATCTGGAATGAAAAAACCGAACACGTCGGGCAGCGAAACCATTCTGGTTGGGCAGATCGCTGCCATGGTTTCTATTGCCGCGTTTTTTTACTATCTGCGGCACGACGATCTGCTGCTGTATGGGGACGCGGTCGCTCACATCAACATTGCCCGCCGCGTCATCGACTCGCGTACGCCGGGACTCTTACAGTTAGGGACGGTATGGCTTCCGCTTTCGCACCTGCTGATGCTGCCCTTCCTCATTTCCAAATGGATGTGGCGAACTGGAATCGGCGGCTCTATTCCGTCGATGCTCGCATACGTTTTTAGCGCGACCGGAATCTTTCGATTGATGAAGACTGTTCTGCGGTCTTCGAAAGGCCATGCTGGCGCCAGGTTTGCCCAGTGGTTTGCGGCGGCGATTTTCGCGCTCAATCCCAACCAGATCTATCTGCAGACCACCGCAATGACCGAGCCTGTCTATCTGGCGTTCTTCATTTGGACGCTGGTGTTTATATGCGTTGCGATTCGCGCCTGCTTCGTCGCAGATCGTAAAGCGGCAACCTCGTCGATGATGAGGGCTGGCTTCTGCATCGCCGGAGCGTGCCTTACCCGATATGACGGGTGGTTTCTAGCTTTGGTGGTGACCGCGGTTTTGCTTTTTCTCTCGCGAGTGTCCAATTTCGCGCATCTTCGTCCGGGACTGAAACGCTTGGCATTGCTCGCGGCCGCTGGTCCCGCACTTTGGTTTGCCTACAACGCTGCCATTTATCGCAATCCGCTCGAATTCGCCAACGGCGCCTACTCCGCAAAGGCCATCGAGCTGAAATCAATATCTGCAGGGTCGCCGCCGCATCCTGGCACCAATAATTTGCCGGTGGCATTTCAATATTTTTTTAAATCCGCCGAACTGAACTTGGCGGAAAACAAGTGGCAGGTCTTCTGGGTCGGCTCGCTGCTGCTGGGCACCGCAATTGTGCTGCTATTCCAAAGAAAACTCTGGCCGCTGCTTTTTCTATGGATTCCTGTGCCGTTTTACATGCTCTCCATTGCGCACAGCGGCGTTCCTCTGTTTGTGCCCTGTTGGTGGCCGTTTTCTCTTTACAACGAGCGTTATGGTCTGGAGATGCTGCCTGCATTTGCTGTCTTCACTGCCATTGCAGCCTCAGGACTAATTCGTTTCGCATCGAGTACCAGGTCGAGGTTCGTGATCGCGATCGTCTTCTTAACCTTCGTCTTCGCCAGCTACGTTCAGGTATGGCGCAAAAATCCGGTGAGTTTTGAAGAAGCGGTTGTAAACTCCCGTTCTCGCATTGCGCTGGAGAGAGCGGTTGCTGCCAGGCTGGAATCATTGCCCTCGGACTCTACCTTTCTTATGTACTCGGGCGACCACGTCGGAGCAGTGCAACAGGCTGGCATTTCGCTTTCCCGCGTCATCAATGAGGGCAACCATCGTCCCTGGAAAGGCACTTCCGACCCAGAAGGCTTGTGGGAGCGCGCGCTCAAAGACCCAGCCGCCTACGTCGACTATGTTGTCGCCTTCGACTCTGACCAGGTGGCATCGTCCGTGAATCGCAATGACCTTGCCACGCTTGTTATCGTTCGAGTAACCGGCCAGTCGCAGGCAACGATCTATCGAACCAAGAGTAATCAGGCCCGTTAACGGTTGCCTCA
>Ga0157372_10007678_pt1 | contig 11474 bp, 7 predicted proteins | sample C55metaG_FD_115307 | JGI IMG/M metagenome (GOLD analysis project Ga0157372, IMG submission 115307) | Corn rhizosphere microbial communities from Kellogg Biological Station, Michigan, USA - C5-5 metaG | ecosystem: Host-associated > Plants > Roots > Rhizosphere > Soil | place: USA: Michigan...
CTGATCGGCCAGGTACAGAATGAGCTTAACCAGGCGAGCGCTGCCGATTACGCGCAGGAGTTCCTGGCCGACATCAAGCGCGACATGAAAGCGAAGCGCAACGAGAGCGCGATTCAGGCCTTCAAAGCTAAGGTGGTGAGCAGCGGCGGCTAAGTTCGCGGGGCCACTTGACCTCGCCTTTTTTGTTGCCTAAAAGTTCCCCGTTCGTTCTTTCGGGGAGTGACCGCCGATGCTCACCGCCAAGCAGCGCGAATTGCTGCTCTTCATCGACAATCGCCTCAAAGAGGCGGGGATCAGCCCGAGCTTTGACGAGATGCGCGAGGCGCTCGACCTCAAATCGAAGTCTGGCGTGCACCGGTTGATATCGGCGCTCGAGGAGCGTGGATTCATACGGCGCCTGCCCAACCGTGCGCGCGCTCTCGAAGTGCTGAAGCTTCCCGAGACGCGGCCGTCGGCGAGCGTCACGCCAATCCGCCCGGTCACCCCTGCCCCGGCAAATGATGTGATGGACATTCCGCTCCACGGGCGAATCGCGGCCGGCACGCCGATCGAAGCACTGCAGGGAACCGAGAGTTTCGCGGTGCCCGCGGCGCTGCTCGGCCCCGGCGAACATTATGCACTCGAGGTGGCCGGTGATTCGATGGTCGAAGAGGGCATTCTCGACGGCGACTTCGCGTTGATCCGCAAGGCCGATACGGCTCGCGATGGCGAGATCGTCGTGGCGCTGATCGACAATGAGGAAGCGACTTTGAAGACCTATCGGCGCGAGGGGCGGATGGTCCGCCTCGATCCGGCGAACAGCCGCTACGAGCCGCAGCGCTACGACGAGAGCCGGGTCACGATCCAGGGACGGCTCGCCGGGCTGATCCGCCGCTACTGAGCGGACGCGTTTCGGACCACGGGTGAGCGCCTACGCGATCGGCGACGCTATCCACTCCTGGGTGTTTCCCAAGATAGATGGCCAATCCACCGGTGCGTGCGAGTGCCGACGGATCGAGCTTGAGCCAGCGCGGGCGACATCCGCGCGGAAGCCTCCGGTCCGAAACGACGATATCTGCCGCGGCGCAAGCGGCGGTGATCGTCGTCCAGTCGATCCGGTTCGAAGATCGCATCGCAAGCAGCCGCCATTCCGAATTGCCCTTGCGCAGCAGCGCGACGCAGGAATCATGGTTGCAGTCGCTTGTCGGCTGTCCGGCGAGCAGGTCGGGATCGCCGTCGAAGCCCGATGCTTCGGCGAACAGGCTGCGGACGTAATCGCCGGCGCGATCCCTCAGCAGGAGCGGCGTGCGGTTCTCAACCACCGCCAAGTGCCGGCCATCACCCGTCACAAGCAAGTCGGGCGACGGCGATAAGGCCGCAGCGACCCCTCCGACGGCAAGCGGAAGCAATCCGAGCAATCTCACTCGCGTATTCCACAGGCACAGCCACACGAATCCGATCATCATCAGCCCGAAGGCCCAGGTCTGCATCGACGGCAGGAGGGCGACCGCGCCTCTTGTCGCCGAGACCGAATGGGCCAGCCAAAGCAACGCATTGATCGAGGCGCCGCACAGGAACCACAAAGGTCGTCCGAGGCCGATCGCGTCGAACAGCAGTGCCCCCGCCTCCAAAGGCATGATCACGAATGTCGTCAGAGGAATGGCGATGATGTTCGCGCCGACTCCATAGAGCCCCGACCGGTGGAAGTGGAAAAGAGCCATCGGCATCAACGCAAGCTCGACCGCAAGGCCGGTCGCGACGATCCCCAGAAGCGAGCGGCCGATCCGCATGAATATGCCTTCGTCGCGCCGCTGAAGGAGGCGCCGGGCCCATGCCGTCGAATGCAGAGCGACGATCGCCGTGACTGCGCCAAAGCTCATCTGAAAGCTTGGTCCAGCCAGCGCCTCGGGCCGGAACAAGAGCACGACGAGCGCGCCGGTAGCAATCAGACGGATGCTGATCGCGTCCCGCCCAAGCGCGATTCCCGCGAGGATCAGCAAGGCGGCAACGCAGCTTCGAACGGTAGGCACCTGTGCGCCGGTGAGCAGTGTATAGCCGATGCCCGCCGCCGCAGCGGCCGCGGCAGCGACCAGCACCAGGTTCAAGCGCAGCGCGAGCGTCTCGCTCAGCGCCAGCAGCCGCAACGTCAGGAACATCGCGAAGGCCACCACCGCCGCGATATGCAGGCCGCTCACCGACAGAAGGTGGGTGAGCCCTGCCCGCCGCATTGCGTCGGCATCATCCTGGTCGACGGCGTTCTGATCGCCGGTCACTAGCGCGATGGCGATTCCGGCCGGGCTTGCCGGAAGGCGTTCGCCGATGTGATGCCGCAAATGCTCGCGGACTCCGTCCAGACCTGTCGGCGCGGCGGCATGCGGGACGGCAAGCGGGCCGAGCGTCTTTCCGACGGCCCCGATCCGGTTGAACCAGGCGTCGCGCGCGAAGTCGTAGGTTCCAGGAAGCGCCATCGGCGGAGGCGGAACAAGCCGTGCGCGCACGCTGATGATACTGCCGGCAGCCACGCCGCCGGGGAATTTGTCTTCGTCGACATTCACCCGGACATGCGGCGGGAGGCCCCCGTCACTGGTCCTTACCAGCATGCGTACGGTGCCGCGGGCAGCCAGGTGATCGACGGCTTCGACCTGGCCCAAGACGTCAGCGACAATCGGCCGCTCCAGCCGCGGCTCCGCAACCCACGCCGAACGCGCCCAGACCAGCGCGCAACCGGCAAGAGCGGCAAGCGAGAACCAGGCCAGTGCATTCCCCGCTCTGCTCCGGCCCAGCCCGATTCCCGTCACGCAAAGACCCGCAACAATGCACAAGAACGCCTTCCATTCCGTGGCAGTATCGAGCGCGAACCATGCGGCGATGCCTACCCCGAAGCCAACGACGAACCATGGCGGAAGCTGCGCGCGCTCCGCCTCGAGGAGCTTCTCCAGCCCCTCTCCAGCCGCGGAAAACCGCGCCTTCCAATAGCCCCGAGCACGCTGTGGAAGAGGCGCTTCCCCTATGTTAGGGGCGCTCGTCCATTGCATTGCAGCATGAACAGAAGAGGAAAGCGCGCCCGAGCGCAAGCATGAGTTCACGTCCCCCAGATTTACGGCCGATCGTCACACGCTTCGCCCCCTCGCCCACCGGTTACCTGCACATCGGCGGTGCGCGCACTGCGCTCTTCAACTGGCTCTTTTCACGCCACCACGGCGGCAAGTTCCTGCTGCGCATCGAAGACACCGACCGCGCCCGCTCGACCAAGGAGGCGATCGACGCGATCCTCGACGGCATGCGCTGGCTCGGCCTCGATTGGGACGGGCACGAATATTACCAGTCGCAATTCTGGTCGCGGCATGCCGAGATCGCTCACCGGCTTCTCGAGCGCGGCGCTGCCTATCGCTGCTACATGACCCAACAGGAGTTGGCGGAGCAGCGCGAAGCCGCGCAGCGAGAGCGGCGGCCGTTCCGGATCAACAGCCCGTGGCGTGACGTCTCGGAAGTACAAGGCGACAAGCCGTTCGTCATCCGCCTCAAGGCGCCACGCGACGGGGAGACGGTCATCGACGATCGCGTTCAGGGTCGGGTGACCGTCCAGAATGCCGAAATCGACGACTTCATCCTGCTCCGCTCCGACGGCACACCCACCTACATGCTTGCAGTAGTGGTCGACGATCACGACATGGGGGTCACTCACGTGATCCGCGGCGACGACCATCTCAACAACGCCTTCCGCCAACTGGCGATCATCCGCGCCATGGGCTGGCCGGAGCCGACCTACGCCCATGTGCCGCTGATCCACGGGCAGGACGGCGCCAAGCTCAGCAAGCGCCACGGTGCGATGGGCGTCGATGCCTATCGGGACGAGCTTGGGTTACTCCCGGAGGCCGTTGCAAACTATCTGCTCCGCCTGGGTTGGGGCCACGGGGACGACGAGATCATCAGCCGCGAACAGGCGATCGAATGGTTCGATCTCGATCATGTCGGCAAGTCGCCGTCTCGCTTCGACTTCAAGAAGCTCGAGAATCTCAACGGCCATTATATCCGCGAGGCCGACAACGGACGGCTCGCCGACCTGATTTCGCCGCAGCTCGGAATCACGGATCAGCAGAAGGGACTGCTGGTCGAGGCCATGCCGGAGCTGAAGCCGCGCGCGAACACTCTCATCCAGCTCGCGGAAGGCGCGCGCTTCCTATTCGCGCAGCGCCCGCTCGCCGTCGACGAAGCCGCTGCAGCCCTTCTCACCGCGGAAGCGCGGCCTCTCCTTGTTGCGGCGCACAAGAGGCTTGCTGCCCTTGCGAAATGGGACCGGGAATCGCTAGAGGCACCCATCCGCGAGGTCGCGGAGGGCAGTGGCGTAAAGCTCGGCAAGGTTGCTCAGCCGCTTCGCGCTGCCCTCACGGGGCGCACGACATCTCCGGGAATTTTTGACGTGCTTGCGTTGTTGGGCCGCGAGGAAAGCCTCGCCCGCATCGCCGACCAGATGGAGCCGAAGGAATGACCGAGAAGACCGTGACCCTAGGAGTGGATGGTTCGAACTTCAGCTATCCCCTGCTCGACGGTTCCGTCGGCCCCGAAGTGGTCGATATCCGCAAGCTCTACGCCCAGACGGGCATGTTCACCTACGATCCGGGTTTCACGTCGACCGCGAGCTGCGAAAGCGCGATCACCTATATCGACGGCGAAAAGGGCATTCTCCTCCATCGCGGTTATCCGATCGACCAGCTTGCCGAGCAGTCGTCGTTCATGGAGGTCGCCTACCTGCTGCTTCACGGTGAGCTTCCATCAGGCAAAGAGCTGGACGATTTCGTCTACACGATCAGCCGGCACACGATGGTCCACGAGCAGCTCGCGACGTTCTTCCGCGGCTTCCGCCGGGACGCTCACCCGATGGCGATCATGTGCGGCGTCGTCGGAGCGCTGTCGTCCTTCTATCACGACAGCACCGACATCACCGATCCCGAGCAGCGGATGATCGCCTCGCACCGGCTGATCGCGAAGATGCCGACGATTGCGGCAATGGCCTACAAATATTCCGTCGGCCAGCCATTCATGTATCCCCAGAACAGCCTCAGCTACACCGGCAACTTCCTCCGCATGACCTTCGGCGTTCCCGCGGAAGCCTATGAAGTGAACCCCGTGATCGAGCGGGCAATGCGGCGAATCTTCATTCTCCACGCCGACCATGAGCAGAATGCCTCGACGTCGACGGTGCGGCTCGCCGGATCATCGGGCGCCAACCCGTTCGCCTGCATCGCCGCCGGAATCGCATGCCTGTGGGGACCCGCCCATGGTGGCGCGAACGAAGCGGCGCTCAACATGCTGCGCGAGATCGGCCGCGTCGAGCGCATCCCGGAGTATATCGCCCGTGCGAAGGACAAGAACGACCCGTTCCGGCTGATGGGCTTCGGTCACCGCGTCTACAAGAACTTCGACCCTCGCGCGAAGGTGATGAAAGCGACCGCGGACGAAGTGCTGAAGGAGCTCGGCAAGTCGGATCCGGTGCTCGACGTGGCCAAAGAGCTCGAGCACATCGCGCTCAACGATGAATATTTCATCGAGAAGAAGCTCTATCCGAATGTCGATTTCTATTCGGGCGTGATCCTTAACGCGATCGGCTTCCCGACCGACATGTTCACGGCCTTGTTCGCCGTCGCCCGCACCGTCGGATGGGTCGCGCAGTGGAACGAGATGATCGCCGACCCCGAACAGAAGATAGGCCGCCCACGCCAGCTCTACGTCGGCGCTACCCAGCGCGACTACGTTCCGATCGAGAAGCGCTAGCCTGACGGAAGCGTCAGTGTGAACCGCGCGCCTTCGCCGGGTGCGCTTTCCAGGGTCACGTCGCCGCCCATCGACCGGGCAAGCCGCCGCGCGATTGCGAGGCCCAGGCCTGTGCCGCCCTCCTTCGGGTCAGCACGCTCGAAGCGCTCGAAGATGCGCTGCTGGTCGGCCGCGCCGATGCCGGGTCCCTGGTCGGAAACCGATGCCGATGCCGTTGCCGGCGTATTCGCGAAGGTCAGACGGACCTTACCCTGTTGCGGCGAATGGCGAATCGCATTGCTGAGGAGGTTCACGAGGATCTGCGTGACCGCGCGTTCCTCGCCTCGGGCAGGAAGCGTGTCGCGTGCCTCGATCTCGATCACGACCCCTCTCTCGTCAGCCGTCGAATCGATCAGCACCACGGCCTCGGCGGCAACGGCCGCGAGGTCGATCGAGCGATGGCTCTCGACATCTTCGTCGCTCATCGAGGTCAGGACGGAGAGCAGATGCCGTGCGGCGGCCGCGATGTCGTTGCCGTAGCTTGCATAATCGCTGCGAAGCGGTCCCTCGGACCGTTCGACGATCCGCTCAGCGCTTTCGATGATTCTGTCGAGAGGTGAACGGAGCACTTCATCGAGCGCATGATCGAAGGCGCTGGTTCGCGGCGCAGGCACGGAGGCGGCCTCGCCATTCGACTGGACCGATCCGCGGAAGCCGGCGAAGCTCCCGTCCGCACCGGTCACGACCTCACCGCTCAGGGCTACCGCTCTTTGCTCGTCAGCGCGGCTTCGCGCGTGCTGCGCGGTAAATCCGCGGCGAGCCGCAAGCGCGCTGATCAGCGGCATCTCGCCGGCATCGTCTTCTTCCAGGCGCAGCAGGCGAGTCAGCGGCTGGCCGGCGACCTCATCGGCATTGACTCCAAGCAGCTCGGCCAAATCCGGCGAGAGGGAAATGATCCGCAACTCCTCGTCGGCAGCCCATTCGTTGCGGGCGCCTCCGGTTTCCGCCTCAGTGCCGCCTCCGAGAATGGCCGCTAGCCTCGGCCCTGCCGGTGCGCGAACGGTCCACCCTTCGAGCGACAGTGCGATGTCGTCGCCCTCCGGCGTGGCCTGCACCCACAGCTCAATGTCGTGATCGGTCGACGCTGCGAGCGCCGGACGCGAGACGGGCGTGCGAAGCTTGCGCGCGAGTTCGGCAACGGCGGCGATCTGGGGAAGCGCGAGCGGCTGCCCGAGCGCGGAGCCGGCCTCCCGCTGGAGGGCCTCGAGCTCCGGGTCGGCGGAAATCAGGCGCCCCGACCGATCCAGGCGGCCGAGCACGGGCCGTGGCTCCGAGGGAACGCTAGCCACGGACCTGCCCCAATCGCTCGAGCGCTGCCCGATAGCCGGGCGCCGTCACAAGCCACGAGCGCGCGGCCTGCACCTCGGTGTCGCTCAATCGATCGAACAAGGCGATTGCGGCTCCGGCGTCAGCGACACCGAGCAGGTCTCCAATGCCGGCGAGGAGTCCGGCGCTGAGCGTACGGCTCATTCCGGCCACGCGCAGCACCGCCATCAGGTGAGCCGGCTCGGCCGAGAGGAGTTCGCCGATCGCGGATTCGGTGTCGATTCCCGCGTGGCGGGCGAGCACTTCCGCGACGAACGCGACCTCGCCTTCGTTGGCAGCTCCAAGGATAAGCTCGTCGGTCAGGCCGCCGGCTTCGTCGAGAAAGTGGACGAGTCCGGCGGTGAGCGCGTCGATTCCGCGCTCGTCATCGTGGCTTTCGAGCACCCGCGCCGAAGCCTCCGAAAGCTCGAGATCGGCACCTGACGTGCCGCGACTCGCCGCAAGCTCGCGGCGGAGCGCGGCCGCGATGGCGTTGACCAGAGCTTCAGCGGTGGCTTGCGGAAGATCGTCAAAGGCAATCAGGCATTGTCCGAAGCGATCGCGGCGCCGGCCGCGGCCAAGAATCAGCGCCATCGCTGCGGCGGCGACTGCGCCATAATCGTGGCTTACGAGGCCTTGTAGAACCCGCGCCTCGCGTCGGCCGCTCCGGGCACGCGCCGCAGTTGCGATTCGTTCCTCGTCGGCTCGGCGCAGGAGCAGCGCCATGAGGGCGGGCTCATCGAGCAAGCCGGAGCTTGTCAGCGCCGCGACCAGCGCCGCGTCGCCCTCGTCATTGGCGGCAATGCGCCCGCTCGGCAGAGCGGCACGGATCGCGTCGGCGATGTCGCTGACGAGACAATGGAGCATGGCCGTCATCAGCGCCCGTTCCTGCTCTGTCAGGCGCTTCGCCGGATCGAGGAAGAAATCGCGCCGGACCGTGGCCAGCCGCCCGCGACCCGCGGCGCGCGCGAGACCGTTTCCGTCTGCTGCCGGTGCAGCAATCGGCCATTCTTCCGGCATCATGCGGCTCGGATTATCCGATTTGCGTTAACTTCCCGTCAACTGGACGGGAGATGCCGCACCCGCTGAACGATGAAAAAGGACAGCGCTGCATAGAGAAGGAGGCCCAGGAGATAGGCCGTCCAAACGCCGCCGAGCGCGAATGGAATCGCAAGCAAGATCGCATTCCGGCGCGACAGCAGCCACAACTCGCCCCCAGGCGGCATCGTGCTTTTCTCGATTCGCATAGCTTCGGCGAAGGCGCAGGCGGCAGCAGCAGTTACCAATGCGCCCCAGCCAGTGCCGTGGCGCATCTCCCACAGGCCGATCGCAAGCAGCGCGAGTCCCGCGGCCGGCCACAGCGCAAGCCGGCTCCACATGCGCTGGGCCAGCGGTTTCAATCTCAGAGTCGCGAGCCGCGCCGCTATCAGGTCCAGCGGAGTGGACAGGATTAGCAGGACCAGGCCAGCTCCGAGCCAGCCGCGAGTGAAGCAGATCGCGCCGCCAAGGGTAAGACCGAGCGCTGCGCCCATCAGCCAGCTTGGACGAACCGGTGTTTCCATCAGCTGCTCGGTCGCAAGATCCTCGATCGGCGGCAGCACGTAGCGGCTGACCCAATCGTTGCGCGGCGCGCGCGAAGACTGGACCAGGTGGCGCTGGAAACCGGCGAGCTGGTCGGCGCTGTCCGCAAGCAGCGGCGGCTCGGCGCCGGTGTCCGACGCCTGCACACGGCGAGCACCGTCCTGGATCGCACGCCGAAGGAGGGTCGACTGAAGATCCCAGTCGCCGAGCATGGCGGCGGTCGAGCCGAGCAGGCGCGCATCGACGACGGCGACTCCTGCCCAGCGCGTCGCGCCATCGATCCGTTCGAAAGACTCATGCCCCTCATCGTCCGGAACGGTCACGACCGCCGATTCAGGCTCGCCGGCGAGCTCCGAGACGAGGGTCATGGGCGGAGCGATTCCATCGCCGATCAGCAGGATCAGCGAGCCCGCTTCGAAGCGGCTGACGGCTTCATTGACGTCGCTGACCGGGAATACGCCGATGCCGTCGAGCCGAAGCCGCTCGAACGCGTCCTGCAAAGCCTGCGGCACGCGTTCGACCACGACCACGATCGGCGCCGCTCCGGCGGCCGAAGCGCAGCGAGCCTGGTACTCGATCAGCGTCCGTCCGGCGAGCGGGAGCAGTGAGCGAAGCCCGCCGCTGTCGTCCTCCTGATAGGCCCCGATCAGCGCACCGATGGCCATTTCTTGTTTAGTCCTCCCCCGGCGTCGCCCCGCCCCTGTCTAACTGCTTTCCCGCTTCGTCAAAGATGGTAAAGTGATCATTGCGATGACACCCACTCCAAAGCGCGCCGACCAGTTGCCGAAATCCGGCGAGGCGGCAGAACCGATCGAGCTCCTTTCCGCGGCAGCCGATTTCGTCGAGCCGTCGTTCGATCAGGAGCAATGGCTTCATCAGACTGCCGAGGAACGGGGGGCCGGCGGGCGGCAGGTTCTTGCGACAGCGCTCGCAATCCTCGCCGCGCTGTGGCTGGGTTACAGTGCCTGGTCGGCGGGGCGCACGCTTTCCGGACAGCCGCTCTCCTCACCACTGATCGCTCAATGGATCGCCGTGGCCGCCGGTCCGCTCGCGCTCATGGGCCTTGCCTGGCTGATGTTCGGCCGCACACGGCGCAAGGAATCGGAACGCTTCACGCGGTCCGTGATCACAATGCGCAGCGAGGCGCGCAGCCTCGAAGCTTTGCTGGAGGTCCTGTCGCAGCGGATCGACGACAGCCGGACAGAGCTGACAATGATCTCGCAGCATCTGATGAAGCTCGGCGACGATGCGACGGGGAAACTCGGCGGAATCACCCGCGAATTCGACAGCAGCAGCGAGAAACTGAAGCGTCACGGCGAAGCGCTCGACCGCGCCGCTGAAGCGGCGCGCACGGACATTGCCGTGTTGTTGGATGACCTGCCTCGCGCGGAGCAGACCGCCCGAGCGGTGACCGAGCAACTCCGGGCGGCCGGAGCCGAATCGGCGGAGAAGACCGCCGTCCTGGGGCGACAGGTGGATGAGCTTGCCGATCGGACACGCAGCGCCGACCAGATCATCGGCGAAGCGACTGATCGCCTTGCTACCAGGCTCGCTGAAATCGACACCGCCGGCGAAGCGGCCGCGGCGCGCGTCGACAACGCCGAGGGAGCTTTCTCGCGTACGCTCGATGCCTTGCTTGAGCGGACTTCGACCACGCTGGAGCAGATCCGGACGGGAATCGACGTCCAGGCGGCCGCGATCGCAGCGCTCGTCAGCCAGGCTTCGGCGGGAATCGGCAAAGCCGGAGCGGACGCTGCGGAATCGCTCGCCGCCAACATCGACCATGCCAATGTCTCGCTTGAGGGTCTGTCGTCGCGGGTCGCCGAACAGGACCGCGCCTCGCAGCGCATGATCGCAGAGATCGAGCGCGGACTTGCCCTCATCGACCAGCGCTTCAGCGAGCTTGCAGCGAATGGTGACGAGCGGGCGAACCGTTTCCTCGAATCGCTCACCCGGGCACGGGCTGAATTGGACACGCTAGCAGCGCAAGCTGGGACGCAGGACGGGGCGATCGGCTCGCTTGCCGAGCGCACTGCCGCGCTGCGCGAAACCCTCGCGCAGCTCGCCACCGACATTCGCGACGGTATCGGAATCGCGATCGGCGAAGCCCAAGGCGGCGCTGACAAGCTTGCCGAGGCTGCGGCATCGGCCAAGCCGCACATCGGCTGGCTCCGCGATGCCACGGTCGAAGCGAGCGAGAAGCTTGCGTCAACCAGCGCGGAGATCGCCCAGCAGCGCGAGCGTTTCGCGGCCCTGCTCTCAAGCGTCGACCACGGCGTCGAGGACGCTCAATCGAAGCTTGCCGAGCTTGCCTCGACCCTGGTCCAGGTGGAGCGCGAGGCGGCGAGCCTCAGCGCGGAGACCGGCCCGGCGCTGGTCGCATCATTGGTGCAGGTCAAGGAGGCGGCCGCTCACGCCGCCGACCGCGCGCGCGAAGCGATCGAGTCGGTCATTCCGGAGACCGCCGGAAAACTGTCCGACGAAGCTGCTCAAGCGCTTGAGCGCGTCATTCGCGAAAGCATCGAAGACCGGCTGCGCGATGTCGAAACCGTCGCTGCGAAAGCCGTCGAATCCGCTCGCGCCGCGTCCGATCGGCTGACGCATCAGATGATCGCCATCGGTCAAACTGCGTCAGCGCTGGAAGCCCATATCGAGCAGACCAGCAAAGAGCAGCGCGAGAAAGACAGCGAGGTATTCGCCAAGCGCGTCGCCCTTCTCATCGATTCCATGCACTCGGCGGCGATCGACGTCGGCAAGATCATGGCCGACGAGATCGACGACAAGGCGTGGAGCTCCTA
>Ga0157372_10007679_pt1 | contig 11473 bp, 9 predicted proteins | sample C55metaG_FD_115307 | JGI IMG/M metagenome (GOLD analysis project Ga0157372, IMG submission 115307) | Corn rhizosphere microbial communities from Kellogg Biological Station, Michigan, USA - C5-5 metaG | ecosystem: Host-associated > Plants > Roots > Rhizosphere > Soil | place: USA: Michigan...
AGTTCCTTCTTGTGATCGCGAACCGTGCCGTGATAGTTGGGAGCACTCATCGGCGGCGAGGCTGATTCGAGAACAGCTTCCGGCAGATCGTCGGGCAGGATGGAATCGGATGAACCGAGGACGAGCGCGCGCTCCATGGCATTCTCGAGTTCGCGGACGTTGCCGGGCCAGTCATAGCTGACAAGACATTCCCGTGTCTCCGCCGACAGCGGCTTTATTCTTGCTTTGCATTTGCGTGCCGCCTTGGCAATGAAGTGCTCGGCGAGCAGAGGAATGTCTTCCCGCCGGTCGCGCAACGGCGGCATCGCCAGGGCGATCACATTCAGGCGGTAGTATAGGTCGTTTCGGAATGCGCCACTCTTGACGGCTTCAGAGAGGTTTCTGTTAGTGGCCGCGATCAAGCGAATGTCCAACTTCAGAGGACGCGTGCCGCCCACGCGCTCGAACTCGCGCTCCTGCAGGACGCGGAGCAGTTTGGCCTGTAGGCCCGGGGCAAGCTCAGTGACTTCATCCAGAAACAACGTACCGCCATCTGCGGTTTCGATTTTTCCTTTCTTCTGCACGGCGGCCCCGGTGAATGCACCTTTCTCGTGCCCAAACAATTCGCTTTCCAGCAGCGTTTCGGCAATCGCGGCGCAGTTGATCGCCACGAACGGGCGCTCGGCACGCGAACTATTGCGATGGATTGCGCGTGCAACCAGTTCTTTCCCGGTTCCACTCTCACCTTCAATCAGCACGGTCGAATCGGTGGGCGCAGCGCGGCGAATAAATTCGAAAACTTCGCGCATACGAGGGCTCACCCCAAGCATATTGTGGTCGAGCCCAACCTGTGCGCGCAGCTCCTGATTTTCCTGCTGCAGGCCCTCCAAGTGGCGCACATTTTCAATTGCCAGGCTGACGATTCCCGAGATCGCCGTCATCATTTGGAGGTGAGCTTCATCGAAAACGCTTTTTGGATTGCTGCTGTCGAGGTAAATCGCGCCAATCACCCTGCCCGACGCAACTAGCGGCACACAAACAACGGAGCGTACCCGCAGTGCTTTTAAACTCTCCGATCGGGCGAAGGCTGGATCCTCCGACACATCGCTGACCACAACACCCACGCGCTCACCTTGCACGCGCTGAAGGACGGTGCGGCTGACACGGACGGGATGCGCCGGCCCACGGATACGGTCCCAACCGACCGCCGCATTGAATTCCCCGGCGCCGTTGAAGAGCACAACGGCGCCGCGTTCAGCGGGGACGACGTCGAAGATTAAGCCGAGAAGCTGCCATTGCAACGATTCCTGATCGCGGATGCCACCGATGCCTGAGGCGATTTTCAGCAACGAATTCAAATCCCGAGCCACCCGGGAGGACGGAGCCGAATTCTTTGCACTTGCGGTCGGCAGATAGACGGAATCTTCCGGGCGAAGGAGGACCTGATATTCGATCTTGCCGGTTTCGGAGAACTCGACCAGACTTTTCTCCAGATGAATCTCGGCTGGCTTGAGCTGAAACACAAAAACAGAATCGCCGATTGTGATTTGGTCGCCATCTCGGAGGACTTGTTCTGTCACGGGCACGCCGTTGACGAAGGTTCCGTTCTTGCTTCCGAGATCACGCAGGATGAATTCTTCGGCCCGATTTGCGAGCAGGCAGTGGCGACGCGACAACGCACGATCCGCGACCCATAGGTCATTCGAGGAGTCTCTGCCGATCGAGACTTCTTTTTCGGACAAGGTGACGGCTGTGTCTTGAAACGGCCCAGCAACGCCGAGAAGTCTGGGACCCATGTCGCCCCCACGCAGGTATTTAGCACAGTTTCGTCGTGCTTGCACGTGGCCGCGCTAACAGTTTGGTTAGCAGAACTAACCGATGGGTTAGTGAAAGTTGCGTTTAGATCCGCGCTTTCGATTCGCTGCAAATCGAATTCTTGCGCATCTGCTTGAAATCATTGTCTCGCGATACTCGAGGCAACCGGTCCACCGCAAGTCTTCTATATGGCACAGTAGCTGCATTACTCACCGGCAGCAACGGTTCTTCAAAGCCATTGCAAAAAAATCAAACTGGCATACAGCGAAACAGAAGGCAGCACGGCGAGTCAGCCGACCCTGCAAAGTTTCACGGTAGCCATGAGGAGGATATATGAAAAAGCAATTGAATCTTCTCGGCCTGGGCCTTCTGCTGGTAACTGCGCTGGCGTATGCCGAAACCGTCAACATGAAAGTCAACATCCCGTTTAATTTCGTGGTCGGCGGGGTGACGTTGCCAAGCGGCGAATACACGGTCCAGGGATTGGGAAACTCGGGCAATGCGATTTCCATTCGCAAGTCGGACCAAACCGCAAAGGGCCTCACACTAGCGATCCGGTGCGAGTCCAGCAAAACGCCGGAGCAATCCAAGCTGGTTTTCCATCGCTACGGAGACCGCTACTTCCTGGCGAAGATCTGGATGGCCGGAGACAACGCGGGTCATGAACTCCCGAAGAGCCGGCGTGAAGCCGAGGTTGCGATGGACTACCCCGCTCAGGAAGTTGTACTGGTTGCGTCGCTCCGTTAGGAAACCTAATTCACCGGCGGGACGGGCTTGTTGTCTCGGGGGAGGAAAACAAGCTTCAAATGTCGGCGAGTAAAAAGGGCACAAACAATGTGCCCTTTTTTTTCGTTAGGTCCTGAGTCCTGAACTTTTGAAAAGTACCGTATATATGGCGGCCGCTAGCCGTACCTTTTGTGGATGACAAATATTAGTTCTCAGTCTGGGTCGTCTAGGCGCCAAAGCGATTTTGTCGAATGTAATCCCCTTCCGCTTCGAATACAATCCCCAGCAGTAGGTTTTCACTACAGCGCAGGTCAACAGGAGAGATACATGGCCAAAGCAGCAGGCAAAGCGAAGAGCAACAGCGCGTTCATGAAGCCGATGCAGCCGTCAGAGCATCTGGCCAAAGTTGTCGGATCAGAGCCGTTACCGCGCAGCGAAGTCACCAAGAAGATTTGGGCGCACATCAAGAAACACAAACTGCAGAATCCAGCCAACAAGCGTGAGATCATTGCCGACGACAAGCTGCAGCCGATTTTCGGCACCAAGAAATTGGACATGTTTCAGATGACCAAAGCGGTCAACAAACACCTGAAATAATGCGTGGTTTGTGGGTGGTCGGCGATGCCAGCAGCACTGCTTAAGAACTGAATGGCAGCGCGTGTCCGCTTACAGTTGGTCCCGCGTCGAACAATGCGCGCAGTGTAGCTTCCGAGCTGCTCTCGATCTATGACCCTGGCGTCGAACATCGCCCGTAAAAAGCGCATCTCAAAAGGGCATTAAATTTGAGGTGCGAAGGAGAATGCAACATGGGTGACGAAAGAAACCAGGGACAATTCGGCCAAGGTCAAGGCTCGCATGGTCAGGGACAACAGGGACAGCACGGGCAGGACAAACAGCGGCAGCAGCAGGAAGAGCAGAAGCGCCGTCAACCAAGTGACCAGACCAACGATCAAAGCGGCAACGTCAGCCGCGACCAAGAGCGGAAGCGCGCCTAAGCTTCAGCCCAGCTGAACTCTGCACCCGCCAGAACTGGCGGGTTTTCTTTTTTAATGTACGAACTAGCTCCAAACCAGCGTAGTCACAGAATGCTGGCTCAGCGAAATATTTACCGTGCTACCGCCCACTTTCAGAACACAAGCGCCAGCAGGGCCGGGATTGGTGAGCACGACCACGTGCTGTCCATCCGGATTTTCAAAAGCCGCATGTAATATGTCGCCGCTGTCGCTTTGGGAATCGATGCGGTGCGCGCCGCGCTTAATGAATTTTGAATAGTGAGCGAATGCGTAATATTGTCCGCTGTAGGCAATCTCTTTGGTCTGCGAGTGAATGCTGACCAGACCGCCGCAGGTGAAGGGTCCGATGTTCGGCTTGCCAACTTCATCCAACGCAAGGTTCCATGCCGTGATCGAACGGCAACAGTTGCGTAGGATGCCGGTGAAAGTGGCGCTCCATTTCGCCCAGCCGGTCATGTAATCAGGCTCGGTAAAATCGGGACCGCCCTCGGTCCAATACATTTCGACGTCGGGATACGCGTTCTGCACGCGATTGATCCATTCGACTTGACCGACATAGCCGTGCCAGGCAATCGCGTTGGTATATTTGCGCACGCCGGGAGTCTCCAGCTCGCCCATCGCTCGGCCCCAAAGGTTGTAGTTGTGGTCGATGATCCAGATCTTGGTTTTAACTCCGGCGCGCTCGAATGCTGGACCGAGTTGTTGACGAACAAAGTCGGCTTCGTACTCCTGGGGCCAACTGCAAGCCGGCATGCGTCCGTCCTGATCGGTGTCTACCTCATTCTGGACGCTGATCGCCTGGATGGGCACACCTTCAGCTTCGTAACCCTGCAAAAATTTCATAAAATAATTCGCGTACGACGGCATGTACTTCCGCTCCATGTTTCCGCCGAGCATGGATTTATTTGGCTTCATCCATCCCGGAGGGCTCCACGGTGAGGAGAACAGGAACAAGTCAGGATTTGCTTTTCGTGCCTCGCGCAACATGGGAAGAATGTAGGCGCGATCATGGTCTATGGAGAAACGCTGCAAGTCGGGGTCGGGATCGCCTTCATCGAAGCTGTAAGCATTGAGCGAATAATCGCTGGCGCCGATGCAGGTGCGGCAGACGTTGAGTCCCATTTCAGATGGGCTGAACATCTGGTGAAAAAGTTTTTCGCGGGCGGCGGGATCGAGGCGATTAAAGGTGAAGCAGGCTGCATCGGTGAAGGCCGCGCCAAAGCCGAGGATCGGCTGAAATTTTTTGTCAGGGTCGAGAACGATCGCGGAAGCGTTGGAGCCGGAACTGTTTTGCCACGAAAGCGCTGGCGCGCGAGCGCAGCGCTGATTGTCGTCGGTTGTCCAAACCGAAATTTCTCCGGCTGCGCCTTTCGCGGTGGAGCGGGCCGGCGAATCGGCTAGCGCTACTCCGGCAATGGCAGCCGCGCCCATGCTGGAGACTTTCAGGAAATCGCGACGCGTGGATTCTTTAGACATGGTTTCTCCGGAGAAAGAATTGGCATCGCCGAGGTCCAGGGCGTTTGATACCTACGACATTATGCTTGCAGGCCGAGCTACTCGCAAACCCGTACTCAGTTCACGGCATCTCATTTGTCCGATATGCACGTTAATTTCGGCGCTTTTTGGAATTCTCTTCACCATATAACCGAGAGCTTCATTGGGCGGCTGCCTTCGCTGGCGATTGCGATAGTAGTCTTCATCTGCTTTTACACTTTGAGCAGGCTGGTGAGCCGGTTGATTCGGCGCGCGACGCACGGACATCGCGCAAACCTGGGGGTTGTCTTCGCGCGGCTGATCGGGGCGGCAGTGGTTATGCTCGGACTGCTGGTCGGCTTGGCCGTAGTGGCGCCATCGTTCCAGGCTAGCGATCTGATAAAAATCCTTGGTATCGGAAGCGTCGCCATTGGATTCGCATTCCAAAACATTCTGCAAAATTTCCTGGCTGGACTCTTGTTGCTATGGTCAGAGCCGTTTCGCGTCGGTGACGAAATTAAAGTTGACGCTTTCGAAGGCACGGTGGAGGAAATCCAGCCTCGGGCGACAATCATAAAAACCTATGATGCGCGTCGGGTGGTGATTCCCAACGCTGATCTGTTCACCCATTCGGTTACCGTAAATACGGCGCTGGATAATCGCCGGTGGGAATATGAGTTTCCGTTGAAAGACGGCGGCGATTTGAACCGAATTAAAAGTCTGATTGTGGATACGGTAAAAAAAGTGCCGGGAGTTTTGCCGAACCCTGCTCCTGAGGCGCTGGTCACAACTCTGGATGATCCGCAGACGGCGTCGTTCAAAGTGCGTGTGTTGTGGTGGACAAAGGCGAACCGCCAGCACGAGATGCTTGTTTCCTACGATTATGTGCTGACCGCGATCGCAGAGGCATTCAAACCGCGCCCCGCGAATCAAAATCGAAGTCAGGACCGAGCTGCTTAGGCGGTTGCCGGAAGTTGTGGTTGCGTAATCCGCACGCTTTGGCTTTTGCCGCGAATTGGCCGACCAGAGCCGGTTTCGGGGTTGTCACATCGACCTTGGCCGAACGCGAGCAGGAATTTTGGTCTTCCGTAATCTCACACCAATTCAGGAAAATGTTGATACTCAATTCATGCCCTACGCCCCCCAAACTGAGTTTCGCGAACGGGCGCAGCGCGTCGGATTTGAAGAGAAAACCCCGGTGGTAGTAAGGTTTCCGGGCGGCGTCCGGTGCTCCGCGCAACTACAAGTCATTTCCGTAACCGGCGGCCTGCTCTGCCTGCAACGGCCAGTGCAGCCTGGCGCGGTTGGAAAGCTGATGTTCCTGACCAAGACAGGCTGCATCGCGGGCGAGGCCCAAATGTTGACGCCAGTGGCCTGGGACCGGCAACCCTTTAAATTCACTACGCTTCTCGAACAGGACCATTACCGCTTGCAGACGATCATTAAACGGCAGCTCTCCAGCATTCATCGCAAAGTGGAGCAGGAGAAGCGGCACAGCGACAACTCGGATATTGAGAGAATGCGGCCCTGGTGAAAGAAATTACTCCTGCTTGAGTTCGTCGTCGCGGCGTTGTTTTCTTACGTCGATTCCCAATTGTTCGGCTTTCTTGTAAAAGTGGCTGCGTTCCAGGCCAAGAGTCTTAGCTGCATTGGTCACGTGAAAACCGGCGCACTTTAATTCCGCGATAATCGTCTCCCGCTCGAAATTCTCAACCCGGGCAGCAAGTGTGCCTGAGCCTGAAACGCCTTCCGGGGTGCGAGTTTCAGCCGACGGAATGAGCACTGATTCGACCGTCTGTAATCCAATTTCGTTGCTGTCACGAGGAGCCAGCAGCAAAAGACGCTCGATCATGTTGCGAAGTTCGCGAACATTTCCCGGCCAGGAATAATTCTGCAAGGCGGTGACTGCATCTGAGGTGACCTTCGCGGGTTTCCAACTATTTTGCCTGCAGACCTGAGCAACGAAATGTTCGATAAGCGCAGGGATGTCACCCCGCCTCTCGCGCAAAGGCGGCAATACCAGCGGGAAAACGTAGATTCGATGAAACAGATCCTGGCGAAATTTACCATCGTGAACCAAGGCTTGCAGGTTACGATGGGTCGCGACCACTACGCGGACATCGACGTGCACGGCTTTGCTAGCGCCGATGCGCTCGACTTCTCCCTCCTCTAGCACCCGAAGAAGCTTGGCCTGCATGGGCAAAGGCATGTCGCCGATTTCATCGAGAAAAAGCGTGCCGCGTTCTGCCTGCTCGAATTTTCCGATGTGACGGTTGGCGGCGCCAGTGAAAGAGCCTTTCTCGTGCCCGAACAATTCGGATTCGATCAACTCGGCAGGTATTGCCGCGCAGTTCAAAGCAACGAAAGGCCCTGAAGCGCGCGGACTTTTCTCGTGAATGGTGCGCGCGATCAATTCCTTGCCGGTTCCGGTTTCGCCGAGGATGCAGACGCGGGTATCGGTGACGGCGACGCGATCAAGTTGTGCCATCACGTTCTTCATTGCGTCGCCGGTCCAGACAATTTCATATTTCCCAAGGCGCTGGCGGAGCTGAAAATTTTCAGATTCGAGGCGCTGGAGCTTGAGGACGTTTTCAACGGTGAGCAGAAGTTTGTCGGTCGAAACCGGCTTTTCGAGAAAATCCAGCGCCCCCAGTTTGGTTGCGCGCACGGCCATCTCGATGTGCGCCTGGCCGGACATCATCACGATGGGTGTAGTCACCCCAGCAGAGCGCAACTCCTCCAGAAATACGAGCCCGTTCTTCGCCGGCATCACCACGTCAGAGAAGATGAGATCGAAGTTATCTGCCTTGGCCAAATCAAGCGCCCGATTGGCGTTGTCGCAGACGATGGCTTCATGGCCGGCAAGCCGGAAAGCGCGAGACAGCGTGGCCAGCGTGCTGGCCTCATCGTCGACAATCAGCAGTCGTGCTTTCGACGGCAAAGTCTCTCCGTTTCTCCTAAACCTGCGGTTCCTGCGCGGCCGGCAATTTATCGCGGTTCGCGGGAAGTTCGATCATAAACGTTGTGCCGCGGCCGGGCTCGCTGGCGACACTGATCCGGCCGCCGTGGTCGCTCACGATGGATTGCACGATAGCGAGCCCAAGACCTGTGCCGTGTGGCTTGCTGGTGTAGTAAGGCGTGAACAGCTGGGCGGATTCTTCTGGCGCCAGGCCGCTGCCTGTATCGGCGACCTCGAAGTGGACAGAGTCTGCTCGCTCCTTTGCGCGTATGGTGAGGCTGCCACCGTTGGGCATGGCTTCGATTGCGTTCAAAATTAAGTTGGAGAGCGCGCGGTGTAGGAGTTCAGGATCGGCAGCGATTGCAGTGCCAGCGGATATTTCGAGATTGCATGAGATGCCTGCCTTCGTGAGTTGCGCCTGATGCAGCTTGATCGCGCCTTCGCAAAGTTCAAGTAAATCGACCGATTGAAAATGCGGCTGCGGCATCTTGGAAAAATCGCTGAACCTTCCAATAATGTTTTTTAGATTTGAAATTTCGGACAGCAGTGTGGCCGAGCTCTCGCGGAAAGTGTCGTCGAATTGCTGCTGGCCCTGGTCGCGGGCGCGCAAAAGATTTTCCACGGTCAACTGCAGCGGGAACAGCGGGTTCTTGAGCTCATGGGCCAGGCGGCGGGCGAGCTCGCGCCATGCCGCTACGCGCTCGGCCTGCACCAGGCGTTCGCGGTGGTCGAGCAGGTCTCGTGTCATGCGATTGAATGATTCCGCGAGTTCGCCAATTTCATCTTGCGTCTTTACCTCGACTGTTGTGTTCCAGTTGCCGGCGGCGACCTCGTGCGCGGCACGGGCTAGCTCCTCCACCGGGCGTGTAACGCGGGTTGCGGCCCAACTGCTCAATAGAATTGCAAGAACCAATCCTGCGCCAGCCGCCAACAGTGCGGCCGACCGGATTTGATTGCGAAGCTCGGCATAAACCTGGCGTGAGCTCGCCACCAGCAATACTCCTAGTACCTGATCGTGGTCGCCGGCCAGCGGAAATGCGTTTACGATTTCTCCGCCCGCACTCCCGCCGCGAATAACGATCCTTGCCTCGCGGCGGCTGCTCTGCACCTGCTGAATGATGTACTCGAGTTCTTTTGCATTCCGTTGGGCACCGTCAGCGATGATCAAGTGATCGGGCAAAAAGTTTTCAGCACCGAGAGTTTCGTAGAGCATGACGCTGGTCCCGGCTGGAGGGTTGAGTGTTGCGAGAAAACTTTTGTCGAGACGAATTCCGCCGATGATGTACAGACGCCGTCCGACTGCCGTCGCTGAACGAATCGCGAACAGCCCAAGCGCGGGACCGGACGGGAGTTCTTCTTCTTTCAGAAATGGCGACGTTGGCGGAGACTGGCCCACGAACGGATCGTTGTATCCAAACTTCGCCGGCCATTGCGCCGATGAAATAATGGTACCCCGGTCGTCAGCGAACTCAAGAAAGTCGAGCCGCTGAGTGCCGGCAATCACCTGCGCAGTGTCGAGAAAAGGGCCGTAGTCTGCGGTCGTCTGCGCGGCGGCCACGAGCATTCGATTGGCCTCGGCGCTTGCAGCAATTGACTGAACTCTGCGGCTGACGTCCTCGCCGCGATTTTGAAATTCCCGGTGGAATTGCGCCACAAACGCCGCCGTGCGCTCGTCATTGGCGTGATCGAAGGCGCGGCGCGTCCAGGTTGAAATAATCACGGTGACTGCCGCCACCGACAACAAGACGGTGAGCGCAAACAGCAGCAGCAGCCTGCGCCGGAAGCTCACGGAGTCTCCGCAGAGAGCCAGACGTTATCTAACTGCCAGCTTCCGTCGGGAAGCAATTTCAGTCCACGAACGTTCGAGCGAAAAGCAACCGCGGTGCGCAAATACACGATCGGGATCACACGACGAGTCTGGAGTAAAGCGGTTTCCGCAGAATAGAGACTACTCACTGATGAGTCGGCAAATGTTGGCGCAGGAAGTTGGAAGGCGCGCGCCAGCTCATCGAGGGCGGTCTCGGAATCAGCCGAAGGCAGCGCCATCTTTATCAACCGGATGTCTGCATTATCTGAATTGACGATTTGAAGCGTGATTCCGGCATCCTTCGCGTTCAGCAGAATGCGATCGGCGGCGATACGGGCGGCGGGATCGGCTGAGTCACAACTCAGAGTCCATACGACGGGATGCGGCGCCCGTGGCCGAGTTGCGACGCTGCCGGCAGGATAGACAAAGCCGTAGCCAGAAAGCCAATTGGGAAGTAGCGCGCCGGTGGGTTCACCTGCAGCCTGGAAAACAACAGTGTTCAATGCCGCAGAATCGATGCTGAGGGCGAGCGCATTCCGCAAGTGAATCTCGTCATCCGAACGAGCCTCGCGAGTGAAGAACAACGCCAGCAGTTCCGCAGGCTGGGACGCTTTTAGCAGCCGGTTGCCGATCTGGGCGCGGCGAATGTCCTCGGGTGCGACTTCGACCAAATCGCTTTTCCCGAGATCCATCAGCATGAGTTGATCGCGATCATTTTTTCCGAGATCCGCTTCGATGGAATCGGTGAACGGCCTGCCGCCCCAATATTCATCGTTCGCCTGCAGGGTCAGGTGTTGTTTCGTGGTGTCCCATTGCGTAACCGTGAATGGGCCAGTGCCGATGAGGGCGCCCTGATTGCGCCGCGAAATACTGTTGCGCGGTTGCGCGAGTTCAGCAGCCAGGTTCGGTACAGGCGCGCTGGTTTCAATCATGACCAGTTCGCCGAGGGCGAAGACCTTCCAGTCGGGATTGGCGGCGCGCAATGAGGCCGCGGCTATGCTGGCGTCCACAGGAATGCCATCGCTGAAAACGACGCCGTTGCGCATCTGAAAATGCCAGCGTTGATTTCCGGGTTCGACTTGCCAGGAAGCGGCGAGCCAAGGTTGCGGTCGGCCACGATCATCGAGCTTGACCAGAGTTTCGAAGACCAGCTGCGTCAAGCTGCGAAGGCCCGGCGTGCCCGAAACAGTCGGGTCGAACGTCTGCGCCGAAGTCTGCACGCCAACGCGCAAGGTCCCGCCATAGTGCGGACGCGTCGCGGCAGTCATGCTCGTCGCCCAGGCCAGACTAGCGGCCGCAATCAAGAGTGAGTTGAAGCGCTTCATAATTTCCTGTGCTGGAATTCTTGTAAACCGCGATGGCGCTCTCTGCGCTGGGTGTGCTCCACAGCGCGGTGATGCCACCGTTAATAGGTAACTTCGGACTGACCGGAGCTGGTTCGCGGTCAGCAAATTCGAAAGCCTGGATTGACTCGGCAGGCTCGCTGTCAGCGGCATCCGCCAGGACCAGCGCATCCGGCCGGCAAGTGGGATGCACGGCGGCGAGGTTGCTTCCCCAATGAACTTTGCCCAAGACCTGCTGATTGATTCCATCGAGCAAATGCACCTGGCCATCAAGGCCAGCGAAAATCCAAAGCGAATAATTTGCACGCGGAACGGCCGCCGCCGAATAAAACGGAGGCGCGGAGTTTTGTTTGCCGAT
>Ga0157372_10007684_pt1 | contig 11469 bp, 8 predicted proteins | sample C55metaG_FD_115307 | JGI IMG/M metagenome (GOLD analysis project Ga0157372, IMG submission 115307) | Corn rhizosphere microbial communities from Kellogg Biological Station, Michigan, USA - C5-5 metaG | ecosystem: Host-associated > Plants > Roots > Rhizosphere > Soil | place: USA: Michigan...
GACGTCCACCGTTCTGGGCTCGAACCTGCTGGGATCCGCCAATCGCACGGATGTAACCACCGACAAGCAGTCCGGTTGGGGTGACCTGACGTTCCGGGCCGGTGCGGTGAACGTCGCAACGGGTGGAGCGGTCGGCTACGATCCGCAAACCGGCCTTACGTTCACGCCGTCCACGACGTTCTCGGGATTGCCGGTTATCGGGTTTGCGGCGCAATCGTTCGTGAACGGTACGCTGACCGATACGTCAGGCGCATTGATCCGTTCGACTTATGGCGCGAGCTGGGGCCATCGCTACATCGGACCCCAGTTCGGAACGGTAGTCCTGCCGTAAGCCAGCTTTACTCGTCGATGAAGGATGGAGGGGCAGCCGCGCGGCTGCCCCTTTTTTTCGTTTTCTATGCCAACAGCATGCTAGTATCCGCTGGTTTGAAAGTTGCATAGGTTGCGCGCGCAGCGACCATTTCGGGCTGATGCTGCGAATCGCGCGGCCGGTTGTCCGGTTATTGAATTCATTTGGGAGAAGCACATGAAGTCAGCTTTGCGAGGATTGTTGTGCGGTGCGGCGCTACTGGCCACCTCGATGTTCGGTTCCACCGGCGTCAATGCGCAGACCGTGACCATTACCGGATGTGCTTCGCTTACCTCCGTCACCAATGCAGGCAACATCACAATCAACTGCAGCGCGACCAAGTCTCAGGGCGCGCCGTCCTGCACGAGCCTGACCGGCACGACCAATCAATCCGCGATCACGCTGACCGCCAATTGTTTCCAGGGGACCAACCCGATCACATCGTATACGTTTACCGGGCCCGGCGTGAGCACTACCCAATCCGGTTCTTCGCTCACGATTGCTGCGCCGACCGCTAGTGCGACGTATTCGGTGACTGCGTCCGATGGATCGTCGAGCAGCAATTCCGTTTCGGGGTCGTACACCGTTGGCGGGGTTCCCCCTGGAACGGGATCGGTCGATCTGAGCGCGTGCACCGCGCAAGGCTTCGCGGGCAAGCTGCTGGATTTGTCGTATGCGCCTGGGAACACCCGGCTGAGCTCCGACACGCTCGGAAGTTTCGGCAACGCGAACGCACTGGTGCTTCGGTTCACCACGCCCGCCGTCGCGGGCGACACGTCGTCCATCCAGTTCTCGCAGATAGCCGGGACGCCACAGGTATTCCGCGTGGCGACACTTGCGACGCAACCGTGCCAGATCGCCACGTCGGCCAGTTCGTCGGGATCCATCCTCGCATCGGCGGTGAGCCAGAGCCCCGTCTTCAGATTGCAGATAGGTGGATTATCCAGGCTTGGAGTCACTGCGCTCACTCCCGGCACGACGTACTACATCACCGTCGTGAATCGGAATAGTTATAGCGACACGGTGGGATCCTGTACGAAGACGAGTTCCTGCGGTGTGTACACGGACTTATTGAACTAGCCGCCGCTTTCGATTCATCTTCCGTCCCCGTTTCGGCGGGGACGTTTGTTTTGATAGGACCCATGATTCTGCTCAGCGCATCACATCCGCGGCATCGCGTTCGCCGTTGCCTTCCCTTGCTGCTCGCCATCGTCGGCTCGCCGGTACTTGGCGCCGCGCTCGATCCATCGGACGTGATCGCAGAGTCGGCGCGTGCGCGTCTCACCATCGGCGATTACCAGGCCGAGGTCGCGAAGCTTCCCGCTGCGTTGCGCGCGGAATTCGCGGCGAATCCGCTGCGCCTGCGGCAGTACCTCGACAACCTTTACATGCTGCGTGTTCTCGCCGCGGACGCGCGTGCGCAGGGACTCGAAAAGGATCCCGTTCTGGCCCGCCAGATCGCGTTGCAGGTGGACCGAATGCTCGCGCAGGCGCGCGTCGATCGCATCGAAGCGGCTGCCGCGGCCGATTTCGACCGGAACACTGAAAGCTACGTTGCAAGGGCGCGCGAGCTGTACCTCGTGAATCGCGACCAATACGCGGTTCCCGAACGCGTGCGCGCGGCGCACATCCTGATCAAGGTAGTCGACGGCAACCGGGACGCCGCGCTGCATAAAGCGGAGGAGGTTCGCGCGCAAGCCGAGGCACCAGGCGCCGACTTCGCGAAACTCGCGCGCGAATTCTCGGACGATCCCAAGGCCGCGACCAACGGCGGCGAACTCGGCTATTTCGCGGCGAGCGCGATGGACCCCGCGTTCGCCGCGGCGGCGTTCGCTTTGCAAAGACCGGGTGACATCAGTGCGCCCGTCCTGTCAAAATTCGGCTATCACATCATTCGTCTCGAGGACCGCCGTCCGGCGACCATTCGCACGTTTGACGAAATGAAGCCCGAACTGCTCGCACAACTCAAGAAGAAGGCGGTGGACGATGCGCGCGCATCGGCACAGCGTCAGATTTTCTCCGATCCCACGCTCAAGGTGAACGCCGCGCTCATCGAGCAGATCAATTCGGAAGCGGCGGCGGCAAGCGCGTCCGAAACTGCGGCCCACGCCCAATCTTCGTCCGGCGCACCGAAATGACATCCGATCGCCTGCGGGACATCCACGGCTGATCGGCGTCTTGTTTTCATCCCCCGACAGCGAACCGATATCCGCCTGCACGGTGTGCGGAGGTACGGCGTTCGCGCTGGTGGACGTGCTCGGTGACGCGCTCGTCCAGCAGTGGCGTCTCGATGCCTGCGAGGCACGCTACATCAGGCGGCAGCAGGGATTTCATTGCACGGCATGTCGCAGCACGATGCGGTGCATGGTACTTGCCATCGCGATTCACCGGCTGTTCGGGTGGGGCGGTACGTTCGACGCATTCGTTCGCGGCGACGAGGCGAGAATGCTCGATACGCTGGAAATCAACGAAGCCGGCGGACTGTCCGCGGCGTTCGCGAAGCTGCCGAGGCATCGCATCGTCCGGTACCCGGAGGTCGACATGCTTTCGCTGCCGTTCGGCGACGCCGAGTTCGATCTCGTCGTGCACTCGGATACGCTCGAGCACGTTCGCGATCCGGTGGCGGGACTTGCGGAATGCCGGCGCGTGCTTCGTCCGGGCGGCGCGTGCGCGTTTACGGTGCCCATGCTCGTGGGACGCCTGACGCGCGATCGCACCGGCTTGCCGGAGAGCTTTCACGGCACACCGGCCGATGGCCGCGGGTACCTGACCTATACCGAGTTCGGCGCGGACGCCTGGCGTTTCACCGTGGCTGCCGGATTCAGCGAATGCAGGATCGTCGCACTCGATTCGCCGACGGCGCATGCGTTCGTCGCGATTCGCTGAAGCGATTTCGCGTGGCGGCTGATTAAGGCGCTCACGGCATTCGACCCCGAAGTTGGTAAGATGCACGTTGCCCCGCTTTCGGACTGGCGCGCCGGCGGCTCCGGCCGCCAACGCTCCGCAATACGCGATGACATCCCCCCAGCCGAAGCATATCTACTCGCTGCATTTTGACATCGTCCACGGCTGTCAACTGCGCTGCGTCGGCTGTCCTAACTCCACGCTCGAACCGAAAATTCATCGCATCGCGGTCGACGACTTCGCGCGCTGTCTTGCGAACATCGATGTCGAGCGGGTTCATACGCTGCGGCTCTTCAACTACGGCGAGCCGTTGCTGCACCGGCAACTGGCGGCGATCGTTGCAGAGATTCCGAAGCAGGCGTGGAAGGCGTCGGTCGTCGAGATCAGTACCAATGCCCAATGGGTCGATTGGGACGAGTTCGAGAAAATGCTCCAGCAGGAAGTCGTCACGAAACTGGTTGTCAGTTGCGACGGTGACGGCACGCCGGAGCAATACGAGCGCCTGAGGCCGCCGTCGAAATGGCAGAAGCTGATCGAATTTCTGGAGCGTGCGGCGCAACTGCGCGACCGCTGGGCACCGGCGACACAGCTATGGACCAGGACAGTGGTTCGCTCCAGGGACGATATGCGACGCTGGGAATCGGTACTGGTGCCGCGCGGTTGGACTCCTGAATTCAGGCGCTGGATGGCGTTGCCGGACGCGCAAACCAACATGACCGGACGCGCCGTCGTCGTGCCGAAGGGCGCTTGCGTGTTCCTGGCGAAGGCTGCCGAATTCACGGCGCATCCGTGGTTCGGTGAAATCAACCTGCTCTATGTCGACGCGGACGGCACCGTGGTTCCGTGTTGCGCGCATCCTCGGGCCGGGGTGCTCGGCAACCTGATGACGGAAAAATACAGCGCTATCCTGAACGGCCAGGCGCGTCGCGACATGCGTGACAGGATGGAGCGAAACCGGGCGGGAATGCCGGTCTGCAGCAATTGCGACGTCGGTCCCGTGGGCAACGAAGGGTCTTCGTTCTGGAGCGCGATAACCTATTGGAGTCCGAACAAGAACGAATTGCCGGAGCGCGAAGCGCCAGCGGTCGCCGCGACCATTCTGTAACGTATCCAGTTGCGCGCATCATCTCCCGTCGCGGTGCCGGTCGCGCAAGCGGATATCGCGATGCGGCGCAACGTCGCGCTGTTCAGAAATTTCTTCAAACGCGAGCTCAGCACGCGTTATCTCGGCAGTGCTACCGGCCTCGCGTGGGCGCTTCTTCATCCGCTGGTGCTGCTCGCGGTCTACTACTTCGTCTTCACCCAGATTTTCCACGCGGCCGGCTTCCGCGGCAGCAACTTCCTGACGTTCGTCGCAGTCGCCCTTTGGCCATGGCTCGCTGCACAGGAAGGGCTGCAGCGTGCGGCGACGGTTCTCTCAGGCTACTCGGGCCTCATCCGGAAAGTCGCGTTTCCGCATGAAATCGTCGTCTATGCGAGCGTCGCGGCCACGCTTGCGCTTCAGTTTGCCGGGTACCTGGCCGTGTTGCTGGCGCTTGCGCTATTCGGCGAACCGTTGCACTTCGAAGGCTTGCTGCTTGCCGTGCCCCTGTGGATCGTGATGGCAATCGCCGTCACGGGCGTAGCGCTGGCGCTCGCGGCGCTGCAGGTATTCGTTCGCGACGTCGAGCACGTATTGATGCCCGTGCTGATGATCGTCATGTATCTGACGCCCATACTGTACCCCCGCACGCTGGTTCCCGAAACGGTGCGTCCATGGATTGCCGCCAATCCGTTCGCCTGGCTCGTGGACCGCTTGCGCGAAGCCTTGCTCGATGGCCGATTGACGCCAACCTGGAACGACGCCGCCGCGGCGGTCACCGCCGTCCTGCTGCTGCTCGCCGGACGGTGGTTGTTCCGGCGTCTGTCGCCGCATTTCGAGGACTTCATTTGAATTCCGGTCCCATCGCCGAACATTCGCTCGACCACGAACCGCTCCTGAAACTCGAGGGCGTCGGCAAGGACTACGCGAAGCTCGAGTCCCGAGGCGGCAGGCTGCGGCTGGTTTGCAGTCTGCTGCGGGGCCGCGGCGCGGCGCACGTCTTTCGCGCGCTCGACGGTGTCGGCCTGGAGCTTCGACGCGGGGAATCGCTCGGAGTGATCGGCGAGAACGGCGCCGGCAAGTCGACGTTGCTCAAGATCGTCGCAGGGGTGATAAGGCCGACGCGCGGGACGCTCCACGTTCGAGGACGTGTCGGCGCATTGCTCGAGCTGGGGTCCGGGTTTCACCCGGAATACTCGGGGCTCGCCAACATCGAGCTCGCATCGGCGTTGTTCGGCCTCACCGCCGACGAGCTCGCGGCCAGGCGCGAGGAGATCATCGCCTTTGCCGACATCGGGGAGCACATTCACGAGCCGATCAAGCATTATTCATCGGGAATGGTGGTACGGCTCGGCTTTGCGGTCGCGACGGCATTGACGCCCGATATCCTGATCACCGACGAAGTGCTCGCGGTCGGCGACGAGTCGTTTCAGAAGAAATGCATCGCATGGATCGAGCGCTACCTCGCGCAGGGCGGCACGCTGCTGCTGTGTTCGCACAGCATGTACCACATCCAGAAGCTGACGCGCCACGCGATCTGGCTTCGCGATGGCCGTCTCGAGCGGCAAGGGCCATCGGCGGAGGTTGCCCAGGCGTACATAACGTTCAACGAAGAAAAGAGCGCGCGCGGCAAACAGCCGATGTCGCTCGAGCAGGCCGCCGCGGCGCATTTTTATGCAATCCAGTCGTTCGAATTGACACCGGGCAAGGCCTTGCCACACGGCGCGGACCTGAAACTCGCCGGCGAAGCTTATTCGCCGGACGGCAGAGCGCCGGTCATCATGATCGGCGTCGGCCGCGTCGATGGGACCGCCGTCTATGCGGTTGCGACCGATATGGACGGCGTATTGCCGTATCGCGTCTCCGAAAATCGCTTCGCATTCGAGCTGACATTGCCTCGCGTGGCGCTGCTCCCCGGTAAATACCTGCTGCGAGCGCATGCGCTCGACCCGGAAGGCGTGCGACTTTTCGACACCGTCGAACGGCCGCTCCAGGTGACCGGGGAAACACGCGAACTGGGGTTCGTACGGCTCGAACATCGATGGGAAATGCATACGTCGCGCATCCGGGCGGAGATGCCGGTCGAATGATGGCCGAGATCAGCACGCCTGCCCTCGAATTCACCGGTGAACGCTATGTGCCGGGCGTGCCCGGCGAGATTGCCCACGAGCATTGGCATCGTTACGCGTTCGCGCGGCGTTTCGTTCGCGCACGGCGCGTGCTCGACATCGCGTGCGGCGAAGGCTACGGCAGCGCGCTGCTGGCCGGAGCCGCGGCGCACGTTATCGGAATCGATATCGACACGCCGGCACTCGCGCACGCCCGCGTTGTTTACGCTGACCGCCCCAACCTGACGTTCGTCCAGGCGTCAGCGGCCACGGTGCCGCTGCGTGACGCGAGCGTCGACGTCGTCGTGTCGTTTGAAACGATCGAGCACATCCGCGCCGAGGATCAGCCGCGGATGCTTGCGGAGTTCGCGCGTGTGCTCGTGCCCGATGGCTTGCTGATCATTTCGTCGCCGAATCGTCCCCAATACAGCGAGGCGCGCGAGTATGTCAACCCGTTTCACCTGAGCGAACTGGATCGCGGCGAATTCGCGAAGCTGCTCGACCCGCACTTTCCTGCGCAGCGATGGCATCGACAGCGCCGCTATCTCGGTTCCGCCTTGTGGGCCGAGAATCCGGACGCGAATTTCGAGGCGCTTTGCGGTACGCGTGCATCCGCGGCCGCCGCCGAGCTTCCGCCCGCAATGTACTTCGTCGTCCTGGCGGCGCGTACTGTCGCGGGCATGCCGGAAGCCGTTCCGTCGTTGTCGCTGTTCACGGACCAGGACGATGCCGAGCTTGCGCGCATCGATCACGAGGCACGCGAGGTGCTGCGGCTCGATGCGCTGCTGATCGCCCGCGACGCGGAGCTTCGGCGCCAGCACGCGATGCGGGATGAACTGATCGCGAGCCAGAAGCAGCGCGAAGAAGAAGCCAACCGGCTGAGCGCCGAATGCGAGCGCCTCGCCCGCGAAATCGCAAGCCAGGAGCGGATCGCTGCGTACCGTGAAAGCGTTCACTGGTGGTTGAAGCTTCCCTTGGTGCGCGCGCGGCGGCTGTGGAAAAGGATTCGCCTGGCATGAGTCGAGCGGCGACAGCTCGCGCCGGCGCTGTCGATATCATCGTTCCCGTTTTCAATGCGCCGGACGACCTGCGGCGCTGCATCGACAGCGTCCTGACCTGTACCCAGGGGGACTACCGTCTGATCGTCATCGATGACGCATCGGAGGACCCTGGTGTCGCCGGGGTTTTCCGCGAGCTTGCCGAGCGCCGCGACGATCGCATCGCGCTGCAACGCAACCAGCACAATTCGGGTTTCACCGCCACGGCGAACCGCGGCATCGCGCTATCCGAGTCGGACATCGTGTTGCTGAATTCGGACACGATCGTCACGGCAGGATGGCTCGACGCGTTGCGCCGCTGCGCCGCTTCCGATCCGCGGATTGCGACGGTCACGCCTTTCTCGAACAACGCCGAGATCTGTTCCTTCCCGGCGTTCTGCACGAACAACCGGTGGCTACCGGGTACGGACCCGGAACCGGTGCGCGCCGCGCTGTGCGATTCAGCGGTTCCGACGTATCCCGACCTGCCGACCGGCGTCGGATTTTGCATGTTCATGCGCCGCGCCGCCATCACTTCGGTGGGCGCCTTCGATCCGGCATTCGGAGCCGGTTACGGCGAGGAAAACGACTTCTGTCTCCGTGCCGCGCACGCCGGGTGGCGCAACGTTCTGGCGGACGACGCGTTTGTCGTGCACGTGGGCGCGCGCTCGTTCGCCGAGCGCAAGGAGGAACTGTCCCGCAACAACATGAAGGTGCTGCTCGAACGCCATCCTCATTATCTCGAGATGGTGGGTGAATACATTCGTCTGGATCCGTTGCGCCCTCTTCGCGAGGCCGCCAGCGCGCGGCAAGCCGCCCGCGGGACGCTCCGTGGCGTGCTGCACGTCATCCATCATCACGGCGGCGGCACGGAAACGCACGTGCGCGCCCTCATCGGCGCGTCGCGTCATCGTTGGCGCCACTATCTCGCCATCGCGGTCGGTGATCGATGGCAAGTCGAGGAACACCGAAATGACGGCCGGATCGTCGCATTCAGCCTTTCGCGCGCAACCGGTGAAGCATGGAAGGATTTCGTGTCGGCGCTATGCGGCACGTTCGGCGTCTCGCTCATTCACGTTCACAACATTTCGGGATGCCGCGATGGCCTGCACGAAGCCTTGGCCGATTCCGCAATCCCGTTCGGCTATACCGTCCACGACTTGAACTTTGCCTGTCCGACGATCACCTTTCTCGACGCCGATGGCCATTTCTGTGGAGGCGAGACGGACGTGCAAATCTGCCGGCGTTGTCTGGACGCACAACCGGCGCATGTCGACATCGATATCGAGTCATGGCGCCATTCGCACGCAAAGCTCGTTGCGGGGGCCTCGTTCGTCGTAGCACCTTCACGCTGGGCGGCATCGATGGTGCAGCGATACTTCGAGCGACGCGATATCCGCGTGATCCCGCATGGCAGTTCGGCGCCGCCCGCGTTTCGCGCGCCGGGAACGCGAACCGGCGTGCTCATGCCACCGGACGGTGCACCGGTCGTGGCGGTTCTTGGCGCCGTGGGACCGGACAAAGGTGCGCGCCGCGTCGAACGGCTGACCGAGCTTGCGCGCAAGCTCGATAGCCGGGTGCGTCTGGTCGTCATCGGCTATCTCGACGTGGAGCGCGGCGCCTGGCAGTCCGACGATGCGCGCCTGACGGTTCACGGCCGCTACGATTCGCGAGATTTGCCGGAGCTCCTCCGACATTATCAAGTACGCTTTGTGCTGTTTCCCTCGGCGGGTCCCGAAACGTTCAGCTACACGCTATCGGAGGCATGGCGCGCGGGATTCCCGGCGCTGGTCCCCCCCATTGGCGCACTCGCGGAGCGCGTGTCGCAATCCGGCGCCGGCTGGGTGATGACGGCCGACGAATGGAATGACGAAGAACGAATGTTGGCGCGCATCCTTTCGCTCGCCGGCGACGACGCCGCGGAAATTCGCGCGGACGCTGCGGCGCGTGCACGGGCCGCCCAGCATGCATCGCCCGGCGACATGGCCGAGGCGACGCTGGCGCTTTACGAGGCAGCCGTCGTTCATCGGTCGTCGACCCCCACATTCGAACTCGCTCGGGAGCGCGTCCGCGATGCACTCGGCTACCATCCCTGGATGCCACCGGGTGTGGCGCAGCCATCCGATCGCGAGGCTGCGTTCGGCTCGACCAGCGCATCGGGCAATAATCTATGGCAGCGAGTAGCGAGGCGGGCGCTCGCAATTCGCCGAACCCCGGTAGGTCGGGTCCTTTACCGGATGACGCCGACGCCGGTAATCAATGCGCTGAAAGCTCGCCTCGATTGAGCGTCGACGGCTACGCGGAGTGGCTCGCGCGCGGCCGCGCTCATCGGCGTGCGAGCCGTCCGATAGACGCCCTTGTCTGCTTTCGCCGAGCACTTCGCGAACACGCATCCGGCGTCGATGCGCGCTTGCATCTCGCCGAAATTGCATGGGATCTGGGCCGGCACGCGGACGCGATTTCTGCGTGGCTTGCCAATATCGAGGCCGCGCCGTCGCATGTTGCCAGTTGGCAGGCACTGGGGAATGCATGGTCTGCAATCGGTCAACTGCATGATGCGCAACGGGCCATTGCCCGCGTGCTGGACATCGAGCCGCGCAACGGGCACGCGAAGGCACTCGCGACGCTGCTTGCGGCAGCAGTGGGTGCGGCCTCCGACACCGAGCTCGCCGAAGCTGTGCAATCGAGCCAGGAATGGCCGCTGTCGGTTCTTTCAGCGATCGTTATGCGAATGCTGTCGAGCCGCGCATCCTCGGAGCTGACCGGCGCCGCGCGCGCGGTGCTCGACGCTGCGGCCGCGACGGTCGTGTCCGCGACACGCGAGGCGGACGCACTGCGGTTGATTGCGCTGGCGCTGGGGAACGCCGGCTTTCGCCAGGAAGCGCAATCCTTCGCCGATTCGTATGCCAGGAACTGCCGAGCGTTACGCCTGCCGTCTCCGCCGATGTCGTGGCCGATTCGGTCTGCGGGCGAAGCGCCTCGCATAGGCTTGCTGGTCGCGCCCGACAATCTCGACGAAGCCGTCGCGGTCATTCGCGCGTCCGAAGATGCGGGAATGGGCAATCTTGCCTGGACGTTGCTCGGCACGCCCGGCGCAAATCGCGAAATGACGCACGGACCCGTTCCACGAGCGCTGCCTGAAGAGCCGGGGGCGGCGTCGCGCGCTGTCGCGATGCTCGACCTCGACTTGCTGATCGATCTGGCAGGCGTACGCGTGGCATGGGGTCCACTGCTCGCGCTGCACCCGGCTCGGGAATTGTGGGCCGTCGCAGAGAACCCGATGCCGCACACCGGGGAACTGGCCGATCGTGTCGTGGCGCTCGATGCGCCGCATCGCCTTGCGCAGTTGACGAAATCGCTCGAAGCGTTTCGTGACAAGGTTGCGGCGAAGTCGACTTCTGCATCAGACCGGGATGTGCTGGCCGCGACATGGGAACGCGCGGTGCGCGCACACGAAAGCGGCGATCACACCGGCGCCCGATCCGGCTACGCGAGCATCCTCCAGGAGCAGCCTGGATATGCGCCCGCGCTCTATCTTCTCGGCAATGTCGCGCTCGCCGAACGCAACGCATCGGAGGCGGTGGCGCGGTTCACTGCGGCGATCGATGCGGCGCCGGCGTTTGTCGATGCGCGCGTCGCGCTCGCAACGCAGTATCTGGAGAACGGCAAACCAGCCGAGGCGGCGACCGTTGCGCGCGAGGGTCTGCAGCTGCTCCCGTCGTCCGCTCGCTTGTGGCGCCTGATGGCGCATGCAGAACTCAAACAAGGAAACCCCGATGCGGCAGTGGTGGCTTTCGAAGAGGCACTGAAAGGCGATGTCGCCGACGGCGAAACGCATTACAACCAGGGCGTCGCACTGCAGACCGCCGGCAACCTTGCAGACGCTGCGCGTGCGTATGAGCGCGCGTTGGCGCTGCGGCCGGATTTGATTGCGGCCGGTTTCAATCTCGGCGTCATCCATAGCGAGCGGGGCGACGACGCCGCGGCCGC
>Ga0157372_10007686_pt1 | contig 11465 bp, 26 predicted proteins | sample C55metaG_FD_115307 | JGI IMG/M metagenome (GOLD analysis project Ga0157372, IMG submission 115307) | Corn rhizosphere microbial communities from Kellogg Biological Station, Michigan, USA - C5-5 metaG | ecosystem: Host-associated > Plants > Roots > Rhizosphere > Soil | place: USA: Michigan...
ATTCGAGATCTTGGTGTTGCCATTCATGAATATGCAAAGTCTCTTGATTATGACGTGAACCTTACTGTCGAACTGAGTTACAATTCATATTTCCAGGATGATGCTATTAAGATTAGCTGGTGTCCTGCGTAATCACTGAGGTTCACTCCTCATGAAGAAATGAGAAATCTATGCCCTCTGAATGAATGAAGAGCTTTGGACGGCAGTTCCGGGATTTCCGGATTATGCCATCAGTACGATCGGACGAATTAAGTCTCTGAGGTATGATCGCATTCTCAGCCCTCGAATGAATAGTTACGGCAAGCGACGTGTCGTGCTATATCGTGATCAGATTCCACATGACTTGTATGTGGATAAACTTCTGATTGAGGCTTTCGTCTATGGAGTGCCGACCACGAGATCGGTATATTTCCGTCGGATTCTGGTCAAGGAACTGGGTAAGGTTTTTACCTCGGTCCAAGAATGCGCCGATCATATCGGTGGAGATCCCAGTTCCATTTACCGAGTTCTTCGAGGTGAGAGACAGTCTCATCTCGGATACACCTTCCTTTATATCGAAGAGAGATAATCATGACTCTGACTATGCCCGAGACCACTCTCACTGAAGAGCCTATTGTTATTCCCTATGAGGATGAGGAGACGCTGGATCCCAACAAGCGCACTCACATTGTCAATCCTCCTGACAACATGCATATTTGGCAGCCGGGAATGACGGCCCAGGAGATTGTCAATATTGCTCGGGTTACTGGTCAGATTGTAAAAACTCTGTGCGGATTCTCCTTCGTTCCCAAGAGAAACCCTGAGAAGTATGACCCTTGCCAGGCATGCTTCGATATTGCTGGACGATACATGAGTGAGGATGGCGAGTAATGGAAAACCCATGGGTCAGTAAGCCTGCTGGAGAGCCCGGAACCATCACTGTTGAAGGTTACGGTGTGATTGATGTCGAGATTCCCGAGGAACTTCTCGAACATGAGGATATTTTCATGGATTCCGTGGCAAAGGTTGTCGCTCAGACATGCCATCTAATGAAACCCAATCTTGAGGGTCAATTCCATCCTGTTCTCGGATTCGCCAATGGAAGTTGATTGCGTCGGAGGTCCAGAAGATGGAACGGTTATCAAGGATCTGAGGCGTGATCTTCCAGAGGGCTATGAGATGCAAATCGATACCACTGGTAAGGCGACGACTTATTACCTTCACTATGAGAAGTCGGGAAGGGCTCGATTCGTATATTTCAAAGTAAGTTTGGAAATGTAATCCGTGGCTATTAATCCTATGCCTCACCAGATCAAGGCAGTTAAAGAAATGACGAACGGCTGCGTTCTTACCGGTGGCGTAGGAACGGGCAAGACGATCACTTCTTTGCTGTATTGGTATGTGAGAGTGTGTAAGGGACTTCCTCAGATGCCGGGCGTTGAGCGCAAGGCCATGAAGGAACCGAAAGATATTTATGTCTTTACCACGGCTCGGAAACGCGACACTTTTGAATGGGAAGAAGATGCGCTTAAGTTCGGCGTGGCACGTGACGCCAATAGTGATGGAGTCAAGATACATATTGACTCTTGGCAGAACATTTACAAGTACTACAATCTTGAGAACGCTTTCGTCGTGTTCGATGAGCAACGCCTGGTTGGTAATGGCTCCTGGGTTAAGGCCTTTTACAAGATTTCAGCTCATAACGACTGGATCATGTTGTCTGCGACTCCCGGAGACGATTGGATGGATTATATTCCACTCTTCGTGGCGCATGGCTATTACAAGAATCGTACTGAATTCCTTCGGAAGCATGCTGTATGGTCCCGGTTTGCAAAGTTTCCTAAAGTCGAGCGTTGGGTGGAGACGAGCTGTCTCGAACAGTATCGTCATTCGCTTCTGGTGGACATGCCATATGAGAGGCACACCACTCGAGTGGTTGTTGATCGAAGTGTCGACTATGACGAAGATAAATTCAAGGACGTCGTTAAGCGCCGGTGGAATCCTTACACAGATGAACCTATCAAAGACGCAGCAGAACTTTTTGCAGTTCTTAGGAGAATCACCAATGAAGATCTCTCTCGTCTCGGGGAGATCCTCGTCCTATTGGAGCGTCACCCCCGCCTGATTGTCTTTTACAATTACAATTACGAATTGGATCTCCTCAGATCCATTAGTAATACGACAGGTATTGAGACGGCCGAATGGAATGGTCAGAAGCACGAAGAAGTTCCTGAGGGTGATAGATGGCTATATTTGGTCCAATACACCGCCGGAGCGGAAGCATGGAACTGTATTCGAACGGATGCCATTGCCTTCTGGAGTCTGAACTACTCCTATCGCATTATGGAACAGGCCAAGGGTCGAATCGATCGTCTTAATACCCCCTACGAGAAACTATATTACTACCTGCTGAAATCTAATTCACCGAGTGACAAGGGAGTTTCGAAGGCACTCCAAACGAAGAAGACCTTCAATGAGAAAAAGTTCGCGGAAGCGCTATGGAATGCGAGTAACGAACAATGGACGAAATCGACCCCGATGGAAATCTCGGAGATGAAAGATATTGCAACTACATCCGCCCCCATCCTGGACATTACTGGACGGATCGGAACAATTTTGAATGGTGGTGTCACGGTTGACCAAGCAGCATAATCATAAAGACTATGCCGTAGAGACCGGCGATTTGTGTGAGAATTGTGGAGAAAAGGAAACGGCATGTACGTTCTGTGACCAGCCTCTTCATATTTGCGCACAGTCAGAAGATCCTAAGGATCGACGAATTCCCAGGCGTTTCCGCGTCATCGCGGATTTCCCGGACTATATGATTGATCGCTATGCTGCGATTCGTCATATTTCCACGGGACGCTACTGCACTCTCGTTCGTATTAACCCCCAGAGCAATCACGCTATGGTAAATCTGATGAGGGATGGAAAGCGACACACGAAATCTGCTCAGGTCCTTCGAGATGCAGCATTTGCTGAGGACATCAACTCGAGTACGTGTAAGACCTGTGGTCATCAGAAGGATCGCCATTGGATGAACTCGAACACGAAGATTTGTCTCGAGGCGGGCTGTAAGTGTCAGCAGTACAACCAGTTTGGAAAGAGTAAGATCGATGGATAAGTGTCGTTTCTCCTGGGTGACCAAGGTTAATCCCCATCGTGTTCACTGTATTCATCTCTCTGGTCATCGCGGGGGTGGAAAGCATGAAGATGGAGAGGGATCTTGGGTTGCTGTGGGTATGGAAATGTTTGCTACGTCTCCACACTGGGAACCTACGGAGGACTATCTCGAGTATTCCTCGTCGCACTCTTCCAATTTTGGTCGGGATTCGCAGTAATTACACGCCCTATAATGAGAGAGTATAGATACCCTTAAGCTCCCCAGGATTGACTTACCAGAGAAGTCATATGGGAGTGGGTGAAAACCCCACTATCTATACATAGTAATAGCGTAATTTGCTCTCACTTTCTTTTTATCTTGAAAGGATAATGATGCAGGAAACTGATGAGAATGTAGAAGTTCCCGATCCGACAGATGATGAGCTCATCAAAAAGCTTATTCGAGATCACCCTCTTCAGTGCGCTGGCTGCACTAAGGAGATTGCTTTTGGTGAGCCATTCCTCAGATTCGAGTATGTCGTTGGATATTCTATAGAAACTGCGCGCAAGGGATATGTCGCATTGACAAGGCCTTATGCGCGATATGACAACGAGTGGCGTTACGTCCACCTGACCTGCATCAATATACTTCCCAAACAGTACTGAACAAACTCATATCTTGAAAGGATACATCCATGCCTGATGCAAATGGCTACCACGCACAGATCGCTGCTGAGCTCAACCGAATGAACCGTAACGGATATTCGAACGAGCGCGATGATGAGCTCGGTCTCGATCAAATGTTGCTGGAGGCTCTCAATCTCCTGGTTGCGGGTTACACGGTCAAGGCCGGTGTGAAGATCGTCCAGTGCCGTGCATATCTTCAGCGCAACAGCAAGAACCCGATGCAGATCGCCGTGGAGAAGTTCATGGCTGCCTGCGACCAGGAAGTCAAGAAGTATCCCGAGCTTCCCAGCGAAGACATTATGAAGCTTCGTATTCGTCTGATGCGCGAGGAGCTTCTCGGAGCCAAGGAGGTGCAGGAGAGTGACAATCCGTATGGACTTCTTCTCGACAAGTCCGATGAACTCGTCAAATCTATGCTCAATGGAGATCTCGTCGGCATCTCTGATGGACTCGCAGACGTTCTCTATGTCGTTTTCGGAACGGCAGCTGCATATGGAATCGATATTCAGTCTGTATTCGATGAGGTTCAGCGATCCAACATGACCAAGGCAGTGTGGGATGTTGATAACCAGCGTTTCACCGTGATTAAGGATGCTGGCGGTAAGATCATTAAGCCGGAGTCCTTCTCTGAGGCAGACCTTCGTCCGATTGTCAAGCGACAGATCGAGGAGGGTCTCAAGCTCGAGTATGAGCTTTCTGAGAATGAGGAAGTGGTTCTGGGAGTTCTGTAATGGCCCGTCCGACACTATTGGATACTCGATTCTGCAGTCGTGAAGGGTGTCAACACTCTCTGCGATCACATAAGAACCGTACCCCTTATTCATGTGATCGAGACGGTTGCGAATGTCCCGATTTTCAATTCCCTGGTGAAAGAGCAATGGAAGAAGAGACCAAGAATATTCGATGCGGAACGTGTAACCATACTGTCCGCTCTCACGACACTTCAGGGAAGCATCAGTGCACAACCCCGGGATGTGAGTGTCAGTGGTTTAAGTACCCTTCAGCTCCGAAGGTTGTCGCGGAGGAGGAAGGGGATATTCAGGGTCCGATAACTTTCAATATTATCAATAATCCTTCTTCTCCGCTCGACCCCGCGGATATTTACACGGCCACCAAGAATCAGCTCGGTTACGTCGATGGTGAGATTCGAACCACGTCTTCCACCGGAGCCGCAAAGGGCGTCAAGCCTCAGCGCTATGACCTCATCCCAGTTCCTGCTTTGGATCTCCTGGCCGAGCTCTATGGTAATGGCGCAGCGAAGTATGCTGCTCATAACTGGCGTCGGGGATACGAGTGGAGCAAGTCGTATGCGGCAGCAATGCGTCATATGACTCGTTTCTGGGAGGGTGAAGATATTGATCCGGAGATGCAGGTTCCTCATGTGATCTGTGCCGCCTTCCATATGTTCGCCCTGGCAACATATTTGGAAGAGCATCCCGAGTTCGACGATCGGTTCTCTACGGTGATTCGTGAGGAAGCAGACCTTGATGGTGCAGTCCTCGAGTCCAAGGAAGAGAAGGAAATCAATCGAGTTGCTGGTCAGATCTGGGAGGGGCTTCGTTGCTGGCCTTACTCAACAATGAGTTGGGACGAGGCAAAGAACCTGTTCGAGAACTATCCTGATAGCTTTAAAGAGATGACTCCTGCGTATAAGGATGTCCTGGATTCGGCACGAGCTATTGTCACCTCAAAGTAATTAATCTGGCATGTATTGCCATGAATGGAGTAAGAATGTCTGATATTTCTCGTCGCGCAATCGTCAAGGGTGCCGCCTGGTCCCTTCCTGTCATTGCGGCTGCTGTGGCGATCCCGCAGGCTACGGCTTCCACGGTTCCTGTGCAGAAGTACCCGGTGTCCTGTGAGTACCTCGGTAACCACGGTCATGGGGGTGACAGCGGTAATGAATGGTGTTTTGTCTTGAATGATGCCGGAACCACCGAGACTCTAGACAACGGAACGGTCATGCGCAACAAGGACCTCAAGCAGATCTGTAAGAAGAAGTAATGGCTACTGATCAAGATCCTTATCAGGTATTGGTAGATAATCTTCACGGAAAGCAAGCTGTCATTAAGAAGATTTTCAATGACAAGGGTGCTGTGACGTGGAGAATTGTTGTTCCTGACGCAGGAGATCCAGGAATGGCTCGTACTCTGGTCAAGCTTCTCAATGAGGAGTTCTGGAGCCGCCAGCGGATGGAAGAGCGCGCTCGATCTGACGAGGAGAAAACTGATGACTGATATAGATACAGAGACGGGACTTCCGGAACTTCCTGAGGGGTATTATTGGAAGGTTTGCGGTTTTCTTTATGGCTACCGACACGAGCCATTGGATGAACCGTATATCGCTATTGCCATTTACCATAAATACCAGAAGCCTCGGAGTCAGTGGGTTCCTCTCAGCGCCTTTCAGCGTTTTCTTGATGCTCTTCCTTTTGTTGAGATTCAGCATCGAGAGATCGACGTCATTGTTGATTATGACGATGAGGTATATTTCGATCGGATCGTTCGGAAAGGGGCGGATGGAAATTATGTATTTGTCCATCCCGACAAGCTGACTCCGGAAATTCTTTTGGAAGCTGCTCAGAAAGCTCTGGACAGTTGGAATTCGCAGAAAATCTCTCGGTCGCTTTTGGGCAGTTATCCTCCGAATAAGCTGGAGGTCGATAGTGACTGACGATTATGTTCCGGTGATGCTGGGCGACCGACTTATCGGGAAGATGAAAATCGATCTGGTAACGGGAGAATATTCTGGTACCTTCGATCCGGATTTCACAGAGATTGTGAATGAAGGACTTAAAGGTCAGGTTCTCCAGGTTGTTCTTGTGGGTAATTCTGGTTTTCCTCGTGCAGTGAACGCTCAACAGGAACTCAAGGAATATCTTGAATCCGAAAAGGGAGAACGCAACCACGAGGTTATCGCTCTGATGTTTGATTCGGATGGTGAAACCACAAGCGTATCGAACATTATTGCGGATGTGGTCTCTAGAGCTTACCGAGCATATTTCGGTGAGAAGATGCATGCTCCTTTGGGGTTTCGGTTTGGAATTGCTCGGGAGATCCAGCGACGTCTGAATGTTCGAGAGTATCCAGATGAGTGATTATACTCTTCCTCTCACTTTGAACGGTGAGATTATTGGCAAGGCTAAGCTTCTTGGTGGAGGTGATGTGGAGGCTGTTATCAACCCGGAACATCAACATCTCTTCGCATCCCCTGTCGATAATCTGAGCATCTATACGGTTCCCAAAAAGATACCGTATCGTGTTCTCGTCACCGGCAGCCGTTCCTGGACCGATGAGGGTCTCATTCGTGAGATGTTCAAGATCATCAACGGAACTGAGTATGGTCATCGTGAGATCACTTTGATCCACGGAACGGCTGCCGGTGCGGATACAATGGCGGAGCGAGCAGCTCAGGACTTGGGTTGGAAGATTGAGCGACATCCCGCAAATTGGGATCTCTATGGTAAACGCGCAGGATATATTCGAAACGCTGAGATGGTTAAGGCTTCACCGGATATTTGTCTGGCATTCATCCACAATCATTCCAAGGGTGCCACAATGTGTGCGGATCTCGCTGTTAAGGCGGGAATCCCGACTAAGAAATTCGAGAAAGATTAAGAAGGAGAAAAACTGATGGCTATTCGAATGAAGACTTTCGTCACCCCAGACGGGGAGTATTTCCGCGCGATTAAGATCACGGAGAAGAATCTGACCGAGCTGGTGGCGCATATTGTTCGTCACGGCGGAGCAGCAACGGGTCATCTGGCTCGTCCTGAATTCAAGCGTCCTGCTCGTATTCGTATCAAGCAGCGAAACTTCGGGAACCACTGGGGTAAGGTGGATTGGCGAGTCGCTAAAATCGGTGACTGGATTGTCCGTACGGAGAAGAATGAATTCCTTCGTGTGAAGCAGCAGGAGTTCGAGAATCCCGATCTGGGGGAGAAGATTCGTGGCTGAGCTGAGAATCGAGTTTCCGAATCTCGATGACGTCATTGTCAATAGGGTTGCCAATCAGGATCTGTATAATCACCTGGGAAAGCTTCAAGCCGATCTCGATCGGAATAGGTATAACTCTGAAATGAATGAGCATCCTCAATCAACAAGGACGCTGAATCTTTTGATCAAAAAGATCGAACAAATTAGGGGACACATCATCGATGATCCCAATGTCGAATTCTCTAAGAAGAAGGATACTAAATGACCATTGACCCTGTCGAGCTGACTGGCGTGCCTGCAGAAATCAAGCTCATCCGTCACATGGCGGCCGATGACTACGTTATTCAGGCGGCTCAGGTGAGCGCCAAGGGTGAGAACGATCCTAAGGTGGTTCCTCCGCGCTTCATCAATGCGCTGATGAGTCAGCGACATGGATCCCCATTCGAGCACACTGCATTCACCTTCTTCGTGAAGGCGCCTCTGTTCACCTTCCGTGAGTGGCAGCGTCATCGTGTTTCCTCCTTCAACGAGATGAGCGGTCGATACACCGAGCTCCTTCCTGAGTTCTACCAGCCGTATCTGGATCGTAAAGTCAAGAACGTCGGAACGAAGATGAAGCCTGAGTTCATCGTCGATGAGCCTCTGACCAAGGAGGTTCAGGATTCGGTAAGTTTCGTTTCTCATTCGGCATGGAGTGAGTACCAGCGACTCCTCGAGAAGGATGTGGCTCCTGAGGTGGCTCGAATGGTCCTTCCGCTGAATATTATGAGTCAGATGTATTGGACGGTGAATGCACGATCACTCATGAACTTCCTGAGCCTTCGTGTGCAGTCCGAGGCATCTCTCGTTCGCTCGTACCCGCAGTATGAGATCGACGAGGCTGCTCAGGTTGTGGAAAAGGCGTTTGCTGAGGCTATGCCTCTGACGCATGAAGCGTTCGTCAACAACGGTCGTGTCGCGCCCTAGTTATGAAGATTCTGTCGTGGAGCCACCGGGAAGTCCTGAGGATGATCCTGGGTGGCTCCACGATAGAACACGCGATCATTGGCCGGAGTCCTGGCATTTTGATTACGGACATTCACTCGCTTATAGACATTGGGGAGAATGATGATTAATTGGCGTAGACGCAAAAGTACACAGAAGCCTACGGCTGTTATCGCCACCATGGGAATTAATGATACTATTGAGATTGCCGGAGTGACGTATTATGTACGTTCTTTCAATCAAAATTTTTACGGACGTAAAGACATCATCCTTAGGGATGTCAAGGATCGTGAAGACTATTATTAAGGAGTGACCATGTATGGAGCTTTCGTTGTCCATGGTCCTGATAAGGTAGAATGGAGAGCATTTCAAGGCGATGGTCCACTACTCGCCATTCACTACGCCACCATGCTTCCTCCCCGGTACGAGAAAGAACCTCCTGATATTTTCCCTATGATGGAGCAGAGATCTTATAAACTCCTTCATCATAAGATTCATCATCACGGTAAGATCTATCACGCATATTGGTCAGAGAACTGGCTCGATCAATGGGGTGTAGATGAGATTGTCAAATTCATAGATAAGGAGTCCAATGTCGGATCCCCTCCTCCCAGGGAACAAACTTCAGGGCCAGCATATCCATCGAGTGACGAAGCGAAGTCGAGTCCGTCTTTCCGGATGGAGTACCTTTACGGTAGTATGGTCCGCCAACCTCATGCTATTGCTCGTCTTGGGTTTGATGGTGTATAGTTCAACCGTCGGTAAGTGATATTTCAAAGTAGTCGGCGGAACTATCTGCCAGAAAGGAAAACAAACATGGCAACTGACGAGCAGACTCACTACGATGAGAACACGCTCCGAAAGGTCTACGAGGCTCTTCTGGAGGCAGGAATCTTCGGCCAGCAGGCTGTAGACATCGTGCATAATCTACAGAACAAGGGTATCCTCTTCCGTGAGCGCAAGCCCAAGCGCCGTGGACGTCCGCCTAAGACTCCTCAGACATTGACCAAGAATCTCGAGATGATGTCTCAGGAAGTTAATGAGGCGTGGGCTCCGGCCGCTGCGAAGGGAAGCGATGCCTAATCTTCCGATGCCCGCTGGACTGGATACGCCCGATCTCGAGTGTGTCATGTTGGATGTTCAGCCGATCAATCTTACTCAGTTCTATTACAACGAGAAAATCAGTCCTGATGATCTCTTCTATGGCGATATTCCGAAGCTGAAGTATGCTCAGGGCGCTGTCTGCGAGGACCAGGCCCACGTGACTCTACTCTTTGGGATCCATCCCTCGGAGACATATTTCAATGATGTGATGAATGCTCTGGATGGCTGGACTCCTGAAGACGTCTTGGTCAAGGATGTGGGATTCTTCCCGAGCAATATTGAGGGTCAGGACTATAATGTCATTGTTCTCAATATCGTCCCCACTCCAAATCTATTGGATGCTCGGCGACGCCTCACTCAGCTGAACTACACGGATTCTTTCCCGACGTACAAGCCTCATGTGACGATCGCATATATCAAGGGATCGGCCGATAAGGACGCATGGATCAGCACGCTGCAGGGATATTTCAAGAACCGAGTTCTGGTTCCGACTGGTGTGAATTTGGGATTGGACGAGGAATGAAAGCTGTAGCAATCACCAACGATAATTATCGGAAGCTCGCTGCTCAGTATGACGTTTCTGAGGTCGAGATGAAAGGTGCTGTTGGATTCTGGCTAGTTGCACCTTTCGGTCGAGATGCTCGTCCTGAGGGATATCTGACGAAGGTCCAGTTGCTGGAGAAGTTTGATCTCGGTGGGAAGATCAAGAATGGCTGGTACGAGCTGACGGAGAAGGCGCCTCAGTGAGGACGATTCATAAATTCGTCTATGGTGTAGAATCCGGTGGTCGGCAGACATTCGAGGTTCCTAAGTTCGCTACTCTTCTCCATATCCGTGAGACCGATAAGCTTCCTGGAGAGTATGATCCTAGCGGATTGAAGAATGCATCCCTGTGGTTCGAAGTGGATACGGACGAGGAACGTCGAGAGAATCGTGTCTTCGAGATGTTCGGTACGGGTCATGATATTCCACGAGAGAACGAAGGGAAGGCTGCATTTTATGTAGGAACGTTCCTTCCTGGAGCACGGTTGGTTTTCCATTTGTATGAGTGGGTTCCGATCTCGCAAGAATGACACGGCCTATAGTGACACACCTCTGAAAGGAATCACTATGGACAAGAAGAAACTGAAAAGGAATCTGATTTACTTCGGTGTGGGCGCAGGGATCGGTGCAATCACCGGGCTGTACATTCGTGTACGAGTCGCGGAGATCAACATCGATCAAAACCGGCGCACCATCGACGCAATTCTCGATACACTTCAGGATCAGGAAATCATCGGAAAAGTGATCCGTCACAAGTAAAAGAAAGGACCCCTCGAGAGAAATCTCCTGGGGTCCTTTCTTCTTTTGGATCTTTTCTGCAACATAAATCGCAAGATCTACACGGCCTATAATGAAACCCATTCACACAAAGAAAGGAGATCGTCATGGACGCAACCAAGGTTGCTTCGAAGGTCTTCGTGGGAATCCTCGCCGTCTCTTTCGGCGCGGCTCTCATGAAGTCCGGACTGAAGCAGTTCGCCGAGGTTCTCATCCCTGTGATCGACAAGATCGAAGTGAAGACCAAGTAAAGGAGCGGGCTCTCTACGGAGGGCCTTCTTCTTTTTATTCTTGAAAGGATCAACATGACAAAGCTCGATAGGTGGTTGATGGTCATCGCCATCGCACTTCTTC
>Ga0157372_10007687_pt1 | contig 11465 bp, 13 predicted proteins | sample C55metaG_FD_115307 | JGI IMG/M metagenome (GOLD analysis project Ga0157372, IMG submission 115307) | Corn rhizosphere microbial communities from Kellogg Biological Station, Michigan, USA - C5-5 metaG | ecosystem: Host-associated > Plants > Roots > Rhizosphere > Soil | place: USA: Michigan...
ACCCAACGGATTTGCAGAAATACCTGAAGAACTCCGCAGTCATTGCTGTTGACCAGGATGCGATCGCCGCGAAAAGGGTGCTCAACACTGGCAACCAGCAGGTGTTCGCTAAGAGCGAGCCGAATGGAGACACTATCGTCGGCCTATTCAACACCGGCGGCAAGGAAGAGGAAATTTCTGTTCCAGCATCCACCGTAGGGCTCAACGAAAATAAAAGCGGATATTCCCTGCACGATCTATGGAGCGGCACGACGAAGAAAGCAACCGGTATCATCAGCGCGGTTGTTCCGCCGCACGGAGTCACCCTGTACCGAGTCAAGCGACTTAACTAGTGCAGCCCAAAAGGGTGCATATTGGCGAGGTCTTTCCTTGCTTGCGGCAGTCATAGTTGACCATTGCCAGTATCTGTTCAGCTCAACTGCGAACAGTTAAGCCGCTTCAAGGACCGACAAAATATTTCCCGCGGGATCTTTGAACCAGGCAATCGTTGGCCCGTTGCCGCGAGAAATTCCGCGCGCGTCGGTCTTCAGGTTTGGTTCGTTGTAGACTTCAAATCTCACGCCGCGTCCGCTAAGCTCGGCCACAGTTTTTTCCACGCTTTCCACGGGAAAATTCAGGACCGTAAAAGTGGCGGGCTGGTGATTAGGTTTCGGGTACATCAAAGCTTTATTGCTGCCGGCCATGTTTAGAACCAGTGTGCCTTCCGGTCCCGAATTAACTTCAATTCCGAGCGTCTTGCCGTAAAATTCTTTGGCTTTCTGAACGTCATTTACCGAGAAGCTGCTGAACGCTTTGTTCGGGTTTAGCATGTTGCACTCCTGTATGTTGTTTGGTTTTCAATTTCGATGCGAGATTGGGGTTCGGGTGGCCTGCGTTCTGGGCTAAAATCCAGGGCACACGAGAGTTAAACATTGCCTAGGTTGGCGGAGGGCAACATGCGACAGCGGGCGCTGCAAGTTGTGTTAGTCGTTGTGGGATTGCTGTTTTTAGCGCTGATTTATCCTTTGACAATGTTTTTCGCGCGCGGGCCCGCATTGGCCATGATGCTCAGCGTTTACGTCACGCTGGGAGTTTTCCTTTTGCTTGCGTCGCGGAACCCGTCGGCACACCGCAGCCTGATTTCGTTCACCGCGTGGTCTAGTTTTGCTCACGCCCTGGTGATGGGGACGCAGGCATTCCGAAGAATAGTCGAACGGCAAGAACTGGTAGGGGTGGCTGCGCTCGTGATCATCGGAGTGGTCCTCATCGCGCTGAGTCCGGGGAAAAAAACAGAAGAGCGGGTGTTGGCAAAGGGTGTGTAGATTACTATCTCTTACAATTTCGTCTACCAGCGGTGAGGCACAATGCTTCGAGAACGAGCGTTGAACGTCGTACTGGTGTTGGTGGGATTGCTGTTCACCGCGGCCATCTATCCAATCACGATGATTTTGTGGCATCGGGACCAACCCGGGTACACCGATGCCATGATGGGCAGTCTCTATCTGACTCTCGGAATTTTGTTGCTGATGGCCGTTCGGAAGCCGTCGCCACATCGTACCTTGATTGTCTTCGCCGGGTGGTCAAGCGTTGCGCATGCCGCGGTTATGGCAATCATGGTTTTTCGGGATGCCAGCCAGCGCGGGCTTCTTCCGGGCGTATACATTTTTCTTCCCATCGGCATAGTGCTCCTCGCTCTGGCTCCGGCGAAGCAATCGGTGGAGCAGGCGGCGGCGAGCACGTAAATCCTATTTACGTTTTGCGATTTTGCTGGCCTGCTTGCCGAGGGCGGTGCGAGTTGCTTTCGGCAGATGAGCAATCGTTCTTTTCTTTTTGGCTGCGGCCGCAGCCTTCTTAATATTTGTTCTTGCGGCAGTGCGTTGTTTCGTACTGGGCGTAGAGCCTCCTTATCGTTCGGAACCTGGCTGAAAAATCAGCGCGAAGGAGTAGCTGCGCTGTAAGGGATTAACTTGCGGCACGATCATCGGGATCAGCGAGGAATGTGTATGCGCAAGATGGCTCATGTGGGTATCATAAACGTATCGTCCGATGAACCAGCCCATGGTCCCGCCGGCCACGACGTCAGAAGCGAAGTGTTTCTGCGCCGCGATTCTCGCCGCACTCACTATGCCAGCCAGGCTGTACGCCGTTATGCCGACAATTTTCTTGTGCTTATATTCATGATCGAGCAACGAGGCAATCGACCATATCTGGATCGCGTGACCAGAAGGAAATGAAGTTCCTCCACCCCAAAAATCGCCGGGGTTTTTTTCATCAGGACGATTGCGCCGAAAGACTTCTTTCAAAACTCCAACCACAATCAGGCTGTCGAGCACCGACTCGGTTCCGAGAACTCCGATCTCACGTCCTTTGGGATTGTCCCGCCACGCCCCATAAACATAGGAGCCAGCAATAATAGGGATCAACGTATAAGACGCGCCGATGTCGGAGATGCGGCCGCCCCACCGCACTTGCCCACGGCTGTTTTCAAAAGCATTCGCGATGTGGGTATCGCTGGCGATCAATGCTCCGGTGACAGCCATTGGCACCAACCATTCCAAAGCATTGTGCCGGTTCGCGTGAAAGGGGCTGGTGAAAATGTCTTCCTGGTCGTACAGAATATTCAGAAATAATTTTCGCGCGAGTGGCTTCACCCGCTCAGTGTCATCGGGATAAAAGACGCGGTCACGGCGATCATTAGGTAAAACCGGGAGAGACCGGCATCCTGAGTCATCGGTTGCGGTATTGGCCGCGATGTTATCGGTTATTGCGAAAAGATTTGCACTGCTAGCCGACTGCCGCGCCGGGACAGACAAGTCATCGCTGGCATTGGCCGCAGTCGCACTCATTCCGGCGACCAGAAGTATGGGCAGTGACCGTAGTGCTCTCATCGTATCCCTGAACTCCGCTGACTTGCTGTAATCGCCTTTTCGATGCGTTAACTGCTCTGGGGGCACAAGGGTACGGCAAAAAATAATAGAAGGACCACTCTTGCAATTGGAAATCTGACTAAACCTGCTCAACGTCTCGCACACCCGCTACCGTGAGGTACCCGGCAGGTCACGCCAGAATCCACCCAAAGTTTTTACATACCAAAGACAAAGGCAATTTCGTCTTCAGGCACATTTAAAACCTCAAGTTCTGGAGGAAATTATGAAAATTCTAGTAGGTACATTGGCGATACTTTGCCTGAGCCACTTCAGTCCCCTTGCCTTTGCACAGGACAAGGACAAACCTGCCCAAGTGACGATCCATGTTCGGGACTACTGCGATCCCACCAGTTTCAACGCAGCCTTGGGCGATGTATGTCACCGGGATATTTCTCTCGGAGCTATCAACGTAAATGGATTTTTAACTGAGCTGAGCATGGACAAATCTGTGGGCGCATGGCGATTCGCTCCATCGGAATTCCGGGCGAAAGAGGGGGCAACACTCAATCTCCAGAACCTGGGTGGCGAGACGCACACATTTACCCGGGTAAAAAGATTCGGTGGTGGATTCGTTGCTCCTCTGAATGCAGGAGCCGGAACACCGGTGCCAGCGCCAGAATGCGCGAAAATGGTAAACGGCAATCTGGTTCCTCAACCTCCTAGCCTGGATAACATCTTTATTCCGGCTGGAACCAGCGCCAATCTGACTCTGAAACACGGCGAGACAGCCCGCTTCCAGTGCTGCATTCATCCATGGATGCATGTCACCGTCACGTCAGAAGATCAACATCACGAGAATCTACACTAAGGCTCAAAAAGCGTTGTTACAGTCAGCATTGAAAAATCGATTTGATTCGGGCACCCGTTCAAGCTTGCTTGGGCGGGATTTTTTCGCGTCAAATATCCTCAGCGCAGCCAAATCGCCTGAGCTTGCCTTTTGTCCTCCCTTTACAACTCTTACCTTTGACCCTCAAATTGTCCCCGCCCAAACTCAGACTCCGTTGTTCGTCACGCGTCGCTGCGCGCGAAAACTTCCCTTGCGCAGTCCGTTGGTTGGTATTACAAAGGTGTGGAATGGCCACAAAAATGGTCTCGCCTCCGAATCTTGGCACCGCGAGTTCACCGATCGATTTAGGTGGGGGGAACTACGCTTACCGTCGCAATGGCCGCTGGCGTTATCGCAATGCGGAGACGATGCGGCGGTTCGGACGTAAGTTTGTCTTTGCCAAGGATCACGACTTGATCATGGAGCTGGAATCACGCGGTTATCAGATACTCTATCCCGCGCACGAATGCGTCGATCGCCCTCATTTGCCGTGTCCAGCCTGCGAGAGAACTGCGCTGCGCGCAACCAGAACGGCGTAGATCAACCGCGCAACTTCCTCGCCAGCGCACGTGCAATCGTCATGGGATGAGTTGCTAGAGTACAGAACTGGCCTAACACGCTTTGCGGCTCGTGAAAAACGCCGAGTTGCCGCAGCACGGTTCCGCGATCATAATAAATTTTTTCTCCGGACAGGCGATCATCCGAGTCGAAGGTGTACACGCCACACAGCGGAAGCTCTACTCTTCGTCCGGTTGCTGGAAGCCCACGCCACGGCCCTAAGTGAGTGCCCCGAATCATGACCTCAAGCACAACTGTGCCATCGGAAACGTGCCGGCGCTGTATTTCGATTTCCAAGTCCGGCAATGCGTTCATAAGCTGCTCGTAAAACTGCCGGACTCCGTCCGCTCCTTTGTAATGCTCGCTCCAGGCCTCATCATCGTAGTGTGCGGTTTCGCCGAAGGTAGAGAGAACGCCGTCAAGGTCATGCGCATTCTCCAGGCGAACATGTTGTTCGACAATCGCAATGCGGGCCGATCGCCTGTTCCTGTGCGGGTCATTTGCGGGAATCGATGCGCTTACCATTGTGTTTCCTTTGCAATCCGGAGATTCGCAAAACTCAAGCCCCAGATAGTACACGACTTGACAATTCTTTACCTTAACCCTCTTCGCCTCAGCGGCTTGGCGAAACTTTCCGCGCCCGGCCGTGTTTCCATTTATGTAGGTCGGAGGTGATGAAAATGAAGAAAACGAGCTTATTAATGATCTTAGGGTTAGCGCTGGTGCTGGGTTCCGCGGCCGCACCGAAAGCCAATGCTGGCGTGGTATTCGGAGTCGGAGTGGGAGTTCCGGTTTATCCGGTGCGTGCCTATGGTTATTACGGACCGCGATATTACGCGCCCAGCTACTACGCTCCGGGCTATGTCGACGCCTACGTGGCGCCATACGTTGATTACGGCTACGCTCCAGTGTATCGGCGAGATTACTGGCGCCACCGCTACGGCCGTGACTACGACCGTCACTACGATCGGCGATTTGAGCATCGCGAGTTCCGCGATTACCGCCGATAAGAGTTAGTTATCGCGAGTTAGTAGGACGGGCTGTTCGTGGCGCGGAACCAGGCTGCGAGCCGCCCTTGTTGTCTCGGTTGAGGGCTGGAACGAGATTAGAGATCAAGAAAGGTTGAATATGAAACTACGAACACTAGCACTTAGTTTGGGAATGATTGCATCAACGCTTGCATTCTCCGCGCAGAGCGCGATGGCTTCGCTGCGGGGAACGGAAGCGATCGAGAAACAAGTCAGACATGAGTTGAACATGCTGCCCTATGTGAATGCCTTCGATTTCATGACATTCACCGTGGACGACAATGGCAATGTCACGCTCAATGGCCAAGTCACGAACCCGGTTCTGCGGAGCGACGCCAACAATGTAGTAAAGCGCATTGAAGGCGTGGAACACGTGGATAACCAGATCCAGGTGCTGCCGGTGTCGTTTTTTGACGATGGCTTGCGGGTTCGGTTATTCCGTACCATCTATGGCTATCCAACGCTTCAAAAGTATGTATTGGGCGTAAACGAGCCGATCCGCATTATTGTGCAGAACGGTCATGTGACCCTGATGGGCGTGGTTGACAGCGAAATGGACAGGAACATCGCTGGTATGCGAGCCAACGGCGTCCCGGGAGTCTTCTCGGTCGATAACCAGTTGAGAGTGGTAAAAGGATAATTCGAAAACCGCTAATTTAGAAAACCCGTCCAAGAGGAATCTTGGGCGGGTTTGTTTTCTTCAAAACTCATCCAGAAGACCCTCATTTGTAAAATCCGTTTCTCTGTTTTGTAAAATCCCATGCTCGGCTGTAACCAGATGACTCCATCTCGCTCATTCCGAGTGTGGAGGAAGAATGAACCGCATAATTGGTCTCCTGCTGTTTGCACTCGTCGTGGTCGCGGGGGTGGCAGTTCTAGCGCCGCATGTCCAAAACGTCTCTGCTTCCGATTCTGATGACAATCGATACCAAGGAAATCACGCTACAGAAATTCACGCGCTAAATATGATCGCGCACGGCCGCGAGACATTCCGCTTCGATACCTTCGGGGACCAGAAGTTTTGGGGAGGCTCTCTCCAGCTCCACAAAGCCATTGAAGGGCAGAAGCTGGGAGGAATCGGCCCGGGCGTTGACCCTGCGACCGCCCTTGCCGTCGGATTAAAAGTGGATGTCGATGCTTTGCCCGCTTCTGTGATCCAGGCTCTCAAGGTAGGAAAAGTGGATCTGAAAGATCCCGCGACCACAGTGGCATTGCTGAAATTAAATTCCGTTGTCGGAGTTACAGGTTTTTTCGACAACTCAGGAAAGATGAGGTCAGTCGGAATTCAATGTGCACTTTGCCATTCCACGGTAGATAACTCGCTCGCGCCCGGCATCGGGCATCGATTAGACGGATGGGCGAATCGCGACTTGAATGTCGGCGCGATTGTGAATCTTTCTCCGGACCTTAGCAGCGTGGCCAAGGTGCTTGGAGTCGATCAGTCCGTGGTTCGAACCGTGCTGACCAGTTGGGGCCCTGGAAAATTCGACGCAGAACTGTTTATGGATGACAAAGCCTTCAATGGTCATAAGTCCGCTGCTACGTTGATTCCTCCGGCGTTTGGCTTGGCCGGCTTTAACCTGCATACCTGGACTGGTTGGGGTTCGGTGACTTATTGGAATGCATTTGTTGCCAACCTCGAAATGCATGGCCAGGGAACGTTCTTCGACCCGCGGCTCGCCGATCCGGTCAAGTTCCCGGTGGCAGCGCAGAATGGTTTCGATAACGTTCGCAACGATGTTGATTTAATCACTCCCAAGCTGGCGGATTTGCATTTCTATCAGCTGGCCATAGATGCTCCGAAACCGCCTGAAAACAGCTTCAATCATGAGGCCGCAAAACGAGGGAAGGAAGTGTTCAATGGAGCGGCACAGTGTTCCAGTTGCCATGTGCCGCCGTTATTTACCGAGCCGGGATGGAATATGCATACGGCGCAGGAAATTGGAATCGATGATTTCCAGGCCTCGCGATCGCCGGATGATCGCTACCGAACGTCGCCGCTGAAAGGGCTGTGGACGCATACCAAAGGTGGTTTTTATCACGACGGTCGTTTCCCCACGCTGATGGACGTTGTCAATCACTATGACTCATTCAAGGGATTACACCTGACCGAGCAGCAGAAGCAAGATCTAGTGCAGTACTTAAAGAGCCTCTGACCCTGACCCAAGCGCAAAAACAGAAATCCCGTCCGAGCAATGCTAGGACGGGATTTATTTATCTAAAAACATTTGGGGTGGGCTAGTCTTGCGGGCTGATTCTTAGAAACACGCCGGCCACTACGCGATCGCAGCGCTCGCCCATAAATGGAAAAGCATTCTTGCTGCTGGTGCCAACGCGTTCCATGAGCCAGTTGCGAACCATCAGCCGGCCGCGGTGCAAGCGTACCTTCACGTTCTCCTCGGTCAAATCGAGGGCTGCGGCGGTTTCTGACGTGTTCATTTCCTCCACATCGCGCAGCATCACTACGGTTCGATATTGTTCGGGAAGCTCAAGCAGCGCGGTTTCGAGAAGCTGGCTGAGTTCTTTGACCGATGCATTAGCTTCTGGGTCGGGACCAGTTTCCGCCAGGCCCATAGAAAAACCTCCAGTTTCTTCGTTGTCGTCCAGTTGGTCGATCCGCTTACGAAGTTTGAGACGACCGAGTGATTCATTCACCGCAATGCGCGTCAGCCAGGTGGAGAACGGCGCCTTTCCGGCGAACTGGTGCAAATTTTGATAAGCGCGGACGTACGCATCCTGCATCACGTCTTCGGCCTCCCCGTCGTCGCGCAGAATGGCTCTCGCCACACGATAAAGCCTCTGGTTGTAACGGCGCATGATGATCTCATAAAGCGCCGTCTGGCCGGCTTTGACGCGCTCCACGACTTCTTCATCGGTTAGCTGATCGGAATTAAGCGCTTCGAGAGTGCTGCCGATTTCCATATCGCCCTTTAAGAATAGATCGTGGGCGGGGAAAAAGGTTACAAATGCCAGGTTTTGCTGCCGGATTGAGTGGGCTGTAACCGATTCCGGTTTGATGACTCTTTTGGGTAGAGGGCAAAAATGGACAAATTCGATAAACGCCTGGAACTCCCGTGGTGGTTGTTAAGGGTCGGCTTGGGCGTGGGCCCGATCATCACCGGGATAGATAAATTTTTCAACAAGCTGACGGACTGGACCATGTACCTGAGCCCGTTGGCGACAAAAACTGTGCCGGTCAGCCCAGCAACATTCATGCACGTTGTGGGTGTGATCGAGATCATTGCCGGAATCGTGGTTCTGAGCCGCTTCACCAAAATCGGAGCTTATGTCGTTACCGCCTGGCTTCTCGGGATTGCGGTGAACCTACTGACCACGGGCATGTTTTACGACCTGGCTATGCGGGATGTGGAGATTGCGATCGCGGCTTTCACCCTGTCGCAACTTACACGCGTTCGCGAAGGGGCATTCGCAACAACCCCGGCCCGCAACCCGGGCGCTTCTCAATTTGCAGTAAATCAGTAACAAAAATACTTCGGAGGATCATATGCGGAAACTTGTACTGTTGTTTGCAAGCGTTGTGTTGTTCGCCATTCCTGCATTGAGTGAAACATTTCACGACGTTCCTGTCGTGGACAAGAACTGTTCCAGCAAAGTGGCCGCTAACCCTGACGCGCACACGCGGGATTGCGCGTTGAAGTGCGCGGCCAGCGGCTATGGGATTGTCACCAGCGATCAGAAATTCTTGAAGCTCGATGCCGAGGGGAACGCGAAGATAAAAGAGGCATTGCAGGCTTCGGACAAGAATCATCTGCGGGTGGACGTCAGCGGAGATGTTGAGAACGACACCTTGAAGGTGAAGTCAATAAAGCTTTTGTAATCGGCTTAGAAAAATCCCGTCCAGGCGAGAGCATGGACGGGACTCTTGACTTGATGGCGCTCAGTTTCGCGGAGTTGTTAGTCCCAACTGCAGAGGATTCGCCACCTGCGCCGCCATCACGTACCAGGACGTTGCCCCGATATGGCGGAACGGTAGAAAATTAAATCCGAACCCCGTGTTCAGCGGACTGGTGGCGGCGACAATTCCCTGACCGTCGACCAGCGCTTTGCCGCCAACTGTCTGTCCCGAGCCCAGACTAGCTTGCGCGACCTGAACACTCTCGAGCATCAGGCTTGCGGTATTCACATCGCCATGAAAACTGGGGATGTCCTGCTTCGGCGGCAGCCCACGCGCGAGTAACGCCGCGACGGTGTGACTGGTGCCTTCACACCAGACCCCGTCGGCATCGACGCTCTGATCGCCAAGCACCGTGCCCAACTTGCTGAGGCTGGCGTAAGTTTCGCCGCTCACGCGGAAGTTTCCTTTGAAATGCCATCCATTGTTGAAGGCGAATGAGCTGTCCGTCGTCGCCAAATTCGTTTTTACCCACTCCAAGGAGGCAGCGAAATCCGGGTCAAGGAAGGCGAGGTAAGACCAGGTTTGCACGTCCTCGGGGATGTTGTCGAAAAAGATGTGCGTAGGATCGGAGGTTCCGGTCCAGAAGAAGCCGGCTGACGAGTTGTACATGGCTTCGACGAAGTTGCGTGCGTGCTGCGCTCCGTCCAGCCAGCTAGCGTTTCCGGTTAGTCGCGCCAACATGGTGAAAAGCGCGTAGACATCGATGTTGTGTTCAGTGGATTTATTGCTCTGGCCGTTGCCAAAGAAATATCCGCCGGGCGGGACGTTAGTGTTGTCACGAGTAGTAGTTTCGATAAAGGTCGCTGCCTTCACTGCGCCGTCCAGATATTTCTGCATACGGGTGCGCTGGAAGAGTTGAGCCAGTGCGATTCCCGCCCAGGCCACATCGCCGACTGCGCTGCCTTGAAAAAACGAAAATCCTGGATTGACGAACGCGCCGTTGCCGTCGGCGTGATCAACAAAATACGCCTGTCGAAAACGCCCGTCGCTAGCAGGATCGGTTTGCTGCGCATAGAGCAATCCATTGCCGAGGACCTGGGCGCGAGCGATGTCGCTGGAATTTCCGCGAACCAGGTAGGCACACAAAATCAAAGCATTGTCGTAAGTAAACGCTGTGCTTTGCAGACCGATCTGGTCAGCATAGCTTTGCGTCAGCCGCGTAGTGGTCCCGCCAGCGTATGCGTCCATCATTTGATCGAGAAATGCGTAGGCGTTTGTAACCGAGGCCAATAAAGTTTTGATATCACCACTGAACTGGGAGGCCAGGTTGGGGCCGAAATCATCAGCGTGCGCAAGCTTGACGACGGTGGACGACAACAGTGTGGCGGAGGCGGCTCCCAGGCCAAGCCCAAAGAGGCCGCGGCGGGACAGTTTCGTATCGCTCATTTTGAACCTCGAATCGTCGGGGATGTACGTGCGGGGCAGCGTGGCCCGCGCAGTGCGGGTGAATTTTACACCGTCAACCTTTCCCTGGAATGGAAAACAAGAATTTCAGGGCTAATTTTTACAAATCACACGGGGATGCAAATCTTTACGCTCCGGCTCCTTGCCTGGATAAGGACCTTCACCGCGGTATCCGTCTGGTATTCTCCAGGGCGGATTGATTTCGCATGGGAAGCCCCTCCATTGGCATTGTCGGTACAGGCCGGCTGGGAACAGCGTTGGCAAAGCGACTCTCCGAAGCCGGATATTCAGCCAAAGCACTGACCAGGAAATCAGCGCGGAAAACGCAATTAGGCGTGGATGTTATGTGGTTCTGCGTTCCTGATGCAGAGACTGCGCGGGTTGCGGACTCCTTCTCGCAAATTCGATGGAAGGGCAAATATGCATTTCACTCCAGTGGCGTTCTTTCCAGCGACGCTCTGAGTTCCTTGCGTAACGCCGGAGCCAGTGTCGCATCTGTCCATCCCTTGATGACTTTCGTGACAGGCTCGGTGCCGGAGTTGACCGGCGTCCCGTTCGCGATTGAAGGCGACGCTTCGGCAGTTCGCGTGGCGCGGGTGATTGTCCGCAATTTGGGTGGACAGGCGGTCGCGATTAAAAAACACGACAAAGTTGCCTACCACGCGTTCGCGACGATGATCTGTCCGCTGTTGGTTTCGCTGTTGACTGCTTCGGAAAAAGCTGCCGCGCTGGCGGGAATGTCGGCGTCAGATGCTAGACGGCGCATGCTGCCCATCATGCGCCAGACTCTGCGTAATTACGAGACACTCGGCCCAGCGAAGGCATTC
>Ga0157372_10007689_pt1 | contig 11465 bp, 13 predicted proteins | sample C55metaG_FD_115307 | JGI IMG/M metagenome (GOLD analysis project Ga0157372, IMG submission 115307) | Corn rhizosphere microbial communities from Kellogg Biological Station, Michigan, USA - C5-5 metaG | ecosystem: Host-associated > Plants > Roots > Rhizosphere > Soil | place: USA: Michigan...
CACGGCCGACCTGAAGGGGGCGCTGACGCCTCACAAGAAGCGACACTTTGCGGCCATCACAGAGCCGAGCAAGCTGGGTGAACTGATCCGCGTCATTCGGGCGTACCAAGGCGGTCACATCGTGCGTACCGCCTTGCAGTTGGCCCCCATGCTCTTTCAGCGTCCCAACGAACTGCGGGGCGCAGCCTGGGCGGAGATCGACCTGGACAACGCGCTATGGACGGTTCCAGCAGCACGCATGAAGCGGCGCATCGAGGGCAAGGAAAACGGTGATCCCCACCTGGTCCCGCTCCCGACACAAGCCGTAGAGCTGCTGCGCAAGCTGCATCCCCTCACGGGGCACGGCACGCTGGTCTTCCCTGGCGAGCGCAGTCATGACAGGCCCATCTCGGACAACACCCTGCGCGCCGCGCTTCTGACGCTTGGATACGGCCCCACCGTGCAGACCGTTCACGGCTTCAGGGCCACGGCTCGGACCTTGCTGGCCGAGGTGCTGGAAGTCGATCCGCTGGTGATCGAGGCCCAACTCGCACACGCCGTCAAGGATGCCAACGGCCGGGCCTACAACCGCACGCAGTACCTCAAGCAACGTGTGCAGATGATGCAACGGTGGGCTGACTATCTCGATGAGCTGCGGGGGCCGAACCTTGCATCCGCTGAGGTGCTCGCGCCGCGCCCGCCCGAAGCCGAGAACCGCGAGAGCATGGCGAGTCTGATGCGTGATTTCTTAAGCGATGCAGATGGGATGGAGCGCTCGCCTGAGAGGGGCAGGAGGGCCGTGCAACCGACAAAGAAGCGCGAAGGTGGGGAGGGCATGGCGGAGCTCTTCGCCGATGCTGTTGCCATGGGCTGGAGGCGGTCAGGTCTTTGAGGCGATTCCAAGCGCCTACGCGAGGTCCGTCGTGACAGAGTGGATATTTCGCGGCACCTTGTTGTCCGGGCAGCTGAGGCTGCCCTTATGCCGTCTCCCTGCGTGAGTAGATGTGTCTGCCACTGGGGCGCGGGGGCCGTTGCAGGGGGGGTAGGGAGCTCGACCCATCTCGATTGACGTTCAGTTGAAGAATCGTGGCGTTCTTAGATAGAATTGCCGTCCTCTTTGGGGCTGTTTGGTTCAGTTCCGAGGAATAGGGACAAAGAGCGAAGGCGATACCGGTCTTCGACGAAGTTCCCTCTTACTACGTAGTGTGGTTCTTCCAAGCCAGCTTGAAATCATCAGGCGGGGTTGGTGATATCAGGGCCAGGCATGGTGATATCAGGCCCACACTCAAAAAGGATCGTCTGTCAGGCCCTCTGACCGATTAGATCGCTCGGCTTTATTTGCTGAGAGCAACGGCATGATGAGGCACAAAGTGCGCGGCTCATCGGGGAGTTCGATCTCCTCCACATGCTTGGGTAACCCCGGATTCGCCTTATTTTTAGATTATGCCGAAGCGACCTAATGGTCGCGACTGGCTCGTTGTTGAAGGAATTGCCATGTCCATGCCTAAGGGCACGCTCGATCACATCTTAACCCATGAGATCAACTTCGCTCACACCCACACTCAGGAGCACAAGCCGCAGATTTCCCTGCTGACGATTAAGCAACTGTCTCAGAAAATCTCCCGCAGTCGGTCGAGCATCTTCGAGATGATCAATCCAAAAAGCCGCTACTTCAACCCGCAAATGCCCCAGCCCGTCCGGATTGGTCGCCGCATCTACTGGATTTCGCATGAAATCGATGCATTCGTCGTAACGTGCATTGCTGCTAGTCGCCCGAGCTTGCATCACTAAGCACTTGTAAGAGAGTGCACAAAGAGACCTGCTCGCGACCTAGTAGCTGGGGGCAAGTTGGGTGATCTGAATGCAAGTTCAGTGAATCCTGCACAAGCTAGGTGTTTAGTCATTCGCTAGACGCTCTAAGACGAAAGTCTCCATCTCCATTTGTCAGGAATCCCTATCAGGCCATTGGCTTGATAGGGCGCATTACTCCGCGGCGCGCCACTCGTACGAAATTGGCTTTTTTACCGTTAACGTCGAGATCGATGCTCTCTTGAGGCCGGAAGACTCAGGGGCAGGAATTTAGGTTATTAATGTTATTGCAATTGCATTGCTTGAAATTGATGCCGCCTAGTTGGCCATCAAGAACAAGTAAGCCCAACTAACAGAATGGCCTGATGCTGACTCGTTCGCCTCTTCTGCAGGTCCGGGAGCTGTAAACCCATTCATCAGTATTTTTAAAATCATGTATCCCAAACGCAAGACCAAACCGGAAATCCCGCATACGCATCTCTCGTCGAAGGAGATGTACAACCAGCTGCTCATCGATTCGAAAATCCATCGCACGACCCTTGAGGGACAGAACATCACCCATGTCGGTCACCCGATCTCGGCGCATATCGCCGCGATTGACGAATTCGTCGGCATAGTTGCCCAGACCGACGGCTCGGCCTTTGCTTTCGTCACGCAGGTCAATGGTGATGTCCAAGTCCTCGAAGGCGAGTTTGCTCCGTTCTTCTACAAGCTCCCCGGCTTCCTTTCTGCCCGATCCGAGCACTTCATCTACAGCGACAACGCGATGCTGTTCTTCGAGTGCATCGACGAGTTGGGCTGGGGGCTCGGGCAGCCGGGGGATGATCCGGGACGGTTCTGCCTCGAGACCGGCAGGCACGCCGGGCAGCACTTCAACGAGTTCTTGGAACTGCTTCGGCGCAAGAGCCGCACGGCCTCTTTTCGCAAGCGCGTGAGCCGCCGCAAGCAGAACTCACGTCGCAACTTCGAGAGCCTGAAGAAATATATCGATGCGCTCTTTGATGTGTACAGCAAGCTGCTGGTCATCCGCATCGACGTGGGCTACCGCATGAAGGATGCCAGGTCGATGAGCCTGGAGGAAGTCCAAGGCCACCTGCAGCGCTTCCTGAACAATCGCCGTAGCAACGAGCTCTTCAAGCACATGGTCGGCTACATCTGGAAGTTGGAAGAAGGCGAGCACCGCGGCCCGCACTACCACCTGTGCCTCTTGCTTGACGGCAACCAAGTCGAGAAGGACGAGTACTACGCTGACCAGTTCTGCAAGTACTGGGTCGACGACATTGCAGATGGCCGCGGCACGGGCTTCAACTGCAACCGCGACAAGTTCAATCGCTACAAGAACTGCGGCATCGGCATGGTGCGCCATGATGACCACGCCAAGCGTGCCATCCTCATGGACGCGATCAGCTACTTGACGAAGGTCGAGCAATACTTGATGTCGAAGATCCTGCTCAAGACGCGTACGCTGGGTCGCGGGGAGATGCCGAAGGTGGCTGCGGTTCGTCGTGGTCGTCCGCGCAATCCTGTCGTTGCGCTGGCGCCGCGCCCAAGCACGAACACCGCCGGCTAAGGGACAGGGAGCACGAGGGCATCAATAGTTGAATCAGTTGATGCCCTCTGGGCCGTTGACTAGCCGCACGAAGAGCCGCTCTGATCACGCGCCACTTGTGGTGGCTGCATCGAGCCGGTTGGCCGCGCTAGCAGAGCCATCGGCCATCTGCGAACGGTTGATAAGTTGGCTTGAATTGTGATCCGCAGCGAGGGGGCGACTGCACCGGCATAATGAGCATGCTTGCAACCCCAAGGAAATCAAACATGTCGCCCAAGCAAATGGATGAAGCACAGGAAGCCGCCCAAGCAGATACGGACCGTGTAGTCAGAGAGCACTTCGCCCGTCAACAAGGAAAAGAGAAGAAGAATCCGCCTTCGACCGGCGGTGCCGTGGCTCCCACGGAGTGACAAAAGGTCTCTTCACACAAGGCGGTTGCATCTCTTCTGCAAACACTGCGCCAGCGACCGCAATACACGCATCACACAGCAAAAAAAGAGGACCCCGCGGTCCTCTTTTTTATTTCGCCTTGACCGCGCAGCCGGTGGTCGGGTCGGACCAGCGGTAGTAGCACTCGATCGGAAAGGCCTCTTGGTATAGGCCTCGAGCATCGATCGAGACCTTGTCCTTGAAAATATCCCGAAGCGAAGCTTCCATTGCCTTCGGGTCATAGAGAAACGAAGGCATCAGGATGCTAGCGGCAACGGGGCGGTCGTCCAGAAGCCACTCGATTGCCGACGGCGTGATGGCCGACTTGTTCGAGACGGCAAACTGGATCCGCAATTTGAATGTGTGAGCTCGCCCATAGTGGTCGCCGATCTCCTTCTCGACGCTGCTCCGGGTCGTCTTCACCGCGTCGACGTACTTCTTCTCCCAGGAGAGGGCGCTATCCAGTTCCTGCTGGGCTTTGGCGATCGCGCCTTCGGCCTGTAGCTGGTTGGTCGGCGCTTCTTTTTCGATCTGAGCTTTCAGCTCCTCGTACCGCTGCTGCATCTGAGCCAATTGTTGTTGGGCCGTTCGTTTCCAGTACGCATTGTCGATGGGACTTTTCAACACCTCATCGACCTCGGCCTGATAGGCCTGCAAGGCTTTGGCTGCCGCCTCGAGCTTCTGCTTCTGCTCCAGGCTCACGCCATCGCCTGAAGCCTTGGCGGCCGTCAGCTTTTGCTCAAGCGCGGTGATCATTTCCGGGTATGCGCTTGCCTTTTCCCGGGTGACGATCTCGAGGTCGGCCAGGCTCTTCTTCCTGGCTTCCTGCGTGATGTCATCGAAGGCTTGCGCCGTGCAGATGTAGGTCACCACGGGACGGCCGTTCCCGTCGTCGTGGCGCTCCCACGCGGTGTCCTTGCAGCCCTTGGCGTCGTCCAGCGCTTCACCGAAAGTGAAGTCACTGCGAGCCAGTGAGGCATTCTTGACGGCCGTGATGTTGGAGTCGGTGCAAGCCGACAGCGCGGCGCAAAGGACGCCGAGAAGGACGAGCGTTGCTGCTCTGGTCGATTTCATGTGAGTAAAAAGGATGTGGGTGTCGTTGGTATGAGTCCGGGCGCTCGCGGGGCTGCGCGCCCCCGGAGCGCCTAGCAGCGGTGCTTGAGATTTCGTGGGCGACGCGGATCGGTGCCGAGCACGGCCCCCTCCTTGGTCATGCACACGCCATCGGCGCAGACATAGCCGGGTGCCTTCAGCACGGCGCGATCGGCATCTCCGATTTCGCAGCGCAGTTCGTCGAAGTCGAACTCCTTGTATGGCTGCACGCGTTCAGTGGTCGTGTAGTACACGCCGCCGGCACCGGCTTGGACCCGGATGGGGTAGACCGGGTACTTGAGGTCACGGCTCCAGCCCTGGATCTGGATCTCCATGGCTGAACGATCGATCCAATGCTTGACGGCATCGGGGTTGGTGAGCGGATCGACACCCTTGGCCAGGGCCAAGGGTGTCAGGACGATGGCGGTGAGCACCGCGAGGACGGCGCCGAGTGCGGGTTTCATGTCGAGCCTTGATGAGAAGTGGATGCCAGACGAGCGCGGGCCGGACTGAACCGGCCATGCCGATTCAGCCGAGCTTGGTGTCGGTGGCATTGGGCGGAATCAGCTGCGGGGTGTTCCAGTCGGCCGGAAAGTCAGCGACAGGCTTCCAGCCGTTCTTCACGTAGCTGCGCGCGGAGAAGCGGTTCCCGAAGTAGCCCACGAGACTGCATGCGGCCGCGATGGCGAGCACGCGCGCAAACTCATCGCTCAGGTCGAAGACCACGATGGTGATGAAGCCCGTGAGCATGTAGGCGGCATACATCGCCCCCGCGCATGCAGCGGCCAGTAGGAACTGATTGCGCATGGCGAACGCGACCGGACCGAAAAAGAAGATCTGCCACGAAAAGCCGTGCTTGACGAAGCGGGTCTGGTTATTCCTGGTGAAGTGAATGTTCATGGTTGAGGTTTCAAAGAGAGCGGAATTGCCCCCAGTACGTTTGTGAATGCGTAGCCCTGTTGCGACCGGATCGGGCAGTTCTGCCTGGCCCCGGAATGGGGAGCCTAGAATGCCGGGCACCAAGATAAAGATGTGTTTAAATCTCCTTTTTGATCAAGATGAGTCATGACTGAGCAGGGCGATACCCTCTCCCAGCACATGTCTCGATCCATCGTTGGATTGCTTCTGAATGTTAAAGGGTTTCAAACACCGTGGTTTCAAACACCTCGTTTTTCGAGCATCGAAGGCATGCCTCGTGCCGCTGCTCCTCTTCCTCTCCGCTTAGTTTTTGCTCGCAATGTCCGACTGATGCGAATTCACGCTGGCATGTCGCAGGAGCGCATGGCGAACGAGGCCAACTTGGACAGAGCATTCATTGGCACCTTGGAAAGAGGCACGCGAAACATCTCCATCAACAACATCGAGTTGATCGCCAACGCCATCGGTGCTCCCGCCCATGAGCTGATGAATCCGGACCTGCCACAACTGCGCGGCCTCGACGTGACATTGAAGCGGGCGGCCCGCACGGCTCGTCCCTACCCTGTGAGCAAACGCAGCCCTCGCCGCTAGGGGCCGGCCGGCGCACTGCGCTTGAGGACGATCAGGCCATGCAAGCGAACGGCACTGGCGCCTCCCCAGAGGTCGCGGCAAGTGAGTGTGTATTTGGAGGTGGCGTGTACCGCTTGGCCTTCCGCCGTTTGCAGTTCGATGCGTACGTTGTGCGCACAGGCCCATGGCTCGCTCGTGCCCGAATCCAGCAGGAGTAGCACGCGGGCATCGCCACGCGTGCGGTCCAGCTCCACGCCGATGACCGTGGCCCAACGGCGGAATCGGCTTGACTCGAGTTGCAGCAAGCAAAGGTGGCCGGCGCTTAATGCGACCAACGTAGCAGCGCCGATGTTCTGCGCATCGGTTGAAGGGAGCGGCTCGGCGATGATCGCCTCGTCGAACGCGCAGATGCCGCGCAATAGACTGTCGCCGTCGATCGACTCCCCCGCGGTTGGGATCACGTGCCTGAGCCTTTGAGCAGCTTGCTTGAGCGGCATTTGCAGCAGGATAGCGACACACTGCAATACACTGGTGAGGGTGCAGGCCCGAGCCAAGGTCGACTTGCGTACGGGCAGCTTCTCGTACTTCCGCTTGCCAGCATTGCGAACGTGGTATTGGATCTCGGTGTCGAAGCGTATGCCGGCGGCGAAGAGGTGTTCAAGATGGACCATTGCCGTCGACACCCTCATGCGGACGTCCATCCGCTGGCCGAAACTCTGCGGGGCTGGCGTGACCGCCACCGGCTGCGGCCAGCTTCGCCAGCTTGCCGGAAAGAGGGATCTTGTTGCCTGCGCCGGGCATATCGCCACCGCCACGCTCGCCCTGCGCATCGGGCGGGAAGAACTCGTCCACGATGGCCAATCCTTCTTCCTCCGATTCCTCGAAGGCCCCCCGTGAGAAGCCCTGCCGTGCAGCTTCGTCCAGGGCGGGCTGATCGAAGCCAGAGGCCTTGCGGGCGTCTTGCTCTGCCCGTGCAACGCTCCCGGCCTCGGCCAGCGACATTCCCTCCCGCGCGGTCAAGTCCACGTAGTAGATTGGCGCCCGATGCGATTGCGTGGTCGACTTCCCGCGTAGCCGAAGTTCCAGCGGCAAGATGGACAGTAGCCCCCCGGATACGGCGTGGAAGTACCGTAGTCGTGCGGACAGCGTGCGGATGCTGTTGAATCCGGTCGTGCGGAACAGGAAGCTGCCGAGTTCGTCGCCCGCCGCCGCATGATCAATGCGCACGTTCAGCCGACCGCAGGGCTTGCATTGCCCGCCTCGGGCCAGCTCACATCCCTCCGGCGCCGGGCAAGGCAGGTGCTGGATCCCTTCCGGCGTCGAGCGCCGGCATGTCTCGCCGTTGCCCACGCACAATGGCCGTCCCGTCTTTCGGTCGAACAAGCTGTAGTTGGCGCGCAGGCTCAGCTCCGGATCGTCGAAAAGCAGCCGAACGGGGATGCTGCGCAGCTTGGCGCCGGGCGTCTTTCGCAACACCTCGTCCAGCGGATGGTTGATCCAGCCGTCACGCCCTTGTACCTGGCTGGTGATGGTGAATCCGTCGTCCTTCTCAGGCAGGCGACGTCCGTCCTTCTCGACAACCTTTCCAATCGAAATCCGTCCGATCACCGGTGGCGTGAGTGCCAGTCCTTTGAGCATGCTGCCCTCCTTGAAAGATGAATGAATGCGTGCCCGTCAATCGAGCCATTGCGCGAGCTTTCTCTGCACTTCGAGCGCGCAGCCGTGCCAGGCGTGACCGCTGACAAGGCTGGTGTCCAGTTCCTGCGGACTCGCAGCCACAACCGTCTTCGCGTACTGGCCGAGCGCCTGGAGCACGAAGGCCTGAATCAGCGCTCCGTACGCCGAGTGCTCCATCAGGTCGGTGACGAACTCGACGTTGGTCAGTGGTTGGGAATGAAGGTCCATGACAAGGCCTCTGAAAATCTCTATGTCCAGCCCACCCCTTCAATCCGCGTGGGGCGGGCCGCTGTGAAACCCCTGCGGAAACGGGGCGGGGGCCGTCGAGCCGGCCGACTCGATGGCGATGTGGGGAACCAGCAGTACAGGCGGCTGACCGGCCTCAATGACGTGCTCGCAGCGAGAACCCGTGGAAGTAGCCCCGGAAGTGCCACCCCAGACCGAAGCCGAAGAGGATTCCCGTGACGAGCACCAGCGCGAAGGCCGTGAGGTACTCGATCGGACCGAAGAGGATGTTCATGGCCGCACCTTCCCTATTCATCGGTCGCCGCCGTCGACCCGTGTGTCTTGACCGTGAACCGCCGTGATCCAGAGCGGGGCAGGCCGTATGCGCTCGCAAGCTTGGGCTGATCCGCCAGAAGGCGATCGATGTCCACGGCCGTGGAATCCTTGCTGCGCTTCCAGCGCACCTCGCCCGCATCGAAGCGTGCGGTGGTCGCTTCTCCCATGCGCTGCTGGATGCGTTGCTTGACTCGCGCTTCGCGGGCCGTTGCATCGGCCAGCACCTGGCGCAGCGCCAGCAGATCGGAAAACGCCGAGGACATCGCCATGTCGTCCGTGAGATCCAATACGTCCCCGTTGTCCCGAGGCCAGAGCGCGCGCAAGGCCACATCAGCCGACTCCGAGCCGTCGGCAGGCGGTGTCGTATCCGTCTCGACGAAATGCCAGAACCGCCGCTCCAGCTCGATGAGCTGGGCAATCATGGTCTCGTCTCGCTCGATCCGGTAGATGCGCAACTCCTGGCCACAGACCAGCACCGCCACATCCGCAGCGTGCTTGCCGGTGACGGCGAGCTGGTGCATGACCTGTAGCTGGACATATTCGGGCACGCCGTCCTCCCACAGCCGGGCGCCGTGGTAGCCGGCCGTCTTGCACTCCAGAATCTGCACATCCGGCGCGCCGACGACTTCCCGGTCGATGTTCGCCAGCATCCAGGGATGGCAGGGGTGCTGGAGCACCGCGTTGATGCGGCGCACCCGCAACCCCGTGCGCCGGGTGTAGTGCGCCGCCACGATGGGTTCGAGCAGCGTGCCCCAGTACATCGGGCTGGTTTCGTCGTCCGGGTCGGTCTTGGGCAGATTGGCATCCCGCCCGGTCTTTTCCATCCAGAGCTGCAGCGGCGACTTATAGGGATGTAGTCCGACGGCCGCGCCCGCGTCCGAGCTGCCGATGCCGCCTTGGCGCACGGCCAGCCATTGGTCACGGCTGAGATCCTGCGTCTTGACCAGCTTCAGCGCTGGCCGGGGTTTGGCGGGGGAAGCCCCCGCCACTTGAGGTTCCGCCATGGCGGTGTCCTTTCTTCGTGGTTGGTTGATAAGGTTCCTGGGGCACCCCAGAAGCACAAAGCCCCGGTCCCTTGAGGGAGCCGGGGCTTGTGCCGTCGAGATGAGGAGGAGATGCGGGCGACGGAATGAAGGTCGTTGCGGAAATAGCTTCACGAAGCCAGCAGCAGCGCCGCGTCCAACGCCCGCTGCTTGAGCCCGGCCCCTTGACCGAACCAGGCGCTGTCGAGGCGGTACTCTTGGTTGCGCGCACGGCGCTCGTGGTCGACGAATTCGGTCACGGCGCACAGCAGCCCCCAGGCGGTCCCCTTAGCCGCGCCGAGCTCGGCACCCCGGCCCCGCCCCTCGTAGAGCTCCTGGACCTTCTTCAGCGCTCGCTCGTTGGTCAGGGCCTGACTATCTGCATGCCCGTCGGTCTGGCACATGACGCGCAGGAAGAAGTTCAAAGCTTCGTGGGTCTTGACCTTGCGTTCCGCCAGCGTCTTCATCCGGTACATGAAGGTGTCCCAGCCGGAGACGGCGATGCCGAGCTGCCGCTTGACCGCTTGCGCGTCGAACGTGGTGCTGTGCGGCACCCGCACGGCGCTGCTGGCACCGTTGAGCGCGATCGACAGCGTGTTGTTGCACACGACCCGCACGGTCGTCGGCGTGGCGGTGGTGGCCAGGGTGCCGTCGCAGGAGGTCGCCAGCAGGATGTAGCCCTTGACGGTGTCGTTGCCCTTGAGCGCCGTTTCCTTGCCGGTGCGCGCGAGCGCCCAGAACTTCCTGCCGGCCTTGAGGACGCCTGCGGTCTCCAGTTCGAAGCCGGAGACCTCGGTAAGGTCCCGGTAGAACTCCAGCACCTCGCGGGGCTGCACGACCTGGTAGCGGTTGCCGACGACCGACAGTGGCGCCTTCGTGTCGCTGCGGTAGAGCACCTTTTGATCCTCGAAGGTGCGGATGGAGCCCAATGCGCCGGCCTGTTCGGCCATGTAGCGCACGGGCGTCTCGCAGATGCGCCAGTCCATACCGGCTTGCTTGGCCCAGACTTCGAGGGGCTGTTTGGGCGGCAACTGGTTGCCCAGTTCGTGCCACGGGGTCTGGCCGACGTAGGCCATTTGCTGAAGGAGGTGTGCCATGAGGAATTCCTTTGCTAGTGAGGAATGAAGAAAAAGAAAAGCCCGCACGAGGCGGGCTTCGGATGGGAAGGGCCGTCGGGCGGCGGAAGCGGCGAATTCAGCTGACGATGCGACCGGCAGCTTGGGCTAGGCGCACATAAGCGCTCAGGGGCTTGTCGGCGCGCCAGCTAAGGTCGCGTTCGATGCGAACGGCGCCGCGCATTAGCCGGATGGAAGCCAGTTCACGCACGGACACATGGCCCGGTTCGGGACAGCCCATGCCCAAGTCGGCGAGGCCGTAGGCGATGTCTTCGTCGTCGGGGTCGAGTTCAGTGATCAGCCAGGTGGCGGCACCGCAGGGGTTGAACCACTTGAGCACGGGCCAAGGATCGAGGTGTGGGTTGTCGCGCACGGCGTGACCGTTGGCTAGCAACTGGATGCGCAGTTCGGGGGTGATGAGGTCCAAGCGGAAGTTTGGGATGAAGGGGGTTGAAGGAAAAGGGAGAGAAGGGAGGATGGGATACGAAGGAATGCAGATCAGCGACGCGAGACCGAGAAGGTGTGCCCGCAGGCCAGGCAGCGGCGGTTGCGCAGGATCGCGTCGTCGACGGCTTCGCCAAGCGCTGCGCCGACGGCACAGCCGGCGATGCCGCCGCTCAACGCTCCGAGGACGGCGCCGGCGATGACGCCGAATGGCGTCGCCACCGTGCCTGCGACAGCACCCATGGCCATGCCGAGTTCGGCGCCGGTAATGGCGCCAGAGAGCGCTCCGGAGATGCCGCC
>Ga0157372_10007690_pt1 | contig 11465 bp, 13 predicted proteins | sample C55metaG_FD_115307 | JGI IMG/M metagenome (GOLD analysis project Ga0157372, IMG submission 115307) | Corn rhizosphere microbial communities from Kellogg Biological Station, Michigan, USA - C5-5 metaG | ecosystem: Host-associated > Plants > Roots > Rhizosphere > Soil | place: USA: Michigan...
ATCAGCCACTCTCAGTGGTGACGGACAGCTTCAACATCGGCGCGCCGGGCGCGTATTGGCCATTCTTCTTTGCCGCCGCGGTCACCGGCCTGTTCACCTGTTATGGCTTCGAAGCATGCGGTGACGTTGCTGAGGAGACACCGAACCCCGGCCTCTCCATTCCGCGCGCCATGCGCATGACGATCTATATCGGCATGGCGGCAGCGGCGTTCGTGTGCCTCGCACTCATCCTTGCGCAGCCGGATATCGCTGCGGTGATCGCCGGCAAGAACACCACGCCGGTGGAAACGGTTCTGCTCACCGTGTTCGGCCCGCTGGGCGCGAAGCTGGTGGTAGCGGTGGTGATGGTGTCGTTCATGTCCTGCATCCTGTCGCTGCAGGCAGCAACTTCGCGCCTCGTGTTCGCCTATGCGCGCGATCGCATGATCGTGGCGAGCGATTATCTCTCGGCGATTTCACCGCACACGCATGTGCCGGTGCGCGCGCTGGTGCTGTCCGGAATTGTCGCTGGTGTCATCGTCTGTCTCGGCTATTTCTTCGCCAATGCCATCGCCACCATCGTGAACTCCGCCATCATCGGCATTTATGCTGCGTTCCAGATGATCGTGCTCGGCGCCTTGGTGGCACGGGCGCGCGGATGGAACCCCGCAGGACAGTTCGGGCTTGGCATCTGGGCGTGGCCCGTCAACATTGTGGCGCTGGTTTATGGCGTCGGCGCGCTGATCGACATGCTGTGGCCGCGGGCGCCGACAGCACCGTGGTACATAAATTATGCCATGGGCGTGACGTGGCTCGCCATTGTTGGCATCGGCGCGCTTTATATGTCGCTCGGGCGTCCTTACGACAGGGGTACTGCACCCGCGGGCGATGCGTGGAAGCTCGCCCGTGCCTGAGGCTTAGATCGTCGGCTCGAGCACCAGCAGCTTGAGCGAGCCGGGGACGAAGGTAACGCGCGGCCGGCCGCCCGGTGTTGTTGGCGGCTCGATCTTGGCAATCTGTGCCGCCGGCAGAAAGATGCGACCGGTATTCGGATCAATCGCGATAGTACGCGCGCTTGGTGCGGTAGTGACATCGCCCAACTTCACGAAACGCGCCGCGTCTACTTCTTTCACCACGGAGAGCCTGCCATCGCCGTTGGAGCTGAGCGCCAGCTTTCGCTTCGGATCGAACGCCGCACCGTCACTTGAGGCGCCAATCGGCAGCGAGGCGAGGTTCGTGCCCTTGTCGGCATCCACCACGATCATCGCCTTGTTGACGCAGGTGACAAACACCCGCCGGGTTTCGCCATCCACGGCGATGCCATGCGGCCGCACGCAACCCGGCATGGGATAATGCGCGAGCACTGCGTTGGTGCGCGTGTCGATAACGATGAGGTCATGCTGCTCCACGCCATCGACAAACAGCTTGCCTTTGCCGTCGCTTTCGGCCGCCTCCAGACCTGCACCAATCTTGATGGTGGCGATCGCGTCGTTCGAATGCGGATCGATTACCGTGATCGAACCGCTGTCGCCATTGATCACGAACACGTGCCGGCTGGCGGGATCGTAGACAATGCCATCGGCATCCGCCGCTGCGGGAATCTGCTTCAGCACGCGGAAACTGCTGGGATCGAACGCCGCCGCAATCCCCGCCTTGCCGTCATCGGTGTAGGCTATCGAACCCACGGCCGCGCTGCCATGCGTGCCGCCGGGAAACGGGCCCACCTGTCCGACCACGTTGTCCTTTGCCGCGTCCACAACGGTCAGATGATCGCCATGTGCGACGTAAACGCGATCGCGCGCCGCATCGAAGCTCGCGTAGTCCCAGCGTTCCGGCGCGCCGAGCGGAATGGTCTTGACGATCCTGTAAAGCGGCGCCGCTTCTGCCGCAGGAATCACGGCGAAAACCGTTTGCGCAATGAGCGCAGCCGCGCACACAATCGGAACTCTGGAGTTCACATCCGACCTCATCATTGGGAGTGTGTTTTGCCGGAAGCGGCCTCGCTACGCCATATCATCGCCGCGTCGGCCGCTTCATCTTTTTTAATCGTCGCGCTGCCGGCGCTGGCAGGACCACCGTATCTGTCGGACGACGCTGAGCCGACCGATTATGAACATTACGAAATTTACGCCTTCGCCAATGGAACAGTGGGCCGCGACGGCAATAATGGCGAAGGAGGAATCGATTTCAACTACGGCGCGGCACCAGACCTGCAACTGACAGCCGTGCTTCCTGCCGGTTATGCGCAGCCGAACAGAGGACCGGCGAATGTCGATCTCGGCAACATCGAATTGGCGGCAAAATATCGCGTGCTGCATCAGGATGATTTCGGGCTGGATGTGGCGGTGTTCCCGCGCGTGTTCCTGCCGGCGGGCTCAGCGCAAGTGGGGAATCGTCACGCCTCGCTCCTTCTGCCGATCTGGGTGGAAAAAGATTGGGGCAAACTCTCGGGCTTTGGCGGCGGCGGTTGCGTGCTCAACCACGGCGATGATTCACGGAACTTCTGCCTGGTCGGCTGGGCGATGACCTATCAGGTGCTACCGAATCTCCAGCTGGGCGGCGAGGTGTTCCACCAGACAGCGGACACAGTGGGTGGCCGCGCCAGCACCGTTGTGGGCGCGGGCGTGAAATACGATCTCAGCGACAACTACCATCTGCTCGGCTATATCGGACCGACGGTGCAAAACGCGGCCGAAACCGACAGGTACACATGGTATGGCTCCGTCCTCTTCACGTTTTGATCGCGACAGCGTCACGCGCGCGATCCTGAGCAAGGTCCCGGCGGTCACGCTGACCTTCTGGATCATCAAAATTCTTGCGACCACACTCGGTGAAACCGGCGGCGACACGGTCAGCATGACAATGAATCTCGGTTACCTGATCGGCACCGCGATTTTTCTCACGGCCCTGATCGTGTTGGCCGGACTCCAGATTGCCGTGAACAAGTTCCATCCATTTCTTTATTGGGCGACGATCATCGCCTCCACCACGGCCGGTACCACGATGGCGGATTTCGCCGACCGCTCGCTGGGCATTGGATACGTGGGCGGTTCGAGCGTGCTGTTCGCCTGCGTGCTGGGCTGTCTTGGATTGTGGTACTGGATAGAAGGCACCGTCTCTGTGGAAACCGTCAACAGGCCCAAGGTGGAGGCGTTTTATTGGGCCACGATTACGTTTTCTCAAACCTTGGGTACCGCGCTTGGTGATTGGATTGCCGCCGCACCGGACGAAAGCCCACCAGGTTTCGGCTTGGGCTATGAGCTTGGCGCGCTGGTATTTGGGGGAGCGCTGCTCATCGTTGCCGCCCTGTATTTCTGGAGCGCCATATCTCGCGTCCTTCTTTTCTGGGCGGCTTTCATTCTCACCCGGCCGCTCGGCGCTACAGTGGGCGATTTGCTCGATAAGCCGGTAAGTCACGGCGGGCTCGCTCTCAGCCGGCCGTTGGCTAGCGCTATACTTGCTGCAGTCATTATCGTTTGCATTCTGGTCTTCCCGCAGAGGCCGGGCGGCCACCCGGCTGCTGTCGCCCGGGCTGAAAGTTAGACTTCTTCAAAGCCGCGGCACTTCGTGCCACATTCCGGCGACTCGCCATGGCGCGTTCGCCCTCACACCAGGAGAAATTACATGAAGATTTCCAATCGCCTTGCCTATCTCGCTGCCGGTGCGGCGGCCATCATCGTCGCCGTTCCGGCCATCGCCGGTCACGGCAAGGCAGGTCTGTGGAACGTCACCATCACCACCAATATGGGCGGCATGGCCATGCCCGACATGTCGAAGCTGCCGCCGGAAGCGCAGGCCGCCATGCGGGCGCACGGCGTCACCATGAATGGCAACACCATGTCGGTTCAGCATTGCATGACCCAGGCGGAAGTGGATGCAAGCGGACCGCCGGCGATGCGCAACCAGAAAGATTGCTCGCTCACCAACACGAAGATGGGTGGCAACTCGTTCAGCGCGGATATGGCCTGCCACGGCGACATGGTCGGCACCGGGCATGTGGACGTTACGTATGATTCGCCCGAGCACTACATTGGCAAGCAAACCATGAGCGGCACGATGCAGGGTCATCCGGTCAGCACATCGACAGCCTTCGAGGGGCGCTGGGTTTCTGCCGATTGCAAGGGCGTGACGCACTGAGTTTTGCACCGCGCGGAAATGAGGACCTGGAGGGCGCCGCGGCGTCGCTCGCGCGGATGCTGCGCGTCTCCACCCGGGCCGTGGTCTTCACCGGCGCAGGCATTTCAACGGAATCCGGCATTCCGGATTTTCGCTCGCCTGGCGGCATCTGGACAAAGATGGCGCCCATCGATTTCGACGATTTCATGCGCTCGGCCGAAATGCGGCGCGAAGCGTGGCGGCGACGCTTCGCCATCGAAGAGACGTTCGCGGCTGCCAAACCGAACGAGGGTCATTGCGCCATCGCAGAGCTGGTGAGGACCGGCAAGGTCACGCATGTGATCACGCAGAACATCGACAACCTGCATCAGGAGTCCGGCGTGCCGGTCGAGCAGATCATCGAACTGCACGGCAATACGCGTTATGCGAAATGCCTTGATTGCGGCGAGCGCGTCGAACTCCCGCGCATTCGCGCGCATTTCGAGGTGGCGGGTGCGCCGCCGGATTGTTCCGTCTGCGGAGGATTGCTGAAAACCGCGACCATTTCGTTCGGTCAGGCGATGCCGGAAACGGAAATGATCCGCGCCGAGCAGGCCACGCTCGGCTGCGATCTGTTTCTGGTGCTTGGCTCATCGCTGGTGGTCTATCCGGCCGCCGGATTTCCGCTGCTCGCCAAGCGCAACGGGGCGACGCTGGTTATTGTGAATCGCGAGCCTACCGAGCAGGATGAAATCGCCGATCTAGTGATCCATGCCGGCATCGGGCACACTTTGGAGACGGCGCTCGCTAAGTTGGGTCCGTTCGCGGATTGAGCAAACTAGAGCGGCTCTGCGGGACTCAGGATCTCATCAGGGCTCATATCCAAGCAGCCTGAACTCCCGTTTGCACACCCGATAAATATGCTCTTTCTGTTCCTGAGAGAGTATCTCCCGCGCCGGTCTGGGATCTCTTCGGTAGATGCTCTTCATACGCGGTAGTTGATCGGGGAGGTTCACGCCGATTTTTTCCGCAATGCGTGGCAAATCGGCTTCCAGGTTTTCCACTCTTGCGATCGCGTCTACCACCACCTTTTTGCCGATCGCATAGTGCTCCACATTTGAGTATTTCTCCTCCCTTACGATATTGTCCAAAAGGTCTGGAAACAGATCCATTTCCCCGTCCGCTCCCAGCTTGAAAAAAGCCTTCGAGACGACCTTTTCGTAAGGGTGCCGTTCTGTGGTAAACTTGAATGCCTTTTTCCAGAAGGATCGATCGAGCGCCGCCTTGATCTCCTTGGCGCGCATGTGAGCGTAGAACTTCATTTTCTTGCGCCTGCGGTCGAGATATTCGGGACCGGCTATGAGCGCATGGATGTATGCCTTCTCGAGTTCGGGAGTCACGTCGAAGTTCCGGCAAATCGGCGTTCCGTTGCTTCGCTCCAATTCATCCTTTCTGCCTAATGGGGTAACGACGTCTTCGGGGCCACAGTAGTTCGCGAACACCACCTCTGCCGTGGTACCTGCCGTTTTCTGCGTTTTGATGAAAATGAAGTTGTGCAGGCGGGAGACCAACATTCCGGTAATGGCATTCAGTTGTCGGGACTGATCTACACGTTCGGTGGCTGGCTTTCGAGCGAGGCGGCCATGCGGTCGTAGCTTTCCGCAAGACGGCAGAACGTTTGCCGCGTTTCGTCGAGAATGACGTCGTCGCAGATGGCGCGCAGTTCTTCGGCCTTGTCGCGGAATTGTCGGGCGCGTGCTGCGCGATCGGTGAGCCTTGCCGCCGAGGGACGGCGCAATGTTGCCAGCACCGGTTCCTGCCGGATCATGTCGTGCACGGTTGTGAAATCTTCCAATATTCCCCCCGCCGGATTCTCTAGCTTGGCCGTATTTCAGGCCACCGGCCAGTCTTCACTGATTCGGCCTCGGCGTGAATGCCGGCATCCAGCACGTGTTCCGCTTCATCCGCCAGCGCACGCCAGCCGGCCGCCAGGCTGAGATAGCTCAACCGGAAATAGGGCAGGGGCGAGGTTTCTGCCTTCTGGATCGCCTCGCGGGCGAGGCGGCGATAGACACGCGGGCTCTTTAGCCAAGGCACATCGACATGGATGGACATTGAATCCCTCCGACGCTTTACACGCCAAGCCCAAACGCAATTGCGGCCTTTTGGTTGCATCATGCCCGTGGCGTAGGCGCATCGGATTTTTCCACCAGCCAGCCTTCCTCGCCGCGGCGAAAGCGCTCGTGCGCGATCGGCACGAAGGCATTTTTCGTCCAGCTGAGGCGCTCAACAAGCACCGTTTCTCCACTCACATGAAGCAGGTTGAAGGCGTTGGCCTCATATCGCCGCCGCGAAGAGGTAGCGGTGCCTGCCTGAACGAGCAAAGCGGTGTGCGATCCCGCATACAGCATTTCGCTGGTGACCGCCTGACTGACATGCAGATGGCCGGAAAGCACCATATCCACCTCGCACTCCGCGAAAGCCCGCATGGCGCGCCTGGCGCGTCCCACAATGGCACGATGTGAAGTCCTCTCCGGCAGTGCGAACGGATGATGGGTCACCACCATGCGCACCATCTTTGCCGGCAGACGCGCGAAGATTTCGCAGGCGTGCGCGATCTGGGCGCGGTTGACGCGGCCGTTCTTAAGGGTGAGCGCGCGCGCGGTGTTGATGCCGAGAACGGCGATTTCCTCATCGGCATAAAACGGTGAGAGATTTTGCGTAATGTAGCGGCGATAGCCGGTGAGCGGTATCAGCCAGCGCTTCAGCACATTGTAAAGCGGCACATCGTGATTGCCGGGCACGATAATCTGCGGCTGCGGCAGCTCGTTCAGAAAATCCCGCGCCGCGGCGAACTCGTGCGAGCGTGCGCGTTGCGTAAGATCTCCTGAAACCACCACCAGATCCGGCTTTGCGCAAACAACAGCCTGCATCAGATCCTCCAGCACATCGGCATCCGTGCGGCCGAAATGCAGGTCGGAAATGTGCGCGATGGTTTTCATGCCGCGTGCGGCACCACAACGCGCAACGCGCGCGGGCGGCTGCGGTAGAGCAGGGGAGGCTGCATCCGCATCACCTCGCCGTCCAAAGCGACATCGATGCTGCGCCGAAACGTATCGATACGCAGCTCGCGCGCGGTAAAGGCAAATGGCGGGTGCGGTTTTTGGGCGGCGAAGAATGCATGCGCGGCCTCCGCCACCGCGCGGAAGCGGCCCATGCGCGGGATCTGGAACACCCACAGTTCGCTCCCGTCCAGCCGCATTCGCGCGCCGATGCGCGGTGCCGCCAGCTCGTATTCGTTGTTGCCGACGAAGACGAATTCCGTTTTCGTCTTCACGATGCGTTGCGGCGTGCTCATCCGTACACGGATGGCGGTGGAACGCCGGGCCACGGCAATGGCTGCGCGGGCAAATGCGACCCATTTGCTGGCGCCGTTCTGCTGCAGCGTTTCCCGCTCACGCACGATCTCCGGATAAAATCCGATACTGGAGTTGTTGACGAATACGCGGCCGTTCACTTCGCCCACGTCCACGTCCCGCACACGGCCCGCGAAAGCATTCGCCACCGCCGCATCGATCGCCAGCGGGACGCCAAGGTCTTTGGCAAAATGATTCAGCGTGCCGAGCGGCAATACGCCGAGGGCAGTGTCGGTTCCCGCCAAGGCGTTTGCCACCGCATTCATGGTGCCGTCCCCACCGCCAGCGATCACAAGCTTTGTGCCCGTCCGGGCCGCCTCCCGCGCCAACTGCTCAAGAGCGTCGTGGCTGGAAGGCTCTTCGATGCGCACGCGCCGGCCGGCCTGTGCAAAGATCTGTGTCAGGCGGTCTCGCATTTCGGCCGCCCCATCGGAATGTGCCGCCGGATTGAGAAGGCACAAAACCGCCATTTCCGCGTCTGCGGCGGATGGAATGTTTCCGATGGTGTCCATAGCCCTACCGAACGCGCCAACCCGCCACTTGGCGTTTGCCGCAAAGCACCTTAGATCAGCGGCATACCATACGATCCATCAGGAGTACCGCTTTGCGCCGCCTCGACGAAGACGACGACAACGAGAAAGAAAAGCCCGAGGACAAAACCCCCGAGCAGCCCAATGCGCCGGTGGCACAGGCGCTGTTCAAGTCGCGCACGGTGCTCATTTTCGGCGAAGTAGACATGAAGATGGCCGAGCGGGTGACCGCGCAGCTGCTCGCCCATGCCGACAGCGAAGGCGATATCCGGGTGATCCTCAATTCACCCGGCGGCCATGTGGAATCCGGTGACACCATTCACGATGTCATCCGCTTCGTGGGGCGGCGGGTGAAGATTATTGGCACCGGATGGGTGGCGAGCGCAGGCGCTCATATCTATCTCGGCGCGCCGCGCGAGCACCGTTACGCGCTGCCGTTCACCCGCTTCCTGCTGCACCAGCCATTGGGCGGCGTGCGCGGACAGGCCTCCGACATTCACATCGAGGCGGAAGAGATCCTGAAGATGCGCGAGCGGCTGAATCGCGAGCTCGCGAAGGAAACCGGCCAGTCGTTCGAGAAAGTGGTGGCCGATACCGAGCGCAATTACTGGCTGAGTGCGGAAGAGGCAAAGGCCTACGGTTTGGTGGGCAAGATCGTCACGCGCGCGGAAGAGATGTAGCTTTGCTTGGGGCAGGATGATCATCTCGTACAGCCGCAATTTTATCTACATTCGCACAAGGAAGACGGCGAGCAGCACCATCAAGCAGGTTCTTTGCCGGGAACTTGCTGCGGAGGACCTCAGCCTTGGCAAACACACCGAGGAATTCCCGACTCACCTCCGCGCCACCGAGGTGATTCCGATCGTGCCTGCGGAGTTTTGGCTGCGCGCGTTCAAGTTTACCTCTGAGCGGCACCCGTACGAGAAGGCGGTGTCGCTCGCCGCTTACAACTACGGAAGGCGGACGAAAAAGAACTATCCCGAGAAACCGGAATTTGCGATTTTCCTGAACAAGACAGTTCGCGCGGGGAAGTATCGCAGCTTCGATTACTACGTCGTCGACGGCAAAGTGGTTGTCGACGACTTCATTCGTTTCGAAACCTTGTTGAGCGATCTGAAACGTATCGGTGGGCGGCTTGGCGTTCCCGTGCCGGACGAGCTGCCTCACGCCAGAATGTCGGCCCGCGATCCCCGGCCGGCGCAGGAAATCCTGACCGACGAGCAGAAGCAGATCGTCTTCGCGCATTGCCGCGAGGAGTTTGAATTGCACGGCTACGAACGCTGACCTGATGTTCGCCTGCGTGGATGTGCTGACGCCAGCAGCCAATCCGCAGAACGCCACGCCCGCCCTATGCCGCTGCTTGGCAGTAGCACGCCGTTTTTGCCAATCGATGGATTTGCGCACGCATGAAGCGTGGAAAGAACCTGACGCGTCTCACCGATAATGGCGGGGCATAGGTTCGGCTTCAGTTATTGGCGCGAGCTTTGCTTTGTTGCCTCGAGGCGGTGTTTGGAAGCGTCTCGTTCTGGAGCAGGTAACATGGTGAAATCCGTGGTGGCGAAGGGGTTGATTGGCGCTCTGGTTTCGACGCTTTTCCTGTCTGTTGCGCCTTCTGCGTCGGCGGAAACGGTTGACTGGGTTCAGACCTATTCCGATGCCGGGCACACAGGCCTGAACAGCCGGGAGAAAAGACTTTCGGCCACCAATGTACCGACCTTGATTGCGGGATGGTCACGCTACGTTAAAGGCGGCAGCGTCCGAGCATTCGTTCTGAACGATCTAAGGGTTCTGGCGAGAGTCACCCACCCGGTTGGCCAGAGCTTCGATCTGTACAGCCTGGATGCCGCCACGGGCGCCAAGCGCTGGAAAATTAACACCGGCCGCGAGTTCGGCGCCACCAACAACACTATTGCGACGGGCGACAAGCTGATCTTCAGCGAATGCGGACAGGTCGATGCCTATAACTACGATTACAGCGGTGTCTGCGCCTACAAGAAATCAACTGGAGAGCAGAAGTGGGTTTTCAAGAATCCTTGCGATTGCTCCCCCGAGGCAAGGCTGATCACGCCGCTCACATATGACAACCACTTCGTATATTTCGGTTATTTCAACGGAGGTTCCGAAGGCAAGACTTACGTTTTGATTGCCGACGCTCCAACCGGAAAAATTCTAGGCGCCTATCCGACAGGTGATATCAACTCCCTTGGCGGTGCGGCGATCGTCCACAGCACCGTGACGGGGCAAATGTACTTCGATTGCGGCGGCAGTGTCTGTGCGGTGTCCACGCCGGATGGTACCTTGTCGTGGCAAACGCCCATGGGCGCGCCGATTGGTGCGCTGTCCACCGATGGTGCCCGCGTCTACGCCAATCTCTGCAATGGTTCGGCCGGACTGGTGGCCCTCGATCCAGCCACCGGTGCACCGCTGTGGAGCTATGGCGCTCCCGAGTGCAACAAGGCGCCCGCCGCGCTCAACGGCACAAACGTCTATTTCAACGGAGCGGACCAGAAGGTTCATGCGCTGAATGCCCAGACGGGAGCGGAGCTTTGGTCCACGGCGGCAGGCGTCGCGTCGTCGCCATCGCTCGCAAACGGAGTTATGTATGTGGGTGGCGCGCCGGGAGCTCCAGCGATGAGCGCGTACGATTGGTCTACCGGTGCTCTCCTGTGGAGCAATTTGCCGTACGGCAGCAACGTCTATCCGCCACCGGTGATCATCGATGGCAGCTTGTATGTGGCGAATGAATCGTGTGGCAGCATCTGCGCCTATGTGTTGCCGGGAGGGGCTCCCAGATAGCGTATTCGTCTCGGCAATTGTCAGCTCCGCGAATTTCGCCGGATGCTATGCTTGTCTGCGCAAGTAAGCTGTTTGTCGCTAGCACGGCCAGCTCTTAGGAGGAGAGGGCCGCTGGCGAAGGCGGGCCTTTTCCAATGTCCCCGTTGGAATTTACGGAAGCGTGCAACACCCGACCGCGCTTCGATTCATCCAGGAGAATGCACAGTTCGCCGTCGCCGATGTGATGCGTGAGTGGTTATTTCACCAGCTCAAATACCGTACCGCCGTCACCTGCACCACCACTCTGGGCTACACCGTACAAATTACCAGCTTGATCTGCGATTAGTCCGCCCGATGGACTGGTGCCCGTCTTGAAGTCAAATGTGTGAAGCGTGAGTTCGCTGCCGTCCGAGGTCACTTCGAAAATGGCGGGAGATTGGTATTTATCACCGCTGGTCATGGCGGTGCCATAAATGGCTCCCGCTGAATCGACCACAAGATCGCCTTGTGGATTCGCGACACCGGGCTCTTTGAACCGATAGAGCACTTTGAACGCGCCATCCCGGCTTAACCGGAAGACGGATCCGGATCTGGTCTGATGAGTATATTTGCCGTGACCCGCACCATAAAGATTGCCCTGCGCGTCGAAGCTCAGCGAGCCCGATGGAAA
>Ga0157372_10007693_pt1 | contig 11463 bp, 10 predicted proteins | sample C55metaG_FD_115307 | JGI IMG/M metagenome (GOLD analysis project Ga0157372, IMG submission 115307) | Corn rhizosphere microbial communities from Kellogg Biological Station, Michigan, USA - C5-5 metaG | ecosystem: Host-associated > Plants > Roots > Rhizosphere > Soil | place: USA: Michigan...
GCCGTGACCCATCGCAACCAGTGCAGCACGTGCTCGGATGATTCGAGCGACGGGAGCTTCCGGTACAGTTGCAGAAAAACATCCTGCGCAATTTCCTCCGCCAGCGCCCGATTCCGCAAGTACCGGCAGGCCATGCTGAACACCATGGCCTGGTGTTCCCGAACTAGGTCTTCGAAACGCTCGGGGTCGTCTGTCATGACCTTTGGAAGGGCTCCGGCGATTCCCTGGATGAACATGCGCTTCACTTACTAATACGCTGGCAGGATGTCAGGAGGATGCAATCCATTGGCGAGATGGTACAACAAGCGCTAGGTTTTCCGGTAATCCGCGCCCAGGCAACGGCCGTAATCGAATGGATTGTTTGCTGTACGGGTTAATCCAATGCTAGCGGCTTGCGCCGAAGCCGTCTTGATATCCCATTTCGTAAGCGAGCCGGTAGGCAGTCCTATACGCCCTCGGAGAACCGAGAGCAGCGTCGTAGCCGTGATTCCCGTTCCTCCAGGCCAAGCGCTGGCGCGGCCGATACGGACGATGCTGATTGCGGTCCTGGATGCCGGCGTTCACCCCATCCCGATAACCAATATCTCCGGCTACGTGTTCCGGGCTCCATTTGTTATCGCGGTAAATTCCATCGGAGGAATCCAGGTGCGAGCGGTCCGGATTGAAATTGGGGTCTTTCCATTGAAAAAGTTCTTCTAAACGAGAGCGGACGCCATTACTGGCATCTGTCGAACCAGCGTCAAAGCCTTCTCGATAACCTTGGCTGTACTCTGCCTCCGACCCAAAGCTGGGCTGGTAACCGTTTCCCCGAGCTTTGAGGCGCTGATTGCGTATATCCTGCTCACGGTTGCTTAATGTTGAAGGGCGTCCCGATTCATAGCCATCTTCGTATCCATGTTGATAGCCGTGCTGGCGAGCGTCAAGAGGCCCGCCATGGTAGTCAGCTACCTGAGCCCGCGATGAGGCGGCAGCCAGGAGCATCAGGCAGCCTAGTACTGCCCACCTCAATGAACTCAGGGAAGGTTTCATAGGTTGACCTCTATCTCCAATTAATGTTTTCCAAAACGTTGAACGAAGTGAAGGCCACCGCCCCCGCCCGCAGGCCCAAGGCCGCGACTCCGAATCCAGAGGTCTGGAATTCAATGGCCCCGCGTCTGCCCGCGGTGGAAAACCAAAAATCAGGAAGGTTGAAAGCGGTGTGGCTATAGGAGTTCAACTGAATAAATTGATGGTCGATGACGTTACCCGACTGATCCCGGATGGTGACCGGAATGGAAACGGAATCGACGGTTGGATTGGCAACCGCCAGGCCGGTGGTGAATCCCGCCGTGTTATCGAACAACAATACAAAGTGACTATCGAATTGGTTAACAATCGGAACCGTAGCTTCCTGATCCGGCCGTCCGAAAACCCTCTGCCGGAAGATCGCCATTCCGCCGATTGTGTCGCTAGTGGTCTGGGAAAGCAGCGCCCAGCCTTGCTGCAAAGTGTCCAATGAAGCGTTCGAAAATCCCGTCGTCTCAAACTCCGTACTCCCCGCGGTATCAAGCGTAACGCTCACCTGACGGACCACGCCAAGACCAACCACAGGAACGAACATATCGTTTCCATCGTCTGTAAGAAATAGGATCTGAAAGGTTACGGGGTGACTCTCCAAGTTCACCAGGAAAAAGCTGGTTTTCCAGCCGCCGCCGTTCACGACTTGAGGAAATACTCGATCTCCGGCGAACACGACTACCTGTGGTCGGATTAAGTTCGTGCCTCCCGTGATTTTCTCATCTGCATGGCGCTGCGCCAGAAACTCCTTATTGAGTGTCGAGACAGTATCCATCCCTGTCACGCCTACAAGGGTCTGGGCAATCGACAATGACGACGAAACAAGAAATAGCCCGAACATACCGCGGAAATCCATAAGTAACCTCGTCTAGAGGAGTCCGCCGCATTGCGATCGTTTCAAGTTTCGTCAGCGAACCGTCGCTTGGGCCAACTATGGAGTGCTTGTCAGAAGAACATCTGAGTTCTCTTACTTCAGTTCAATCTGGATCTCAACGGCTGTCCGATCCCCCACGTTTTCTGTGGTATGCCGGTACGGGTCGCGCCATGCCACTTCGCCGGGATGACGCGGATTATCCACCTGTTTGCCGTCGGCCAGCGTCATAGTGGTGTGTAATTCGGTGAGATAGACCACAACGTAGGATGGGTGATCGTGGGTGGGGCCTTTGAGATGCGGTTCGAGGATGGTCCGCAGGACGCGAACCCGGGCGTTCTCAAGCGGGACCTGTTCGTACGCAGGCTCAAGCTTGACGGGGTCGAGTTCCACAGGCCAGCCCTTGGCTTTGGGCGCTCCCGGCTTCAATTCCGCCAACACGAACTCCACGGGGTGGTCGGAACGATTATCCCAGGCATCCTTGCCCGCCGGCAGCCAGGCGACGTCACCGGCCTTGTGGGTGGCAAAATCGGTAAGGTACACGGCGACCGAGTCGGGGTGCTGGTGCGCGGGCGCTGTCTCGTGGGGAGCCTGTTTCACGCGCAGGACACGAACCCAAGCGTTATCGATTTCGACCGTGGGCTGTGCCCAGGAGGAAGCCGCAGCGATCAGCATGGCCAAAGAGAGTCCAATGTATGAACGTTGACTCATACAGTGATAATAGAGGGTGGGGAGGCGCTTTGAAACTGGCTGGATTGTTTCTCGCGATATTTGCGATTTCCGCCCTGGCGCAATCCGCCCAGTACGGTACGCGAATCGGCCAGATCCAGACCGTGTACCTTCAAGACATTCCTGTAACCCCTGGCCCCACGGTACCTTTCGCGGGTCCTGCTCGGATCGGCGAACTGCCTGCCCGGGAGACGAGCGCAACCTCAGCGGCTGCCCCCAAGGCGGAATTCGAGACTTGGGCGGAGCAAAGATACAAGGACTACGCCGAAAGCGTCGTCACGGGTTCGACGGACATCGAACGAGCGCCTGAGAGGGCGACCGTTCATCGTTTCGTGCGCGACAATTTCCGCAACCTGTACCTTACCTACACGCTGACCTTCGAACCAATTCCCAAAACAGATACGTTTCGAGTTACCTTTGCCGATTCGGCTGTTCCTTCTCCGGTCCCACAGATTCTTCGCGATGGAGAGACGATCGCGCTCACTCTTGCCGCCGACCTGCGGACCGGCCGAAGACTGGTGGATTACGTTCGCGTCGGCACGGGCGTCATGCACTCGCGGTCGGGAGTCTCGCGCGATGTGTATGCGGAGGATGCCGAACTCACGATTACGAAACTCCGTCTGCGAACCAACGGAATCGAACAGCGAGCCGCAAATGTGCCGGCGACGGTGAGTGCTCCGGTGGTGTGGGTCAATATTCCGGGGCAGGGACGATACGACTTATCGTTCCGGCCGCGCGCCGATCAGGGATTTGAGCGAGCGGGTGAAGTTGCGGAGAATTCGTTGTGGTTTTCCCTGGGCGGCAACATCTTTCGCATCGACTGCGCGGACCGCATCGCAACCGGGTCGGGGACGTATAACATTTACGCTCGAAAGGCGCCCAGTGAGACTCCGGCCGAGCCGGCGGGCTTTACGTTCGGAGCGCAGCGGTAGTAAGTTGCAGCCCGCAAAACGGACCGCGGTTTGCGACCTACGATTGGCGCTCGGTTCCATGGCTCGCGGGTCCTTTGCGGGCTAAGCGCTTGACTCTTGATTCTCCAAAGTGGATGATGGCGTCTAATGAAGATTCAGGCGTGTGCTTCTTTCCTCGCAGTCCTCTTGGTCGGGTTGCCAATGACTTTGCCCGGCCAGCAAAAGGCCAGCACAAAGGCTGCGGCGGCGCCCGCGCCGCGTAAGGCGAATGGCAAGCCGGATTTCGGCGGAGTCTGGCAAACGCCGCGCATGGCCGACGTAACGAAGGATGAAGCCTGCTGCAAGGGTGTGAAGGACCTGCCATTCACCGCTTGGGGCAAACAGCAATGGGAATCCTACGACGCCAACGCAAACGGCGATTATGCCGGGGCGTGCCTCCCGTTCGGGCTGCTGCGCTCGGTGGGTGGACCGCATCCCGTGCAGATTATTCAAGACGACAAGTATATCGCGATGATGTACGAGCAGAATACCTGGTTCCATGTCACGCCGATCGACGGACGGCCGCATCCCAAGGATATCGATCCGACCTGGTTCGGTAACTCGGTCGGCAAGTGGGATGGCGACACGCTGGTAATCGATACGATCGGTTTCAACGGACGCACGAGGATCGATACGATTGGGCACCCGCATAGCGATCAGCTGCACACCATCGAACGCTTTCGCCGCACGGACCGGAACCACATCGATTACGTGATCACCATCGACGATCCCAAGACGTATACCAAGCCATGGGACAGCGTTCGACGATGGACGCTTCATCCGGAGTGGGAGATTATGGAGTACTCCTGCGAGGAAAACAACAAGAGCTTGTGGGAAGGCCGCATCAAGGTGCCGCAGCCCTAAAAACACTCGGGGCGGCCATTTCTGGCCGCCCCACGACAAACCCGGAGTGTAATTCTCTTACTGCCGGGCCAGTGTCACCTTAGGTGTCGAAAGGTATCCAACCACTGAATCCTTCTTCACCTGATTGACGACGATTTCATACGGCTGGCGGTAGCCGGATACATATATCTGCACCGGCTCATTGATGGTCTTATCCTTCTTTTCGACGCGCTTGTCGTCGGCAAGAACTTCCATCGTGTAGCGGTTCCGCTTCAGATCGGCATTCTTCAGCTTGAGAGTCACGTTGCCGATTCGCTTCTCGGCTTGCTTCTTGCTCAGATCGAACTCGAAGTAGTTCCGTTCTCCGAGTTCACGCAGCGCTGCCAGATCTTTGCCGTTGGTCGCAATCAGGCCGCTCATCACGCCCATGTCGCCAGTCATTCTCTTGAGATCGGCGGTGGTCTTTTCGAGGTTCGATTGCGTGGAGGCAATATCCGCTTTCACCGCTGTCACGTCCGTCTTAACATTGCCTACATCGGAGGACACGGCACTAACCTTGGAGTCGACTGAAGTGGTGGCTTCTTTCAAATCGCCGATCTGGCTGGCCACTTGTTGCTGCTGCTCTTGAATCTGCTTGCTGAGCTCTTGCGATTGCTTCAGAGCGTCAGCCTGGGTGCGCCGGAGCGCGGCGGTAGTCGTGGTGCTCGCGCCTTTCATGGCCGCCGTCATCTCATCGTCGAGAGCTTTCAGGCGTTGCTGCAGGAGTTCCGTGGTGGCATCCCCGAGCTTGGTGATTTGTCCCTGCGTGTCAGTCTGCATCTGCGCTATCTGCTGGTTGGTGTCGCTGGTACGCTTCAGAAGATATCCATCGCCTGCCAGCGCCAGTACCAAACCTGCGCTTAATCCGATCACCGCTCCTTTAGCCCAGCGTCCGCTGTGATCCGGCGACTCGTCAAATTGCGAAGACATAAACGTATAGCCTCCTCGGTCAGGCTCACTTTTCACTGCGTGTCCTGTCGGAGAACGTAAGGAGCAACCGTGCTGCCAACCGCTGGTAAGCGCTCTGGGCCTAGCGTATTAACCTTATCTGGCATAGGGTTGGCGCGGGTCGGGTCCGGGGTGTAATACCTAGAAATCTCTCTAAAACAGGCGTAAGCTTTACCGTTCGGATAGGTTTTACCGGAATTTTCGGGAAAACATCCGGGCGCGGGTTTGATTTAGGCGGGCGGGCGGCAAAACAGCTTGCCGAGATTCCGCGATTTGCTGCCGCAGTTTCACCTAAGAATATGGCACGTGGATCGCGTACAGTGGTCCCTAGTGCTGCTCGCCGCGATTCTGTTCTTGGGCATTCTCTCCATGTGGGTTCCGGCTCGCTGGGCGCTAAGCGCGTTTCAAATCGCGGTTTTCGCCTTGGCTGCGGCGCGCATTGTCCAGCGAAAGAGTCTGACGATTCATCCCACCGCGGTGCTTCTGGGAATGGCTGTTGTGTGGGGCTTGGTTCAGGCGTCCATGGGATGGAGCGTGGACCGCTATAAGACGCTGAACGAAGTTCTCAATTGGACGACTATCCTCGCGGTCTTCGGCCTGGGTCTCGAACTGGGAGGAAACAAGCAGAGCCGGGAGCGGTTCTTGAGCTGGTTACTGTCTTTCGGTACGGGGCTTGCGGCGATATCGATGCTTACCGTTTTTTCGTCGCCGGAGGGGGTCATCTTCTGGCTCTTTCACGCGGGGTCGGACCGCCGAACCCTGGGTCCGTTTGTCTATTACAACCAGTACGCGGCGTTTATCGAAGCCGTATTGCCGCTCGCGCTGGTTAGAGCGATCCTGGATTCGCGGCGTCGCATGCTCTATAGCGTCATCGGCGCGTTGCTGCTGGCTTCAGTCGTGGCGGGCGGATCGCGGGCTGGAACTATCTTGTGCCTGGCGGAAGTGATTGTGATCCCGCTCGTCGCCTTAGGGCAGGGAGTCATTTCCCGGCGAGTCGTGGCACGCGTGCTTCTAGCAAGCATATGTACGCTCGCCGTCCTCGGCGCCGTAGCTGGCTGGGAGGTTATCTGGAGGCGGCTCCAGGAACCGAATCCGTATGCAGTCCGGAAGGATTTCCTGCTATCCAGCCTGGCGATGATCCGGGATCGTCCGCTGACCGGATTCGGGCTGGGAACGTGGTCCGAGGTCTACCCTGGTTTCGCGCGCTTCGATGACGGTCTATTCGCCAACCAGGCTCATAATGATTGGGCCCAATGGGCCGCCGACGGCGGCATACCGTTCTTCCTATTAATGGTGGGAGTCGTAGCGGGAGCAGTCCGGCCGGCGTTCCGGTCGCTTTGGGGGGTAGGATTACTAGCCGTGTTCGTACACTGCTTGATAGACTACCCGATGCAGCAAAGACCGGCTCTAGCGGCTTTCTTCTTTGCCTTGCTAGGGATTGCGATGGCCTCCGGGGACCATCGCCGCACCCCGCGCGCGGATGGACCTTAGAAGGCCCTAGCACCAACTGAGACCTTTCACGTAACCACACCTAATTCTTTTCTACTTCCAACCGATTGAGTCATATAAGGCCGGGAAATCCGGCATTGGAAAGGGACTCTCATGTCTTCGTCTCGCAACACGTCACTGTTGCTCACGATAGTGTTGACCACTTCGTTCTCGATGATCAGCGCCTTCGGTCAGGCCACGGATGGCAACCTCGTTGGAACCGTCTACGATACGAGCGGAAAAGTGGTTGCCAACGCCGGTGTAAATGCCCAGAACACCGCGACAGGAGTAATTGCCGAGACTAAGTCGGACCAGAGCGGCGCTTATCGCTTCAATAATCTTCCAGTGGGGAGTTACAGCGTTACTGTATTCTCGATTGGCTTCGCGAAAGCGCAAATTAAAGACCTGAGTGTTGAACTGAACAAGACTGCCACGGCAAACGTCACGCTGTCGGTGGCCACCGCGACGGAATCAGTAGACGTAGTGAACTCAACGACGTTGATTGACACTACGACCGCGCAGATCGCCAACATCTTCGCCAGCCGGATGGCATCGGACTTAGGGATTGCGGCGGATCCCACGGGCGGATATCTGAATCTGTCTTTGCTGGGAGCCGGCGTTGCGAGTGCGGGCGGCATCGGTGCGGGAACCGGTCCTTCGGTGGGTGGACAGCGGCCGCGCAATAACAATTTCATGGTCGATGGAACCGACAATAACCGCAAGGACATTACGGGTCCCGTGGTCGCGCTGCCCAACGATTCGGTGGCTGAATTTAGCGTGCTGCAGAATCAGTTTTCCGCCGAGTTCGGACACTCCTCGGGTGGTCAGTTCAGCGCCGTGATCCGGCGCGGAGGCAACGATCTGCACGCAACGCTTTACGAGTACATGCAAAATCGCAATCTGGATGCTCTGGACCAGGCGTTTAAGCGGCAAGGAACCCTCTCGCAGCCGCGCTACGACAACAACGTGCTCGGCGGCGCGGTCGGCGGTCCTATCCGGAAGGACAAGATCTTCTATTACGGCAACTTCGATTACAATCCAACCGGCTTCAGCAGCACCGGTGGTTCGACGGTCTACGCTCCCACCGCGGCCGGGTACGCGACCTTGGGGGGGATGACGAATGTATCCCCAACAAACCTGAACGTAATGAAGCAGTATGTCGGCGCGGCGCCGCAGCAGACTAACAACTTCGCCACCACCGTCAACGGGACCTCCATTCCTCTGGGAATCGTGCCAGCGCTTGCGCCCAGCTATCAGAATATTTATCGGGGGCTGGTTTCGGGCGACTACAGCATATCCGATAGCGACCAGTTGCGCGTGCGGTACGTCGCGAACAACACATCGAGGATCGATACCGCTGCCGCCCAGTCGGCGTTCTATTACCTGCGCCCGACTGCAGCCAAGCTATTTTCGCTTTCTGAGTTTCACGCATTCCGCGCCGATTTGGCCAATGAAGTACGGCTTGCCTACAACCGGCTGAATGACAACGACGCTGTTCCCTCCACGCAGTTTCCCGGCTTGGATTCGTTCCCCAATCTTGTGGTGGGCACAGGCAGCAATTTGGGCGCGCAGATTGGCCCGGATCCTAACGCTCCGCAGCACGTGGTGCAAAATACGTACCAGATTGTGGATAACGTGACGTGGATCAAGGGTCGTCATAGCATGAAGTTCGGTATCGATGGACGGGACAATACTTCCCTCATCAACTTCATCTCAAATGTTCGTGGCAACTATCAATACAGCAACCTGCAACAGTATCTGCTGGACTTAACCCCCGATAGTCTGGCGACGCGCGCGGTCGGCGGCAGTATTCCGTATTCCGGAAACAACTATGCGCTATATGGGTTCGCCAATGACGATTGGAAGGTCACGCGAAACTTTTCCTTGAGCCTGGGCGTGCGTTACGAGTTTACGGCCGTACCCAGATCCATGCAGGAGTACACGATGAATAGTCAGGCGGACGTTCCGGGAGTGCTGACCTTCTTTGCGCCCCAGCCGCAGACTAAAAATTTCGCTCCGCGTATTGGATTCGCATATTCTCCGGGGAAGTCTGCGAAAACCGCGATCCGAGGCGGGTTTGGGATCGCCTACGATCAGATTTTCGACAACATCGGCCTCAATATTCGCCCTCCCGAGGTAAACTCGATCGTCACGGTAACGGGAGCCAACGCGCCGGGATTTCTTGCGAACGGAGGCATCCTGCCGGGTTTGACCTCTCCCACCCTGACCCCCGCCCAGGCTCGCGCGAGCACCACGGGCTGGCTGGACAATCAGAAACTGGGCTACGCCCTGAACTGGAATTTCGGCGTACAGCACTCTTTTGCAAAAGATTGGATGTTGGACGTCCGTTATCTGGGCACCAAGGGTGTGCATCTGCTGATGCAAACCCAGCTGGGGCGCACCGCGGTGGTGACCGATACGAACTTTCTGCCGACCTATCTCCAGGCGCCGACTCCGGACCAACTGAACGCGCTGCCGCTGACGCTCGCGCAGCTTACAACCGAGAGAAACACGCAGGCAAATTCGCTCGCGCAGTATGGATTCACTAATTTCTCGGGGATCACTTCGTACGTCCCGCGAGGGAACTCGGAGTACAACGGCCTGGCTATCGATGTGAGCAAGCGCCTATCGGGACATCTCACCTTCAAAGGTGGATACACCTGGAGTCACTTGCTGGACGACAGCACTATGGAGCTGAATTTCACGACCTTGACGCCGCGCCGTCCCCAGGATTTCCAAAATCTCGGACCGGAGTGGGCCTCGTCCGCTCTCGATCATCGTCACCGGCTCACGCTAACTTCTTTGTATGATACGCCCTGGTTTGAAAAGAACGACAACTGGTTTCTGCGTAACCTGGTGGGCAATTACCAGCTATCCGGCGTGTACGTCGTGGAATCGCCCGAGTGGGTGACCCCGCAGAGCGCCGTCGATTCGAATATGAACCTGGACAGTGCGGGCGATCGCGTGATTGTGAATCCGAACGGTATTTCGGGAACCGGGAGCGATGTCACCGCACTGAAAAACAGCGCCGGGCAGACCGTCGCATATCTGGCAGTAAATCCCAACGCTCAATTCATCAAGGCTGCGCAGGGCGCGTTGGCGACCTCCGGCCGGAATATTCTGCCCACGAATCCGATCGACAATATCGACTTCAGCGTGGCTAAGTCTTTCACGGCCCGCGAGCGCTACCATGTTCAGATTCGCGCGGATTTCTATAATGGCTTGAATCATCCGCAATACACGCCGGGCGCGCTGGACAGCGTGCTCGCGGTCGGCCATGCAGGCCAAACTAACTATCTCACTCCGGGGAATCCGCTGTTCGGAAAATGGGATCAGGTGTTCCCCAGCAACTCCCGAGTCATCCAGTTGGCTGCGAAGTTTAATTTCTAGTAACTACTCGCGCCCTGTGCGCTTCTGAGCACAGGTTAGTCCCGAACGTTGGCGGGGATCGAAAGGTCCCCGCCCTTTTTTTGTAAGCTCAGGGTATGCGTTCCCGCGTCGCGATCACATTTCTTCTTCTGCTGGCTGGTTGCCGGCAGCCAAGTGTCACAGCAGTTAAAGAGGGAACAAAGGACGAACCCGTCAAGCAGTATCCGATGCATGGCGAAGTGCTTCGCCTGGATACGCAGGGCAAGATCGCCGCTATCAAGGCCGGGAAGATCGGCGACTGGATGGAAGCCATGACCATGGAGTTTCCGGTGAAGGATCAAGCGGAATTTGACAAACTTCACACCGGGGAAAAGATCACTGCAACGGTCTTTGTGCAGGGCAACAGCTATTGGGTCGGCGGAATCCAGGAGGACGCGGCGCCCGCGCCGGCGTCAAAATAAACGGCGGGGCATGATACCCTAAAGTATTGCGCCCAGACTATGCCCGCGCAGGTGAGCGACACGTTCGTCCTGCGCACTTACCCCTACCGGGAAGCGGATCTCATCGTGAGTTTTTTTACCCGTGACCAGGGGAAGCTGCGGGGTATCGCGCGGCGAGCCAAGCGTCCGAAAAGCGCCTTTGGATCGGGTCTGGAACGGCTTTCCCACGTCCGGATGGCCTACTTTTTGCGCGAAAATTCCGAACTGGCGAACCTGTCAGGCTGTGAGCTGATCGAGTCGCAGTTCGCGTTGCAGTCCGATTACGGTTGTTCTTTGGCGCTGGATTATTTTACAGAGGTGACCGATCAACTGATGCCGCCGCACGAGCCCAACGAGAAATTTTTCCGGCTGCTGAATAGCACGCTGGAGGTTCTTCGGTCCGGCGGCAATATGTGGTCCGCGGTGGACTATTTCACTCTGTGGTCGGTGCGCCTGACGGGCGTGCTGCCCGAGTTGCGCGTGAGCAAACAAGAAACCGTGGAGATTGTGGAGGAAATGTTCGTCAAGAAGCTGGCCGATCTTACACCCCGTGAGTGGACCAAATCCACGCTGCAGGGACTCCGCCGCACTCTAATCCGCGCCATGGAGCAGCACGTCGAACGACGGTTTTTAACGGTCCCGCTACTGGAAGCCCTTTAAGTCATGGACACTTTTCAGGACACCGTTTTCA
>Ga0157372_10007697_pt1 | contig 11460 bp, 9 predicted proteins | sample C55metaG_FD_115307 | JGI IMG/M metagenome (GOLD analysis project Ga0157372, IMG submission 115307) | Corn rhizosphere microbial communities from Kellogg Biological Station, Michigan, USA - C5-5 metaG | ecosystem: Host-associated > Plants > Roots > Rhizosphere > Soil | place: USA: Michigan...
GTGGAAGACGAGAAGGGCCGTCCCTCAGAGTAGTTGACCCGAAATTCTCGAAACCAGCCGCCTAAAGATCCGAAGAGATTCTTGGCGGTTTTCTCTTTGCGCAGAACCAGGAGCCGATGCACCCCGCGCCGAAATGGACTCTGCTGGCTCGAATCCTCCGCCCACAGGGCCGCAAGGGAGAAGTGCTCGCGGATCTATTCACCGACTTCCCTGAGCGATTTGCATCGCGGCCTGAAGTGTGGCTCGCGCCCGCGGGTTTCGTCGATGCGCAGGAGACTGGCGCCGCGGAAACCGGTCAGGAGCCTCAGACTTCGAAAGTACTCGCTCACTGGCTACCCGTTGGCCGCAATGCCGGCCGGATCGTACTCCAGTTCGCGAACGCGGACTGCATCTCAGCAGCCGAACTGCTTACCGGCAAAGAAGTTGTCGTGCCTGCCGAGGCACGCATGCCCCTCGAAGACGGCTCGGTGTACATCTCCGACCTGGTGGGCTGCACGGTTTACGACAAAGACGAAGTTATTGGTACGGTGGACGACGTCCATTTCGCCACTACCGCAGATGGCACCCGACGGATTGAGGATGCCGCTCCCCTGCTCGTGCTGCAGGCGCCTGGAGGCGGCGAGGTGCTTGTACCATTTGCCAGCAAGCACCTGCTGCGGGTGGACACGCAGGCACGGTCGATTCGCATGGCGCTTCCCGAAGGATTGGCGCAGATCAACAGCGACGATAGCGAGTAAGGAGCATTTTTGTACGTTACAAAAGGAATCGGCCTAACGCGTCTTCACGCCAGGCCGATGTGTCTTCTTCTCGATACGTCTAGAAGCGGTACGCGACTCCCGTCGTGAGAATCGGGTAGATCTTGTAGCGCTTCATGGATTCGTTGATATCGTTCTGCTCCTGAACCACGTTCTGCTGGATGTTCGGGTCGCTCGTGCTCATGCAGAAGCCCTGCTGGCAGGCCGAGCCGGCCAGGTTGATGGCCATCGAGTTCTGCCCGGTGTAGGCAAGACCGAGATCCACCGGAATGCTCCAGTGGCTACGCTCGTGCCGCGGAATCATATTGCCGAAGCCAATGGTCAGTGCCGGCATAAACGTACGGCCAAACGCCATGACACCGCTGCCGTGCACCGGATCGTTCGGATCGCTGGTGTAGGTCGCGTCGCCCAGCGAGAAGGAATTGCCGCCGGGAACGTTCATGGTCGCGCCCGCATTGCTCTTGAAGATCATGAATCCGGGACTAACGTGGAAGCTCGAGTGAAACGGATAATAGTCCACGCTGACCATGCCCGACTTCAGGTGGAGCTCCGAGTCATAGTTCGCGCCGTCGACGCCGATTCCGTAGCCGAAGTTGAAGAAGTTCGCGCTGCCGCGCAGGTTCAGGCGGCTCGTGAGCGGCGTAGCGATCTGTGCGCCGTATCCCAGGGTGCCTAGACGGGTCCCAATGGCAATTCGCGAGAACGGCCGTACGCGGCCATCCTCCAACGGCTGCGTCTGTCGCGGAAGCCGTTGCTGTGTCGCTACGATCGCGCTGGACGCCGCCGGTTCGGCGCTCTCCGCTGAGGACGAAAACGCCATCTGCTGCGCTATGGCCGGTCCAGCACCCATCCCAAAAACAACGGCCAACGCCGCAACCAAACTCTTGTTCATCATGGCTCTCACCCTGCACCCGCTCTTCAGGGCGCACCTGTTTACATTTACTCGGAGACTACCGGGCGAGTCCACGCCAACCAATCCCCACAAAGTCGTACCGTGCGACCTCTGTTGACTGGCGGTCGAGAGATCACTGGCATTGTGCCGGTAACGTTCTACACTGCAGTGAGTTGCCCATGCGCTTCGACATCCTCACGATTTTTCCGGCGTTCTTTTCCGGGCCTCTCGAATACGGCATCGTCAGCCGTGCGGTCGCGAACGGCATTGTGCAGGTGGCCGCGCACGATCTCCGCGAGTTTACCCACGACCGCCACCGCACGGTGGACGACCGCCCATTCGGCGGCGGCGAAGGCATGGTGTTGAAGCCTGGACCGATCTTTGATTGTGCCGAAAGCCTGAACGTCACCCCGAAGCCGGCGCGCGACACCGCTCGGGAGTCGGTCATTTTGCTGTCGGCGCAAGGGCGTCCCTTCACACAATCGATCGCACAGCAGCTATCAGCACTTGAGCGCGTGGTCCTCATTTGCGGCCGGTATGAAGGCGTGGACGAGCGCGTGAACGAGTTGCTTGCCGATCGTGAACTGTCCATCGGCGACTACGTGCTTTCCGGCGGCGAACTTGCCGCGGCAGTCGTTCTGGACGCCACCGCGCGACTGCTGCCGGGTGTGTTGGGCCACGCTGACTCCGCACGGTATGAGAGCTTCGGCATTGCCGATAAAGAACTTGTCGCGGATCCCGCGGCATTGTCTGACGATGGCGTGCCACGCTCCACACATGGCGCTGGAGGCCTGCTCGACTACCCGCATTACACGCGCCCGGCGGAGTTCCGTGGCACTGTAGTGCCAGATGTTCTGCTGGGTGGCGATCATGCTGCAATCCGCCGCTGGCGTCGTCGCGAACAGCTTCGCAAGACGCTGATCAATCGGCCTGACCTGCTCGAGAGTGCCATAATCGACGAGCGGGACCGCAGGCTACTGGAGGAGTTGCGAAAGGAATTGAACGCCGCGAGATGAAACGTCGAGCACTCGTCATCGGAGTAGTGGTTCTGGTTGTCGCAGGTATTGCGTATTGGGTTTACGAAGCGCACGAATCCAGCCGCGCACGGTATGAATACTCCGGTACGGTGGAGACTCGCGAGATTCAGGCCGGCTCCAAAGTTGGCGGGCGGGTCACTGAGGTTCCGGTGGAAGAGGGTCAGTTTGTCCACGCCGGAGCAACTCTGGTGCGGTTCGAAGTGGACGACTTGATCGCCCGCCGCAAAGAGGCCCTCGCGCAAATGGGTGAGGCGCAGGCAAGCCTCGACAAAATGCTGCGGGGCAACCGGCCGGAGGAGATCACCGAGGCGAACGAAGCTGCCCAGGCTCAAAAGGCGGCATACGAGGCAGCGCGCAATGGTCCGCGGCAGCAAGATATCGAGCAGGCACGCGCCGAGTTTGCGGCCGCCCAGGCCGACGCCGCGAACGGAGAGCGCTTCTTCGAGCGCATGCAGCAGCTAATCGCGCACGACACCATCTCGAGGCAGCAGTTCGACGATGCACGCAACCGGCGCGACTCCGCCGCGGCGCAGGCCAAGGCTTCCCAGGAGCGGCTGGCATTACTGGAAGCAGGCACACGTCCGGAAGATATTGCGTCCGCACAGGCTCGCTACCAGCAGGCAGAGGCCGCGGCGGTACTGGCGCGCAGAGGCTACCGCAAGGAGGACATCCAGGCAGCGCGGGCGCAAGTGGCGGCGGCGCAGGCCGCGGTGGCCAGTCTGGACGTGAGTCTACGCGAGGCGCAGATTCCCGCTCCCGCAGATGGCCTGATCGAAACCGTAAGCGTGCGCCCAGGCGACCTTGTGCCTGCGGGCCGGGTGGTCGTAACGATGCTGGAAGCATCGCAGTTATGGGTGAGGATCTACGTGCCCGAGACAGACCTGGCGCGTGTGCACATCGGACAATCAGCGACGGTCCACGTGGACGGCCTTTCGCGCGAGTTTCATGGCCACGTCGGCATGGTCTCTGCGGAAGCCGAGTTCCTGCCGCGCAATGTGCAGACACCCGATGACCGCGAGCACCAGGTCTTTGGCGTGAAGGTATACGTTGACGACGCCGGCAATGTGCTGAAGTCTGGCATGTCCGCCACGGTGAGGCTCGAATGAGTGCCGCTATTACGGCGGACCATCTGACCATCCGCTTCGGCTCATTCACGGCAGTCCAGGATGTCAGCTTCCAGGTCAACAAGGCAGAGATCTTCGGGTTTCTCGGACCGAACGGCTCGGGCAAGACGACGATCATCAAGGCACTCTGCGGACTGCTGCAACCGACCGAAGGAACGGGAACGATTCTCGGCATGGACATACGGAGCGACGCGCCCGCTATCAAGCGTCGCGTTGGCTACATGTCGCAGAAGTTCGGCCTGTATGAAGACCTCACTGTCGAAGAGAACATCGACTTCTACGCGGGCGTCTATGGGCTTCGCGGGTCTGACGCCGCGAACCGCAAACGCGAAGTTACGGAACTCACCGGAGTGGGCGGCTATCTGAATCGCCGAGCCGGGCAGCTCTCTGGCGGCTGGAAGCAGCGACTTGCGCTCTCCTGTGCCATCATTCATTCGCCGGAGGTCATGTTTTTGGACGAACCGACCGCGGGCATCGATCCCGTCGCACGCCGCGCGCTTTGGGACCTGCTGTTTCGTCTCTCCGGTCAGGGGATTACGTTCTTCGTGACGACGCACTACATGGACGAGGCAGAGCGCTGCGGCAGGCTCGGCTACATCTATATGTCCCGCCTGATTGCGTTGGGTACCGTTGCCGAGCTGCAGAAACTGCCGGATGCGAACCCGCCGGGCACTACACGCGTGCAGATCGAAACGCTCAATCCGTCAGAGGTGCTGGATGAAGTTCGCAAGGTGGAGGGCGTGCGCGAGGCCACCATTTTCGGGCATGAGATCCATGCACTAGTCCAGACAGATCAGATGCACAACCTCGCCCAGCATTTTCCGGACACCAAGGTTGAGCTGATCCAACCGTCGCTGGAAGACATATTCGTCACGCTCACCTACAAGCTCGGGGCGGCCAAGTGAAGGGACTCTTCTACGGGCTGGTTCCCATTTGCCGCAAAGAGGTGCTGCACATTCTGCGCGACCCGGCGACCCTGGTCTTCGCGCTTGCGCTGCCGATGCTGCAACTCTTTCTCTTTGGCTTCGCGGTAGACACCAATGTTCGCCAGGTGCCTACGGTTGTTCTCGATGAGTCGCGCACGCAGGAGAGCCGGACGCTGCTCGACAAGTTCAAAGGCTCCGATGTGTTCGCCATCAAGCGCGAGGTTTCCTCTGTGGATTCGATGTATGACGCGATCCGCTCCGGAGATGCCCGAGTCGCCATTCGCATTCCGTACGACTATGCACGGCGTCTGCAGGACGGCTCGACGGCAACCGTGCAACTGCTGGTCGACGGCTCGGATTCCAACGTGGCTGGGCAGACCGTCAACACATCGACGGGCGTGGTACTGGAGCAATCCCTGCTTCGCGTGCTTCCCGACGGCCGCATGCCGATTGAGCTGCGGCCATCCCTGCTCTACAACCCCGCCATGCGGGCTGCTAACTTCTTCGTGCCTGGGCTAATCGCAATCCTGCTGCAGGTGATGATCGTCCTGCTCATCGCGCTCAGCCTGGTGCGCGAGCGCGAGCGCGGCACGCTTGAGCAGTTGACGATGACCCCAGTTGGGCCGCTGGGCCTGATGGTCGGAAAAATGATCCCCTACGGAGCGCTTGCGTTTGCCGAGCTCTGCGTGATTCTGATCGTCATGCGGATCGTCTTCCAGGTGCCGATCCACGGCAGCCTTGTACTGCTCCTGCTGCTGTCGCTGCCCTTCCTGCTGACGGTGTTGGGACTTGGGCTCGTCATCTCCACGCAGGCAAAGACACAGGCCGAAGCTTTTCAGCTCGCCATGGGCACGGTCCTGCCCTCGGTGTTCCTATCCGGGTATATCTTCCTGATCGAGAACATGCCGCCAATTTTTCGCGTCATCAGCGGCATTCTGCCGGCGACGTACTACATCCGCATTCTGCGCGGCATTATCCTGCGCGGCGCAGGTTTCGACGAGCTATGGTTGAACGGCCTCGCACTGACCGCAATGGGCTGCATCTCGGTGGTGGGCGCGGCGGCGCTTTTCGTGAAACAACGCGCCTAGTGCGCCTGGTCTACGTCCTGCCAATCCAGAATCACCTTGCCCGCGTTGCCACCCTGCATCGCCGCAAAACCCTTCTCGTAGTCGCGCCAGTTCAGGCGATGCGTGATGACGGGCGAGATGTCCAGTCCGGACTCCAGCAGTACCGTCATCTTGTACCACGTCTCGTACATCTCGCGGCCGTAGATGCCGCGCAGCGTGAGCTGGTTGAAGATCACGAGATTCCAGTCAATCGGCATCGGCTCGGCCGGAATGCCCAGCATCGCGATCTTTCCGCCATGGCTCATGTTGGCGAGCATCTCGCGAAACGCGTTCGGATTGCCCGACATCTCGAGGCCAACATCGAAGCCTTCCTGCAGACCGAGCTCCTTCTGCACCTGCTCCAACGTGGTCGAACCCTCACCGACGGTCGATACTGCACGCGTAACGCCGACCTTCTCGGCCAGCGCTCGGCGGAAGGGGTTGGGGTCCGAGATGACCACGCGCCGCGCGCCCGCACGCCGCGCCACTGCGGCAGCCATGATGCCGATCGGCCCCGCGCCTGTGACCAACACGTCCTCCCCGACAACCGGGAACGCCAGGGCTGTGTGCACAGCGTTGCCCAACGGATCGAAGATGGCGGCGACGTCCAGGTTCACCCACGGGGCGTGCAGCCAGGTGTTGGTCATCGGAAGCACGATGTACTCGGCGAAAGCTCCATCGCGATTCACGCCGACGCCCGCGGTGTGAGCGCAGAGGTGGCGGCGCCCGGCAAGGCAGTTGCGGCAACGGCCGCAGACCACGTGGCCTTCGCCGCTGACGATCTGACCGGGCTCAAAATCGGCAACGTTGGAACCGACCTCCACGATCTGACCGACGAACTCGTGGCCAATGGTGAGTCCAATCGGAATGGTCACGCTCGACCACGCATCCCAGTTGTAGATGTGCAGATCCGTACCGCAAATTCCGGTCTTCAGCACTCGGATCTTTACGTCATTGATTCCGGCCTGCGGTTCCGGGACATCTTCGAGCCACAGACCACGCTCCGCTCGGCTCTTCACCAATGCCTTCACAAATTCCCTGCCTTCTAAACCGGAGATTGCAGTTCGGCGTTCGGCACCGCTCAACGACGATTCTATCCCCGCGATGGATTCCACTCACAACGTGCGACTCCTCACGTTTACTCCCTATACTCATTAAGACCTGCCGGGGCCGGCGTACACAGCGCTGAACCGGCACACAAGGAACAGCTTCATGCCCTTCGCATCTCTCTTCCCTATCCTCAGCGACACGTCCGAACGGCTGGACAAGCATCCGCACGAGCGTTTCTCCGCCGCGCGCGAGCTTGAGGCCCGGCTGCGCAGCACGGTGCGCGGTGAGGTCCGCTTCGACGATGGCTCGCGTGCGTTGTACTCAATGGATGCCTCCAACTACCGGCAGGTTCCCATTGGCGTTGTGATTCCGCGCGACATCGACGATGTGATTGCAACCATCGCCGCCTGCCGTGAGTTCGATGCGGCAGTGCTCTCTCGCGGCGGCGGAACCAGTGTCGCTGGCCAGTGCTGCAACATTGCGGTGGTGCTCGATTTCTCGAAGTACATGCACGGCATCGTCGAACTGGACGCCCACGGCCGTCGGGCGCGGGTGCAGCCGGGAATCGTGCTGGACGCGCTCCGCAAGGAGGCTGAGAGGCATCAGCTCACCTTCGCGCCCGATCCCGCCACACACAGCCGCTGCACGCTCGGCGGCATGATCGGGAACAACTCCTGCGGGGTTCACGCACTCTTCGGCGGTAAGACCGTCGATAACGTCGAATCGCTCGACATCCTGCTGTACGACGGCACACGCATGCGCGTCGGCCGCACCACGGAGGAGGAGCTTGAGCAGATCATTGCTGCCGGCGGCCGCAAGGGCGAGATCTACGCCGGCCTGCGCAGACTTCAGGATAGCTACACAACACTCGTACGCGAGCGATACCCTGATATTCCCCGCCGCGTCTCCGGCTATAACCTCGACCAGCTTCTGCCTGAGAATGGCTTCAACGTTGCTCGTGCGCTGGTCGGCTCTGAAGGAACCTGCGTCACGATTCTGGAAGCCGAATGCGAACTGAAGCCCAGTCCGCAGCATCGTCGGCTGGTTGTGCTCGGCTTTGCTGATGCCTTTATCGCAGCCGATCATGTCCCGCAGGTCCTTGCCTTCAAACCTATTGGGCTTGAAGGATTCGACGGTTATCTCGTCCAGTGCATGTTGAAGAAGCACCTCGCCGTAGATGATGTGAGGCTTCTGCCCAAGGGCGACGGGTTCCTGCTCTGCGAGTTCGGCGCAGACTCGGCCGAGGATGCCGACCGGCAGGCGAACGACTTCATGAACGCCGCGCATGGCTTCGAAAGTAAGCCCACGGTCGTTCTCTACTCCGAAGGGGACGCCGAGCGTGTGTGGCGCGTGCGCGAGTCTGGCCTCGGCGCATCCGTCTTTGTCCCCGGCCAGCCGAGCGCATGGGAGGGCTGGGAGGACTCGGCCGTAGCGCCGGAAAAGCTTGGGGCGTTCCTGCGCGAGCTCTTCGCCGTGATTGACCGCTACGGCTACAAGACGCCGATGTACGGTCACTTTGGCCAGGGTTGCGTGCACCTGCGTCTGACCTTCGACTTCCGCACGGAACAAGGCATCGCCCATTACCGCGCATTCATCGAGGAAGCCGCCGACGTGACGCTGAAGTACGGCGGGTCGTTTTCGGGCGAGCATGGCGACGGGCAATCGCGAGCCGCGCTGCTGCCGAAGATGTTCGGCCCTGAGCTGATCGAGGCGTTCCGCGAGTTCAAAGCGCTCTGGGACCCGCTGAACCGCATGAACCCCGGCAAGGTGGTGGATCCGATCGCCGTGTACGATCCAGTCGAGAATCTCCGCTTCGGCGCCGGTTACCAGCCGCGGAAAGTTGATACATACTTCCAATACCCGAAGGATGGAGGCTCGTTCAGCGAAGCTACGACACGCTGCATCGGCGTAGGCGCGTGCCGCAGCCACGACCACGGCACGATGTGTCCCAGCTACATGGCCACTCGCGAGGAGAAGCACTCGACGCGAGGCCGCGCGCACCTGCTGTGGGAGATGATGCAGGGCGACGTGGTCAAGGACGGATGGCGCAACGAGGAGGTCCGCGATGCGCTTGAGCTCTGCCTTTCATGTAAGGCGTGCAAGACGGAGTGCCCCGTCCAGGTCGATATGGCCGCGTGGAAGACGGAATTCCTGGCGCACTATTACGAGGGCCGCCGACATCCGCTGCATCATTACGCGTTCGGGTACATGGATCGGTGGGCGAACATGGCATCTGTGGCGCCTCGGCTGGCTAACATACCGATGAAAACGCGGGGGTTGAACACGCTCATTAAGTCGGCCATCGGAATCGCCCGCCAACGGAATCTGCCCGCCTTTGCCGCGCGCAATTTTCGTGACGCCGCCCTTCGCAACCCGAGCCCGAAGCGCGGAGGTCAGCCAGTCCTACTCTGGCCCGACACCTGGAACAACTACTTCCATCCCGATGCGCTGCACTCGGCGGTGAAGCTCCTCAAATCCGCGGGCAAGCACGTGCAGATTTCCAGACGGCACATCTGCTGTGGGCGGCCGCTGTACGACTTCGGCTTTCTGGATGAGGCGCGTCGCTATCTGCGGCGCATCCTCGCGGAGTTTGCTCCGCAGATCGACAGCGGCATTCCCGTGGTGATGCTGGAGCCAAGCTGCGCCACCGTTTTCCGCGACGAGCTGACGAACTTTTTTCCGAACGACGAGCGTGCCATTCGACTCGGCAAGCAAACCGTGATGCTCGGAGAGATGCTTGCGAACAGCGACTGGCAGCCGTCACAGATGCCTGGGCGCCGCATCGTAGTCCACGGCCACTGCCATCAGAAGACGCAGATGACCATGAAGGACGATATGAAGCTCCTGCAGGCGACCGGCGCGTCGGTCGAGCTGCTCGACTCGGGCTGTTGCGGCATGGCTGGCCCTTTCGGCTTCGAGCACGATAAGTATGAAGTATCCCAGACGCTAGCAAACCGCGTCCTGCTGCCGGCCGTGCGCAACGCCGGTCCGAATGACTTGATCGTTACCAACGGCTTTAGTTGCCGCGAGCAGATTCACCAGAACTCATCGCGCAAGGCCCTTCACCTCGCGCAGGTTCTCGCGGGAGACTTCTAAGTTGCGAGGAGACGCATGAACCAGATCGACCTGAATCATCGGCATGCGGTTGTTACCGGCGGAGCGCAGGGCATCGGATTCGCTATCGCCTCGCGTTTGCTGCAGTCCGGCGCGTCCGTCTCGCTTTGGGATCGCGATGCAGAGCAGCTCAGGATGGCCCAGGAACAACTCGGTTCTGCCGCCGTGTCGGTGGAGGTCGTCGATGTCTCGGACGCTGTCAGCATTCACACGGCGACGCAAGCGACGGCGAGCGCATGCGGGCGGATCGATATTCTCGTCGCGAACGCAGGTATCGCCGGCCCAAACCACAAGACGTGGGAGTATCCCATCGACGCATGGAAGCAAATCCTGGACATCAACCTCACGGGTGTCTTTCTCTGCTCCCGTGCAATCGTACCTTTGATGATTCAGCAGAACTACGGTCGCATCGTCAATGTTGCGTCTATCGCGGGCAAAGAGGGGAATCCGAACGCCTCGGCGTACAGCGCGTCGAAGGCTGGCGTGATCGCCTTGACGAAATCGCTGGCGAAGGAGACCGCGGACAAAAATATCGCCGTCAACTGCATTACTCCCGCCGCTGCCCGCACCCGCATCTTCGAGCAGATTACGCAGGAGCACATCGACTTTATGCTCTCGCGCATTCCGCGCGGCCGGTTCCTTGAAGTAAACGAGGTCGCGGCCATGGTCGCGTGGCTGGTCTCGGAAGAAAACTCGTTCACTACCGGAGCTGTCTTCGATCTCAGCGGCGGCCGAGCCACGTACTGAGCTGGAAGCAGCTACGATAGAAAGCATGGAAACGAGGCTCCTCTTTCAGGATGCGTCCGCATTTGAAACCCCGATGCTCGCCGTCTTCGCTGTCGATCTTGCCGCCGGAAAGTCCGATACGGCACAGCCGAAGCTGCTTAGCCAGTCTCAGCCGCTAGCCACTGCTGCGCAGAAGCTCCTGGATTCCGGTGAGTTCAAGGCGGGTCTGGGCGAGACTGCCATGCTTCATGGACCCGCTGGTCTGAAAGCCGCGCGCATGCTGCTGGTTGGGCTTGGCAAGGCATCCGACCTGTCACTCGATTCAATTCGCAAAGCTGCGGGCACAGCGGTCCGCAGTGCCAAACCGCGCGCGATCCGCTCGCTTGCCATCGCCCTCCCGAGCGAGACCGGCTCGGTTCAGCTCTCTCCTGCGCTCGTCGCTCGCGCCATCGTCGAAGGAGTCGAGCTAGGAGCGCCCGACTACGACACCTACCGAAGCGAACGCAAGGATGTCTCGATTGAGTCTGTGGCATTGATTTGTCTCGACGCCGCTACAGCAGCCAAAGTCGATATTCAGCGCGGGTTCGACGAAGGCGTCGTCATCGCCGGCGCGCAGAACTTCACGCGCTCGCTCGTGAACGAGCCCGGCAATGTCCTCACGCCCATGGTACTAGGCGAGCGCGCCAAAGCGATGGCTGCCGAGGCCGGACTGCAGTGCGAAGTTCATTCA
>Ga0157372_10007698_pt1 | contig 11455 bp, 13 predicted proteins | sample C55metaG_FD_115307 | JGI IMG/M metagenome (GOLD analysis project Ga0157372, IMG submission 115307) | Corn rhizosphere microbial communities from Kellogg Biological Station, Michigan, USA - C5-5 metaG | ecosystem: Host-associated > Plants > Roots > Rhizosphere > Soil | place: USA: Michigan...
CCGAACGGCTTACCGACTGTACCGCGCATGCGGAGATCATCGCGCTGACCTCCGCCTTCAACCATCTCGGGAGCAAATACCTTCCCGAGGCAACCCTTTATGTTACCGTGGAACCCTGCCTGATGTGTGCGGGGGCCTTGTATTGGAGTAAGATCGGCAAGGTGGTGTTTGGCGCCGAAGACGACAAGAACGGCTACCGGCGGGGTATCGGGGATCAGCCGGCCCCGTGGCCTTTTCATCCCAAAACCCAATTGATAAAGGGTGTCCTCCGTGAGGAATGCGCCGAGCTGATGCGGGATTTTTTCAGGTCCAAACGGTGATATAACCTTTTTCGTGTAGATTTGTTCTCCCTTCAGGCATTGACAAAGCGTTAGAGAGCCGCCTTCGGCGGCCCAAAAAGACATAAACGATATTTTTAATTTCATTAAACCAAACGTTATGGCATTTACACTTCCCGCGCTGCCTTATGCATTTGAAGCATTGGAGCCCAACATCGACGCAACGACCATGCAGATCCATCATGGCAAACATCACCAGGCTTACATCGACAATTTAAATAAGGCCATCGCCGGGACCCCCAACGAGGGCAAATCGCTCGAAGAGCTGGTTCAAAAGGCGGGGTCCATCAGTCCGGCCGTCCGGAATAACGCCGGCGGTCACTGGAATCACAGTTTCTTCTGGGAGATCCTCAGCCCCAAATCTTCCGGCGCGCCTTCGGGAAAGCTGGCCGACGACATCCATACAACATTCGGCAGCTTTGACGCGTTCAAGGAAAAGTTTAACACGGCCGGTCTTACCCGTTTCGGAAGCGGCTGGGCATGGTTGATCGTAAAGGATGGGAAGCTGGAAGTCAGCTCCACGCCCAACCAGGACAACCCACTGATGGATGTAGCCGAAGTAAAAGGCACTCCGATCCTGGGCGTCGACGTTTGGGAACATGCATATTATCTGAAATATCAGAACAAACGCGCCGACTATCTCGGGGCATTCTGGAAGGTGGTGAACTGGGATAAGGTAGCCGAGCATTACGCCAAGGCAAAATAATTTTGAAAAGGCCGGCTCCAAAGGAGCCGGCCATAATAAATGACATGAGAATCTACAGCCTCCTAACCGCCGCCATCGTCCTTTTTGCCGCCTGCAAAGGACACGAGAAAAAAGTATTGATCTATGCGAGCGACAAGATCGCAGTAGACGAGACCCAAAAGAACATCACCATTGCTAACGGCGATGGCACTACGCATCATGAACAGGTACTGGACTTCGCCAGCGGCGATCCCGTTACCCTCAATGTGGAATCGCCACAGGGCAAATACACCGTCACCATCCCCGATGACGGGCTGTGGATCGCCAACCTCAAGAGCGACACGGTCGTCGGCAGCCGCCAGCATGTCGGCGAAGGCGGCGAAGGCCGCATCACGCAGGATGTGCTGAAGCAAAAGGTGGACAGCCTGCAAAAGCTGATGCAGGGACAGAACGTCAGCGAGGCCAACCAGAACTATTTTATCCCGCCGACGAAAGCGGTGAAGATCACTACGGAAACGAAGGCAAAGGTCTTTGGGCCGTTCACTACGGTCTCCAGCTCGTTCGATGCCGGTTCGGTGCCTGCGATCTACAAATTTTATAGTATGAAGGAAATGCGGGAGATCGTCGGGAAACTGGATAAGATGATTGCGCCTTCGGACTCTACCGGAAAAAAATAATCTAGGGAACCGGGTCGATCCCGTGTCCGCCCCAGGGATGGCAGCGGGCGATGCGCCGGATGCTCAACCAGGCGCCTTTGAACAATCCATGTTTTTTCAGGGCTTCTACGGCATAATGAGAGCAGCTGGGGGTAAACCGGCAGCGGGGACCCAGGGCTGGGGAGATGACCCATTGGTAAACCTTGATCAGGGCGATGAGGGGGAGACCCAGTATTCGTAAAACCTTCTTCATGCCGTTTCCTTCAATAATTTCTGCAAAGCTACGCCGATCTTCGCGGATACGGTCGGGTAGTCCGGCAGCTCCTTGCCGATGAACACGAAGAAGACCGCCATGGAGTGACCTTTTTGGGTCAATTGCTCCAACAGCGGGGCTTTTTGGAGGCGATAGGCTTCGCGGCCCAGGCGTTTGATGCGGTTGCGGTCGACGGCTTTTTTGAAGTTGCGGCTGCTGCGCCGAAGCCGGCCTGGAGTGGGGCGGCGCCGGGGACCGGGGTTGCGGCGAGCAAAAACACGACCTTATAGGGGAAGACCGAGAAGCTCTTCCCTTCCCGGAATACGCGCTCGATGCGTTTCCGGCTTTTTAGTTTTTCTGGTTTGCGCCAAGTGGCCATGTTTATGTGCGGTAAATGCGCTTGGGGCGTCCTAAGCAAAAATAGCTTCGGAAAATCCGAAGCTATTGACTTATAATAGGTTATATTCTTTCTATTTCAGTTTGGACTCGTCGGAAACGGTCAGCTTATGACGACCCTTTGCACGGCGGCTGGCCAGAACCTTACGACCATTGGCGGTTTGCATCCGCTTGCGGAAGCCGTGAACCGTCTTGCGGCGACGTCTGTGTGGTTGAAATGTGCGCTTCATTTAAAAGATTTTTTGCGTTTTTGTCAATGCTTTGTTACCACGCCACGGGGCACCATCCCCGCCGCCGGTGAAAGGGACGGCAAAGCTATGAAAAAAACAGGAAAGGTGGAAAAATCCAGCGAAAAATAGGTGTCCCCCGGCCGTCTATTGCCCATAATATACCGAAAAGACCCCGCTGGCGATGGCATGAGTCGTGGTGGTCGAGCCGGTTGGGTCGACGGCGGTAAATTGGAAGGTTCCCTCGATGCGGCTGGTGGCGGTATTGTTCGAAGTGATCGTGACCGAACCGGCCGACGATACGAAGCCGGTGGAAGACGAGCCGCTGATGAGGGTATAGGCCCCCAGGTAAGATGGGTTGGACGCGCCAAGGTTATAGGTGCCGGGCGCCGCGTTTGCGGGCAGGAGCAGGCCAATGGACTGCGTTCCATCCGAGGTGGCGCCGATGATGGTCATCTGGCCCGAGGTGGTTGCGGCCTGGATATTGATCGCGGTAAAGGCCTTGCCGTCGATCGAAGCCAGCAGGGTGTCCTTGGCGGAAGTCGGTGGCAGCGCGGTGACGTAGGGGATGCTGGTAAAGATCCCGTTGGTGATGTTCTTTTGCCGGCCGTCGATATCGCGCCAGGCTTTGAACGAGAAAGTGCCCGAGATGGTCCTGGCGATGGTATCGATCTGCGTCACGGTCACGGTACCGCCGGCCTGGCTCGTGTCACTGCCCTGGTTGGTGGAAAAGGCATATACATTGGACGAGTCGAGATCGGCATAGGCCGCCAGCGAGGCCGAAGTCTGACTCAAGCTGTAGGTACCGGCGATGGAGTCGGCGATGCTGAGGTTGATCTCCTTGTTATCGGCGCTGACGCCCGTGATCGTAATAATACCGCCGAGAATGCTTGCCGCCTGCTTGCTCGAGGAAGCGGCCCATTTTGTCCCGTCGATCGTTGCGGTGAAATTGCCGGATGCGTTATTGCCGTTTTCGATGCTGGTCTCCTTTTTACAAGAGGCAAAGCCAATCAACAGTGCTATCGAATACAGGATCGCTTTTTTCATGTCGGAACTTCTTAGGTTAATGAGAGGTGATTCGACCGGAGGTTTTGCCCATAAAAGATACTGGCATGGCTGTCAAAATCCTCGGTCGAGTCGGTGGTGAAGAACTGGACGCTTGCGCTCTTGCTCAGGCGGCTCTCCATTTCCGGGTGACGCTGCAAATAATCCGCCAAACTCTCCGCTACGATCTCCCCCTGGGAAATAAGCGTATGGCCGGCGGGCAGCGCAGCGGCGATCTTGTCCTTCAGCAGCGGATAATGGGTGCAGCCCAGGACGACGGTGTCTATATCCGCGCAGCGCGCCATCAGCTGGTCCACGTATGTTTTGACAAAATAGTCGGCCCCGGGTTTATCGTGTTCGTTATTCTCTATTAACGGAACCCATAGGGGGCATGGTTGCTGAAAGACCTCGACATCGGGGAAAAATTTTGCGATCTCGATCGGGTAGGACTCGGACAGGACGGTGCCGCGGGTGGCGAGAACGCCCACCTTTCCAGAGGCGCTGTACTGGCCGACCACTTCGGTCGTCGGCCGGATGACGCCGAGAACGCGATGATCGGGTGCGATCCGGGGAAGATCGAGTTGCTGGATCGTCCGCAGGGCTTTGGCCGAGGCCGTATTGCAGGCGAGGACCACCAGCGGGCAGCCCTGGTCGAACAGCCACTGGACGGATTGCAGGGTATACTGGTAGACGGTCTCGAAGGAACGGTTCCCATACGGCGCACGGGCGTTGTCGCCAAGATAGATATAGTCATAATCGGGCAGCCGGCCGACCAGCTCCTTCAAAACGGTGAGGCCGCCATAGCCCGAGTCAAATACGCCGATGGGATTCTTCATATCTTCTCTTCCTAAAAGTAGAACGCCGGGGTGAGGCCCCGGCGTTTATTTTGTTCTTACTTAATTCCTAATTTTTTCTTCACCAGGGGGAGCAGATCGTCCGCGGGGGGCGAGGTCAAGAGCGCTTCCTTGGTCAGGACGTAGGCATAGCCGTTCTCTTTGGCAACGGTCTGTACGGCGTCGACGGCCTTCTTCTGGATCGGCTGGATCAGTTCCTGCTGCTTTTGCTGGTACAGCTGCTGAGCCTGTTGCTGCCAACCCTGGAGCTTGACGACCATGTCACTGATCTCTCTTTTCTTCAGCTCGAGCTGAGCCTTGGTATATTTAAGCGTATCCTTCGATTGCAAAAGGCTGTCCTTCTCCATGTACTCCCGCTTCATATCTTCGAAATTCTGACCGAGTGCATTCTGATAGTCATTCAGCGCCGTATCCGCCTTCTTATATTCGGGCATCGAAGGGATCAGTTCCTGCAGGCTGATGTAGCCGATCTTGCCCTGTGCTTTTGTCGAATTGCCCGCCAGAACCAGGCCCATAACCACCACTACGATTGTGACAATCTTTTTCATTGTGTTTTGAAGTTTGTTTTGTTTTATTAGCGTTTTTAGTTATTTGATCCCCAGAGCCTTCAGGACATCTTCGCTTTTATCCAGTTTAGGGTCTGCGAAGATAACGGTAATTCCTTCACTTTTGTCCAAAATAAAGTCATACATTCTGTTAACGGCCAATTGTTGGATCGCGTTGTAAACCTTGTCCTGTATGGGTTTCACGAGATCCTGCCGTAGCTTGAACAGATCGCCCTCATAACCAAACCGTTTGCGTTGCAGGTCGCGAACCTCCTTCTCCATATTGAACAACTGGTCCTCTCTTTTGCGCTTCAGCGTGTCGCTAAGCATAACCCGTTCGGCATCATAGTCTTTATACATCCGGTCAAGAGTAGCCTGCTTTGCATCGATCTCCTTCTGCCATTGCATGCTGGTCTGATCGAGCTTCTTTTGCGCCTCTTTGTATTCGGGCATCTTGTCAAGGATGTATTTGGTGTCGACGACGGCATAGCCCTGCGCATGACCGGAAAGGAAGAAGGCCAATAGACAACAGGCAGCAAGGAGTATCTTTTTCATGGCTAGATAATTTTGGGCATGAAAATAATCAAATTAATCCGGTTCGTAGCCTAACATGAAGGTAAACCGGGTGGCGTCGCGCAGTGAGCCATTCTGGATCCGATCGAGACCTACGCCATAGTCAAATCCGAGCAGACCGAACATCGGCAGGAAGAAGCGCATCCCTACCCCAACGCTCCGGCGGAGGCGGAAGGGGTTGTAATCCGTATAGTTATACCAACCATTGGCCGCCTCGAAGAAGGTGAGACCATAGATCGTGCTGCTCGGGTTGGTCGTGAACGGATAGCGTAGTTCGAGCGTGTATTTGTTGAAGATCGTGAAGAATTGCTGCGCCTGCTGCTGATCGGGATTGACCTTCGGATCGGAGTTCTCGTAAACCGGATAGCCGCGCTGGGAAATGATATCATACCCCAACAGACCGAAGTTGTTGGTCAGACCCGCATCCCCGAGCTGGAAGCGTTCGAAGGGCGAGAACCCGAGGCCGGCATTGTAACGACCCATGAAGCCGTATTTCGCCGAAGCCTTGAGCACGAACTGGCGGCTCTTATCCGCACCCATGGCATTGCCGATCGGCAGGTACCAGTCGCTGGTGAATCGCCATTTATGATACTCCGGCAGCTTATAGGCGTCCGCCTGTGTGAGTCCCTTGTCGATAAGGGAATACGGCGGCGTAAACTGAACGCTTAGCAAGAGATTGGAGCCCCGGCGCGGATAGATCGGCTGATCCAGATCATAGCGGCTAAGCGCCAGCTTGAAGCTGAAGTTGGTCGACCGGCCATTCCGGAAGGCGCTGGTGAACAACGGATAGTTGTTCAGATCGTACTGGGTATAGTTGACGGAATAAGTGAACGTGAAGAAGTCATCCGGCCATTTCAATTGTTTACCCAATGCGAGGGTCACACCGAAATTCTTCAAAGAGTTACTGTCGCTGAACGCGTAGGTATTGGTGCGGAAGTTATAGCCCCCCGTCCGGAACACGCTCCGGTACAGGCTTACGGTGAGCGAATTCCTTTTCTTACCGCCCAGCCAGGGTTCGGTGAACGAGAAGTTATAAGACTGGTAGGCCTTTCCGTTGGACTGGATACGCAGGCTCAGCTTCTGGCCGTCGCCTTCGGGCAGGGGCTGCCAGGCGTCCTTATGGAAGATGTTCTTGATAGAGAAGTTCGCAAAGGTGATGCCCACGGTGCCGGTAAGACCGATGCCACCGCCCCAGCCGGCCGACAGCTCGAGCTGGTTACCGGATTTTTCTTCGACGGTCCAGTTGATATCCACCGTTCCGTCCTCCTGGTTGGGATTGATACCGGGCTGCACCTTTTCCTGGTTGAAGAAACCGAGGTTGGCGATTTGCCGCTGGCTACGGATCAGATCGGTCCGGCTGAACTTATCCCCGGGGATGGTGAACAGCTCGCGCCGGATGACATATTCATTGGTTTTATCGTTACCGGCGATGGTGACGTTCTTGATCGTCGCCTGGGGACCTTCCACCATGCGGATCTCGAAGTCGATGGTGTCATTATATACGGCGGTTTCAACCGGATCCACGTGGAAGAACAGGTATCCGTCATCGGTATAGAGGCCGCTGATGTCGCCGCCTTCCGCGGAGAGCTGCTTACCCAGCTTCTTGTTCAGGATGTCCAGGTTGTAGACATCGCCTTTATGGATGCCCAGGATGAGGCTGAGGATGCTGTCGGAGTATTTGGTGTTCCCTTTCCAGCTGATATTCCCGAAATAATATTTGTGTCCTTCGTCCACTTTTATGTCGACGTGCAGGCGGCTCTTCACCTTATTCTCTACATAGTGCGTATCCTTGACGATCACGGCATCGCGATAACCGAGCGAGTTGTAGTAGGCGATGACCTTATTTTTATCGTCGTCGAACTTGTTCTGGCTGAATTTCGCGCCGTTGAACAGCTTGAAGCGGAAATAGGGATCGAGGAATTCCTTCGTGGCATGGAAGGAGAGGAAGCCCCAATTGGTCAGGTACTGCCGCAGCGTGACCGAATCATGCGGCCCGTAAGGGGTCTGGTTGTTTGGCGGATAGAGGGTCATCCGGCTTTGTTCCTTCGTATCCTTCAGCTGCTTCTTCAGCTTTTGCTCGCGGACGGCTTCGTTGCCGAAAAAGTCGATCTGGTAGATACGAACCTTTGGACCTTTATCGATGTTGAAGGTAAGGATGACGGAGTTCTGAACGACGGGATCGCGGGCCTCGGAGACCTTTACTTCGGCATTCTCAAAACCCTTGTCGGCATAATATCGTTTGATGTACTGGGTAGCCGAGCGTTTCATGTTCTCCGTTACCACGCGGCCCTTGATCAGGCCGGTCTTTGTCGTCAGGTCGTCGGCGTCGCCTTTTTTCACGCCGGGGCCTTTGAAGTAGAAGTTACCAAGGCGGGGGCGTTCGGTCACGTCGATCTCTACATAGATGCTGTTGCCGACGAGCCGGGTAAAATAGATGGAGATATTAGCGAACAGGTTCTGTTTCCAAAGATTCTGTATGGCCTTGCTGAAATTGTCGCCGCCGGGGATGGTTACTTTGTCGCCGACGGTCAGACCGGAGATGGAGGTGAGCAGGGATTCGTCGAGATATTTCGTTCCGGTGATCTTGATGCCGGCAATAACGTATTCGCGGGGTGGTGTTTTACCGGTTGCGAGATTGACGAGATCGGGATCGATGGAAACGCCGTGCGGGACTGTATCGGTGGACGCTTTTTGGAGGCTATCGGGTACGATTTTTTTTGTGGAATCGGTCACCTGGGCTGATGCAGCGAGCGAGTTGAGTAAGCAGTAAGTGGTAAATAAAAAAACGCAAATCAGCGATCTTCGTTGCATCCAGTCCATTTTAGAGCGGCAAATTAAGGGGATTTATACAAAACGTTTGTTAAAATGTTCCAGCAAAGGCGCTTATAAAATGTAGCGCTTTGCTGGAAAACGTTTAATGATGGTCCTCCGGACGCGACGCCTCCAGCGTCGCCAGGGCAGTACCCGGAGTCATCAAATCCTGTTGAATCTGAGCACTTGTTTTGCCAAATCGCCTTTCTCTACCCTGAAAATCGAGTAGCGCTTCATAGAGGTTCTGTTTCCGGAAATCAGGCCAGCGAACGCTGGTGAAATACAATTCTGCATAAGCTAGTTGATAAAGCAGGAAATTACTAATACGATATTCGCCGCTTGTGCGGATCATCAATTCAGGATCTGGAAAGTCCCGTGTAGACAGGTATTGCTGCAGGGTGTCTTGTGTAATGGCGTCGGGTTCGAGCTTACCTGCCTGAACATCGCGCGCGAGGTTTCTTACGGCTTCGGTCAGCTCCCAGCGGCTACTATAGCTGAGAGCCATCACGAGGTTGAGCCCCGTGTTACCCGAGGTAAATTCGAGCGCTTCTTTGAGCTCCTGGCTGGCATAGTCGGGAAGCATGCTCATGTCGCCGATGACGTGCAGGCGGATATTGTTCTTATTTAAGGTCTCTACTTCTTTGCGGATAGTGTCTACCAATAATTCCATGAGGCCGCTGACCTCGTAGGCGGGGCGATCCCAGTTCTCGGTCGAAAAAGCGTAGAGGGTGAGATAGCCGATGCCCAGTTCGGCGCAGCCTTCGACGATGTCGCGCACGCTCTCAACTCCATGAAAATGACCGAAAAGCCTGTCCTGGCCTTTCTCTTGCGCCCAGCGCCCGTTCCCGTCCATAATAATGGCGATATGGCGGGGAAGCCTTTTCAGATCTATCTTTTCCTTCAGCTCGTCCATGGAGGATTTTGGGCCGTGCCCGGTTTTTGGGGCACAAAGATAGGGTTTTTGGCCCTAGGCCCGATTGAAAATCGGCGAGGCGACCCGTTAAAACCCGCCTCTAGCCGATTTTCGGCTTATGATTGGCCTTCGGCCGCTCGAGCCGTGCCCGACCCTGGTGTTAATAACTAGGACACTTATAAGAAGTAAGATTAAAGGAGAGCGTGACCTGGGCGGTCAGATAGCTGTCTTTTTGGTTGGAATACCCTCGTTGGCGGCCCTTGATCCCGATGGGTTCCCCGGTCTCGTAGGAGCGGTCCTGCAGGGCATACCAGACGGTGGGCTGGCCATTGGGAAGGAATTGGGTCTGGGCGTCGGGTGCGTAGGTTTTGCTGACGTCGTCGATATAGTCCGTGGTAGTGAAGCGGTAGAGCACCTCGAAGCCGAGGCTCATTTGCCGGTTAAGGCTGTATTTGACCCCAACGCCGAGCGGGAAGCAGATGGCCATGCTCCCATAGGGCTTTCTGTCGGGGTATAAGGCCGAACCCTGCCCTTCCGTTCCGAGGTTGCGCAAATATACCTTCTGGCCCTGGTAATAAGTGTAAGGGTTATAGTTAAAGGCCCCGATACCCAGGGACATATAGGGGGTAAACCGGTGGTTTTCGCTGCCGGGGACGAACTTGAAAAAATTGAAATCGCCCATGAGCGCCAGCTCCCAGATGTTTGAGTTGAAGCTGAGATTCCGGCGGTACATGAACTCATTCGATCTGTTGTACTTGTCCGAATAGGCCAGGAATGCGTAGTTGGCCTGGATGCGCATGGCCACATAATTGCCGAATTGTTTCCTGAAAAAGGCTCCGAGCGCCATATTCGGCGTATTGAACCGCGGATTGGGGTTCAGGTCGCCAAAATATTGTGCAGCGCCCGCTGAAAAGCCGAATTCGCCTTCGTGCACGATGGCTTGTTCCTGTGCAGAGGAGTGTAAAGCGGCCAGGATCACCAAAAGGGCACTGAATAGTAGCTTTTTCATATGTCGGTAACGTCAAGGGCTGTGCCCTTCGTTTATGTGATTTGTTAAAATTGTCCGCCTCCGGGCATTTGCCAAATATAAGCCCCCGGTGCGGACATCTTATGATTGGCCTTCGGCCGGCCGGGCTATGCCCCGCCCTGATCCGCATTTCGCGTATCGAGGCCCCAGGAGAGCTTCCCGCGAAGGGTTTGCAGAAAATTGTTCTCATTCAGCCGGATCAGGCTAACGGTGAAAGCCTCGCTGCGAACGGCCAGCTGGACCTGTTTGTCCACGATCTCCTTTCTCGAGTCCAAAACGCAAATAAAGTTCTCAGCCCGGCCTTCGACCTCGAAGGAAATGATATTATTATCCGGAACTACGATCGGCCGGACGTTTAGGTTGTGTGGGGCCACCGGGGTAATGACAAAGCTTGCCGAATCGGGAAAGACGACAGGCCCGCCGCAGCTAAGGGAATAGCCCGTGGAGCCGGTCGGGGTGGCCACGATGAGGCCGTCCGCCCAGTAGGTATTGAGGAATTCCCCATTGAGATAGGTGTGGATCTTGATCATCGGGGAGGTGTCGGTCTTATGGATCGCGAATTCGTTGAGTCCATAGGGGACGTCCCCGAACAAGGGCCGGTTGGCATCGAGATGGATCAGCGATCGTTTATCCACGACAAAAGTGCGGTTGACCAGCGCAGTAACGGCGGTCGACAGCTCTTCCTTGCCGATACTGGCGAGGAAGCCCAGGCGGCCGAAATTGATGCCCAGGATGGGAATGTTCTTGTCGCGGACCAGGGAGACCGTATCCAGCAGGGTGCCGTCACCGCCCAGGCTGATAAGGAATTCGATGGAGTCGTCCAGGTCGGCGGACTCCCGGAAAGAGCCGATGCCGGAAGGGAGGACGAAGGAGGAGCCCATTTTTTCGAGAAAGGGTTGGTGGATAACCGGCTCGAGTTTTTGGCGGACTAACTCGTCGAAGAGCCTTTGGACGCCTGCTTGCTGTTCGTATTCTACTGCCCTGCTATAGATTGCTACCTTCATTATGTCAGTTAAGAGTCTAACTAGAAATCGTTTCGGATATGTAAAAATAGTCCGTTTTGGCCTAATTGATTGAAGCTATAATCAAACTTAAAGCTCAGATCATAGAAGGTAACAATATCGATGCCGAAG
>Ga0157372_10007701_pt1 | contig 11453 bp, 13 predicted proteins | sample C55metaG_FD_115307 | JGI IMG/M metagenome (GOLD analysis project Ga0157372, IMG submission 115307) | Corn rhizosphere microbial communities from Kellogg Biological Station, Michigan, USA - C5-5 metaG | ecosystem: Host-associated > Plants > Roots > Rhizosphere > Soil | place: USA: Michigan...
CGAGATCGCTGTGAAGCTGCACCCTCGCGGAATGCGGATCGGCTACCACAACCACAACGTTGAGTTTCATGACATCAATGGGGTTCTGCCCTGGGCGCTTTTATATCGGGAGACTCGTTCGGACGTAATCCTCCAACTCGACACTGGGAACGCACGTATCGCTGGAGCTGATCCAGCGTCGTTGGTACGACAATACCCGGGCCGGGCTGTCACCGTTCATGTCAAAGATTACTTGCCTGGACATCTAGATCCAGTGATCGGCTCCAGTGAGTTTGACTGGGCACGGTTCGTTACCGTGTGTGAATCGGAGGGCGCGACTGAGTGGTTCATTATCGAGCACGATTGTTTGCACCGTGAAGAAGTGAAGATATGTTTCGAGGCTTTTCAGCGATTGCGCGCAAGGCGTCAGTGATGCTAAACGGATATACGGCGTTTCTCATTCCTGATCCTACCCTCTGTCCGGATAGCCCGTCACACGACCGCAACGGATAGTCAAGCGTCCGACTTAACCTGAGTGTCAGGACCTCGCCATGGCCGAACGACGCAAATCCTCTGTGGCCTACTCGGCGATTGAGGTGGTTGCACCAACTCTTTCTAACATGGGTGACGGTTACATCAAAGCGGCCTCAGCTGGTCCCAGGTGGGAGAATAATTCGAGATTCCGTTGCCCCCGAGGGCGCCGTATCGCCAGCCCCCTTGATCATGCCTGCCGGATTTCGATTGGGTTGCGAGCCATAGTGATTCGCGAAAGTTCTTGTGAACTCCGCTCCTAAGAAATAGATTTGGCCTGAATAGTAAACCCAAATAACCAAAACCACAATGGAAGCGAAGGCGCCGCAGCTGGAAGCGATGCTCGCCCTCCCCAAATAGAGTCCGAGCAAAGACTTGCCGACTGTGAACAAGAGCGACGATCCAGGCGCTGATTGCCAAGGAAACTATCAAAATAAAGCCGATGGAGAGTAGCATCGCGAAGGAAAAAAGACGCTCTTTGAAGTAGCTGATGATCCTACTTTTGACTCCAACTAATTTAGGAGTCGGAACCTCCCAGATGGTATTCAGCGCATCACGAAGTTCGATCATCACTCCCGACGCTCCGAATAGCAGAGTAACCATGCGGATAACCGTGGCAACGATTCCCTGCGTGGTGTTTCGCGAAGCTTGCAGCAAGGCCTCAATCGCTTTCGTGCCTTGTGCGCCAATTAGCATGTGCACTTGCCGAACGACTTCATGCTGCGCCGTTACACGTCCAAATACCAGACCAACGATGGCAACCATCATTAACAGGAGTGGTGCGAGAGAAAGCAGCGTGTAAAAGGCGAGAGAAGCTCCTAACCGGAGCGCCTTGTGCTTGTCCCAGCCGTCGAAGCCTTCGCCAAATAAGAACTTAATATCGTGCCATCGAAGACACTTTAGGGGCTTTCGGTACCGCCGGGCACCACCAGCGGCGGTGCTGACCTCCGTGCCTCCCGCCTCGAATATGTGCTTCGTTTCCTCGTCAGGCATCGTCGGTCTCCGGGTCAACGCCTGCGAACTACTCCATCTTCTCACCTCTTGCTGAGTGTTCAGGAAGGCTCGCATCCCTGTTCGATATCTGCTTCCATAGACATGACAGAAGCGTGAAGCTCGAAACGTGCTTCTCGCGGTTAGGCGCAAGCCGGTTGAGTTTTGAATCGTGCCAGCCGCCGGCACAGGGCCGGAGGACCGGGAGTTGGGACCTGACGATTCTAAACCAGCCGACTCAGCAGAATGCGCTCTAAGTGCACAGCGAGAAAATCCCGGCGACTTTTTCGCGAGTGGTTTGAACACCGTAAAACACGGGCCGACACAAATCAATCACAAACATATGACGAATGCGTCCAAAGGATCAGCCGTGAACTCCTTTACTTGCTTTCGCGGGTAAATAGCAACCGCGATGTTCTGCGAACTGCGAATTAGGCTCCAAGATCGTAGCCATTCTTTCCCGACGTCCGCGAGGATTGCGGATCTAAGTGCCCGCGAGGAACGATTCAGCGACTATTGACCATCGATGGTATTTCCGACATTGATACTTTGAATTCGCGAAAACGACCATCCACGCCCCGCATCTTGAGAGGTTCAGACATACTCGCAACCATCGACGACATTGTTTTTGGTAACTGAAGCCCTTCGCGACTCCGGCCCGTCCAGATTCCGCTTGGCATAAACATGGCAGCCGGCCTGGGCGGCTGGAATGATGAGTGGGAAGTTCCTGTGCCGCTTGCGGATGAGATCGCTCAAGCCTTCCGCAACGTCGAGCGAACGCTGGCCGGTGGTGGGTGCGGGCCGGGAGCATGGGATCGCGGTGAATTCATCTCATTCCGGATTCCCAGATCAGGTCAACCAGATCATGACCGAGCGCTTCCGTCACGGTATGCTAACAATACTCCCCTCTGGATTGCTTTGGGCGTTGCCACCGTCCCGACCGAACATGCGCGTGTCGAGATCCGCGTTACCGCCATTCTTCCAGACTGAAGCGAATGAATGGGAACTGATTCGTCTACTCGCGGCTCGGGTTATCGAGACGCGCACTTTCTGCAGAGCGCCGGACTCACTAAAACGCACTCATACGGGGAGGCCACGGCCCTTAGGTTATATCGACGGCCAGCTTAGATTGCCGCATGGGAACCGGATGCCATAGCCGATCGCGGCCTAATTGACGGATAGCCCGTCATTGAGGAACTAACCGAAAGAAACATCGACAGGCTCCTGAACGTTCGGGCGAAATCAGGTGATCGAGATTCACCGAATCCTTGCCGATGTCGATCTCAACCCAGTTCACCTCGCCAATGAACTCATTGTGTTTCGCGTCGTTCAGACCGGGAAATGTGAACGATCTTCTGTGAAACGCGAGTGCGCATAACATGGCTGACCCTCGAATCTGCCGGCGTTTGAGGGAAGTTTCGGCACTATTCTGGTTCATCAATCTCGAAGGATTCGGACTCGACAATTCTACCCAGAGCTTCTTCGCACTGATGATGATTATGGGGCGCCCATGTGTCTAGCTCGTGAGATAGTAAACGAGGCCGGAAACTGCAAATCCGACGAACCAGGCGTAATCGTATAGCGAGCGTAACCCGGGAAAAATCAGGCCGCACAGCGCGACGGCAATGCCGGCGACTAGTGCTATAAGCGCGCGAGGATTGAAGCCGTTGCGGTATTCGTAGGCGCCATTGCGGCGGTAAAGACTCGCCACATCGAGTCTCGTCCTGCGAACCAGAAAGTAGTCGGTAATCATGATGCCTGCAATTGGACCAAGCAAGCCCGAGTAACCGACCAGCCATCCAAAAATGTAGCTGTTAAAGTCGGTAAGCAGTTTCCACGGCATCATGCATAGACCCGCAATGCCAGTGATTATGCCGCCAGTCCGGAACGAAATGAGGCGCGGGTTCAGGTTAGAAAAGTCATTAGAGGGCGAGACTACATTCGCCGCCACGTTCGTGTTCAGCGTCGCCACCAGAAGGGCCACGAGGGCAATGGAAGCCACCAGGGGTTGTTGAAAGCGGCCCAGCAACGCTACCGGATCCCAGATTGCATGACCGAAGAGCACCACGGAAGCCGACGTCACTGCCACTCCGATGAACGAGTACAGCGTCATGGCAGGGGGCAAACCGACCGCCTGCCCAATCACCTGGGCTCGTTGTGATTTGGCATATCGCGTGAAATCAGTGATATTCAACGCCACTGTGGCCCAAAATCCAACCATCGCAGTGAGCGACGGGATGAAAAAGCGAATGAATTCATCTGTATTCTTGTATTGACTGCGAGCGGTCAATACGGGGCCTAGGCCGCCTGCTTTGCGCGCCACGTACCACAGCAAGACAAGACCTACGGCCAGCATGAACGGCGCCCCTATCCCCTGCAGAAATCGGATTGTCTCGATGCCCCTCCAGATCACGAACAGGTTCAATCCCCAGAACACGAAAAAGCAAAGCCAAGGCGTGAGTGGATTGGCGATTGCGGACGGGAACAAAACCCGCAGCATGGAGTTGATCGCCTGACCTCCGATCCAAGTCTGAATGCCAAACCATCCGCACGCCACGATCGCGCGCAATATCGCAGGCACATTCGCTCCCCGTACTCCAAACGATGCCCGGACGAACACCGGGAACGGAATACCGTACTTTGCCCCGGCGTGTGCATTCAGCAGCATCGGAATCAAGACAATCACGTTGCCCAGAAGAATGGTGCCGATCGCCTGCTTGCAACTCATGCCGCCTGCGATTAGCCCAGAAGCAAGCATATATGTAGGGATGCAGACGCTCATCGCTACCCAGAGAGAAGCGTAATTGTAGATGCCCCAATTGCGGCGCCCGGGCTCGACGGGCGCAAGGTCCTGGTTGTATAGGACCGGGTCGAATGCTGACTCGGTGACGCGGATCATAGCTCAGCGTAAATGCGCGCCCGCGAGATTGCAACAAAGTCGCGCTACGATGGGCAACTGCGCATTAGGCCTCCACTTACAAGTGGATTAGAAAAGGCCTGCTTGCAGCACTCGACCGGGGCGTCAGCGCTTATTCCTTCTCCTTTCCGGTCGTCTCAGCTACTTCGCGGCTCAGTCTGCGCAGACGCCTGCTTCCTGCATGCGAAAAGAGCGATGGGAGGATCGCGAAGAAAATCGGCCCAGTACTCAGCGCTTGCTCCGGATTGGGTCGATGCCAATTGCGGAGTGTGCCAGCGGACATCCGAGAAGCCGGCCTCCTGGAAAGCCCAGACGTGCGTTGCAGTATCCAGATGGTAATTCTCGATGATGAATTCCTCGCCATCTTGCAGAAATGTGTAGTGGATCGCAGCGCCATTTCTAAGTTCACCGCTGGCTTTCTTTACGAAACCGTACTTGCGGGTATTGCCAAAGCTAGATGGTTGCTGGTTCGGATTGTTGTTTACGGTAACGAACCGGCCTCCTGGCTTCAGGCTCCGATGAATTGCCTTTGCCATGGAGAGTAGTTCTTGCTCGCAGCGTGCATAGTTCAACAAGTACGCAGCGACAACAATGTCAAACGTATCTCTAAATTGGACCGAACTAGCGTCTCCGACCAGGTACTCGATTCCTAGTGGCTCGGCTCTTTCGGTGGCAGTCGCAAGTTCGATCATTCTGGTTGAAATGTCCACTCCGACGACCCGGGACGCGCCCACCTTCCGAAAGACGCGCGTGTAATGGCCCTCTCCGCACGCTAAGTCCAACACCGAGTGACCTGCAATTTCGCCTGCCAGTTCACATAGGCTGTATTGCTCGATGTAATAGCGCCAAGCGACCTGTTTCGAACGCCTGTACTGTTCGGCGAGCTCGTTGTAATTAGTCGGCATATCTCGATGACCATCAGTGCGTTTGCGTTCTCATTGAGAATGCCGGACGTAATTCTGGAGTTTCACGGCGGCGTGTCTTATAAGAGTACACAGTCAGTTCCATCGTTTCGAACCTATTTTTAGCATTTCCGGTTTGATGCCTGTGGTCGCGGTTATTCTGAAAGCGTGTTTCGAACCGGCAAAGCAGTGATCGGTATGATTCACGTCCCTGCACTACCGGGGGCGCCGCGTTGCTCGATGAACTTCGAAGAACTCCGGCGATTCGTGCTCGCCGATTCAGACGCGCTAGCCGAAGGCGGTGTGGACGGGCTGATGATAGAGAACTTCGGCGATATACCGTTTTACCCTTCGCGTGTGCCGGCGCATACCATTGCTTTTCTGAGCACGCTTGCGCTTGAAATCAAAACGCGATTCCCGCTTCCGCTCGGAATCAATGTTCTCCGCAATGACGGTATGGCGGCGATCGCCATCGCGGCTGCGGTAGGAGCGGAATTTGTACGGGTCAACGTATATACAGCGGCGCGACTTGCCGACCAAGGCATACTGCAGGGCGAGGCACATGAAATCACAAGGTATCGGCGGATGCTCGGTGCGACGGCCGAGATCTGGGCGGATGTAGCCGTGAAGCATTCCGCACCGCTCGCGGATACGTCTTTGGCAAATGAGGTGGAAGACACGGTGGAGCGCGGTCTTGCGGATGCCGTTATCGTGAGCGGTACGTCAACCGGTAAGCCCACAGCACTAAAAGACGTGCGTACGGTCAAACGCCACGCCGGTGCCGCAGCGGTGTACGTTGGCAGCGGGTTGGACGAGTCCACGGCAGAGGCTCTACTCGAAGTGGCTGACGGTGCGATCGTCGGTACCGCGTTAAAACGCGGTGCTAAGATTTCGGCGCCGGTCGACAGAACACGCGTGCGTGCGCTGGTCTCAAGCGTACGCCGGAGGTTTACTGGCGAAAGGTGAGCAAGTCAATAATAAATAATGCTTCCTCTCGGCTAACGTGCGGTGGCGCTGAATCATCGGATTCAAGTCTTTGCAGCTTAACCATGACGGGTTGTGTCCGAGCGGTCGGCAAACAAGAAGTTGCACAAGACAGGAAGGAATGGCAGGCTGCCGATCAGACGCTTTGGAGCAGGTTGGAGAGTCAGGCTTTCAATCGTCTCCGGATGCGACGAGCCAACTTCTCTATTTCCTTCGTCCTTTTTACCGACGACACCGGAACCACATAACTGCTAGCTTTCCGCAATTCATCTCGCAGCTCCTGAGAAATCCTGACCAAGGCATCCGCATCCTTCAATGCTTCTTCCCGATTTTCCTGCGCAATCTCTTCCTTCGGTCTAGGGTTCGAATAAGCTCCGGTTGGCATTGGCGGCGGTATAGTGACCGCAGGTCTAGGTGGCTCTGCTGAGGCAAGAGGTAGGCTCAGCAGAGAGAATAGCGCGACGCGGCGGTTGTACTTCATCGGCTGTCATCATATCCGCTTGTTCGCAGGTACTAACAGCGGAAAGCGGAGTTGCTATTCATCCGCCCTCCCGACCGAGGCCACCCCACACGTATTCCAGGCATTGAAACATCGACCAAATCTCGGACGATGAGCGTCGTTGAGCCTATCGTCGGGAATCCGGACATTAGCCTGACTGAACGCCTTTTTTCATTCCTAAATCCGTTACAGAATGCAGCTTCGAAGGGATGATGTTAAATCGACTTGATGTCCTCGATCCGGCGATATTATTTAGCATCGGCGATCTCCACGGCCGAGCCCAATCCAAGTTCACCCGATGTGAGAACCAATGCGTTCTGGGCGGACATGACGCTCGCGGGCATTCTTCGGTACTTGGCGAGCCTTTTAAGCGGCTCCGACCCGAGGTTGGCCGTGTGCGGATCAACCAGCACAGTCGAGCATCGAGCACAGGCCTTAACGATGGCCAGTTGAACTGAACCAATCTGTATGCGCCTCCAGGTATCCTCCGCGTGCGGAGCTGTCCCCGAGATGACGAGGTTTGGCCGAAAACGCTCCATACTCGTCGGCGATGGCAGCCTTGCGTTCAGCAGATCGAGCGATGCCTGTGTCGCTATCAGCAACGGATAGCCGTCAGCCAGGCTGACTCGCCACTTCGGATCGTCGAATGGGCGTTCGATGTATCTTGTGACTTTGTCCGGCAGATAAATCAAGCGGCAGGACCGGCCGAGGAAAGAGCTAACCAATCGCTGTAGGCCTGATCCGGATGAGGGAGCCTGAGATGGTCGCGCCAGATTTGGACAGGAACCCACTCCCCTCGCCAGACCACCTCGAAATAGCTAGAGATGGCATGCCGGGAGCCGTGAGGACAAGTTAGGGTATCTGATCCGCATGTTCTTTCGATAGGCTGTAATTGGTTCAATTAGCGACATGACCGATGCACCGATATTGAGCAGGCGCTCGCTGATGGAAATGTCTGGATTGGCCGCCGTTAGCGGCTTCGCCAGACGGGCGATAGTGCCGGGTGTCCAACTATATACGGTCCGCAATGAAGTCCTCAAGGAGCCTTTTGCAACGCTCCAGGCGATTGCAGAGATTGGCTACCGCGAGGTGGAAATGTTGCGTAGCCAAGTGCAGACGCTCGCCCGCTTGCTAAAACGCGCAAACCTCGCGCCCATTAGCCTGCACTTTGAAACTCCGCTGCTGACCGGAAACTGGACTACCTGGCAGCACGCGGACATGCCTCCGATTGAGCCCGGTGTGACGTTTGAAGATTGCGTCTTGCTGGCTAGAGATCATGGATTCCGCTTCATCGTTTTTAACTATCTTGCTCCCGAGGAGCGCCTGGGCTTAGATTTCTATCAAACTCTTTCGGACAAGCTGAATGCAGCCGCACGCAAAGCAGAGGCAGCCGGCCTGCGATTCTGCTATCACAATCACGATTTCGAGTTTCAGCCCAAGCCCGGCGGCAGGCCTATCGATGTGTTGCTCGAGCATTTGGACCCGAAGCTGATTGGGTTAGAAGTGGATGCTTTCTGGGTGAGCATGGCTGGTGTAAATGCAGCGCAATTTATCCGCGAGCATGCAAGCCGGATCGAGTTGGTGCACTTGAAAGACCGGGCGAAAGGGGCACCGATTCACTACGACATCGCCACGGTTCCGAACGAAACCTATCGTGAGCTGGGCTCCGGTGATTTGCCTTGGCGGGATATTCTTGAGGCCGTCTCCCATACCAACGCGAGACATGTTTTTGTGGAACAGGATTTCAGCAAAGATCCGATTGCGAGTTTGCGCCAGAGCTATGCGTTCTTAAAAAAGAATGGATACGTCCGCTAACAGGGACCGTGTGGAGCGGTTCCTTTGCTGTCGCAGAACGTGATGTTGAGGTCAGACCGCAAAGATTAGCGGCCTGGCAAGCGGCTCCACATCGGAATCGGATGGAATCATGATCGGCGAAGCCGACGGCGTTTTTCACGACCTATTTTGGTCGAAGCTATGGAAAACCTCCTGCAGTCAACAGCTTTTGACGATCGAGACGTGAATTTCAAACAGAAAGCAGACCGTCGCGACAATAGCACTAGATCACCGTGGCTCTCTCTATACCGACGTCCACCGACACGCGATTCATGAGGCAATGGAAGATTCACTCAATTGTGTGTCATAAAGTCGCATAGCGTCGTGCGCCCGCGCCCAAGGTACCGGATCTGTTGCGCATCTGCAATTTTCCTACGCCGGTTCGCAAAAGCGTGTACACTAGGCGCGGGGTGACTCACATGTCTTCGAGAAGTGGCGATCGGGCAAGAGCAGACAAACAAAAGACTAAGCGGCGTTTGCGGCGGAGCCAGATTCATCTGTTGAGGCGGCTTACTCTTCCCGCGGAAAAATCTCCCGTTGCCGGCCCGGTCCGCGCTCGCCCTACTGCTGATTAACGTCGCACACTGGCGGCGCTTCCGATTCCATGCCGGTTTGCGAATATTTCTTAGTTCGATCGAGCCATCACCCGCATTGAATGGCCGTAAGGTCCGCCGCCGACGCTGCTAACCGAAGTGAGGACGGTTCGCGTAGACTACCGTCATCCGCAATTTCGGCCACTACCTACGGAGCGCTCTCGCTACTGCACATCGCCAGCTGGTAGAGGGCCCGCAGCGCGTCATCGATGGATGTTGCTACGGCTTCCCCGAGACGTTTAGCCTGTTCCATCTCATTAGGTTGACCGCGACAGACATTTGTCGCTTACCGTCGGCTCGGGTCATAGAAATCGCTCCGGCACCCCAGATAGTGCCGTCATGGCCCCAGAACGTGCCATGGCCAAGGACCTCCATCTTATGCAAGCCGAGGCCGTATTCGATCTTCTTCCCCTCAAAGGTGACGACTGGTAGGTCTGCTGCATCTGCGCTAGTGACGACTTGCTGACAATACCTCCAGCAAGCAGCAAACCGTAGAAGCGGTTGAGATCCGCCGTGGCCGATATCAGCGAGGCCGACGGCCCTACCCAGGACATGTCGTAACGCTGTAGTCGCGCGGCGGATCGATCATGCCCAACCACGCTTCATACATCTGCGAATGCGGCCCGCTGATATGTGGCCCGACCGGAATCTCGGTGTCCCGCAGTGCAGCTCGCTCGATCACGTTCTCGGTGATGCACTTCTCCGCGTCGGCGCCAGTCACGCGCTCCAGGCGTTGGCAGAGGAGCAGGTAATTGGTATTGGAATAGAATCCCGGCGGCCGCCCGGTGTGCCGGCGGCAGGCGCCGCAACCCCCATCTCGATCAACTCGGTCGGGTGAAACCGCGTGAATCGGTTGTCATCCAGGCTCTCGGGCGTGGTCTCCGCCAGCGAAGGGAAGGCCCTGAGCGACGGATACGCATAGAGCAGATTCCGCCAGGCCGCTGGTGTGGTTGACTAGCATGCACACAGTGATTGCGTCACCTCGCTCTCCGGGCACCAACCGCGGCAGGTAGTGACTGATCGCGTGTCGAGCGCAATCTGACCGCTTTCAACCTGCTGCAGGACCGCCGCGGCAGTGAAGGTCTTGGTGATACTGCCGGCGCGGTGCCGCATGTCTGGAGTAATGGGGCGGCCGGTGCTGAGATCGGAGACGCCGGCGGCGCAGCGCCATATCTGTTCTCCGTCCCGCACCTCGGCGAACACTCCCGGCATTCCCGCGCGATCAACCTTATCCATGGCAGTCGCGAGCTCCGTGAAGGACAGTGGATTCTTCACCACACCCGTCCTCTTACTTCTGCGGTCATGATCACCTCGTGTTACAGCTATGCTCATAACTGACAGCGTATGCGCCGCGATGATATCCGGGCTTGAATATAGCTAATGTGTCCTCGGCGCCATTTCAGCTCTATGTTTGGCGACAACGTCTGCTTCTGCTGGCGCCCGCTTACGTTTCGCATCGACACCGCCACCACGCGGCGCAGATTACATTCGGCCTGGAAGGGCCGGTTGTCTTTGAGACTCCGCAAACGGGCGTTCACAGCGCCGACCTGCTTTTAATCCGCCGGATATTCCGCACGCGCATCCCGCATTCGGCGCCGCTGCAATGCTCTTTCTCGAACCAGAGAGCATCGAGTGGGCCCACTTTTCGGACGGCGGAAACGGTGGTCTTGTACCGTTGTCTTTCGATACTCGGCTGCGTTCCTTCGCTCGCAGCGCCGCCGCCGGCGACGCTGTCGCGACGCAGGTGTTGGTGGACCATCTGATTGCGCAGTCCGTGAGTTACAACCCAGGCATTGATCTCATGGTTGCCCAAGCCCGCGAACAGATCCGGCCGGCAACGTCTCAACAGACCGATCACACTGGCGGAGTTGGCAAGGGCCGTTCATCGTTCGCCCAGCCGGCTGGCACACCGCTTCCGGGAGACGACGGGCTGCCTGCGTGGTTTTTCTTGTGGTGCCGACTCCGCGCGGCGGCCGAGATAGCAATGCGAGGATCGAGCCTGACTGAAGCGGCTCATGCCGCGGGATTTGCGGACTCCGCGCATCTGTCGCGCACCTTCCGCTCCATGTTCGGAATTGCGCCATCCTTTCTGTTCAGACGTGGCCACCTCGACGTCACATTCCTCGAGACCGCCGTGAGTATATGACCACGTAGAATCGGCTCGCGCAGGAAGATGTTTGCTCGGCTTTAACCATCTGGACCTTCAAGTAAATGGAACGGCGTCA
>Ga0157372_10007702_pt1 | contig 11453 bp, 8 predicted proteins | sample C55metaG_FD_115307 | JGI IMG/M metagenome (GOLD analysis project Ga0157372, IMG submission 115307) | Corn rhizosphere microbial communities from Kellogg Biological Station, Michigan, USA - C5-5 metaG | ecosystem: Host-associated > Plants > Roots > Rhizosphere > Soil | place: USA: Michigan...
ACCTCGCTGCAGCCGTAGGCGCCCACGGCCGGCCCACCGCCGGCCTTGGGCGCGCCGAACGTCTTGTGGAGCATGAACATGCAGGCATCGAAGCCGAGCTCGGCCGCGCGGATCTTCCCCATCACGCCGTTGAAGTTCGCGTGGTCGTAGAAGCAGAGCCCGCCCGCCTCGTGGACGACCTCGACCCATCGCGCGCACCCACGCGTACGCCTTGACGAGCTCGAGGACGTTGCCGAGGAACTCCCGCACGCTGCCCACGCTCGGCGGGACGGCCTCGGAGAGCCGGAAGGCGTCGCCGTCGCGCGAGACGACCGGCCCCGGGAGGAACGGGACGAGGAGCTCGCTGCAGCCGTAGGCGCCCACGGCGGGCCCACCGCCGGCCTTGGGCGCGCCGAACGTCTTGTGGAGCATGAACATGCACGCGTCGAAGCCGAGCTCCGCGGCGCGGACCTTCCCCATCACGCCGTTGAAGTTCGCGTGGTCGTAGAAGCAGAGCCCGCCGGCGCTATGGACGATCTCGACCCACCGCGCGATGTCCGGGTTGTAGATCCCCATGTCGTCCGGGTTGTTGATCAGGAGTGAGGCCGTCCGTTCCGAGACGGCCGCCTCGAGTGCGCCGAGTGACGGGTAGCCGTTCTCCTCGAGCGGCAGGGTGATCACGTCGAACCCCGCAGTCGCTGCGGTCGCCGCGTTGCAGGGATGTGCTTGGATCGAGGTGATCACCTCCGTGCGCTGCGCGAGCTCGCCGCGCGACGCGTGGTATGCGCGCGTGATGCACGAGTGGAGGTACGCGGCGTCCGCTCCGCCGCCGGGCTGGAACACGAAGCGGTCCATCCCCGACAGCTCGCAGAGCGCCTGCTCGAGCCTCCAGACGATCTCGAGGACCCCCTGCAGCGTCTCGTCGCTCTGGTGCGGGTGCAGGTCCGCGACGAACTGCTTCGTGACCGCCTCGTTGACCCGCGGGTTGTACTTCATCGTGCAGGTGCCGAAGAGGCTGACGCCCATCATCCCGAGCGTCTCCTGCGACAGGTGGAGGTAGTGCCTCAGCACCTCGGGCTCGGAGAGCTCCGGTAGGTCGGGCGCCTCCTCGCGCCGCATGGACGGGGCGACCATTGCATCGGCGTCGCCGACCTCGGCCTCGAGCTCCGGCTCGACCGGCGGGATCTCGACGCCGCGCGAGCCGGGTCGACCCAGCTCCATCACGAGCGGCTCGTCCCAGACTGCGGCGTGGTAGCGGCGGAGAGCGGTCATCGGGTCACCTCCTCGAGCGCCGTGACGAGTCGGTCGACGTCGGCCTGCGAATGCAGCTCCGTGACGCAGTAGAGCGCGCTCTGACCGAGCTCCGGGTGGGTCGTCGAAAGGTCCTTCCCGCCGAAGATCCCCCGCTCCGCGAGGCCCGCGTCGATCTCCGGCACCGACCGGTCGGTCTCGCCGAAGTCCACGACGAATTCCTTGAAGAAGCCCCCACCGAAGCGCACGCGCACGCCCGAGAGTTCGTCGATCCTGCGCGCTGCATAGTGGCTCCGCTGAAGGATCGCGCGGCCGATCTCGGCGAACCCCTGCGGGCCCATCAGTGCCATGTACACGGCGTTGGCGATCGCCCACAGGTAGACGGAGTTGCCGGTCCAGTCCTTCCCGTGCTCGCGCGCCCCGTACGACGTCTGCTCGAACAGGATCACGCCGAAGGTCCGCTCGCCCGGCTCGACCGTGTCGCAGATCGACACCTGCAGCGTCGGGTATTCGCGTGCGTAGCGCTCCTCGTCCCGCGTCGCGATGAACCCGCCCGCGCCCCCGCCGCAGTGCATGTGCACGCCGAGCGGCTGGGTCGTCCCGACGACGATGTCGGCGCCCCAGCTGCCGGGCGGCGCGAGCACGCCGAGGCTGATCGGGTCGACGCCGGCGATCGTCTCCGCGCCCGCCTCGCGCGCGAGCTGGGCGATCTCGGCCGCGTCGGACTCGACGACGCCGAGGAACGACGGGGTCTCGAGGTAGACGGCGGCGGTCCGGTCGGAGAGCTTGTCGCGGAGGTCGTCGAGGTCGACCCGCCCGGTCTCCGGGTCGTAGGCGACCATGACGATCTCGACGTGGTTCCGCACCTCGGCCGGTGCGCAGTAGTTGCGGATCACGGCGAGCCGCTCGGCGTCGATCGAGGCGGGGACGAGGAGCTGGTCGCGCCCGGTGAGCCTGGACGCCATCCGCGCGGCATTCCCCGCGGCGCAGCCCCACGTGTAGACGGGCAGTCCGACGAAGTCCATGTCGACCAGCTCGCCCAGCTGACTGGCGTACTCGAACCACGCCTGGTTCCGGCCGAAGTCGGACGCGGGCGTCCCCCAGACGGGCGTGAGGAACTCGCTGCGCGAGACGATCTCGTCGCACACGGCCGGCACGTAGTGCTGCCAGCAACCGGCGCCGAGGAAGCTGAGGTTCTCGGCACAGGTCGCGTTCCGCGAGAGGAGCTCCGTCAGGTGCCGCTTGAGCTGCGCCTCCGCTCGAAGCGCCGGCGGCAGCTCGATCGGTTTCGACAGGCGGTGGCTCTCCGGGATCTGTTCGAACAGCTCGTCGATATCGTCGACGCCGAGCTCGGCGAGCATCTCGTCGACGACCCCCGGCGGCGAGATCGCCATGTACGGGTGGGCCTCACCCGGGATCATGCGTGTCGCCAACGCCGTTCCTCCCTTCGGTTGCGGTTCGTCATCCGCCCGAGACCCGCAGCACCATCGTCCGGTCGGGTGCCACGCGCACCCGGCGGTAGCCCTCGAGGAGATTCTCCCTCTCGTCGTCACCCAGGTCGACGTGAAGGACCGGAGGGTCGAGCGCCGACACCTTGTCGGCTCCGGCGACGATCACGAGGTTGTCGCTGCCGACGCGTCGCAGCACCTCCGCCGAAACCTGCTGATTGCCACGGCCGAGCAGGAATCCCTGTCCCCCGATCACGCCGAGCACGAGCGTCGCCTGCGGGTACGCGTCGAGCAGCCGGAGTATGCCGTCCTCGTCGAGGTCGGGTGCGAGGAGCTCCCCGTCGAGCACCGCGTCCACGCCGAGCGTAGTCCCCCGGAGCCCCAGCGCGTCGAGGATCCGGCCGGTCGTCGTCCCCGGCCCCACGAGGTAGAGGCGACCGGGGACCAGCTCGCGCGCGATCTTCTCGCAGAGCGCGGTCAACGCCGCCTCGTCGGCCGGTCGTGCCGTCGCCTTGCCCGCCTGAAGCCGTCCAACGACGTGCGGGGAGCGCGCGAGCGCGAACAGCTCGCTCTCGATGCCGTCCGCCGCGTCGAGCACCTCCCGCTCGACGATCGTGAAGGCATCCGGTCTCGCGAGGTAGCGAGCCGCCGCCTCGCCGGCGGCCTCGGGTGTCATGCCGAACACAGCCGACCGCATCTTCACGCCCGACGGGACGCCGAGCAGCGGAAGCTCCGTGCCGATGACGTCGACGACGTCTCGTGCGGTCCCGTCGCCCCCGGCGAAGAGGAGCAGGTCGACGTCGCGCCCGGCCAGCTCCCGCGCGACGGCGCGCGTGTCGTCGGCGGTCGTCGGGTGCTCGGGCCGGTGGTCGAGCACCGTGACCGGCAAGCCGAGCTCGGCCGCGAGCTCCGCGCCCATCCCGCCTCCGGCCGCGAGCACCTCGGTCCCCGGCGCCTGGGCGCGGAGCACGTCGAGTGCCCTCCGCGCCCGCGCGGGCGCGACCGGCAGCGCGCCGTCGCGCAGCGCGCGGTCGACCGCGACCCGGTCGTCGCTCCCCTTGAGCGCGACGCGACCTCCGATGCCCGCGATCGGATTCACGATCAGCCCGAGCGCCGGCACGACACGATCTTCTACCCGACTCGCAGCTCTGCGGCGACGTCGTCGGCAGCCGCGCGGGCGGTCGCGACCATCTCGTCCAGCTCGTCCTCGGTGACCACGAAGGGCGGGGAGAACGCAATCGTGTCCGCGTCCGGCAGAGCACGTGTGATCACGCCGCGCTCCAGACACCGTTTGGCGATCCGCGGGCCGACTCGCAGCGAGCGGTCGAACGGGCGTGCAGGAGAGCGAGAGGCGACGAACTCGACGGCGCCGATCAGCCCGATACCGCGCACCTCGCCGACGAGCGGATGGTCGTCGAACGCCTCGCGCAGCCTCTGGTTGAGCCGAGCGCCGCGCGCGGCAGCCTGCGCGACGAGCCCGTCGCGCTCGATGATGTCGAGGTTCTCCAGCGCAGCGGCGGCCGCGACCGGATGGGCCGTGTACGTGTAGCCATGTCCGAAGACGCCCTTCGATGCGTCCGCGACGACGCTCCACACACGGTCGGAGACCAGGCAGCCCGACAGCGGGACGTAGGCCGAGGTCAGTCCCTTCGCCACGGTGATCAGGTCCGGCTGGATCCCGAAGAGCTCGCTCCCGAACCAGCAGCCGAGGCGCCCGAAGGCGCAGACCACCTCGTCGGCGATCAGCAGGACGTCGTGGCGGTGGAGCACCTCGTGGATCGCGGGGAAGTAGCCCGGTGGAGGGACGAGCACTCCGCCGGCCGCCTGGAGCGGCTCCGCGATGAACGCCGCGACGGTCTCGGGACCCTCGCGTAGGATCAGCTGCTCGAGGTCGTCCGCAAGGAACCGCACGAACTCGTCGTCCGTCATCCCCTGAGTCGCCTCCCAGAGCCGGTGCGGCGCGCGCGCGTGCCGGATCATCGGCAGTGGGAGATCGAACCCCTGGTGGAGGTTCGCGAGGCCGGTCAGCCCGGCGGAGAGCACGGTGACGCCGTGGTAGCCGCGCTTCCGGGAGACGAGCTTCTTCTTCTCGGGCCGGCCGAGGGCGTTGTTGTAGAACCACACGAGCTTCGCCTGCGTGTCGTTCGCGTCCGAGCCGCTCGATCCGAAGAACACCTTCGACATCGGGACGGGCGTCGAGGCGAGGACCCGCTCGGCCAGGAGCGCTGGAGCCTCCGTCGCCATCGACGAGAACCCGTGGTAGTAGGAGAGGCGCTCGATCTGGCGTGCAATCGCCTCGGCCATCTCCGATCTGCCGTAGCCGACGTTCACACACCAGAGGCCGGCCATCGCGTCGAGGTACGACCGGCCCCGGGAGTCCCAGAGCGTGCTGCCGCGGCCGCGGACGATCATGTGCCCTCCGTCCTGCTCGTGGCGGCGCGGGTCGCTGAAGGGGTGGAAGACGTGCTTGCGGTCGACGTCCTCGATCGAGTGTGTGGGCTTCGTCGACACTGCGTGTGGCGCTGTCCGCTAGTCGGACTTTCGGACGCCTGACGAACATAGCCGCCCGCGCGAGCGCTGTCCAGCCGCCGTTTCGAAGGAGCGGGCTACCCTCCGAGAGCGTCCGCGACGAAGGCCGCGATGGCCTCGCCGAACGCGCGGCGGCTCGCTTCCCATGCGTAGAACATGTGCCCGCCGTCGAAGTGGCGCACGGTCAGCCGGTCGCCCATCTGTCGGTCGAGGCGCATCAGGTTCCGCAGCCGGTCGGTCGCGTAGTACGGCGTCACGAGGTCGTAGCGCCCGTGGGTGATGAACGCCCGCATGTGGGGGTTGAGCGCCATGCCGTAGCGGAAGTCGTCGGTGGCGCCGACGAGGGGCAGGAACGCGTGCTGTGAGGCGTCGTCCTTCCACGCCTCGTTGACCTCGTAGCTCAGCAGGGTGTACTCGCGGTCAGTCTCCACGCCGATCTCCGCACGCAGGAGCCGGTTCACGGCCATCGTGTAGGCGGGGCTGATGCCCGCGAGCGTCGGGTCCGGCCCCGCGAACGTCTCACGGTCGGGGAACGGGTCGATCGACGTGACGGTGCTGTCGTAGAGCCCGAGCACCTTCCGCTCGTCGCGGAGGAGCTCGCGTGCGAACGTCGAGATCGAGACGCGACCCTCCGCGCGCGTGACGAAGTCCGTGGGGAGCCCGACGAGGTCGGCGAGCCGCGCCAGCACCCGCTCGCGCTCGCCCGCGTCCATGGCCGCGCCGCGCACGAGGAACGGGGCGAGCTCGGTGGTCGCGAAGGCCTCGGCCTCGGCGCGCACCCTCTCCGGCGGCGCATCGGGCGGGAACGCCCGCGAGCGGCCGTGGTGCACCGCCGCGAGCGCCATCGTCGGGAGGGTGTCGACCCAGCCGAGGACGTCGTAGTCCGTCGGGTTGAGCGTGCCGATCTCGAGGGCGGGGGAGATGAGGATCGCCCCGTTGAGCCCGATCCCGGCCGTCTCCTGCAGCATCCGCACGAGACGCCCGACGCGGTAGCCGCCGTAGCTCTCCCCCGCGACGAAGACCGGCGACGCCCAGCGACCGTTCGCGGACAGCCAGCGCCCCATGAACTCGGAGAGCGACTCGAGGTCGCGCTTCTGTCCGAAGTACTCCTTCGGGTCGACCGTCTCGGCCTTGTCCTCGCCCGTGCTGCCCTCGGCGCTCTTCTCCTTCTTCTTGGGCTCGATCACCCGGCTGAAGCCCGTGCCGACGGGGTCGACGAACACGAGGTCGGTGAACGCGAGCCACGACGCCTCGTTTTGCTCGAGCCGGGGCGGCATCTCGGGCAGCGAGCCGTCGGCGGGGAAGGCGACCCGCTGCGGGCCGATCGCGCCGAGATGGAGGTAGGCCGACGACGCACCGGGGCCGCCGTTGAACACGAACGTCAAGGGCCGCGGCTCGTCCGTGTCGGCGAGGTACGCGACCGAGAAGATCTCCGCGGCGGGCTTGTCCTTCTTCCGCAGGACGAACCAGCGCGCGGTCGCCGTATAGGCGAGCGGCGCCGCGCCGCCCGTCCACGTCGCGCTCGTCTCCGCGCCCGCCGGGGGCTCGTGGTCGGCTGCGACTGGTGCCGGCGCTCGCTCGTCGCTCACCGGCCGGACGCTACCCGAGCGCTCCGGCCGAACGGATCCTCATCGGCCCGGCGGGTCGCGCGGCTCCCCGACCGCGCGACCCAGCCGCCCTACCTACCGGGCCGTCCTGACCTGGACGAGACGCCTTGTCGAGACGCCCGCCAGGAGGTTGTCGCCCTGCTCGCGCGCGCGGACGAAGAACTGCACCGCGTAGCCAGGGCGGAGCGGGAAGTCGCGCTGCGGCGTCATCCGGATCGTCGTCCAGCCGTCCTGCCCGGTGCGTTGCTCGCCGCCGGCCGACGTGACGAGCGGCGTCGAGCGCGCGAAGACGAGAACGTCGCGTACGACGTAGCCGCGTGTGTCCGAGACGTGGACCCGTAGCTCGATCGCCGTGCGTCGCGACCGCACTGGATTCGGTACGAACCGAATCCCGTCGACCACGAGGCGCGCGGGGAGCGACACGCTGGTCACGGGAATCGAGTACTTCCCGTTCGACAGCTTGATCGCGCCTGACGGCAGCGCGGGTCCGGTGGCCTGGACGACCGCGGTCGGGTTGGACGCGACCGTGGCGGAGCCCTGGCTGTTCTTCCCCGTCACCCTGACACGGAGTCGCTGGCCGACGTCGGCCGAGCCGAGCGTGTACGTGGTCGAGGTCGCGCCGCCGATGGTCGCGCAGTTCGAGCCGTCGGCCTTGCCGCCATCGGCCCCGCACCGCACCCACTGGTACGCGAGCGTGATCGGGCTCGTGCCGCTCCAGGTGCCGCCGTTGGCGGTCAGCGTCTGACCTTGCTGCGCCGTGCCGGAGACGGACGGCTCCTTCGTGTTCTTGGCCGGGCCGGCTCCGGTCGACGAGACGACGAGCGCGGTCGCGTTCGAGGCCGACGTCGCGCTACCGGCGCTGTTCCTGGCGGTGACACGGACGCGCATGCGATGGCCGACGTCGCCTGCGTCGAGCCTGTAGCTCTGGCCGGTCGCCCCTCCGATCGCGGGGCAGTTCGACCCGTCCGCGGCGCCGCCGTCGGCGCCGCAGCGGACCCACTGGTAGGTGAAGGCGATCGGCGCGGTGCCCGCCCAGCCACCGCTCGTCGCGGTCAGGGTCTGCCCCTGGACGGCCGACCCCGAGACGACCGGATCGGACGTCCTCGAGGGCGCGGCCGTCGACGTGACGACCGCGGTCGCCGCGGAGGTGGCCTGCACGGTGCCGTCACTGTTCGAGGCGGTGACGGCGACCCGCAGCGTCTTGCCGACATCGCCGCTCGCGACGACGTACGTCGAGCCGCTCTCGCCCGCAATGGCTCCGCATGCCCCTCCGCCCGCGTCGCAGCGCAGCCACTGATAGGCGAAGGTGGGTGCCGGGGAGCCCGTCCAGGCGCCCGAGCTTGCGGTCAACGTCTGGCCGACGACCGCGCTCCCCGAGATCGCCGGCGGAGAGGTGTTGCTCGGCACGGATTGCGCCTGGGCGCTGGCGGCGCCGCTGGCGATGACGGCCACGAGCACGGCGCCTGCCGCAAGCACGACGGCCACGACGGCGCTCCATGGTCTGGTCGGAACACGTTGGGTGGGCTCCATCGAGATCATGTCCTCCGATTTCGCGGTGTAGTGCCTCGTCTATATCGCTCTGCGATGGTGAGCGAAAGTCGGGGCGGGAAAATCTCACAAGCTGCTTACGGAAGCCGTGCTTTGTTTACACGCGCCGCACAGAAATCCGGTCGAAGGAACCGCGCCCCGAAAGCCGTACTCGTTTCCTGCGGCTCCCTCTTCTTCTCGTGGGCCGTGGGATGCGGGGCGACCCGTATCTCGAATGCCGGCCGGAGTGCCGCCGCTGCCCCCTCCCCTGAGGTGCGGCGGCCCCGGCCGGCTTTTCTTCCCGGGGAATGCTCGAGAAGAAGGGGGCCCCTGCGGACCCCCTTGCTCGACGGCGCAACGTCGGCTCAGGCGAGTCGGCCCCGCCTGCGGGGAGAGGAGTCGCGCCGCAGTGGGCGTATCAGTGTCATATCCTGCGGTCGATTGCGAGGAAATCCTCCGGATTCGGAAAGGAAATGCGCGCAAAATGGACAGGATGAATGAGCTCAGCCACGGCGCCAAGGTTGTCCTCGGGGCGACTATCGCTTTTCTGATTCTCTCTTTCTTCAGCTGGTTCCACTACACCGGGCCGGGAAAGGACGAGCTCGACGCGATCGGCGCCGACACCGGCATCACGATGTGGCACGGCGTGGGCTGGATCGCCGGCCTGCTCGCGATCGTCCTCCTCGTCTGGCAGGCGATCCGTCTCGCGAACATCGAGCTCGAGATCGGCGTGACGCCTTCGATGATCACCGCGGCGCTCTCGCTGCTGGTGCTGATCTTCGCGCTGATCCGGTGGCTCGACAAGCCGGGCGGAGACTTCGTCGGTCGCACCTTCTGGTCGTGGCTCGGTCTCGCGTTCGCGATCGTCATGGTCGTCGGCGCCTGGATGAACATGCGCGCCGCGGGCGAAAGCCTGACGGGCATCCGCGACCAGATCTCCGGCGCCACGGCCGGGATGCGCGGCGGGGACGACGTACCGGCCCCGATGACCGCCCCGCCGGCCACGCCGCCTGCGACGACCACCCCGCCGGCGTCGCCCGAGACGCCTCCGGCGGTCGAAGAACCGGACGCGCCGAGCCCCTCCTAGCACGCTCTTCTCGGCGGCCCTTCTGGTCTCGGCCGGACGGGGCCGCCGCTACACTCAGCGCGATGGTCGAGATCGGCACATTGCGCGTCAAGACAGGCCTTGCGGAGATGCTCAAGGGCGGCGTGATCATGGACGTCGTCGACGCCGAGCAGGCCCGGATCGCAGAGGACGCGGGCGCGTGCGCGGTGATGGCGCTCGAGCGTGTTCCGGCCGACATCCGGCGCGACGGCGGGGTCGCCCGCATGTCCGACCCGGAGAAGATCCGCGAGATCCAGGAGGCGGTCTCGATCCCGGTGATGGCGAAATGCCGCATCGGCCACTTCGTCGAGGCGCAGATCCTCGAGGCGCTCGAGGTCGACTACATCGACGAGTCCGAGGTGCTGACGCCCGCCGATCTCGAGCACCACGTCGACAAGCACGCGTTCACGGTGCCGTTCGTCTGCGGCTGCACGAACCTCGGCGAGGCGCTCCGGCGCATCGCGGAGGGCGCCGCGATGATCCGCACGAAGGGCGAGGCAGGCACCGGCGACATCGTCAACGCCGTGACCCACATGCGCGCCGTGTTCGGAGCGATCCGGCAGCTCCAGGGGCTGCGCGAGGAGGAGCTCTACGCCGCGGCCAAGGACCATCGCGCGCCGTACGAGCTGATCCGCTGGGTGGCCGAGAACGGCCGCCTCCCGGTCGTGACGTTCACGGCGGGTGGGATCGCGACGCCGGCCGACGCCGCGCAATGCATGCAGCTGGGCGCGGACGGCGTGTTCGTCGGCTCGGGGATCTTCAAGTCCGGCGACCCCGACCGACGCGCCAAGGCGATCGTCGAGGCGACGACGCACTTCAACGACCCGAAGATCCTCGCGGACGTCTCCGCGGGGCTCGGCGAGCCGATGGTCGGGATCTCCGCGAGCTCGCTCGCCGAGGCCGAGCGCCTCGAAGTCCGCGGCTGGTAAGGCCCTTCCGCTGGCGCGGAAGTGGCTAGAGAACGCCGATCTACACTCTTCGAAGATGATTCCCAGGCCTCGGATCGGCGTGCTCGCGCTCCAGGGAGCGTTTCGCGAGCATGCGCGCACGCTGCGCGCGGAGGGCGCGGAGGTCGTCGAGGTGCGCCTGCCCGGCCAGCTCGAGGAGCTCGACGGGCTCGTGGTCCCCGGAGGCGAGTCGACCACGATCCTGCGCCTGGCGTCGCTCTACGGGCTCGACGAGGCAATCCGCTCCTTCGCGGGGCCGATCTTCGGCACCTGCGCGGGAATGATCCTGCTCGACCGCGCGCACCTCGGCCTCGCCGACCTGGAGGTCGACCGCAACGCGTACGGCCGGCAGGTCGCGAGCTTCGAGGCGGATCTCGAGCTCGACGGCGAGGAGCGACCCTTCCGCGGCGTCTTCATCCGCGCGCCCCGCGTGCGCGATGTCGGAGCGGACGTCGAGGTCCTCGCCCAGCTCGACGGCGAGCCCGTGCTGCTGCGCGACGGCCGCGTCCTCGTCGCCGCGTTCCACCCGGAGCTGACGGACGACCCACGGATCCACGAACGGTTTCTCCACCTGGTCACGGAGGCGATGAGTGTCAGGGCATAGCAAGTGGTCGACGATCAAGCACAAGAAGGGCGCCGCCGACGCGAAGCGCGGAAAGCTCTTCTCGAAGCTGTCCCGCGCGATCATGGTCGCGGCGAAGGAAGGCGGCGCGGATCCCGGCTCGAACCTCGCGCTCCAGAACGCGATCGAGAAGGCGCGCTCCTACTCGATGCCGAAGGACAACATCGAGCGCGCGATCGCAAAGGGCGCGGGCGAGGGAACGGACGGCGCGGCGTTCGAGATCGTCGTCTACGAGGGGTACGGGCCCGAGGGCGTCGCCGTGCTCGTCGAGGCGCTGACCGACAACCGCAACCGCACGGCCTCGGACGTCCGACACCTCTTCACGAAGTTCGGCGGGAACCTAGGCGCGACCGGCGCCGTCGCCTGGCAGTTCGAGCGCCGCGGCGTCGTGCTCGTCTCCGCGGACGACGTCGACGAGGACGAGCTCGTGCTCGCGGC
>Ga0157372_10007708_pt1 | contig 11447 bp, 7 predicted proteins | sample C55metaG_FD_115307 | JGI IMG/M metagenome (GOLD analysis project Ga0157372, IMG submission 115307) | Corn rhizosphere microbial communities from Kellogg Biological Station, Michigan, USA - C5-5 metaG | ecosystem: Host-associated > Plants > Roots > Rhizosphere > Soil | place: USA: Michigan...
GAGCGTGGCGCCGGAGCCGTAAGCCAGCTCGAAGACACGGAACTGCTCGTCTTCAAGCGGCACGGGCTCGACCTCGGCCGGCGGCGGGGCAGGTTTTTTCGCGGTCCGGCGGCGCGCTGCCGGGGACTTTGCCGGAGCCGGGGCGGGCGCGGGTTGGGCAATGCCCAGTTCGGTGCGAGCGATGTCTTCGAGCTGCGACTTCAGCTTGTCCTCGTCGTCCGGATTGGCCCAACTGTAGGTCCAGGGATGGTCGGGGAGGTTGCGGGCATCGGAGACGGCAACGGCCTGCTGCATGTCAGGCGGGAGGCCCATCAGGGTCGGCTCCACCTTTGCCGAACTGCCGGATGACTTGCCCCGCATCAGGCGAGGGCGGTCGGGATCTGTAACGTCAGGCAGCGAGCTGACATTCCCTGCGGAGTCGGCCGGGACTTCAGCGGGCGCCGGCTTGGGCTCTTTCATTACTGGCCGGTCAGGGTCGATGGGGGCCGCGTCGGTGGAACTGACGGGCTTTGTGCTGCTGTCATCCTGGGCGGGCTTGTGCAGCGTGGGCCGGTCGGTGTCGTCGGCGGGCTTGCCTGCGGAGGCTGATTTGTCTGTATCGGCCGCGGGCTTGCCTGAAGATGCCGACTTGCCGGCATCGGCATCGGCGGGGTGCTTGCGGTGGAGCACGGGCTTGTCGCTGCTGTCGTCGTCCTCGTCGATCCTGGGCGGAGCGGAGGCCAGGTCGGCCGGCTTGGGGAGGGGCTTCCACTCGCCGAAGCCAGCCCATGCACCCAGCACCCGCCCGGAGTGGGTGACATCGAAAAGACCGGTGGTGCGGCCGTTCTTCTTGAGCTGGTACTCGGTTTCTTCGCCGACGGCCAAGGGTTGCGGGCGGGCGAGGTAAAGGCCGCCATCCTGCAACTGCTGGCCGTCGTACACCGTTACCGGAACAATGCGGCTGGCCTTCGGCTTGCCTGGTTCGCCGGTCCACTCGAGCACCGCGACAGCGCGCAGTATGGGGGCCTTGCCGGCATCTTTCTGATTGACCTGCCCGGGGTACTGGGCAAAGGCAGGAAGCGCAAGGGCCAGAGCGATGGGCGCCAGGAAAAGCGCGGATGGGCGGCGCAATGACACTGGGCCGGTCGGTCGGGAATAATGCTGAGGGACAGTCACAACCTTCACCTGATGAGGGGTCACCCCATGGAATTGCACGATAGAGTTGCCGATTTTACATTGCAAACCGACGAGGACAAGACGGTCAGCCTTTCCGACTACGCCGGCAAGCCGGTGGTGCTGTTCTTTTATCCTCGAGCGGATACGCCGGGCTGCACGATCGAGGCCTGCGGTTTCCGCGACCAGTTTGCAAAGCTCGAGGAGGCGGGTGCGGTGGTGCTGGGGATCAGCCGCGACACGCCCAAAGCCCAAGCCAAGTTCAAAGCCAAGTACAACCTGCCGTACACACTCCTTGCAGATGTAGACGAGCGAGTTTGCAATCAGTTTGGAGTGATGAAGGAAAAGAACATGTACGGGAAGAAGGTCTGGGGCATTGAGCGGACGACGTTTGTGATCGGGCCCGACCAGACCCTGCTTCATGTCTTCCACAAAGTAACCCCCGAGGGTCATGCCGAACAAGTGCTGTCGCTGATCAAGGAATGGAACAAGGCCCACAAGAAATGAAGATGCCGGGCCGGGTGCTGCCGGAAGGGTTTATCGTGGCGTGAAGACGAAGATCCTAAGCCGGCAGCTTGCTCAAATAATGTTCAATACGACCGATGCCAATGGTTCCGGGCATTTGAACCAGCTTGAGCCTATAAAGCGCGGTCCAACAGTCTGATTGCAATAATTGTTCCGGGAAGACATCCGAGCCAAAGGGGTTGTGTTCCGTGCTACACGCGATAAACGTGCAATAGGCGCCCCTTCCTTCTCCGATCACGCTGTCGAAGATGAGCACCCGTACTCCCCCTCGGTGGCCCTCTATCACATTTGAGGCAAGCTTTACGGAGTCGGCCGGATAGCAGCTCATGCGAAACGAATCTGGAAGGTCAGACCTCCTATAGTGAAAGCCCAATCGGGAAGCAAGCGCCCGCATGGCTCGGGTGCGCCTGGTGGCGAACATCCACGCGAGGCCAAACGCAAGAACAGCAACACCGAAAGCTGGAGCCAAGTGCGAAAGCAACGAAGCCATGGCGAACATTCTATGCCGGTATGCGAAGATTTTATCTGCGACACGCATGATCCGAAATCTCTCAGCGCCGGGCAAACTTTTGCCGCGCTCCTTCTATGAAACGCGGCCGGAGCTGGTTGCTCCCCGATTGCTGGGCAAGGTGCTGATACATCGCGCCGGGGCAGCGATGATGGCCGGGCGGATTGTGGAGGCCGAGGCGTACCTTGGCCCGCATAACGAGCCGCCTGATCCGGCGGCGCATTCGCATCGCGGCCCCACGCCGCGCAACCTGGTGCTGTTCGGGCTGCCGGGACATGCGTACGTCTACTCGATTTATGGGATGTACTTCTGTTTGAACATCTCCTGCGAGAAGAAGGGACAGGCGGGGTGTGTTCTGTTGCGGGCACTGGAACCAATCGCCGGGCTCGAACAGATGGCGGCCAATCGCGGCGTGGCCGATGGCGCGGCGCGGAGCAATGGGTTCGCGAAGCGGTTGACTTCAGGACCGAGCCGGTTGTGCCAGGCGCTCGGCGTGCTGCGGACCAGTCATAACGGGCTCGATGTCACGCGGGCGAATTCCCCCCTGCAGGTGCGCGACGACGGGTTCAGCGTCGAGGAGGCCGTTGCCACGGCGCGGATCGGCATTAACGAGACGAACGCCGCGGTGGATTGGCCGCTTCGCTTTGCCGTGCCGGGAAATCCCTGCGTGTCCGGGCCGAAGAATCTGAAGGGCAAGCGCGTCCCGATTCCGTGATGGTTCGTCTTAGCAGGTAGTATTTCCAACCAAGTGGTATTTCTCAGAAAATCATCTCCCCGGTGAGGTCCTTTCCTCTTGAAAACAACTTCCCTGTCTCTTTCTGCCGCCGCGGCCGTTGTTCTGGCAGCGGCAATCGTGACCGTGTCAACAGGCGCCCAGGCGCCGCAGCAGCCAGTCCAGTCGCAACAGCCTGCCGGGGACGGACATGCTCATCAGGAGCACGAGCCTGCCCCCACCAATCTGCAGGTGCTGCCCAAGACCCTGACCGGCGACCAGGTGCACCACATCATGCATGGCTGGTCTGAGTCCCTCGGGGTTCATTGCGACACATGCCATACCGCGGACCCGGGAAAGAAGGGGCCGAATGGCTGGCCGGTGCTCAAATTCGCTGACGACTCGAAGCCGGAGAAAAAAGCTGCCCGTCTGATGTTCAAGATGACCGGCGAGATTAACGAGAACTACGTCAGCATGGTGGACGAGGGCAAAGGCAAAGTGACCTGCGGAACGTGCCATCGCGGACACCTGAAGCCGGAGGCGTTTGTTCCGCCGCCCGAGCACGAGCATCCGCACCCTCAAGCCGCGCAGCCGGGCAAGTGACGGGGGCCGGCTCCCGGCTGAAGAGGCCGCGGAAAAAAATCATTCGTCGTGACGCGAAGGTTGGAAAACCATCCCGCAGCGGCTAAAGCCGCGCTAATTTGGAGCAGTTATCGGCACGACTAAAGTCGTGCCCCTTCAAAGCGCGGTGGTGCGGGGAGTGTTTCAGCGGCCTGTGAAGCGGGCAGGGCGCAGGTTGGGGACGTAGAGGAGCATGTTGTGGTCGCGCGGATCGACGGTGAGCTGCGCACCGGGCGCGTCGAAACGATAGCGCTTGCCCGTGACGGGGCTGACGACGGTGAGGCCGGTCGCGCCGGTGTACTCGAAGACAACCGAGGCGGGTGCTGAGGGGGCGGCCGAGGATGAGCCGGCCTGGGTGCGCGGCAGGATCGTGCGCGCGGGGTTGAGGCGCTGGGTGGGTTTAGCTCCGCAGCACATTGGGGTCCTCCTGGTCTTCGAGTATGAGGGGTTGGGGCGCGGGCTCGCCGTGTGAGGCGAGGCGCTCGAGCAGGATGGCTCCGGCAGAGAGTGCGGGCCAGAGCAGGAAGCGATGCGGCCAGGTGGAGGCGAGCCAGTACGCAAGAGGGGCGGCGACCCACAGGCTGAAGCAGTAAAAGCAGCCGAGGAGTTCGGCGAGGACGCCGGTTCCGGCGGCGCGGCGGATGCGGCCGAAGGCGTCCCAGGGCCCCGATTCGACGACGATCAGGTGGGTGACGCGCCAGGTGGCGAGGATGCCGAGGACGAGGAGATAGAAAGGTGTCATCGGGGTGTGTCATCTCCGATCGCCATGTAATTCACTTCGTGCTGTCCACCGTATCTGGAACGCGTGTTCGAGCTGCGCGAGCGATGGCACTCTCGCGGGTTATGGTGTAACCGGCGGCGGTGGAGGTGTGCCCATCACATCGATGAATTGAATGCCCTGTGTGTTGAGGTTACTGGTGACTCCCGACAATGTCCCCGCACCTTCGACGAAGACGTTGGCATTGGTGACTGCACGGACGTAGTTGCCGGCCTGCAGCTGGGTAACGGCCTGCTGCAATACGGTCCGTTCCGCCGCGGTGATTGACGGGTCGGCGAGCCTGGTGGTGAGTTCGGTGAGGACGGCTTGCAGATTTTGCTTGAAATTGGTGGTAAGCGCGGACACCGACGCGATGTTTCCAGCACGCGTGAGCGCCTTGTTGTCGATGAGATAAACCGTTCCGTTACGGATGGTGACGATGTCGATTCCGCCCTGGTTGGTGCCGAGGATGCTGGGCTTGGCGATCAAGACATCGTGGCCTCGGGTAGCGAGGACGTCGGTAGCAAGGCGCTCGCCGACATTGCCGCGGACAAGGCGCCTCGAGGTGTCGTACAGGCCGGAGGCATCCGTGCCGAAGGGACCGAATGCCCGGTTGATTTCAGCCGTGAGGGGGTCCTTAGGGGATGCCGCGGTGACTCTCTCGAGTTCAGTGATGCCGGCTTCAAGATCGTGCTTGTGACCGTGGAGGAACTCGCGGATGGCGGCCAATTCGTCCTGGCTCAGTCCGCGCGTGAGGTTGTTGATGCGGGCTGTCTGGGTGCGGGTGAGGCCTTCAATCAGGCAGTTGTCTGAGCAGTGTGTACAGAGCCAGCGGAGTTGTTCATCCATGTCGCGGTAGACGGCGCGGACTTCGGGATTATCGACGAGGAAGGCGCGACTGCGCGGCGTGATGGCGCCTTCCCATGCGGCAATAGCGGCGTCGTGTTCGACAGCAGTGCCTTCGCGGCCGACGGCGTCGACGAGTTTCTGACCGAGACCGTGTCTGATGTTTTCGCCTTCCTGGCGAAGGCGGTTGACGGCGGCGTCGGCTTCGGCGGCGCGCTGGCCCTGCCGCGCAAGCTGTCGCAGCTCAGAGGCTTCGCGGAGCGAGGCAGACAGGGTGCGGAAAGTGCCGAGGGCGGCGTGGATGTCGGCGGCGGCTCCGCCGAGCGCGCCGATGATATCGACCGCCAGCCAGAAGAGCGACGGCTCGACCTGAGATATGGCGCGGGCCTTGTCGAAATCGGTGCCGTTGGCCGCCGCTTCGATCGCATACTGCTGAATGTGCTCCAGCGCGAAGTAGGTGCCGAGAGCGGCGCTGCCCAGCCCCGCGGCTACGGCTACGCCGGCGGCGAGGCTGCCGCCGCCCGTGGGTATCGCTGCGAGCGCACCGAGCGCGATGGCAAGGACCCCGAGCGCGATATTGAGAATTTCGCCCTCGGATTCCGCGGCATGGACTTTATCGTTGATGAGCCGCGCCTGCATCAGCAGCGGGAGCATATTGACGCGCTGCCCGGTGAGGCTGACAACGGACGGCAGTTTCCATACATTCAGATCGCCATCGGCAACTGCCTGACGCACGCGAGCGATGTTATCGAGTTTCTCCTGCGTCTCGTCATACAGGGTACCGGCGAGCTGGTTGGACGATCCGTGCGCGGCGGCATCGAGTTTCGAAATCGTTTGATCGACATAGTAGGTTCCAGTGGTATCGAGGGGAGTGTAGGCGGCAAGGATGGGGTAATCCGCCTCGGCTGTGAAGCGCATCACGTTGTATTCGCCGACTGCCGCCTTCACGCGATCGTCGGCCGCGGTATAAGCCGCCATCGTGGCTTCGGTTGGAACAGTCGCTCCCGCAATGGGCATCTGGCTGTTGCGCGCGTCCATCAGCGAGCGCACGGAGCGTACCTTCGCTGCCAGGCGCGAGGCCGCCGCAGCCATGCCGCGCGTAGCGTTATTCGTCGCCATGCTGTAATGCGGAGTGACGATGGTGACGTCGTTGAAATCGCCGCCTCCCACGTGCCGCTGCACCGTGCGCGTGGTGGGGTGGTTGGCGAGGCCGTAGCGGTCGCGCTCAGAAGTGATGCGGTCCGTGCTGGCGGTAAGCATCTCTTCCAAAACCGCGTGAGCCTGAGCATCGGCCGCGCTGAGGAACTGGTTGGATTCGCGGATCACGCCAGCGAGGCAGGAGCGGAAGACGGGTGCGGCCAGTTGCATTTGATCGAGATGACGGCGGTTGGTTTCGATCCAGTCCGGCACTCCACTCACATCGGAGAGGTAGTCGGGCGAATTCACGTAGCGGAGGCGTTGCAACTCCGCTTCAAAGCGCGGCCCGATGCCCTGAAGCGCTTCGAGGCCATGATCTTCGAGGTAGCCTTCGAGATGGCTCCTTTCCTCATCCGGGTCGGCGGTGAACGGCATGCCTTCGAAATCGAAATGCTGCGGCGCGTGCTGCGCCGCGGCGCCGGCGTCGAGATCGGTGTCGTCGCTGTTCGATGTGGGGTTTGGTGTACCGGCATCGAGTGGGTCGTTCTGGCGGTTGATCTTCAGTGCCGCGCTCTGTTCCCGAACCGCGACAAAATCCGAATCCGCCGCCGGCGGGTCCGGCTGCTTCTGCAGAGTGTGTGTGAGCTCGTGCGCGAGCAAATGGCGACCGGAATCGGTATGCGACGCGTATTGACCGGAGGCGAAGAAGATGTCAGAGCCGGTGGTGAAGGCCAGAGCATTGATAGAGCGGGCTGAGGATGCGGCGGCCGCATCCGTGTGAATGCGCACGCCTGAGAGATCGCGCCCGAAACGCGGCTCGAAGAAGGATCGCGCATCGGCATCGAGCGCGTGTCCGGATGAGCCATGAATGGCCCTCAGCACCTGGTGTGCAGGGCGCGAAGGAGGAGAAGCCGCAGCGGGCGAGTCGGTTGCGCGCGAGATTGCCGCCTTCTTCTGACGGCACTCATCGCACATGTTCTCTCCATCTTCGCCACACGTGCAGGCAGTGGGGGCAGTGTGAGCTGAGCCTGCAGGCGAACGCATGACCCGCTGAGCGACCGCTTCCGCTTCCTGTTCGTCGGCATCATCGGGCCGGCTGATGGCTAATTTGGCGCGGATCACGCCTGTGCGGAGAAGCTCTTGCACGGCCTGGTTGCCGGCCTGCTGCTGCAGTTGCAGGCCAAGCGGTTGCGCTGGCGAAGGAGCGGCATGGCGGGCCGGCTGCAGCGATTCGGCATGCTTCTCGTGCTGGAGGACGTGTTCCATGCAAGGTGCCTCAGGCGTTCCATCCGCGTGTAGCGTGGTGTCCAGTTCCAGATTTCAAGGAGCGAATAAGATAGCGAGCCCAGAACGTCTCGCCGCGTCCTGAACCGCGGGAGGCATGGTGCCGCCCGACCTCTCAACCAACTGCTGAAGCTTCCGCTCTTCCAGATCCGAGGCCACGTAGCTCGCGGCCTGTGGGAAGCTCCACATGGCCTCGGCCAGCGTGCTCGCTGCTTCTGCGCCTGCGATGCCGCCGACGATCCCGGTGATGACGCAACAGACGGGAGCCCCGGGACCGCAAACCAGTCCAAGTGCGGCACCGCCAAGCATTCCCCCCACGAAGCCGCTTCCCTCAACGAAGGCGACGTGGCCTCTCTCGCCCTCGGGCGCGGTCAAGATGTCGTAGCCCATTTTGACGCCGCCCGCGACCATGAAGCCCCGCCCTCCCCACTGGAGCACCGTCAATCCGCCAGACACTCCCCCTCGTATACCAGGGCCCGTGGCGCCGGGCATCTCGATGAGCGGTGTGCTCGATGACGGGTCCATCATTCCGTAAAGCTTTCCCTGGGCAGCCTGGCCCGGTACAGGGATGTCAACGATCGGATCCTGGCCGGCAAGACCGACCCGCGCTCCGAGGGGACCCTCGATTTTTTGAGTAGCCCATAAACCACAATTCGTCCCTTCGCACCCGACCGGCGTTCCAGACGTGTTCGCGTACTCGGAAGGCGGGGCCGAATACAGAGGCGGCTCGCCGGGCGCGGGAGTGCCGAGAGGCGGCAGCTGTCCCAAGAATTCGGCGGCAACGTCGGGGGTAACGGGATACTCGACGGTTCGGGCCGAAGTGGAACGAAACATCCCAAAATCCTCGGTGATATCCCCCGAGACGCCCTTCTTGCCGCCGAATATCTTTCCGTAGTCCTTAAGCAGGTCCCAAATCGTGGAGGGCTCACCCCATCGCATCCTCGGGTTGTAACCGCGCACGATGGTGATCTTGCCACCCTGCCGAACGTAGAGGGCTGTGTGTCCAGCCAGTTCGAACGGGTTTTCCAGGACCGTGTAATTGGGATAGCGGCCGAACGGGTTAGGGGACGCGGGCGGGATGGCGACCAGCCCGATCGCATAGTCCCCGGCGGGCGCGAGGCCGAATGTCGTCAGCGCGGTATCGGCGCCGCGTAACCCTGCCCACGATCCGCCGCCCAGTCCGGGCAAGAGCGCCGGCGGCTGACTCGTCGCCGGTTGGTTCCCCTTGAGTGCTTGCTCCGACAGAGTTACGACCTGTCCCTCGGGGATTTGCGCCGCGATGTCCGCAGATATTCCAGACAGTTCCTGGAGTGTGTAGCTTCCATCAAGTGGCAGGCCGGCCGGTCGTGGCACGAATTGCGGCTGGGAACCCAGGCCACCCCAGCGCGCCGCCCGATTCAGCTGCTCGTCTTGCAGCACCTGCAAGTTCTGCTGAACAGCGAGGTAATCAGCGCCCGTACTGCCCGAGCTTGATTGCTCTGACAAATAGGTCCGTAGGAAAGTTTGCTGGATGCCTAGCTCGGGTGTCGAAAGAGCGCGTGCCCACTCGGGCGAAATGGACATCTTTGTAAGATCGGCGCCGCCTCTGAAACGCGGTGTACCTGATTTGGGCACTTCAGGCGCCGACGTGGGCACGAGGTTCTCAACGCCGACCGAAGTAAAATGAGTTCCCCTGGGCCGGCCTGGCAATGCGGCCAGCACCACCTGCACTTCGTTATGTGTGCCGAACCCTTGTGGTTCCGACGTGACTTCGAAGATTTCGCCAACCTTGTATGTCACCATTCCGGAAGCGCCGTAGCCGAGAAAATCCTTGACGACCCTGGCGAACATCCCCGGATGCCAGTCAACTTCCTGCTGAAGTGGCGGGGGCTGCTGCTTCGTTCCGCTGGGTTGACGCTGGATGCGGTTGGCTCCGGCATCGCCATCCTGCTGCACGACGTGAACGAGTTCGTGGGCCAGTAACTTCTGCCCGGCTGAGTCTCCCGGTGCATATTGGCCCTCGCCAAACACCAGGTCTTTTCCCGCCGTATAAGCCAGGGCATTGACGGACTGCGCGGATTCAGCTGCGAGAGCGTCTGTGTGCACGCGCACGTCGCCAAAGTCGTGACCAAGACGGCTCTCCATGAGCGCGCGCACGGGGGCATCGAGTGGTTTGCCTGAGGAGCGCTTGATTGTGTCGACCACGGGATGAGAAGCGCGAGGCGATCCGGACCCGGCGGCCTTGCGCGAGATACCTGCAGTCTTCTGCCGGCACTCGTCGCACATGCCCTCGTCATGGGTGCCGCAGGAACACGGGGTTGCCGCGGCTGCGGGCCCGACGGGCGAGCGCATGATGCGATCGGCGACTGCGTCGGCTTCTTGTTCTTCGGGATCGCCCGGCTGGCTGACCGCTAGTTTGGCGTGGATGGCGCCCGAGCGCAGCAGTTGCTGCATAGCCTGATTGCCGGCTTGCTGCTGAAGCTGCAGTGCCGGATGCAGCTCAGGAGCGGCTTGCGCTTTCGACCTTCGCGGTGCGGCCTCATTCGCGTGGTCCGTCTCCTTCGTTTTGGCAATCACGTTTTCCATGTCAGGCGACGAATTAAACGCGGGAACGGATCAGGTCGTAATAGTCGCGGAACTCTGAACGCGAGGGAAGCTTACCGCTCTTCTGGAGTTCGAGCGCGGTCGCTACGACGAAGTGCTCCATGCGGATGGCGTTGTTTTCTTCCGCGGCGAAGAATGCGGCGGCGAGCGCGATGTTGCGGATGTTGCCGCCTGCGAGTTCAAACTGGCGCGCAAGAAAGCCGAAGTCGACGCCGGGAGCAAGGGGCGCGGTGGGAGGCAGCATCGTCTTCCAGATTCGCTCGCGATGATCCGCGTCAGGAAACGGAAACTCGACGATGTGGTGCATGCGGCGAGTGAAGGCGTCGTCCATGTTGCGGCGCAGGTTGGTAGCAAGAATAACGATGCCCTCGTACTCCTCCATCTTCTGCAGCAGGTAGGCAACTTCAACATTGGCGTAACGGTCGTGCGCGTCCTTCACCTCGGAGCGTTTGCCGAAGAGCGCGTCGGCTTCATCGAACAGCAGGACGGCGTTCGAGGTTTGCGCTTCGCGAAAGATCTGGCTGAGTTGCTTTTCGGTTTCGCCAATGTATTTGCTGACCACGATGGAGAGGTCGACGCGATAGAGATCGAGGCCGAGATCCTGAGCGACGATGCCCGCGGCCATGGTCTTGCCGGTTCCGCTGGCGCCGCAAAAGAGCACGTTGAGCCCCTTGCCGGAAGAAAGGCGCTGATCGAATCCCCATTGCGAATAGACCGTGTGACGATGGCGCTCGGCGGTGCAGACATCGCGCAACTGGCGAACGATGTGCGAGGGAACGACGAGGCTGTTCCAGCCGGCGGCGCCGTTCACCTTGCGGCCAAATCGGCGCAGGCCGTGGTTGGATTGATCGCGCGCGGCAGCCTCAAGGTCTCGCGTGGTGCAGGCGGCGCCGCCGCGGAGCAGGAGATGACGAGCCGCTGTGGCGCAGGCCTGCTGAATGGCTCCGCCGGTGAGGGCGAAACGCTCGGCAACGCCCTGGATATCGGCATCGCTTGCAAGCGGGCATTGGGATTCAAGAATCGCGTGCTGCCAGAGGAGGCGGCGAGCAAGGAACGAAGGAACGGGAAAATCGAAAAACTGCCACGCGCGGGCGGGGGGGTTGCCGCCTGGCCACGGCGCGTCGCCAGCGACGTAGATGTGCAGGCCTTGCGCGGGCCGCATGCGATCGAGAGCGAAACGAAACTGTTCGTGCGAGGGGCCGTCGCCCAGAACGGCCTCGGCATTCTCCAGCAGGATGTCGCACTGTTGCAATACGGCTTCGCGATTGAGGAGCGCGAGTGTGATTTCAGGATTCGCGCCGGCATGCAAGGCGCGCGCGAGA
>Ga0157372_10007709_pt1 | contig 11446 bp, 8 predicted proteins | sample C55metaG_FD_115307 | JGI IMG/M metagenome (GOLD analysis project Ga0157372, IMG submission 115307) | Corn rhizosphere microbial communities from Kellogg Biological Station, Michigan, USA - C5-5 metaG | ecosystem: Host-associated > Plants > Roots > Rhizosphere > Soil | place: USA: Michigan...
CATATCCCTGGGCGAAGCCGCCCGCGTCTGGGCGCGGATCGCGGCCTTGAGCTTCGGCGGTCCGGCAGGCCAGATCGCGGTGATGCACCGCCTGCTGGTCGAGGAGAAGCGCTGGATCGGGGAAGAGCGTTTCCTCCACGCGCTCAATTACTGCATGCTGCTGCCCGGCCCGGAGGCGCAGCAACTCGCCATTTATATCGGCTGGCTGCTGCACAAGACCAAGGGCGGGCTGATCGCCGGATGCCTGTTCGTACTGCCGGGCTTCCTCGCCATATTGGGCCTCAGCTACATCTATGTGTTATTCGGCCATGTGTCGCTGATCGAGGGGCTGTTCTTCGGCCTGAAGGCCGCGGTGTTGGCCGTCGTGGTGCAGGCGGTGGTCCGGGTCGGCTCGCGCGCGCTCAGGAATAACGTCATGCGGGGCATCGCTGCCGCCGCCTTTGTCGCAATCTTCTTTCTGGGTGCGCCCTTCCCGCTGATCGTGGTCGCGGCGGGGATTGGCGGCTATATTGGCGGGCGAAGCGGTCTTCCCCAGTTCAAGGGCGGTGGTGGTCACGGTTCGGCCCGTGGCGATGTGATCCATGACCGCGATACCGCGCTGGGCGAGGAGCTGCCTGAGCATGCCCGGCCGCATCTCGGCTGGTCGATCCGCATTTCGCTGGTATTTCTTCTGCTGTGGCTGGCGCCGGTGCTGGCTCTGTTCCTGGCCTTGGGGCCGGATAATGTCTTCACCCAGATCGCCAGCTTCTTCAGCCAGATGGCCGTTGTCACCTTCGGCGGCGCCTATGCGGTGCTGGCCTATCTCGCGCAGGAGGCGGTGGGGACGTTCGGCTGGCTCCAGCCGGGTGAAATGCTCGATGGGTTGGGCATGGCGGAAACGACGCCGGGGCCGCTGATCATGGTGACGCAGTTCGTCGGTTTCCTGGCCGCGTTCCGGGATTCAGGCATGCTGAGCCCGCTGGTGGCGGCGACGCTGGGCGCGATCCTCACCACCTGGGTCACGTTCGTACCCTGCTTCCTTTGGATTTTCGCGGGAGCGCCCTTCATCGAGCGGCTGCGCGGCAACAAGGCGCTCTCCGCCGCGCTGACCGCGATCACGGCAGCGGTGGTCGGTGTGATCCTGAACCTCGCAGTCTGGTTCGCCATTCATACGCTGTTCCGGGAAGTGCGCAGGATCGGCGCGTTCGACCTGCCGCTACTCTATTCCGTCAACCTGCCCGCGCTACTGCTCTCGATCGGCGCGCTGATCGCGGTGTTCCGCTTCAAGGTCGGCGTGCTGCCGGTGCTGGGCGCCTGCGCTGCGCTGGGCGCAGCCTATGTCCTGTTCATTCGATAGCTGGGAGAATTCGCATGGACATCTCTCGCAGATCTGCGGTCAAAACCCTTGGCATGGGAGCAATAGCGATGACGGCGTTGGATGAAGCAACGGCACAATCGCCGAAGACCGCGACGGCTCCGGTCTTTGCCGGCGCGCATCAGCCAGTGCCGCTCAAATTCGATCCGGCCAAGCTCGACGGCCTGTCGGAACGGCTGATCAAATCCCATTGGGAGAATAATTATGTCGGCTCGGTCAAGACGCTGAACATGATCGAGACGCGTCTCGCCGCCGCCATGGCTGATCCCGATTTGCCGCCGGTGGTCTATGGCGGCCTCAAACGCGAGGAATTGCATCGCACCGGCTCTGTCGTGCTGCACGAAATCTATTTTGATGGCCTCGGCGGCAACGGCCAGGCGGCAGGATCGATCCGCGACGCGCTCGCGAAACATTGGGGATCGTTCGACGCCTGGGCGACGGAGTTCCGGCGCACGGGCCTGTCGCTCGCGGGCGGATCGGGCTGGTGCATCCTCGCTTGGAACACCCACAGCCGCTCGCTCCACAATCATTGGGCGTGGGATCATATGCATGGGGCTGCCGCCGGCATTCCGATACTGGCGCTCGATATGTACGAGCACGGCTTCCACATGGATTACGGCACGCAGGCCGCCAAATATGTCGATGCCTGGTTCCGCAATCTCGACTGGGAAGCGGCGGATCGTCGTTTCGCGCAGGCGACAGGCGCCGCGCGATCCTGAAAAGGAGGACGCCATGAAATGGATCACCCGCGAAAGGCCCAAGATCGACCGCATCGCCTGCCCATGGCTGATCGCCCGGTTCATCGATAAGGACGCTGAGTTCCTTTATGTTCCGGTGGATCAGGTGTTTCTCATTGCGGAACGGGAAGACGCGATCGCCTATGACATCCCCGGCGCGGAACTCAGCCATGTCGGGGACAAATGCAGTTTCGATGCATTTCTCGAACGCTATGCGCTGAATGAAGCTGCGCTCGAACAGCTGGCGGCCATTGTGCGGGGAGCGGACACCTCTCGGCTTGACCTGAGCCCCCAATCGGCAGGTCTGTTCGCGATCTCGCTGGGTTTGTCCGCAATCTATCCCGACGACCACGCCATGCTGGCGCAAGGCATGATCATGTATGACGCACTCTATGCCTGGTGCCGATCTTGCCAAGGCGAAACACATAACTGGCCTCCGGCTCCAGATCGAAATTGAAAAGCCAAACTCCTGGGGCTCCCGTGAGTGAGATGGCGATATAGCTCATCCTGTTGAAGCTATGAGCAAAACTCGATTGCCTGTTTAGTCTATCAAATTAGTAGATATTGTGCCGGCGGGACAGGAACAGGACCAGTGTTCCTGTCCCGCCGGACCACAAGAACAGGATCAATCGGGGGAATCCATGCAATCGATAAAGATCTGGGCCAGAGCCAGCGTGGCTCTGGCAGCGGTAGCGCTCGCCCACCCTGCTGACGCGCAGACCCTGCCCGCCGATGTGGCCGTCGCGGACGCGCCGCGCGACGCCATCATCGTCACGGGAACAAGGCGAACCGACCGCACCGTCAGCGAATCCACAGTGCCTGTGGATGTGTTTTCCGCCGATGATCTGAAATCGCAGGCCAGCAGCGATATCAAGACGGCGATCAAGAATCTGGTGCCCTCCTTCAATCTTCAACGCAACGCGCTGTTCGACGGGTCGGCCTTTGTCCGCCCGCCGACGCTGCGGGGCCTACCGCCAGACGAAACGCTGGTGCTCATCAACGGCAAGCGCGTGCATCGCTCGGCGCTGGTCCAGGTGAGCGGCGGATCGCTCGCTCTGGGCGCACAAGGCGCGGACCTGTCCCAGATCCCCGGCGCGGCGGTCCAGCGCGTTGAAATATTGCGCGACGGCGCTGCAGCTCAATATGGATCGGACGCCATTGCCGGGGTCATCAACTTCGCGCTCAAGAGCAATGCCGAGGGTCTCAGCCTCAACGCCCGCTATGGCGAATATTATGCGGGTGACGGGCGCGATATCCAACTGTCCGGCAATTGGGGGCTGAAACTGGGCCATGAGGGCGGCTTCATCAACCTGACCGGCGAATATATCAACGCGCATGACACCAATCGCGCGGTTCAGCGACCCGATGCGCTGGTGCTCGAACAACAAGGTTATGACGTCAAACAGCCCGTCACCAAATTCGGCAGCCCCGATACGGAGTCCTATCGCTTCTTCGTCAACGCCGAACTGCCGCTGGGTGAGGACACCCTCTATTTCTTCGGCAATTACGGCTATTCCGATCAGGTCATCGACTTCAACTATCGTCGCCCAGTGGCCGTGACGACCACGGGACCGGCGGGCACGCCCTTCACCTTCGGCAAGTCGATTTCACTCTATTATCTTGATCGCAATGCCGACGGGACATGGAATGCCGACGGCCGGACATGGAATGACGCGACTATCTTCCCCAATGGCTTTACGCCGCGCTTCCGCAGCACCAACACCGATATTTCGGCGGTCGGCGGTTACAAGGGCGATATCGGCGGCCTGCATTATGACGCCAGCCTGGGCTATGGGCAGAACCGGATCAAATATTATATCAGCGACACCTTCAACCCATCGATCGGGCCGGATTCCCCAACCAGCTTCTATGCCGGTTCGCTGGAACAGCGCGAGCTGAACGCCAATCTCGACCTCAGCTATCCGCTGGACATCGGACTTGCGAGTCCGCTCAACATTGCGGGCGGCCTCGAATATCGGCGCGAGAGTTTCCTGATCGGCGCAGGCGATGCGGCATCCTATACACAGGGCATCTACGCCTCACAGACGGTGAAGCGGGCCGACGGCACGACCTTTCTCGTCACCCATCCGGTCGGTTCCAACGGCTTTCCCGGCTATGGCCCGACCTCCATCGTCGACCGGTCGCGGGGCAGCTATGCCGCCTATCTCGACCTGGAGGTGGACGTGACGCCACGCTTCACCCTGGGGGGCGCCGTGCGCTACGAACATTATGCGGATTTCGGCGGCACGACCAATGTGAAGGCCACCGCCCGCTACGCGATCAATGACGCCATCGCCCTGCGCGGCGCGGCAAGTACCGGCTTCCGCGCGCCGACGCCCGGACAGCTTTATCTGCGCAATCTCCAGACCAGCTTCATCGGCACCAATCCGGTCCCGGTGCAGGTGGCGACGCTCTCGCCGGGTGACGCCGCCGCCCGCTATTATGGCGCGACGGCGTTGAAGCCAGAAGAATCCGTCAATTTCAGCGGTGGTGTTGTTCTGACCCCGACGTCCAGCTTCACGGTGACGGCGGATTATTACAACATCAAGGTCACCAACCGCATAGGCTTGACCAGCAACTTCACGGTCACCGATGCCGACCGCGTGCAACTGGCGGCGCTCGGCGTGGTCGATCCCAATTCGCTGGGCGTGGTCCGCTATTTCACCAACGGCTTCGCCACCCGGACACAGGGCGTGGATTTGGTCGCAAGCTATCGCGCGACGACCGGATGGGGCAAGCTCGGCTCCTCGCTCGCGGTCAATTACAACCGGACCAAGCTGGTTTCGCGCCGCACCATCACCCTGGCCGACGGGCGCGCCGGGCAGTTGATCGACGATGTGCGCAAGCGCGATATCGAAAGCCTGCTGCCCCGCTGGCGCGGTGTCTTCACCCAGACGGCGGAGGCTGGCCCCGTCGATATCACCGCCCGCGTCAATTATTTCGGCAAGTTCACCAATAATCAGCTGCCCGCCAATGGCGGCGACAAGACATTCGGCGCCGAGGTCAGCTTCGATCTGGAAGTCGGCGTCAAGGTCGCGGACAAGTTCCGCATCGCCGTGGGCGCGGAGAATATCCTCAACAATTATCCCGACAGGGAAACGCGCCTGCTCTATCCCTCGACCGGCTCGCCGGCCAGCGGTTTCATCCATCCAGACGGCTCGCCTCTGGGGGTGCTGGGCGGCTTCTGGTATCTCCGTGCCTCAGCGGAGTTTTAAGGCGGTGGCGCGGATCGATCGGCGTGCCTTTATCCGATCGCTCGGCGGTGCCACGCTGGCGACGACGCTTCCTGCCCCTCTTGTCGGTGCGACCCGGACAAAAGGGGTGGGGAGCGTCGTCATCCTCGGCGCGGGCATCGCCGGGCTGGTGGCCGCGCTGGAACTGGAGAAACGGGGCATCGACGTCACCGTGCTGGAGGCTCGTCAAAGGGTCGGCGGCCGGGTGTGGACGCTGCGCGGCGGGGACCGGATCGCCGATACCGACGGCATCGAACAGCGCGTCGATTTTACCGATGGCCTTTATCTCAACGCCGGTGCGGCGCGGATACCCAGCCATCACGATGCGCTCTTGGGCATCTGCCGGGACCATGGCGTGCCGCTGGAAGTGCTGGTGAACAGTAGCCGCAGCGCCTTTATCGCGGATGCGAGCGGGCCGCTACGATTGCGGCAGGCAGCGAATGATCTGCGCGGGCATCTGTCGGCCCTGCTGGAGAGCGCTTTGCGGGCAGGATCGTTCGATGCGACACTCGACGCGCCGACGCGCAAGGCGCTGGAGACGTTCCTGACCGGCTATGGCGACCTCGCCACGGACGGCCATTATGGGGGAAGCGCCCGGTCGGGCCTCGCACGCGTACCCGGCGCCTTCGATCAGGTGCAGCAGGTGGTGGCCCCGCGCACGCTGGACCAGCTTCTGGCCAATCCCAATCTCGCCGGGCTGCTGTTCGAGGAAAATATCCTGATGCAGGCGACCATGCTGGCGCCGGTTGGAGGAATGGATCGTATACCCCGTGCACTCGCCGCTGCGCTGCTCAAGCCTGTCGTGACCGGGGCGGAAGTGCGAGAAATCCGGCGATCCGGCGATGGCGTCACCATCGCCTGGCGCGATGCGGCCGGAGCGGCGCAGACCGTCCGGGCCGACCGGGCGATCATCACCCTGCCCCTCCCCATTCTCGCGAGCATCGACGGCGATTTCAGCGCGCCGGTCAAGCGGGCCATCGCGTCCGCGCGCTATCAGGACACGGTCAAGGTCGCTTTCCAGAGCCGCCCCTTCTGGGAGGATCAGCAGATTTACGGCGGCCTGTCCTTCGTCGGCGGAGAAACTTCGGTCATCTGGTATCCCTCCGACCGCTTCCAGCAGAAGCAGGAAGTGCTGCTGGCCGCCTATATGTCCCAGGACGCCGCCGCCAGCTTCGCCCGCCGCCCGATCGCGCAACAGATCGAGCTGGCGCACGCGGCGGTCGAACGCGTGCATCCGGGCCATGGCGCGGAACTCCATTCCCCGATCGTCGTGAACTGGCGCAAGCAGGCTTATAATCTGGGACCATGGCTGGACTGGGAGGCTGACGGCAACAGTCTGGATTCCTTCCGCCTGCTCAACCAGCCCGACGGGCCGTTCCTGTTCGCCGGCAGCCATTTGTCGCAATATTCCGGACATTGGCAGGAAGGCGCCGTGCTGTCCGCGCGGCGGGCCGTCGATACGCTCGTACCGGGAAATGCCGCCTCTCATCATGCCTGAAGGAGTTTCGCCCATGTCCACTTACCTGACCCATGCCCTAGCAGCCCTTACATTGTTGACCGGCGGGATGGGCATCGCTCATGCAGCGCCCGGCGTGGTGCGTCACGGAGCCGACGGCTCCTCTCCCATATTGACCGGCGTCACCGTGCCTGCGGGCGCGGAAACGCTCTATCTGAGTGGTCAGGTGCCGCCGGTGGCCGACAATGCCGCCGATCCGGCAACGCCCGCCGCCTATGGCGACACGCGCGTGCAGACCATCGGCATTTTCCGCAAGATAGAGGGCCTGCTAACCGCGCAGGGCTATGGCCTCAAGGATGTGGTCAAGCTGGCCGTATTTCTGGTCGGTGATCCCAAGCTGGGCGGCAAGCAGGATTTCAAGGGTTTTTCGGAAGGCTATGCGCAGTTTTTCGGCACGGCGACACAACCCAACAAGGTCGCGCGCTCGACCGTGCAGGTGACTGCGCTCGCTAATCCAGGTTTTCTGGTCGAGATCGAAGCTGTGGCGGTGAAAGCACGCTGACCATTGCTCAACTCCTCATGAGATTATCTTGAATGATGGGACACCCCCTTTTCGGCGTCCCGTCTGTCGCTATGCAAAAGCGCAAGAGGACTTTTACGTGAGGACAAGCATGGAATATCGCTTACTGGGACGCACCGGCATCAAGGTCAGCCTGATTTGCCTGGGAACCATGACCTGGGGATCGCAGAATAGCGAAGCGGAAGCGCATGAGCAGCTCGATCATGGCTTGGGCGAAGGCATCAATTTCATCGACACGGCCGAAGGCTATCCGGTGACGCCAGTCGCTCGCGAGACGCAGTTCCTGACCGAAACCTATATCGGCAACTGGATCGCCCGATGCGGCGGGCGTGACGGGATCATCCTTGCGACCAAGGTCGCGGGACCTGTGCGCGACCCCGTGCGCGAGTTTCGCGGTGGCAACAACCGGCTCGACCGGCGCAATATCGAACAGGCGGTCGAGGACAGTCTGCGTCGGCTGCGTACCGACTATATCGATCTCTATCAGGTGCATTGGCCGGATCGTTCCGTGCCATCCTTTGGCGCACGCGGGCTTGCCCACCTGAGCGACGGCCCGGACACCGTGCCGATCGAGGAGACGCTCAGCGCCCTCGCCGATCTGGTGCGGGCGGGCAAGATTCGGCATTTCGGCGTCTCCAACGAAACGCCATGGGGTCTGTCCGAATATCTGCGGCTGTCGCGGGAAAAGGAATATCCCCGCGTCGCTTCGATCCAGAATGCGTATAACCTGCTCAACCGCACCTTCGAACAGGGATTGTCCGAATTTGCGCTGCGCGAGGATGTAGGACTGCTCGCCTATTCACCCCTGGCGGGCGGCAATCTCACCGGCAAATATCTCGGCGGCCGGGTCCCCAAAGGATCGCGTCGTGATGTCAGCAAACAGTTCGTGCGTTACGATCTGCCAGGGCAACCGCTGGCTTCGGCGCGCTACGTCGCGATCGCCCATGCCCATGGGCTGGACCCGGCCCAACTGGCACTTGCCTATGTGAACAGCCGGCCCTTCGTGACCTCGACGATCATCGGCGCGACATCGCTTGAGCAATTGAAGACCGATATCGATAGCGTCCGCGTCACGCTGCCCGCGGAAGCCCTAGCGGCGATCGAGGCCGTGCATCAGGAACTGCCCGATCCCTGCCCTTGAAGTGCGTTCGTTCAGCAGGCTCAATCAGCCTATGAGAAGGCCTCGTTAGTCGCCCCTGCGCCCGGTCCCTAAAGTCCCTTCGATCATCGAAAGGACGGAACATGGTGGAACAGGCGAAGCGGCAATTGCATCTGGGCGCGATTTTGGAAGGGGTCGGGGCGGATCATACAAGTTGGCTCGACCCCGATCTGCCGGGCGATGCCAGCATCGACATCGGCTGGTATATCGACCATGCGCGGGCGGCCGAGGCGGCAAAGTTCGACCTCGTCTTCATCGTGGATTCGCCCTACATCACCCCCGATACCGCACCGCATTTCCTGAACAGGCTGGAGCCGCTGACGCTGCTGTCGGCGGTCGCGGCCTCCACCTCGCATATCGGGCTCGTCGGAACGCTGACCACCTCCTATTGGGAGCCGTATAATGTCGCGCGGCAGTTCGGCTCGCTCGACCAGATCAGCCATGGCCGGGCGGGATGGAATGTCGTCACGACGGGCCTCGAGGGTGCCGCGCGCAATTATGGGCGAGAGGAGCATTTCGACCACAAGGTCCGCTATGGCCGGGCACGCGAGTTCGTCGATGTGGTCCAGGGCCTGTGGGACAGTTATGAGGAGGACGCCTTTCCGCGGGACCGGCGCACAGGCGTGTTCCTCGACAAGAGCAAGCAGCACCGGCTGGATCATAAAGGCGCGCATTTTTCCGTTGCCGGGCCGCTGGCGCTAAGCAGGTCGCCGCAGGGGCAGCCGGTCATCTTCCAGGCGGGTGACAGCCATGAGGGGCGCGATCTGGGCGCCGCCATTGCCGAGGGCACCTTTACCAGCGCACAGGATTTCGAAACCGGCCGGGCCTATTATGCCGACATCAAGTCGCGGGCGGCAGCGCTCGGACGAAATCCCGACCTGATCAAGATATTGCCGGGCCTTGCCCCCATCATCGCCGAGACCGACGAGGAAGCGCAGGCCATCGCGGCAGCCGCGCAGGGCGCGCTCGATATCAGCAAGCTGCTGATCCAGATCGGCCGGGCGTTCAACTATCACGACTTCTCACGCTATGATCTGGACGCGCCCTTCCCCGATCTCTCCGGCGTGACGCTGAACAGCTATAAGGGCCATGCCGAACGGATCATCCGCGTGGCGCGGGAGGAAAAGCTGACGCTGCGCGAGGCGGCCTATCGCTTTGGCCAGTGGCGGTCGGACTTTGTGGGGTCGCCGGAAACCATCGCCAATGAGATCGAGCGCTGGTTCCATGGCCGTGCTGCCGACGGCTTCCTGCTGCGCGTCACGCGACCCGGCGATTTCCGGCTTTTCCGCGAGAAGGTCGTACCAATCCTGCAAGCGCGTGGGCTGTTCCGCACCGATTATGCGGGCCAGACCCTGCGCAGTCATCTGGACCTGCCGGTGCCGGAAAACCGATACAGCCGCGAAATCCCCGCGATCGCAGCCGAGTGAAGGACAAGCACCAAACCGCCGATGTACTGATCATCGGCGGTTTGGTGCGTTGGGCGGGCCGCCCTCCAGAACGTCAGCGGCGATGATCGTCAACGTCCCGCAGAATATCGACGGCTTCCGGCCGGTCAAGCCAGTCCGGGCTGACCTGGAGCCAGCGGACCACCCGGCCCGGCTCGACGAGCAGCACTGCGGGCTGGGGCAGTTCCCAGCTATTGGTCCCGGTCACTTCGCCGATCCATCCGGCAGGCGGCGGCGAAGGACGCTCATCGGGCTGGAAGTTGATGCCCAGAAGCTGCGCGAACCGGTTGTCGACGTCGCTCGCGACGGCAAAGGGCAGATCGTGGCGCAACTTGATATCGCGCAGCAGCGGGGCCGGTTGCGGGCTGAGCGCCACGAGCAGGATACCGCGTTCCTTGAGCGCCGGGAAAAGCGTTTCCGCATAATGCGGCAAGGCAATGTTGCAGGCCGGACAACCGGCAAAGCGGAAAAAGATGAACAGCGCCGGTCCATCGGCCGTCAGTCCGTCGAGTGTCAGCGTTTCTCCATCGACCTCCGTGAAGGAGATCGGTGGCAGCACATCATCAGGCTGGGCGACCGCTGCCGGGTCGAAGCGGTCGCGCAACAGGGCACGCTGGCGGGCATTGGCCTCCAGCTGCGCCGGGGTCCAGTTGCGCGCGCGTTCCGCCTGCAATGCGGCATAGCGCGCTCTCAGCGTTTCGGTGATAATGGTTGCCATGATGAGCTCCTTCGCGGTCCTGCCCCCTTTTTGGCGACAGCCCGCGAGCGCCGCCAATGAGAGTTGCCGAACCGGTCACGAAGAATGTTCATAGGTCCAACAGCTATGCCGCATCCCGTTGGCGATCACGCTGTTCATGGCGGTTGGCCGGGATCGAAAGCCCCAGATTCCCCCGCAGCGTATCCGCCTCATAGTCCCGCCGGAAAAGGCCGCGCTCTTGCAGGATCGGCACGACTTCCCGGACGAAGCGAGTGAACTGGGCAGGATGGCCCAGATGGACATTGAGGCCGTCCAGCGCCCGGCCCTCAAACCAGCGCTGGATTTCATGGGCGACCGTTTCGGCTGACCCGACAAAGGGGCTGCCGCGTCCCGCGCGGGCACCCTCCACCGCCTGTCGCAGCGTCAGCCCTTCCGCGATGGCAAGATCCGTCACCTTCTTCGCCTGCGTGTAGAAGCTGCTTTTCGCATGTTCCAGCGCCTCCACCGGGAAGGGCGCATCCGGGTCATAGCGCCGGAAATCATGCCAGCCAAAGGGACGGCCGAATTCCGCCAGCGCCTGATCGAAGCTTTGATCCTGTTCGCGATAATGGCGCGCAATGTCCCGCGCCTCGGCATCCGTATCGCCCACCGTAACGGAGAAGCCCGGCAGGACGACGATCTCGTCGGGATCGCGGCCCAGCCGCGCCGCACGGCCCTTGAGGTCGGCGTAGAAGGCCTGCCCCTGCTCGATCGTGGCGGCGTGGGTGAAGATGGCATCGGCGATG
>Ga0157372_10007712_pt1 | contig 11443 bp, 11 predicted proteins | sample C55metaG_FD_115307 | JGI IMG/M metagenome (GOLD analysis project Ga0157372, IMG submission 115307) | Corn rhizosphere microbial communities from Kellogg Biological Station, Michigan, USA - C5-5 metaG | ecosystem: Host-associated > Plants > Roots > Rhizosphere > Soil | place: USA: Michigan...
CCGCCATCTCCGGCCGCTGCGGCGCGCCGATGCGCACGAGCTCGAGCCCTTCCTTCAGGCGTGCCAGGCCGATCTCGTCGGTCGAAACGCGGAGCTTCGTCGCGCGGAACTCGCGCTCGCACGCCTCGATCGCCTCCCACCGCTCCTCGAGCGGGGTGAGGGTCCACCGCTCGCACCGGCGACAGACGACCCAGAGGCGCCCCTTGCCGGCGTCGAAGGCCAGTCGCCGGCCGACGGGAAAGTGCTCGATGACTTCGTTGCGACCAAGGTCGCCGTTACAGAACAGACAGGTCGCGTACACCAAGCCCCTCCAGCGTGCGCAGTTCCGGGCGTCGAAAGAAGGCGTGCAACCCGTACGCCAGCATGAGCGCCGCCGCGACGCCGATTGCCGTGGCCACGCCCACGACGTCGGCGACCGCGCCAGCGCAAAAGGCGCCGACGACCTGCGCCAGACCGACGACGACGAGGCTGTAGGCCGCCATCACCCGCCCGCGCAGGTGGTCCGGCACCACCGACTGGAGCAGCCCGTTGGAGATGGCGCCATTGAGGATCATCGTGCTGCCGATACCGAGCAGCAGCAGATAGCCGAGCAGGGGCACCCGGCAGAACGCGAAGGCCATCAGCATCACCGGCCACGTCATGGACGCAAAGATGAGCAGCTTCACGCGCGACACGCTCGGACCGAACGCGGCGAGCGAAAGCGCCCCGATGAGACCACCGACGCCGAGGCACGAGAGCAGCACGCCGTAACCGCCGGCTCCAAGCGAGAACATGTTTCGGGCGACGACAGGCATCAGCGCCAGCACCGGCGTACCGAGGATGGAGTACACGGTCACCATGAGCATGAGCGCGCGCACGTTCGGCGTCTGCCGCATGTAGCGCATGGCCTGGAGCACACCGACCCATGGCCGCGCGTGACCCGGCGGGCGACGGAACGCGGGGAGCCGGATCATGAACAGCCCGATCAGCACCGCCACGAAGCTCATGGCATTGAGAAAGAAGCACCAGGCGATGCCGAGCCCCGCGATGACCGCCGCCGCGATGCCGGGCCCCACGACTCGCGCGAGGTTGAATCCGCTGGAGTTGAGGGCGATCGCTTCCGGCAGGTCCTCCCGTCCGACGAGGTCGATGTACATCGACTGGCGCGCCGGAATCTCCAGCGAGGCGATGGTCCCGCTGACGAAGGCGAGCCCGAGCAGCGAGTGGATGGTGATGTGATGCGTGACGGTGAGCAGCCAGAGCACGCTTGCTTCCGCGAGGTAGCAGGCCTGCGCGATGCGCACGAGGCGCAGCTTGTCCGCGCGATCGACGATGGCGCCGGCTGGCAGGGAGAAGAGCAGGATCGGGATCGACGTCGCAACGGCGACGAGCCCGACGAGGAAGGCGCTGTTGGTGAGCTCGAGCGCCAGCCAGCCTTCCGCCATCGTCTGCATCCAGGTGCCGATCAGCGACATCGTCTGGCCGATCAGGAAGATCCGGAAGTTCCGATGCCGGACGAAGACGCGGAACGGGTTGAGCGACGGTGCGTCGGACGTGGCGGCGGGTGCGGCGAATGGCACGGACGGAATATAGGAGGGGGTCGGACCCGCTTGGCGCCTTCGGCGAGGGCGCTCGGACTCGCCCGCCGCCGCTGCGCGCCGGCTGCTCGTCGGACCCATTCGCGGCGCTGGCGCGTCGCTGTTCGTCGGACGGTCACTGCAACGACGAACAGCACACCCTGCGTGTTTCGCTGTGCCGTATGACTGCCAGAGGAGCGCGGGCCGCAGGCGCGTGAGCGGGTCGGACTCCTCCGGTGGCACTCCGCCTGTTCGCAGGGTATCTCTCAGTAGCGAGGGCCCGATGCGATTCCATACCTACAGCAAGTTCTCCCCGGAGATGGCCGACGCGGTCGATCTCCAGGCGCTGCTCGACAAGCTCGCCGACTTCCTGCTCCAGTCCGGTTTCGCCGATGGCGCAGGGCAGCCATTCCACGGCATGGGGTTCGACGAGCCCGGTGACCGCTCCATGGACGCGCTGCGCCAGGCGATCCTCGAGGCGCTCATGGAGAGCGGCCAATTCACGCCGGAAATGCTCGACGCCCTGCGCGGTGACGGGGACGAGGAGGCGACGGCCAAGTTGGCCAAGCTGCTCGACGACCTCGTGCAGCGACTGATCGACGAGGGCTACCTCAAGCTCGACGCGCCGCCGCAGATGCCGGGCGCACACCAGCCCGTCGAAGGCAAGGGTTCACTGGCCCAGGCCGCGGCGCGCGACGTCAACTTCAACCTGACCGACAAGGGCATCGACTTCCTTGGCTACAAGACGCTGCGCGGCCTCCTCGGCTCGCTCGGCAAGTCCAGCTTCGGGAGCCACGATACGGCGTACCTCGCCACCGGCATCGAGTCCGACGGCTGGAGCAAGGCGTACGAGTTCGGCGACGTCCTGAACATCGACGTCAACGAGACGCTGAAGAACTCGATGATGCGCACCGGGAACATCGGCGTGCCGATGGACCTGGAATACAGCGACCTGATGGTGCGCCAGGCGGAGTACCGGTCGAGCTGCGCCACGGTGCTGATGCTCGATTGCTCGCACTCCATGATCCTCTACGGCGAAGATCGCTTCACGCCGGCGAAGAAGGTCGCGCTCGCGCTCACGCACCTCATCCGCACGCAGTTCCCCGGCGACACGATCAAGGTCGTGCTCTTCCACGACAGCGCCGAAGAGATTCCGCTGGCGACGCTGGCCGGCGCTCAGGTGGGGCCGTACCACACGAACACGTCGGAGGGGCTCAAGCTCGCGCGGCGCCTGCTGATGGCGCAGAAGAAGGACATGCGCCAGATCATCATGATCACCGACGGCAAGCCGAGCGCGCTGACGATGCCCGACGGGCGGATCTACAAGAACTCGTTCGGGCTCGATGCGACGGTGATCGCGAACCCGCTGCAGGAAGTCGCGGCGTGTCGGCGCTCGGGGATCGTGATCAACACCTTCATGCTCGCCCGGGACCGGGCGCTGGTGGAGTTCGTGAAGCGGATGAGTGAGATCAGTCGCGGCAAGGCGTACTTCACGACGACGATGACGCTCGGTCAGTTCATCCTGATGGACTTCCTGAAGAAGAAGACCCGCAAGGTGAGCTGACCGCCTTGCGGGTCGCGCTCACAGCTCACGGTTGAGGATGCGACGCAGGACGATCGTGTCCATGTTCGCGCCGCAGAAGATGATGCCGACCCGCTTGCCCTGAAGTCGTGGCGCGAGCTTTCGGGCGGCCGCAAAGCCCATCGCGCCGGCGCCTTCCACCAGATGATGCGTCGCCGACAGGATGGTGCGCACGGCGTCGGCGATCTCGGCGTCGGTCACCGTGATGAAGTCGGCGAGGCCGTCGCGCAAGGCGGGAAAGGTGAGCGGATAGGTGGACCGCGTCGCGACGCCCTCGGCAAAGGTGAGGGCGCGGTCGGTGCGGCGCGGCTCACGCGCGTGCCAGCCGTCGTGCGCCGCGGGCGCGCCAGCGGCCTGGACGCCGATCACCTCGAGGTCCGGTCGCAGCGTACGCGCTACCGTCAGCGCGCCCACGGCCTGTGATCCGCCACCAATGGCGATGATCAGCGTGTCGAGCGAGTCCGTGCCGCCGAGCTGTTCGTGGATCTCGAGCGTCATGGTGCCGGCGCCGGCAAGCACGTTGACATTGTTGGTGGAGTGCGCGAGCACGCGATCCTCGGTATCGACAAATCGCTGGGCGATGGCGACGGCCGAATCATAGTCATCGCCCTCTTCGATCACGTTCGCGCCCCACGCGCGAAGCGCGGCATTCTTTTCCGGGTTGTTGCCACGTGGCACGCAGATCGTGACCGGCACGCCAAGCTGGCGGCCGGCGAAGGCGAGGCCGAGCCCATGGTTGCCCGTCGTGGCGCCCACCACGCCGCGGGCCCGCTCCGCGTCGGAGAGCGCCGTGATGGTGGCGAGGCCGTTCCGGACCTTGAACGATCCCGTCGGCTGGACGTTCTCGTGCTTCACCAGCAGGGTGAGGCCGGGGACGATCGCGTCCAGGGTGGGATAGTTCCGGAGCGGCGTGGGTGCGAGGAACGGGGAGAGGCGCTCGCGGGCGGCGAGCACGTCGTCGAGCGTGATTGGTGATGCGTCTGGCACAGGCATGTGGCGCAAGATGGCGTGGCGTGCGGAGCGACGCCATCTTGGGTGGCAACCATGTCGAGGTGCTCGTGAAATTGTTCTGGGCGGTGGCGGTGGGCGCCGCGGTCGGCGGCCTGTCGCGCTATTACCTCTCGCTCGCACTCACGGAGCGGCTGGGCGACGCCTTCCCCTGGGGCACGCTCATCATCAACGTGACGGGAAGCCTCCTCCTCGGCTTCCTCATGCGCTACGCCTTCGCCTCGCCAGCGGCGAACGTGGAGCTGCGGCTGCTGCTCGTCACGGGATTCTGCGGGGGCTACACCACCTTCTCGACGTTCAGCTACGAGACCGTGCAGCTACTCGAGGACGGACGGTATGAGCGTGCGATCACGTACGTGCTCGCCAGCGTCGCCGTCGCGCTGCTCGCCACCGCGGCCGGGTTTGTCCTCGCGCGGGAGCTGATCGCGTTCCGGACACGCGCCTGATCCACCCGCGGGACCTCATCGTCACCCGCCCGCATCCCGATTAGTTTCTCCGTCATGCTCGCCGCTCTCCTCAGCGTGCTGCTGCTCGGCTTCCTGCTTGGCATGCGACACGCAACCGACCCGGACCACGTGGTGGCCGTGACGACCATCGTGTCGCAGCAGCGCTCCCTGGCGCGCGCGGCGCGCACCGGGGTGCTGTGGGGAATCGGCCACACGACGACGATCCTGCTCGCGGGCGGCGTGATCATCCTGCTCAAGGTGCAGATCGCCGCCATCCCGCCGCGCGTCGGCTTGTCGCTGGAGTTCGCGGTGGCGGTGATGCTGATCGTGCTTGGCCTCGTCACGCTGGCAGGCAACGAGCGGCGCGTGGCGGACAGCACGGCGCGCCCGATCACCGTGGGCTTCGTGCACGGCCTCGCCGGTTCGGCAGCCGTGGTGACACTGCCATCGGTCGCGCTGATCCCCGACCCGGCGTGGGCGGTGGGTTACCTCGCGGTGTTCGGGCTCGGCACGATTGCCGGCATGATGCTGATCACCGCGTCCATCGCGGCGCCGGCGCTGTTCGCGACGCGGCGGTTCGTCGGCATGAACGAGAAGCTGCGCATCGCCTCGGGAGTGGTGAGCATCGGGTTCGGACTCTTCCTCGCGCACCGGATCGGCTTCGTGGACGGCCTGTTCTCCGCGGCGCCGTCGTGGACGCCGCATTGAGCACGCGAGGCGGATCGCGGAGCGCGGCGGCACCACGCCACGCCGCTACGCCGGGTTCCGGACCTGCGTCACGGACGGTCGTCCCGAACCTCGATCCGCGGCAGGCACGACGGGTGAGCGAGCGGCTGCGCCGCTGGTTCCGCACGAACGGCCGCGACCTGCCGTGGAGACGCACTCGTGATCCGTATCGCGTGCTCGTCTCCGAGCTGATGCTCCAGCAGACCCAGGTCTCGCGCGTGGTGCCGCGGTACGGCGAGTTCCTCGCCGAGTTCCCCACCCTGCACCATGTCGCGCGCGCGCGGCCGGCGCGGGTGACGGAAGCGTGGTCGGGCCTGGGATACTACGCGCGGGCGCGGAACCTTCACGCCCTCGCGCGCGAGGTGACCGACCGCGGGCGTGACGCGAATGCGACGCTGCCGGCCGAGGCGGAGCAGTTGCGCGCCCTGCCCGGCGTCGGTGCGTACACGGCGGGCGCTGTCAGCTCGTTCGCCTACGAACGCCGCGCGGAGCTGGTGGACACGAACGTGGCACGGGTGCTGAAGCGCGTGTTCGCGCCGGATGCAGACTTGAAGACGACCCGGGGCCAGAAGCGGGTGTGGGCGATCGCGAAGGCGATCCTTCCGCGGACCGGGCGCGCGACGTGGACACACAACCAGGCGCTGATGGAGCTCGGGGCGCTGGTCTGTACGGCGAGAGTGGCGCGCTGCGAGATCTGTCCGGTGAGCAAGGAGTGTCGGACGCGCCTGGCGGCCACGCCGCCTGCGCGCGCCTGACGGTCAGCGGCAGCCCTCACGAACAACGGGGGCGCCGAAGCGCCCCCGTTGTGGATCAGGCGAGTGAAGCGGCGCAGCCGCGCACCGAGTCCGACCGTCGCTACTTCCGAACCGCGTCCTTTCGCTCCGACGCGCCGACCGCGTAATCCAGCTTCGACTGGTAGTTCCGCTCGCCGTAGCCGACGTAGATCTGCCGCGGCCGCGCGATCTTCTGCTCCTTGTCGTTCAACATCTCCTCCCACTGCGCGAGCCAGCCCGCCGTCCGCGCCACGGCGAAGAGCACCGTGAAGAAATCCGTCGGGAACGCCATCGAGCGGTAGATCAGGCCCGTGTAGAAATCGACGTTCGGGTAGAGCTTCCGCGATACGAAGTAGTCGTCCGACAGCGCGATGCGCTCGAGCTCGAGTGCGATCTCGAGGTCGCGATCGACGCCGACGATCTTGAACACGTCGTCGGCGAGCTTCTTCACGATGCGCGCGCGCGGATCGTAGCTCTTGTACACGCGGTGACCGAAGCCCATGAGCTTCTGCCCCTTGCCGCTCTTCACGCCCTCGATGAACGCAGGGATGTTCTTCTTGTCGCCGATCTCCTTGATCATGCGGAGCACGGCCTCGTTCGCGCCACCGTGCAGCGGGCCGTAGAGCGCGGCAATGCCCGCGGCGACGGCGGAGAACGGATCGACGTGCGAGCTGCCGACGGCGCGCACCGCATTCGTCGAGCAGTTCTGCTCGTGGTCGGCGTGGAGGATGAAGAGGATCTCGAGCGCCTTCACGAACACGGGATTGGCCTCGTACTTCGGCTCCGTCATCCGCGCGACCATCGACAGGAAGTTCTCGACGTAGCCGAGGTCGTTGTCCGGGTAGATGAAGGGGAGCCCCTTCACGTGGCGGTAGCAGAACGCAGCGAGGGTGGGGAGCTTGGCGAGGAGGCGCACCGTGCTGATGTGCCGCTCCGCCGGATCCTCGATGTTCTTTGCCGAGGGATAGAAGCTCGACAGGGCTGCCACCGAGCTGCACAGCATCGACATCGGGTGCGCGTCGTAGCGGAAGCCCTGCAGGAAGTTCTTGATGTTCTCGTGGACGTAGGTGTGGTACGTGATCTGGTGCGTCCAGTCGTCGTACTCGGGCTGCGTCGGCAGCTCGCCGTTCCGGAGGAGCCACGCCACTTCGAGGAAGCTGGCGTTGTCGGCGAGCTGCTCGATCGGGTATCCGCGATAGCGAAGGATCCCCTTCTCACCGTCGATGTAGGTGATGGCGCTCTTGCACGATGCGGTGTTCAGGAACGCCGGGTCGTACGACATGAGCCCGAACTCGTCGGGCGAGCGCTTGATCTGCCGCAGGTCCATCGCCCGGACGCCGGTGTCGCCCTCGGTGCCTGGCGGCATGATCGGCACGGTGTAGCCGGTGCCGGTGCGCGTGTCCTTGATCTCGAGCGCGCCGTCGGCGGCGCTCGTCGAGTTCGGGTCAGTCTTGCTCATGTCCACGTTCTCCCTGGAATTGCCATCACGTCGACGGGCTCGTGCCCGGCGAAGCTGAAATGTATTGACGTGCGAACCGTCGCGGCATGGGCGCACGGCCGTCCATCGGGATCAATCCCGCTGACGGACCCGAGGGTCCCGCCGAGTGCTGCCGCTGCCCCTACCGCTGCTGCTGCCGCTTCGGCTGCCGAGCTCGTACACGATCGCCCACTCCTCGGCGCTGACGGGCTGGACGCTCAACCGGCTGCCCTTCTGGAGGAGCGCCATCCGCTCGAGGCCGGGAACGCCACGCAGGTCAGCGAGGGCGAGTGGTCGCGCAAGCGGCTCCACGGCGCGAAGGTCCACCATCATCCACGTCGGCGCGTCTTCGCGCGACTTCGGGTCGAAGTGCTCCTCGTCCGGATTGAAGGCCGTGTGGTCGGGGTAGCTCTCCCGCACCACTTCGGCGACGCCGACGATGGCCGGCGGTTCGGCGCCCGAATGGTAGAAGAAGACCTGGTCGCCGCGCTTCATGTCGTCGCGCATGAAGTTGCGCGCCTGGTAGTTGCGCACGCCGTCCCAGCATGTCGTGCGGGCGGGGCTGCGGAGGAGGTCGTCGAACGAGAAGCAGTCCGGCTCGGACTTCACGAGCCAGTAACGCCTGGCGCGCTTGGCAGTGGGCATGGCAGCGGTTGGTGGTAGGGGAAATGTAGCCGCGGTGACCCCGCACCTTGTAGCGGGGGGTGGCCGGGGCGAGCTTTGGCCGCATGCCCGATCTGCTGCTCATCCTGGCGCTCGTGTCCCACGTCGTGCGTGTCGCGCTCCTCGCCATCGGCGGCGTGCTGGCAGTGGTCGCCCTCCTCGACTGGGCGGCACGCACGCGGCGGCTCAATCCCTTCGGGGGCATCGCGCGGTTCATGCGCGCGCGCGTGGATCCGCGACTCACGGGCGTGGAGCGACAGGTCGCACGCGCTGGCGGCCAGCTCGCCCTGACGCCGTGGTGGGCGCTGCTTGCATACGTGGTGTGCGCGGCCCTGGCGATCGCCCTCGTGGACGGCGTGATCGGCCTCGTGCTCGACGCGCGAATCGCGCTCGGCCGTGGCGCGATGGGCGTCGTGCTGCTGCTGGTGCAGTGGATCTTCGCCTTCCTGCGGATCGCGCTGATCGTGCGCGTCGTGCTCTCGTGGCTGCCGCGCCTCGCGGGGAGTCGCTGGCTGTCGTGGAGCTTTGGCGCCACTGACTGGATGCTGCGTCCACTGCGGCGCATCGTGCCGCCATTCGGTGTGATAGATATCACACCAATCGTCGCGTACTTCGGGCTTGTGATCGCGGAGTGGCTCGTCACGTCGGTGCTGCTCACTGGAATTGCCTGAGTGCACGTATTGCGCGTCGAGGCGCGAGGGGCGAGCATACGCGTGCACGTGCACGTGCAGCCACGCGCGTCGCGTAGCGAGGTGGTGGGCACGCACGGCACGGCGCTGAAAGTGCGTCTGCTCGCGCCTCCCGTGGATGGCGCAGCGAACGAGGCGCTGGTAGCGCTCCTCGCAGATCGGCTCGGCGTGCCAAGGCGCGACATTCGCATCGTGCAGGGCGCCACGTCGCGGGCCAAGGTAGTGGAGATCGCCGGCACCACGGTGGAAGCCGTACAGGCGCTGGCGGAGCACGGAACGGATGCATCGAACTGAGGGACATCAATGACGTACGTACTGCTGGTGGGGAAGGACGTCGCGCTGCTCGAGGGGCTGTCGCAGTCACTCGCCACGCTCGGCCACACGCCGCGCGTCGCGCACGATCTCTCCGAGGCGCGCCAGATCGCCGCGGCGCAGCCACCACTGGTACTCGTCGCCGATCGCGCCCTCGCGAGCAGCAGCGGCGCCGAACTGCTTGGCACACCGCTCTCCGCCGGTGGGGCACGGATCCTCTACCGCCTGGCATCCACCACGATGGCACCACTGCTCCCCGCGCTGCAGCGCGCGGTCCTCGCGGACCTGACGCTGCCGCTGGAGCGGCATCGGCTGGCGGCGCTGGTGCAGTCGGTGGCGGAACGGGCACGGCTCGCCGGACGATCGTCGAAGCACACCCCGCCCGAGTCGCGGACGGTGTGACGCGGGGTCGAGCGGACGGAAGGCGCATTGCTTCACCTGCCTCCGTCCGCTATCATTAGATCAGCACCACACAACTGATCCCGTGGCGATTTCCAGCAAATTGCGGCCACGTTAATCCCCTGCTAAAGCGCGAGCCCGCACGCCGTCGCGTCAGGGCTCTTTTTTATTGGTCGACACGATGTCCTTCTCCAAGCTCGCCGACTCCACGCACCCGTACCTCCGCGCCCTTGCCGACCGCGTCCTCGTGTACGACGGCGCCATGGGCACCAACATCCAGCGTCACCATCCAACGCCGGAAGACTTCGGCGGGAAGGAGCTGGAAGGGTGCAACGACAACCTCGTCCTCACCCGCCCCGACATCATCCAGTCGATCCACGAGTCGTTCCTCGCCGTGGGCTGCGACGTGGTGGAGACCTGCACCTTCCAGAGCACGCCGCATCGGCTGCGCGAGTGGGGGCTCGAGGACAAGGCGCGTGAGCTGAACGTCCAGGCAGCGCGACTTGCGCGCGCCGCCTGCGACAAGTACTCGACGCCCGAGCAGCCGCGCTTCGTCGCCGGCTCCATCGGGCCGACGGGAATGCTGCCGTCGAGCAGCGACCCGGCGCTCTCGAACATCACCTTCGAGGCGCTCGCCGAGACGTACTACCTGCAGGCGAAGTATCTCGTCGAAGGCGGTGTGGACGTGCTGCTCATCGAGACCGCGCAGGACATCCTCGAAGTGAAGGCGGCGCTCACCGGTTTCGAGCGGCTGTTCGCCGAGCTGGGTCGTCGCGTCCCCGTGCAGACGCAGGTCACGCTCGACGTGAGCGGCCGCATGCTGCTCGGCACCGACATCGACAGCGCGCTCACCACCCTCGAGGCGATGCGCGCCGACGTGATCGGCCTGAACTGCTCGACCGGTCCCGAGCACATGCGCGAGCCGGTGCGTTTTCTCACCGAGCACGCCTCGCTCCCGATCTCGGTCATCCCGAACGCCGGCCTCCCGCTCAACACCGGCACCGGCGACGCGGTCTATCCGTTGGAGCCGGCGCCGATGGCGGCGATGCTGCGCGAGTTCGTGGAGCAGTTCGGCGTCCGCGTCGTTGGCGGCTGCTGCGGCACGACGCCCGAGCACCTCTCGGCGATCGTCAGCGCGGTGCGTTCGGGGACGGCCGCCGAGCTGCCCGCGCACAAGCGCGAGGCCAAGGTCGCCTCGGCAATGCGCGCAGCCACGCTGCGCCAGGAGCCGGCGCCGCTGCTCGTCGGCGAGCGCGTCAACGCACAGGGCTCGCGCAAGGTCAAGCGCCTGCTCCTCGCCGATGACTACGAAGGCATCGTGGACGTCGCGCGCGAGCAGCAGGAGTCGGGCGCCCACGTGCTCGACATCTGCGTCGCCGTCACCGAGCGCGCCGACGAAGCCGAGCAGATGGCGAAGCTCGTCAAGCTGCTCTCGATGAGCGTCGAGACGCCGCTGATGATCGATTCCACGGAAGCGCCGGTGGTCGAGGCAGCGCTCCAGCACGTGCCCGGTCGCGCGATCATCAACTCCATCAACATGGAGAACGGTCGCACGCGCATCGACACCATCGTCCCGATCGCGAAGAAGCACGGTGCGGCGCTGGTCGCATTGACGATCGACCTCGCCGGCATGGCGAAGACGCGCGAGCGGAAGCTCGAGGTGGCCAAGGCGATCTATGACATCGTCGTCGGCGAGTACGGCCTCAAGGCGGAAGACCTGATCTACGACGCGCTCACCTTCACCCTCGCCACCGGCGACCAGGAGTGGGTGGACAGCGCGCACGAGACGATCGAGGGCATCCGCCTCATCAA
>Ga0157372_10007715_pt1 | contig 11440 bp, 8 predicted proteins | sample C55metaG_FD_115307 | JGI IMG/M metagenome (GOLD analysis project Ga0157372, IMG submission 115307) | Corn rhizosphere microbial communities from Kellogg Biological Station, Michigan, USA - C5-5 metaG | ecosystem: Host-associated > Plants > Roots > Rhizosphere > Soil | place: USA: Michigan...
AGCAGTGAAACCTCACCATCAGGGGTGGTGTCACCGGGCGTGACGTGCAGGTCGTGCTGAACGGTATCGAGCAGTTGCTGGCCCCCTTTGATATAGCATGCGGTTCCCAGGCAGATCACGCAAGTATGCCTACCTGCGGGCTTCAAAGTAAAGAAGTGATAAAAGGTTGCAACCCCATAGGCCCGGCTCAGAGGCACCCGCAATGACTTGGCCACGTACCGTAGTGCATCGGTATCGAGATAGCCAAAGGCTTCCTGTACCGTGTGCAAGGCCTCGATGAGGCTACGCGATTGCTGACCGGTACGGCGCATGGTGGCGTCGACCAGTTTCCAGCGTTTGTCCTGGCTGGGAGGTGCGGGTTTGGCAAAGTAGGTGGCCATTTCCATCTAATTTAATCGCCGAATACCGGAACAACTTTAGATTAGGACGATACGCTAAAAGGTCATGTGATGGAGATCACATAAAAAGGTGACATTGCACACTGCGCGTAGCTTGGCTAACAACCGAAACTGAGGGTGTACTGGAGGTGCGTGTGAATCTACTTGAAGAACAAATCGGAACTACGGTCGCGATCCAGAACGTTCTGTTTGCGACAGACTTCTCAGATGTATCAGAGGCCGCCCTTCCTTATGTGACGGCTCTCAGTCTACGCTATGGCAGTACGGTGCATGTGGTCCACGTGCTTGCGGATGTGGCTTTGCTTCGGCCCGGCGCGCCGGACCCGGTGATGTTCGGATCTATTTACGAAGAGGCGCACAGCGTCGCGCAAGAAAAAATACAGCAACTATCCAAACGGCTCAAGGGCTTTCCCCATAAAACCTACGTTCGCCATGGCGAAGTGCTTGATGTGGTGAAGAATATTATTGAGGAGCAGAAGATCGACCTGCTGGTGCTAGGGACACATGGGCGCACCGGACTTGGCAAGCTGCTGATGGGCTCAGTGGCAGAGCAGATCTTCCGCCAGGCAAATTCCCCGGTACTAACCGTTGGGCCAGGAGTACCGGTGACCGAGAAAGTTCGGGAATCCCGGCATGATGGGGATCTGCCACCGGTCCAGGTGAAATTCGGGAACATTCTCTATGCTACTGATTTCAAGCCGGACGCGGTGGAGGCATCGTGGTATGCAGTTTCTCTGGCACGTGAATTCAACGCGCATTTGACTTTGCTGCACGTGATTGAAGAGTTCGGAGAACATCTTCACGAACGGCCGGGCCCGATCGAGACAGCCTTGGTTAAGTTGGAAGAGCTTGTGCCTGATCGGGAAGGACTCCGCTATGCCCCAGAGTTTGTCGCGGAGTACGGTTCGGGTGCCGAAGTGATTCTGAAGATTGCGAATGAATATGAGGCGGACCTCATTGTTCTGGGCGTAAGGCCGGCATCCGGTAGTTTGGGTACGGCTACTCACTTCGGTCGGTCGGTTGCTCACAAGGTTGTGGCTGGAGCGAATTGTCCAGTGCTGACGATTAGAAGGTGAGAGTACAAGCTGGTGTCCTACTTCTCGCGCTGCTTGCGAGATGTAGAATGCTCCAAACAGCTGTTGTTGCTTGGATAAGATTGGGGACAGCCCGCCCGGGACAGCCCAGGGCGGCTGTTCCGCACGGCTGTGCAATGCCCAACCTGCTTATTTTAGTTCAATGGGTAATTAGTGAGCCGCGGTCCAGGCTTCCGGGCGCTGTAGCCATTTGGTCGTTTCACAGTAATCGTAGAGTTCGTTCCTGAACTTCGGATCTGCAATCTCTATCAGGGCTTTCGCTCTTTCACGAATTGACTTGCCGTGCAGATAAGCGACGCCGTGTTCAGTGACCACATAGCGCACCAGGCCACGGGAAGTAACCACGCCCGCTCCAGGGCTGAGCATGGGAACGATGCGAGAGATCGTGCCGCTCTTGGCAGTCGATGAGATGGCGATGATTGGCTTTCCGCCTTTGGATCGCGACGCTCCGCGCAGGAAATCCACTTGTCCGCCAATGCCGCTGTAGAACTGGTTTCCAATGGAGTCGGAGCAGACCTGGCCGGTCAGATCAACCTGCAACGCAGAATTAATTGCGACCATGTTGTCATTGCAAGCAATCCTCTCAGGATTATTAGTGTAGGCGGTTGGACGAAACTCGAAAATCGGATTGTTATCCACGAATTCGAACAGTTTCTTGGTTCCCAGCGCAAAGCCCACTATGATTTTTCCCGGCTTGAAGTTCTTCCGGGCTCCGGTAAGCACGCCGGCCTCGATGAGTGGAATCACGCCTTCGGAGATCAGTTCGCTGTGAATCCCCAGGTCTTTACGGTTCATAAGGAACGGCAGAACTGCATCAGGAATGCCGCCGATTCCAGTCTGCAGGACAGCGCCGTCTTCAATGAGGCCCGCTACGTGGCGCGCGATTGCCACATGCATATCAGTGACTGCTGGCTTCTTGAGTTCGCATAGCGGCTGTGACGATTCCACCACCGCATCTATGTCACTTACATGAATGAAACTATCGCCGTAAGTTCTTGGCATATAGTTATTGATTTGCGCGACCACGTACCGGGCACACTTGGCGGCGGTCAGAGTGGTGTCCACGCCGACGCCAAAACTGCAAAAACCGTGGGAATCTGGCGGCGACACTTCGACCAGGGCGACATCGATCGGCATCGCGCCAGATTCGAAGAGCTCTTCGATCTCACTCAGATAAATCGGAGTGTAGTCGGCGCGGCCGTCGTTGATGGCTTCACGAACATTGGCTCCGATAAACACAGCATTGTGGCGGAAGTGTCCAGCCATCTCTGGGGCAACGTAAGGAGCAGCGCCCATGGTCATCATGTGAACGATTTCCACGTTGCGAACTTCGGGACCGCGGCGCATCAGCGCTTCCACCAAAGTTTCAGGTTCCGCGCATCCTGGCTGAATGTAGACGCGCATTCCTGACTCGACGAGGCGCAATGCCTTGTCGGCGGTGCGAAGTTTCCGAGAATAATCAGATTCCCAGGTCACTGGTTTCTCTCCTACGCGGTAGCTCTGGCAGCTTCGATTTCCATCTCCGCGCTAGCTCTTTCATGTCCAATCGCAGCATAGTAAATGGCGCGATCGAAAAAGTGATCTAGCAGTTGTAGCATTTCAAGCTCGCCAAAAGCTTCGATCGGGCGTTGAACTTCAGACTGCGTTTTGAGGAATTCCCACAGGTTATCCTTCGTAAGAACGATCGCCCAAGCCACCTGACTAAAGGGCACATTTTGCTTGGCTCGGCAGGCGCCGATGCGCAGGTATCTTTGCTCCAGGTCAAATTCGTCTTTGGTCATGACCCAGTCGCCCAAGTGACGGTAGATTTCGTGCACGCGACCTTTCAAGTCGTCAGCCGGAACCCGTTGGTAATCAAGAGTAGCTTCGGAGTTCTGCACGCGAGTTAAAAGGCAAGCGGCAAGTTCAGTAGAGTGATTTTCAATCAGTCGGACCAGGCGATAAAGAGTCATCATGGCGATCTCCTGTTGGTGATTTAAGTGTCGCCTAACAGGCAAAATGCGGCGATGATGAACGCCACAGAGGGGTGTGATTTCAATCACAAGCTGGGGTCCCTCAGGAACCCTGAATCAGATCTGCTTTGCAGTTTCGTGCGCCCCCGCTTCACTTTCAAAGTTCCTATGCGCGAGGTAGTTATAGAGAGCGAAGCGTGCGTCCGCATCGTGTTGCGCCTCCGCCCACAGGTGTTTCGCATCTTCGGGTTTACTCTGGGTCAGCATCTTGAACCGCGTCTCGTGTTCGAGGAACTCACTTACGTTGCGGGTAGGCGTTCTGGAATCGAGTACCAGCGGATTTTTGCCGATGATTGCGCGTTCGGGATTGTAGCGGTATAGCAGCCATTGCCCAGACTCAACTGCCAACTTCTGATCTGACATTGCGGTGGTCGCGTTCAGGCCATGAGCCAGGCAGTGCGAATAGGCGATGATCAGGCTAGGACCATCGTAGGCCTCGGCTTCAAGAAACACTTTAAGTGTGTGCTCGTCTTTCGCGCCCATGGCCACACTGGCGACGTAAACATTGCCGTACGTCATGGCCATCAGGCCGAGATCTTTCTTGGGCGCTGATTTACCCCCGGCAGCAAACTTAGCCACCGCACCCCGAGGCGTTGACTTGGAGGCTTGGCCTCCAGTATTCGAATACATTTCGGTATCCAGCACCAGAACGTTTACATTGCGGCCACTCGCCAGCACGTGATCAAGGCCGCCATAGCCAATGTCATAGGCCCAGCCGTCGCCGCCAACGATCCAGACGCTCTTCTTTACCAGAAGGTCGGCGATGGCGCGCAGTTGACGAGCCTCGACTGAATCGTTCTTCTGCAGACGCTCCTTCAATAAAGCCACGCGCTCGCGCTGCAAACAAATGTCCGATTCGTCTTTCTGCACCGCCGTGAGGAGTGACTTCGCGAGGTCGTCACCGAGCGCCGGCGCAAGGCGTTTCACCAACTCGCGCGCGAATTCAGTTTGTTTGTCGATGGAGACGCGAAATCCCAGTCCGAACTCGGCGTTGTCTTCAAACAACGAATTCGCCCATGCAGGCCCGCGACCTTCGGCATTTTTTGCCCACGGGGTTGTGGGCAGATTCCCACCGTAAATAGATGAGCATCCGGTGGCATTTGCAATCACAGCGCGATCGCCAAAGAGTTGCGATACCAGTTTGAGATACGGCGTCTCACCACAACCGGCGCAGGCTCCAGAGAATGCAAACAGGGGCTCCTGAATCTGTTGCTGCCGGATGGTTGAAGATTTTATTTTTCGCCGGTCAAGCTCAGGGATATGCAAGAAAAATTCCCAGTTATCACGTTCGGGCACGCGCAGCGCAGGTTGCGGCGCCATATTGATCGCCTTCAGATGCGGTTCTTTCTTATTTTTTGCGGGGCAAATATCCACGCAGATGCCGCAGCCGGTGCAATCTTCCGGCGCAACCTGAATGGTGTATTTCATCCCATGCCATTCTCTGTCGCTGGCATCTGTGGCCTTGAAACTCGCAGGCGCATTGGCCAAGTGCTCAGATTCGTACACCTTGATTCGCATTACCGCGTGCGGGCAGACCATGGCGCACTTGCCACACTGGATACAGGTTTTCGCATCCCACACAGGAATTTCGAGCGCGATGTTACGCTTCTCCCATTTGGAGGTCCCGGTCGGATAAGTGCCGTCGGCGGAGAAAGCGCTCACGGGAATCAAGTCGCCGTGGCCAGCATATATGGAGCCGAGCACATCGCGCTCATACTTGTTCGCCTCCGGGGAAAACGGTGGCGGAATTTCGATTTGGCTGCTTGCCGTCTCTGGAATGGTCACCTCAAAGAGACAGCTCAGGGTCTCATCTACAGCGTGCAGATTCTTCTCGACGACTTCTTCACCCTTCTTGCCGTAGGTAACGCGGATCGACTTGCGAATGGCCTCTATCGCCTGCTCCCGCGGCAACACTTGGGAAATGGCAAAGAAGCATACCTGCATGATGGTATTCATGCGGGACCCCATGCCGGTTTCGCGCGCGACTTTATAGGCGTCGATTACGTAAAACTTTGCTTTCTTCGTGATCAGTTGTTCCTGTATGCGCCTGGGCAGGCGATTCCAGACCTCATAGGCTCCGAATGGGCTATTCAGCAGGAAGACCCCGCCCGGCACGAGCGGCTCGAGCATGTCATAGCGCTCCAGGAATATCCATTGATGGCAAGCGACGAAGTTCGCTTTCGAGATCAAATACGTTGAGTGAATCGGCTGTGGCCCGAAGCGCAGGTGAGAAACCGTCATTGCTCCGGATTTTTTCGAGTCGTAAACGAAATATCCTTGCGCGTAATTGTCGGTGTTCTCGCCGATGATCTTGATTGAATTTTTATTAGCGCCAACTGTGCCGTCGGCCCCCAGACCGTAGAACATTGCGCGCACAACATTGTCTGGTTCGATGGAAAATTCAGGATCGTAATCGAGGCTGGTGTGGCTTACGTCGTCATTAATCCCAATCGTGAAGTGGTTCTTTGGCTGATCGGACGCAAGGTTTTGGTAAACCGCCTTGACCATCGCTGGAGTGAATTCTTTCGAAGACAGGCCGTACCGGCCGCCAACAATCACTGGAGGGGCGGCGATAGTCCCCTCGACCGCCTGTTCGGCGGACCCCGCTTTACGCGACGGGTTAGACCTACGCCGCCCCATTGCGTGCGACGATTCTTCAAAAATTGCGTTCACCACATCCAGGTAAAGAGGCTCCCCTGCCGATCCCGATTCCTTGGTACGATCCAACACTGCAATGCTCTTCACCGTCCGCGGAAGGGCGCCGATGAAGTGCTTTACTGAAAAGGGACGAAACAATCGCACTTTTAGCAAACCGATTTTTTCTCCGTGGGAATTCAAATACTGAACCGTTTCTTCCGCGGCTTCAGCACCCGATCCCATCATTACGATCACGCGTTCAGCACTGGGATCGCCTACATAGTCGAAGAGGTGATAAGCACGTCCAGTGATCTGGGCAAACTTATCCATAGCCGCCTGTACTTTTTCGACGCATGCGGCGTAGTAAGGATTTGCAGCTTCGCGGCCCTGGAAGAAAACGTCGGGATTTTGAGCTGAGCCGCGAAGAACTGGGTGATCGGGAGAAAGTGCCCGTTGCCGGTGCTCCAGCAAGCGATCAAGGCTGACCATGGCCCGCAGATCGTCGCCATCCAGCATTTCGATCTTGTTCACTTCGTGCGAAGTGCGGAAGCCGTCAAAAAAATGAAGAAAGGGAATACGGGATTCGAGAGTGGCTGTATGCGCGATCAGCGCCATGTCCATAGCTTCCTGAACGGAGTTGGAGCACAGCATTCCGAATCCCGTAGTCCTGCAGGCCATCACGTCAGAGTGATCGCCGAATATTGAAAGCGCGTGCGCAGCGACGGTGCGCGCGGTCACGTGAAAAACCGCGGGAGTGAGTTCCCCCGCGATCTTATTCATGTTGGGGACCATTAACAGCAGGCCCTGCGACGCGGTGAAGGTGGTTGCCAGTGCGCCGGTTTGCAGTGCGCCATGGACGGCGCCGGCCGCGCCGCCTTCACTCTGCATTTCGACTACATTGGGCACTGTGCCCCAGACATTAGGCACATGCTCGGAGGACCACTGGTCTGCCCATTCACCCATCGGTGAAGATGGCGTGATGGGATATATGGCGATGACTTCGCTCAGTCCATAAGCGACTTTGGCGACCGCTTCGTTGGCGTCTAACGTCTTAAACTTGCGTTCCATGTGACGGCCTTTCGGTTACAACTAAGAGTGTGGGGCATGGCGAGCGCGGTGTCGGCAACCGGCGTCACTTCGCGGTGTGCGCCTGATCACACTTTCGACGTATGTTTATGAATGGATTGCTTGGAAGGTTTACAGATCCATCGCGGCTCGAACACTGCGAGGGTCTTTCAGCTGATACAGACGGAACCCCAGCTTCTTGGCGAGGCTTTGCATGAGAGTGTTGTCGCGCAGCATCTCGGCGGTAATTCGATGAATTCCGTGGCTGACGGCAGCCTTGACAAGGCGCTTCATCAACTCTGTGCCCAAGCCGTGTCCCTGGTAATCATCAGAGACCAGAACCGCAATCTCTGCCGTCTTGCCATCGGAGAATTTGCTGAGCCGACCCACTGCCAATATCCTTTCCACACCGGTATGCGGGTCGGTGTGAACCGCTACCAGAACTATCTCTTGCTGCGGATCAGCAAAACAAATTCGCACCAGCCGTTCGTGCGCTGTCCGCGCCTTGAAGCTCAAGGACTCAAAGTACCGCATGTACACAGAGCGGCCGGAGAGTCCTTCATGAAACGCAATCATGAGCGGCTCGTCTTCCGGCCGGATGGACCGAATCACGACCTGGGTCCCGTCACTCATCGTCCACCCATCGGCCGTCATCGGAGGGTCTGGCGCTGCATCATTGAGTCGTTCGTTTTGCATAAGTACCGGTCGCGATGACATAGCTTACTCTCACTCACCTCGCATTGATAGGTTCGGCTATGTCAACAGGTGAAGAAGGTGCCTGCACCAGAGGCTCGAATGTTTGCGCCACGGCAAGCGCACGGGAAACCAGGCACAGTCGTTTTGCTTTTTCCATCAAACGCTCGGCACGAGGCCGGTCTTCGTCGATAGGAATTTTGACCGTAGGCCGAATCACGATTTCACTGAACATGTAACCCGATTCGGACTTGTTGACGCAACCCTCGACTTCAACCTCAAGGTCGGTGAAATGAAAACTGGAGCGCTCCGCCAGAGCATGGAATGTGCTGGTGAAGCAACTGGCCACTGCGCTCAGCAACAGGTCCTCGGGCGACCACCGGCCTTCCACTCCGCCAAATTGTGGTGGCGTAGTGAAATGAATAGCGTTCGGCGCAGAATCAGATTTAACCAATCCCGTTTTTCCTGAGGCCCACCAGGCCACTACCCGATAAGTGTGTTCGTTTTCCATAATCAAACTCCTTTGAGACTTCACTTGCATAAGTGCTTGCGTCCGAACTTAACTAGCAATCTGGAATGTGACCGATATGTACGTTTCCACCTCGACTGGCGCGCCATTTAGCAAGTAAGGACGATAGCGCCATTGTTTGACAGCCTCTATCGCGGCTGGAACCAGAATGGGATGCCCCTTGATCACTTGCAGCTCGGTAATCGTGCCTTCTCGGCTGATGACTGCTTTCACCAGAACCACGCCGGTGACTCGCGCGCTTAGCGCGATCTTCGGGTAAGTCGGCTCGATTTTGCTGATCACCATGCCCTGGGTCACACCTTGTGAAATGCGGATGCGTTTCACCGGCTCGACCTTCGGGATGAAGGCGGTGGAATTGCCCGAGGAGCTGATGATTCCGCCGATCACTCCGCCAAGTTGGCCGCCGGGAATGCCACCCGGAATACCTCCGACTACTCCTCCCGACATTGCCGGAGGAGGCGACTCTTCCTCCCGGATCATCTCGACCTTGTGCGGAATTCGGGTGGGAGTGCGAAGCTGGCCTGTGTTTAGCACGTCGGTTTGCACGATCTTCACTACCTGCGCGACCGCCGGCGGTGGAGGCGGTGGAGGAGGCGGCGCCGTCACCAGCATGGTGAGCAACTGCTGAGTCGGTAATGCCTCGGTAAACATCAATGGCAGAAGCAATAAAATCCCAATGACCACGCATTGAAAGGCAAACGAGAATGTCGTCGCCAGACTGCGTCGGCGCTGCTCCGGCGCTGCTGATTCCAGCAAACTGTCAGAAAACAGCACCCGCTGCGGCTGCTTCGGCAACCATGGGGAAAGTTGTCGGGTCGCGACGACAGTTGATTCTGCTGCCGTCCCCGGCTGCTTCGGTTGAATCTGTTCAACCTCTAAGAGTGTTGGCATCGCGTCCTCCTACGGGTGCATCCCTATGTTTCAAGGCGATTTTCACTTAACAGGGGCGTGCAAGCGATATACGCGGTCACGCTTTCCAGTGATTCCAATCACAATCCGATGTAGAATCTATAAAGTCAGACGCGTTATGAGGGCTCCATACGGTCTTAATATTCTGGACAATTGCCTTGCCTGCCCGGTGAGGGAAGAGCATCTTTTCTGCAATCTCTCTGCGCCCGCCTTGCAAAAGCTCAATGAAATCAAATCCACCGCGGTTTATCCCAAGTCAGCGGTGTTATTCATAGAGGGCCAGCAGCCACGCGGAGTGTTCGTGCTGTGCACTGGCAAAGTTAAACTTTCAACTTCTTCAAGCGAGGGCAAGACGGTCATCACCAAGATTTCCGACGCGGGCGATGTCTTAGGATTGAACGCGATCATTTCGAATCACCCTTATGAAGTTACCGCTGAGATGATCGAACCCGGTCAGGCGAATTTCATTCCACGAGATGATCTGTTGCGTTTTCTTCGCGAGCACGGGGAAGTCGCGGTGCGCGTGGCCGAACAATTGAGCCGCAACTACTACACAGCGTTCGAAGAGGTTCGCATGCTGGGGTTGACCAGCTCGCCGGGCGAAAAATTTGCCAAGTTGCTACTCTCCTGGTATCCGGAAAAAGAACAGGTCAACGGGCAAGTGCAAATAAAATTGACCCTCACCCATGAAGAAATTGCTGAAATGATCGGTACGACACGCGAGACGGTTAGCCGCTTGTTTTCTGAGTTCAAAAAGAAGCGCTTGCTGGAAGCGAAAGGGTCTACCCTGATCCTGCGCAGCAAACTCGCGCTTGAGAAGATGATCCATTAGCCAACGAGTTTCCCTCGCCCAACTCCGCAGGAATGCCGGAATAGCAGAAGTTCACGCGCTCCCCGGGACCCACTTTACGCTACCCTATATTTTCCGGGATAAGATGCGGCGAAGGAATTGCCGTTCGGATACTGCTATATCCAGAGCGTGGATCTCAAGCACTACAAGGCGAGTTGCAAATATCATAGAGGAAGTAGTTTCGAGCGAGCGGCGCCCAGTGGGCGGAGGGATTGCTGATGGCCATCGTTGCGGGGGTAGATTTCGGAACTCTCAGCGTTCGCGTTTCAATTGTCGATAGCGAGCGCGGAATGCTGGGGTCTGCGATTGCTGAATATCCGCTGCACCGCAAACGCGAAGATCCCGAATACGCGACGCAGTCGCATGAAGACCATATGCAAGCATTGGCGGCCGCTACTCGCGCAGCCGTCAAGCAAGCAGGAGTCTCCGGCGATCAGGTAGAGGCCATTGCACTCGACACGACAGGCTCTTCCGTCATTCCGGTCGGGAAAAATCTTCAGCCGCTGGGCGAATACTATCTCTGGTGCGATCACCGCGCCAAAGGGGAAGCGGAAGAAATCACCGTCGCTGCCCACCGAGAAAAGTTGGAAGCGATCCAGTGGTGCGGTGGGGTTTACTCATCAGAATGGGGATTCTCCAAGCTGCTGCACTGGCTGCGGCACAATCCTGAAAAGCGAAAAGAATTTGTTTCCGCCTTCGAGCATTGCGATATGGTGGCTGCCACTCTCTGCGGCATCACTGATCCTAATCATGTGAAGCGCAGCATTTGCGCTATGGGTCACAAGTGGCTGTGGAACGCGAAACTTGGCGGACTCCCCTCAGACCAATTTTTAACTAAAGTCGACCCGCTATTTGCTGGTATTCGCCCAAAGCTCGAAGGAGATTACGCGACCTCGGAGCAAATCGCGGGAAGACTGTCACCCTTCTGGGCAGAGAAACTTGGGCTCAAGGCTGGCATCCCAATTCCTGTGGGCGCATTTGACGCGCACTGGGACGCGGTGGGCGCCGGCTGCCGCACCGATGACATGGTCAACGTTATCGGAACATCCACTTGCATCATTGGAATTACGCCTTCGCCAAATCTCGTGCCTGGTGTATGCGGGGTCGTGCAGGGAAGTGTTCACCCTCAGCGCACCGGAATCGAGGCCGGCCTTTCCGCGGTCGGCGATATTTTCAATGCGATCGCGTCGCGCGCGGGAAAGGATGTCGCCACGCTCAGTAGAGGCCTGGAGAATTATCGCGCGGGACAAACT
>Ga0157372_10007717_pt1 | contig 11438 bp, 9 predicted proteins | sample C55metaG_FD_115307 | JGI IMG/M metagenome (GOLD analysis project Ga0157372, IMG submission 115307) | Corn rhizosphere microbial communities from Kellogg Biological Station, Michigan, USA - C5-5 metaG | ecosystem: Host-associated > Plants > Roots > Rhizosphere > Soil | place: USA: Michigan...
ACGCGGTACATGAAGGTCGACGCCGAGGGCTTCGTCGGGTTGGCCTCGAACCGCGTCAACTTCGCGGCGATGATCGACGGGCATCGCAATGGACCGGGCGATTCGTACGCCGTGGTCACGGGGATCCCGCGCCTCCAGGCGATGGCTGCCGCCGCGGGTTTACGGACCGGTGACTCCCGCGCCGGTCCGGATGTCGCCCTCATCTCGGCGCGGAAGCAGATGCTCGACGCCGAGATATCGTCGGGCAAGGCGCCGGCGAGCTGGCCGGTGTGGGTGCAGTCCGTCGCCTGGATCGAAGCGAGCATTCACGGCGGGATGGCGGGCATGGTGGACACCGCCTTCTACTCGTCGCTCTACACGTATCTCGATCGCGCCCACGCGCCCCTGCCGGCGCGCGCGGCGATCGATTTTCTCCATGGTTTGGCATCGTGGGACTACGTTCAAGCGGCGCGCGCGGCCGATCCGCTGCTCGCCGAGGCGGCGAAGGGAGAGCTGTGGCTCGACGGCGATGAGCTCCGCGACGGCGCCGTGGTCGCGAAGCTCGCGGTCGGCGACCGCGCTGGCGCGCGGGCGGCGTTCCACGGGCTTATTCGTAGCTCGTCGCGTACCATCACCGACCTGCGCACGCGGCTGCTTTACTCCTACATCGCCGACACGACCGACGGGAGGCTGATGGCCGCGCGCTAGCGTCGCCAGCTGGACGTGCTCCGCTTTGCGAGACAACTTCGCGGGGCACGCCCACCAGGAGAGCTCTTGCGCGCAGTCCGCTTCGCCACGCTCGCATTCATTCTCGGACCACTCGCGGTTCAGGGTCAAACGAAGCCGCGCGAGAATGACCTCAAGCTTCCGATCGGTGGCACGCCCGGTCCGCTCGACGCCATCACCGACGTCGCCGGCGTCGAGGTTGGCCACACGACGCTCATCTCCGGCAGCGGAAAGTTGATGGTCGGCCAGGGGCCGGTCCGCACCGGCGTGACCGTCATCCATCCGCGCGGCAAGGCGAACGCCGATCCGGTGTTCGCGGCGTGGTACACGCTCAACGGCAACGGCGAGATGACCGGCACCACGTGGGTCCAGGAGAGCGGCTATCTCGAGGGCCCGATCGGCATCACCAACACCCACAGCGTTGGCGTGGTGCGCGACGCGATCATCAAATGGGAAGTCACGCAGAAGAACGTGCTGCAGCCTTGGTGGCTCCCCGTCGTCGCCGAGACCTACGACGGAAATCTCAACGACATCAACGGCTTTCACGTGAAGGAAGAGCACGTCCTCAGCGCGCTCAACGCCGCCGCCGGTGGACTGCCGAAAGAAGGCGTCGTTGGCGGCGGCACGGGCATGACCTGCCTCGGCTTCAAGGGCGGCATCGGCACCGCGTCGCGAAAACTCCCGGCGCAGCAGGGCGGCTACACCGTCGGTGTGCTCGTGCAGTGCAACTTCGGATCGCGGCGCGATCTGCGCATCGCGGGCGTCCCGGTGGGCGAAGAGATTCCGGATCTGCAGCCGTGCATCGCGAACAACGAACCGGACGGTCCGAATTCGCGACGCCCGCACTGCGGTCAACCCGCCGGCTCAGGCGGCCGCGCGGACGAGCAGGAACAGGGCTCGATCATCGTCGTCGTCGCGACGGACGCGCCACTCATGCCCCATCAGCTCAAGCGGATTGCCACGCGCGTTTCACTCGGCGTCGGGCGCCAAGGCGGCTTCGGCGGCAACGGCTCGGGCGACATCTTCATCGCCTTTTCCACGGCGAATCAGAAGAGCTGGTCGTCCGACAGCGTAACCTCGGTTCGCATGATGACGAACGACCGCATCTCGCCGCTCTTCCAGGCCACGGCGCAGGCGACCGAAGCAGCCATCACCAACGCGCTGCTCGCCGCCGAGACAACCACTGGCGCCAATGACCTGAGAATCTTCGCCATGCCGGTGGACCGAATGCTGGCGGCGATGAAAAAGTACGGACGGATGAAGTGACGCTCACTCCGCGCGCAGTGCCTCCACCGGTTCGACACGGGTCGCTCGCCGAGCCGGCACGAGGCTCGCCGCGGCGGCGACGCTCACGAGGACCAGTGCCGAGAGAATGAACGTCGGTACGTCGTGCGCCGTGACGCCGACGAGGAGCGACGCAACGTACTTCGACACCAATCCCGCGATGAGAAGTCCGGCGCCGACGCCGACGATCGTTGTCGCCGCCCCCTGACGCAGCACCAGGCCGACAATGTTCCACCGCTCCGCGCCGAGCGCCGAGCGAATGCCGAACTCACGCGTGCGCCCGATCACCGCGTAGGCCATCACGCTGTACACGCCGAGTGCCGCCAGTACGACAGCGAGGAGCGCGAACGACGCCATCAGGACCATCGCCAGATGTTGTCGCGCGATCGTCGCGTCGAGCACTTCACGCATCGTTCGCGGGAAGATGAGCGGTAGTTGAGGATCGAGCCCGTGCAGGATCGACTTGAGGCCCGGAAGGAGGGCCGATGCGTCGTCCGTCGCACGAACGACGAACTCGGCGCCGCGACTTGGCCATTGTCGCTCGGCGACGTACACGGTTGGCACGACGTCACCCATCACATTCTGCCGGACGTCGCCGACGACGCCCACGACCTCGATCGGCTCACCGTCGTCTCCCGGCGCGCCTGTGCCGAGGCGGATGCGGGAACCGACAACGCCGCCATCGGGCCAGAATCGCCGCGCCACACTTTCACTCACCATGGCCACGATCGGTGATCCGACGCGGTCGCTGACCGTGAAGGTGCGTCCGGCCCGAAGCGGAGTTCCGCTCGCCTGGAAGAAATCCTCTGACGCCGTTGCGTACTGAACGCTCGGCACCGCGGTTGGATCGACTTGCCGCCCGTCGACGCGGAATCCCACGCCCATCATGCCGCCACTCCACGGCGCGACGGCCGTGTACCCGACCGCCCGTACGCCGGGCAGAGCTCGGACCCGTTCGATGAGTGACGCAAGCAGCGCCGCGCCCGATGCTTTATCCGGATATCGGGCCGTAGGAAGGTTGATACGAAACGTCAGCGTTCGCGCATCGACGGCGTAGCCGAGCGGCGTGCGAGTGAGCGCAACGAAGGTCCGCATGAGCAACCCGGCACCCACGAGAAGAACAACGGCGACAGCGAGCTGGCTCGCGACGAGCGCACGCCGCCCTCGCACACTCGTCACGCCCGACGACGCTCCGCGACTGCCGCCGTCGCCGAGCGCCTCGCGAAGATCGACACGTGTCGCCGCGAACGCCGGCGCGACGCCCACCGCGAGGCCGCACAGAAGCGCGATCGCGGCCGCGAACGCGAGGCCGAAGCCGTCGAGCCGGATTTCGCCGAGGCGGGGAAGGGTCGAGCCGGCGAGTCCCACGAAAACGCGCGTCATCACGAAGGCGAGCGCAATCCCCGCCGCTCCGCCAACGAGCCCGTAGACGGCGCTCTCCGTCAGCGTCTGGCGCACCAGGCGCGAACGTCCCGCGCCGAGCGCTGCCCGAACGCCGAGCTCGCGTCGCCGCGCGGCGCCGCGGGAGAGAAAGAGTCCGGCGATGTTCGCGCAGGGGATGACGAGCACGAGCAACGCGCCGGCCATCACGAGGAGCAGTACCGTTTTCGCGTTGCCGACCATTGCCGAGTGCAACGAGACTGGACGGAAGACGCCACCATTCTTGATTTCGGGATACTCGGCGCGCACACGCTGCCCCACGGCCGTGAGCTCGGCGTTCAACGCCGCCTCCGAGACACCGGCGCGCGTCCTCGCGATCACGCGCCAGGCTCGTGCTCGCACGTTTCGCGGCGACGAGCGGAGGATGTTCGCCCAGGGAAGCGGGAGCAGTGCCTCCGCCATGAACGTCGGTCCGACGAACGATTCCGGCATCACGCCCACGATCGTCATCTCGACGTTGTTGAGTTGGACGCGACGCCCGACGATCGCCGGATCTCCGCCGAAGGCGCGTTGCCAGAGCTGGTGTGTGACGATCACGACGCGCGCGCCGCTCGGCCCGATGTCTTCGGGCACGAACTGGCGTCCGAGCGCCGGTCGCACGCCCATGACGTCGAAAAAGTTCGGTCCGATCTGGACCGTTCCCCATGGTTCGGCGGTACGGCCGTCGGTGAAGGTCATGCCGCCGTAGTTGCCGAATTCCGTCACTCCGGCAAGCGAGCGCGCGTCGCTTGCCAGCGCGGCGACCTCGACGGCCGACAGCTTGTCGTTGTCACCGTCGACAGACGATGGCGACGTGTAGAAGCGATAGAGCTGCTCCGGTGCGTCGTAGGGAAGCGGCGCGATCAGCACGCGTTTCACGACGGAGAAAACGGTGGTGTTGGCGCCGATCCCCAGAGCCAAGGTGGTTCCAACGACGAGCGCGAATGCCGGTGTGCGTCGCATGGTGCGCCAGGCGATCGTCAGATCGGCGCGAAGGTCGTCAACGATCGTGGCACGTTGGAAGTGCGCTTCCGAAGCCATGTCTGTTTCCTCGCAGTAGCGGCGTGTCGCCTCGAGGTCTCCGAATTCCGCGACGGCTCGGGCATGGGCCATTTCCGGCGGCAGACCTTCGCCCATCAACGCGCTCGCACGCATCTCGATGTCGAAGCGCAGTTCCTCGTCGACCTCGGCCCTGATGCGCGCGGGGGATCTCGGTAGTCGAAGAAAGCGACGAATGCCACGGGGGCGATGCATCGCGGAGGTCCTACTTCGCGTCGAGCACGGCGAAGAGCGCTGCCACGTAAGCGCGAAGCTCCGTGGATTGATCCTTGAGCTGCTTGCGCCCAGTCGTCGTGAGCTCGTAGAACTTGGCGCGACGGTTCGTCTCCGAGACACCCCACCAGGAGCGGACGAGTCGCTTCTTCTCGAGACGGTGCAGCGCCTGGTACAACGCAGCGCTCTCCAAGCCGATCGCCCCGCCGGTCCGGCCGCGCACGAACTGCGCAATCGCGTAGCCGTGCATCGCTTCCCAGGCGAGGGTCCGGAGCACCAGGATGTCCACGGTGCCGGGCATCAGATCGAGTGCGGAGGTCGTCATCACGTCGCTCCAGTAAGCGTCTTACATATCATGAAGTGACTAGTCTGGCCTGACGGAAGGGTGCTGTCAAGCGGGCAGCTCGGCTGCTCGGCCGCTCGGCCGCTCGGCGTCGGGCGAAACCCTCGTGCTCGCGGCGCCGTAAGTGGGTCGTCACGGTGCAGGCTTGCGTATCTGATCGCGTCACTGCTTCTCACGGTCGCTCTCCAGCTCGACGCCGCGCGTCCTCTCGCCTCGGCGGCTGACGTCGTTGCGCTAGTCGCGCGCGCACGCGCCGCCCGACTGCAGCAGGACGCGCAGCTCGCCTCTTACGAGGTCGTCGCTCGCCAGCGGTTGTCGTCGTCCATTGGGCTCGCCGGCGGGATCACCGGGACAGGAATCGCCGCCTCCGTCAAAGGAGCGTCGATCGGCGCCCTCGGTGCCATCAGCGCGATGCGACTCGCCGCGCGTTACGAGTCAGTCGCCCGGCTCGGCTGGGATCACAGGTATGGCGCCTGGGCGGAGCTCATCGGCGCCCGATCCGTCGCACCCATCGTCGGTCAGATAAATCCGCAGGGGGAGCGCGACGACAACATTCCCTTCATCCTGCCGTTCTATCCCGGACGCGACCGACTCTGGCCGACCACTGAGGTCGCGAACGACCTGCCGAGATTCAAGGACTGGATCGAGCACCCACTCGCCCCCGGCGCCGACAGCGTCTACCGATTTTCGCTCGGCGATTCGCTGAACATCAGGCTGCCCGACAATCGCGTCATCCATCTCCGCGAGATCCGCGTGCAAGCGCGGCGTCCCTCGTCGCGGTTGATCGTCGGCTCGCTCTGGGTGGACATCGCCACGGGAAATCTCGTTCGCGCGGCGTATCGTCCGTCGGTCGCGATCGACCTTTGGCCGTTCATCGCCCGCGAGATGCACGACAGTGACACGGGCGTCGTCAAGCGATTCGGACCGTTCAGTGGAACGATTCGCGAGATCATCGTCGATCACGGATTGTACGAAGGAAAGTTCTGGCTGCCGAAGACACGCATCGCCACGGGCGAAGGTTCGGCGAGGGTCGGGCGAATCACGATGTCGATCGAACAGACCTTCGAGTATTCAGCGGTCACCTCGCTGCCCGAAGGGCAAATACGCGTCGATTCGACGCCTGCGCTGGACATCGATCCGCGCACTGGACGGGCGCGACACCCCGTCTGGTGGGGCAATCGGCGCGGATCACGCGAATGTCGCCCGCCGGGTGATTCGTCCGCGAAGTATTCGTCGGACTCGCTTTCGCGTGACAGTCTCCTCGCGATCCACATCGCCGAGGGTATTCGCTTCCGCGTCCTCATGCCGTGCACCGACGACCAGCTCCTCGCCTCGCTGCCCGGCTCGATCTACTCACCCGGCGAGGATCTCTTCCCCAACACCGACTTCGAGGCACTGCGGCGTGACGCCGAGTCGGCGCTTTCGATCAACAAGCAGGCGGCGTGGAATCCGCAACCGTTCAAGCTGCACTACGGCCTCGATGCCGGCATGCTTCGCTACAACCGGATCGAGGGTTTGTCGCCGGGGATCGGGGTCGATCGTGAGCTGGGGGAAGGCTACGACGCCGGCGCTCTCGCCCGTATCGGCTTCGCCGATCGTCAGCCGCTGGCCGAGGCGTACGTGCAACGCGGCAACGTCGCGACGTCGATTCGCGGCACGTTGTATCGACGACTCGACGTGGCGAACGACTGGGGAAATCCGTTGGGCCTGGGCGCGAGTATCGGCGCCGCGGCGTTTGGACGCGACGATGGCGTCTACTATCGGACGGGTGGTGGCGAGCTGACGGGCCTGCGACGCAGTCCGAACGATCGGGTGATCACGTCGTGGCGGTTGTTCGGCGAGCAGCAATTGACCGCGCGGGTCACGACGCAGCGCTCGCTCGCCAACGTGGCGAACGCAGCGCCGTTCGACCCGAACATCGTCGCGAACGAAGGTTGGTACTACGGGGCGTCGGGCGGCGTCGCGTACGCGTGGGGACTCGACCCTCGTGGTTTTGTCGTCACTGGAAACACACGCCTCGAGGCCGCGCGTTGGCGCGACAACTACGCCCGCGGAATGACCGAGCTCACCGTGGCGCACGGCTTTGGCGCCACAGGGCAGCTCAAGCTCACCGGTGCGAGCGGCTCATCGCTCGGCGATCTGCCGGTGCAGCGCTTCTGGTATCTCGGAGGCCCGTACACCGTGCACGCGTACCGCGTCGGCACTATGGCCGGCGACGCGTTCTGGATGGGGCGCGCACAGATTGCCGCGGGACATCCTGTGTTTCGGCCGGTGTTGTTTGGCGACATCGGTTGGGCGGGGCAGCGAGATCATTTCGCGAGCGCCGATCCCATTTCGTCCGCGGGCGCGGGCTTCGCCGCGCTCGATGGCTTCGTTCGATTCGACGTTTCGCGCGCCATCTCAGCGGGCAAGCAGTGGCGCCTCGATCTCTACTTCGAGATTCGCTGAGCCGTCATCGGCCAAAAAGCTGAATCAAGTGCTATCGCCGCTGGTGGTCGTGCTGGAGAACTCCGCGCGAGCGCGCGGGTACCGAGTGTGGCGAGGCAAATGAGTGAGAAGAATTTCATGGCGATAACCTGGCGTCGCATTTGCTCAGTAAGAGGCATTGTCAACCTACTTTGTGATGATCCGCACATTTCTACTCGTCGCCGGCCTTTCCGTGACCCTTGCAGTTCCTTCGCGAGGTCAGACGCGCCTTTCCTTCGGCACCGGCCTGGGCCGGGCCGGCACGACTGAATCGTCGCTCTCCGACGGGAAAAACGGCAGGATTTTCATGGGGCAAATCGTGCGCAGCGTCCTTCCATTCGTCGGCATCGGCGCGGAATTCAACCGCTGGTCCACCGGATCGTTGAACACGACGTTCGCGACCGGCGTCGTCCAAATCGCGGTGCCGCTGACGGGCATTCGACTGAAGGCTGGAGCGGGCTACGGCACCGGCAACCCCGATGGCCTGGGTAAGGCGAGCGGCACGGCCGTCCATCTCGGCGCGTCGTACGACTTCACCATCCCCGCGGCGCCGATCGCGATCACACTTTTCTCGAATGCTCTCGTCGCGCACTCGACCGCGCGTAGCGTGCAAATGGTCGATGCCGGCTTAGCGCTGACGTTGCGATAGCGGGAAGAGCGTTTCTTAAACACAGAGATCAGAGAAAGCACCGAGGGAAGGTTCGTCGCTCGACGAGTCCGGCGGAGTCGGTTCTCTGTGATCTCTGTGACCTCTGTGTTCCAAAGCAATTGATAGATGGTGAATGCGTGACGGCCTCTCGGGCCGGTGTTGCCCACCAGATTGAAAGACGTCTCTATGGCGGGCCCCCGTCATGTCTCACACCTCGTCTGCCGTCTTCGCGATCACTGTCTTCGCCACGCCGGTCGTGGCGCTGGGTGTCGTGCTGGCCACGACGGGCGGCGCGCCGCGGCGAACGGTGGCGCGGGCGGCGAGTATCGCGGCGACGGCGTGCTCGGTTCTCATCGCCGCGGCGCTACTGACCGATCTCCCGCGGAATCCGGCCATCAACGCCGTCGCGACGGTGATCGTGCTGGCATTTATGCCGGTGATCCCGTGGCTTCTCCTCCGCGACGAACAGCCTGGTGAGACGCAGCTCGTGTTGTCGCTCCTCGTGTCGGGTGCGCTCGTCGGCGCGTTCGCGCTCGTTGGCTTGGTGAGCACCTTCGCCGGCACCGTCGCCGAGTCGACGAGCATCGGCGCGGGGCCGGCTGGACTGTTCGTGCTGATACCCGCCGGTGCCTACGTCGCGCTCGAGGTCAAAGTCTTCCGGGCCGTGCGCGGTATGATGAAGGACATCGAGGCCGAGGCCGCGGCGAGGGCGGCCGCGGCTCGGGCGCACGAGCCGGTGACGGCGTCGCCGACGGATGCCAAGCTTCGCGTGCGCTTCGAGGGGTGCGAAGAGATTCAGAGCGGATCGCCCTATCACTCGTGCAAGCTGCGGCTTGACGGAGAATGGACGCCGTCACTTCCCACGGACGGCTGGATCCGGATCAGCGCGTTCAGCCCGGATCGGCGCTATACCGGTCTGGCGCACTGGGACAAAGTCGACAACGCTCCCGGCTTCCGCATCATCACCATCGATTGCGTCGAACGGAGCTATGAGATCTCCGACCGGAGCGAGGGGTTCTGCCAATCGCTCGCGTGGAGCGAAGTCAAGTTCGTCCCGCTCGTCTGGCACGCGCCGCAGCGCTGACGCTTCAGAACCGGTACCGCGCCGCGCGCTGGATCGGGTACGGTTCCGGCTCTTTTGCGGCACGTCGAGGTTCTCGTACATTGATCGACCCGATCATGCCGAGTACCCGATGGTCAACGTGTCAATCGAGGGCGACCGCGTCCGCTTCGAAGTCGAAGGCTGGGACAAGCTCTGGTCGCTCAAGAGCCAGCTCGAGATTCCCCTGCTGCACATCGTCGATGCCCGCGTCGATCCCGAGCCGGCGCGCGGATGGTGGCACGGCATCAAATTGCCCGGCACTGACCTCCCCGGCGTAATCACCGCGGGGACGTTCTATCAGTCGGGAGGCGCTGTCTTCTTCGACGTCCACAACCCCGAACGCACCATCGTGGTCGATCTCGAGCACGAGCATTACAAGCGTCTCGTCCTCGAGGTCGACGACCCCGAGGGCGTCGTCGGCCGGATCCGCGCCGCGGTCGTCGCGCTCCACACCTGAACGCTCGTGACGCGCATCGTCGTCCCCGACGACTTCCCGCTCGCGATCTCCGGCACGCCGGCCGAACGCGCTCTTCGCTCGCTCGGCGATGTCACCATCTGTACCGAGCGCGGCGCCGATCGGGAAGCCGAGCTGATTCGTCGTATCCGCGACGCCGACGTCGTGCTCAACATCCGCGGCTACACGCGGTTTTCAGCAAAGGTCATCGCCGCGTGCGAACGCCTCCGCCTCATTTCCATCTGGGGCACCGGCACCGACAACATCGACTTCGCCGCCGTCCGCGGCCGCGGCATCGCCGTCACGAACACTCCCGGTGTGAATGCCCACGCCGTCGCCGAGCACACGATTGCTCTGATGCTCGCCGTCGCGAGACGGATTCCGTCGATGGACGCCGGGGTTCGCGCCGGAGAGTGGCCGCGCGGCAAGCTAGTGCAGCTCGAGGGAAAAACGCTCGGCGTCATCGGGCTCGGCGCCATTGGCCGCCGCGTGGCGATGCTGGGGTCAGCGTTCGGGATGACGGTCCTCGCCTCGACACTCGGCGAAGATGACGGACGCGCGGCGGCGGTCGGAGCGAAGCACGTGTCCCTCGAAACGCTGCTCACCGACTCCGACTTCGTGAGTCTGCACCTTCGCCTGAGTGAAAGAACCTCGCGGCATCTCGATCGCGACCGGTTGGCGCTCATGAAGCCGTCGGCTTTCCTGATCAATACGGCGCGCGGCGGTCTCGTCGACCGCGACGCACTGCTCGTTGCGCTGCGGGAGCCCCGAATCGCCGGCGCAGGCCTCGACGTCTTTCACCTGGAGCCAGTGGCCGCCGACGATCCGCTTCTGCGGCTGCCGAACGTTGTGCTGACACCGCACAACGCTGGATCGACTCCCGAAGTCATCGAGCGTGGGCTCCATCAGGCGGTCGAGAATATTCGCACGTTTCTGCGGGCTTGAGCGAACCGCTGTCGTCCCGAGCCCGGCGCTGTCGCACGCCATTGCTGTCCTCCTGAGCGAAGCGAAGGACCTACTGGAAGTGACTCGGTACTAGTCAAGGACAGTAGGTCCTTCGTCGCTTGCGCTCCTCAGGATGACAACACTGGCTGCGCTCCGTCGGGTGACGGCCGCGTGGGTTTTTGGCCTTCCATGCGTCTTCCTGGTACACGCCTTCCTCGCCGATGCCCGACCGGATCACCGAAGCCGAGATGGAACGGATCTACGATGACACCATCGTCGAGTTGTACGGCTATGTCTCTCGGCGATGCGGTGGCCGACGGGACCTGGCCGAGGACATCACCCAGGAGGCGTGGTTTCGGGCCTTGCGTCACTGGCGGGTGCACGGAAAACCGGACAAACCACTTGGTTGGCTGACGACGGTCGCACGAAACCTTCTCGTCAGCTACTTCCGGCGGCACGAACCGGTGGCACTCGACGCCGTTTCAGCGGACGAAATTCTCGCCGCGGTCGACGCGAACGCGGTGAGTGATTCGGTAGACGTCGCGGGGCTCGTCAGTCGGGCGTTGTCTCGGATCCCACCGTCGGAAGCACAGCTGTTGGAAACCTTCCACTACGATCGGCTCAAGATGTCACAGCTCGCCGAGCTGCACGGGATCTCGGAGCGGGCTGTCGAAGGCAGACTTCGACGCGCGCGAGAGCGGCTCCGTCGCGAGCTCGAGTCGGCATTGAAGGACCTCAGGGGACTCGCATGAACGAAGAGAACGACACCCACAGACCATCGGCGGAGTTTCGCGACTCG
>Ga0157372_10007718_pt1 | contig 11438 bp, 6 predicted proteins | sample C55metaG_FD_115307 | JGI IMG/M metagenome (GOLD analysis project Ga0157372, IMG submission 115307) | Corn rhizosphere microbial communities from Kellogg Biological Station, Michigan, USA - C5-5 metaG | ecosystem: Host-associated > Plants > Roots > Rhizosphere > Soil | place: USA: Michigan...
AGGCACAGGCCAAAGGTTTTACCTATCCCGAAAATGGCAAACCAGGCGAGTTCGTGAATTTTTTTGATCAGCAGGCTGCAAACTGGTGGTGGGATAATGGGGTGATGAAAGTAGCCTCAATTGGCGCTAAATTCCTGAAAACGGATGAGGGTAGTGCATTTGGTTCGTTAGCCAACGAAAGCGAAAAGCTTGGGCCTACAGGTAGGGAAGTAGCACAACTCCATAATGTATTCCCTATTGCATATGCTAAAGCACCGTATTTGAAATTTCAGCAATACAACGGTATTCGTGGTTTAAATCAAACCCGTGAAGGCTATTCAGGCATCCAGCGTTACCCGTTCATTTTTGCAGGTGACTGGCCAAGCGAGTGGCAATACTTTGCGCCGGTTATAAAAGCCGGGTTAAATATTGGCCTGTCGGGCGTGGGGTATTGGGCGCATTGCATGGGCGGCTTTGAACATGCTGCCGATCCGGAATTATACATGCGTTGGGTACAGTTTGGTATGTTTAGTCCGGTAGCTATGGTTTTTGGTATGGACCATCCGGGCTATAAAGAACCCTGGAATTATGGGGCTGAGGCTTTAGCTAACTTTAAAAAGTACGACGATCTGCGTTACAGGCTGGTCCCCTATATCTACAGTAACGCATACACACAATATCAAACCGGTATGCCACTCATGCGTGCTTTGGTGCTGGAATACCAGGACGATCCCAATACCTACAATATAGCCGATCAATACCTGTTTGGTGACAACATGATGGTTTGCCCGGTAACTGTAAAGGGCGCACAAACCCGTACCATATATTTACCCCGTGGCACCTGGTTTGATTACTGGACCGGCGCAAAATATACCGGGAAACAATACATAAATATATTAACCCCGGTCGATCATTTACCCATTTTTGTAAAAGCAGGCAGCATTATCCCTATGCAACCTGCTATGAAATATATGGATGAAAAACCGGTTGATGTGATTACGCTGGATGTATTTCCTGGTGAGACATCTGAATTTAAATTGTATGAAGATGATGGTGTTAGCTTAAAATATCAGCAGGGCGATAAGGCAATCACTCAAATTACTTTGGCAAATACAGCCGGTAGTTATGAATTGCAGATTAAGAAACCGGCAGGTAGTTTTATCCCCGCGCAGCATACCTATCTGGCCAAAGTACATTGGGCCGGCGGTAAGGAACCATCTTTAGTTTCGGAAAATAAAGAAACATTGAAAATGGCCGATGCTGTTGAGGCATTAGATAAAGCAGCGGGCTGGTATTTTGATAAAACAACTCATTTGCTTTGGATAAAAACTTCCCATAACAACAGGGAGGATATTGTTCTTAATTTCAAATAGATTGCGATAATCGTCTCCTATGAAAAAGTTCCTTCGAATCATCTTTCTTTTTGCAGTGGCAAACAATCCAATATTTGCCCAGGATAAGCAACCGGCTAAGCGGCCAAACATCATTATTATTTTGGCTGATGATATGGGCTACTCAGATATCGGCTGTTTCGGCTCTGAAACCCAAACGCCCAATCTTGATGCGATGGCCAAAGGCGGTTTGCGGATGACCCAGTTTTACAATGCGTCGCGCTGTTGCCCAACCCGGGCATCGTTACTCACCGGACTTTATCAGCACCAGGCCGGGGTTGGTGATATGGTAAACCACCGCGATGTGCCGGCTTATCAGGGCTATCTGAACCAAAACTGCGTAACCATAGCCGAGGCACTTAAAGAGGGCGGCTATAACACGCTGATGGCGGGCAAATGGCATGTGGGTACAGACCCCTCGCGCTGGCCGGTTAAACGCGGATTTGATCATTACTTTGGTTTAATAGATGGGGCAAGCAGTTATTTTAATCCAACAATGCCTTATCGCCCTAATCAAAAACTTACCATTGCATTAGACGTTAAGGAATATACACCTGGACCAAACTGGTATTCAACCAATGCTTATGCCGATTATGCCCTTAAATTTATTGAGGGTAATAAAGGCACGGGCAAACCATTCTTTTTGTACATGGCTTTCACCAGTCCGCACTGGCCAATTCAGGCATTGCCACAAGATATTGCCAAATACAAAGGCAAATACCTGAAAGGTTGGGATAAGCTTAGGCAGGAACGGCTCGAACGTCAAAAGCAATTGGGGATCATCGCTAAGGATGAAAAACTTTCGCCGAGGGATAAGAGCGTACCGGAATGGGATAGCCTTACCCCGGAAGAAAAAGAGCAGTTTGATACCAAAATGGCTGTATATGCTGCGATGGTTGACCGGATGGATGAGAATATAGGCCGCATCAGGAAAAAGCTTAAGGAATTAGGTGAGGATAAAAATACGGTGATCATGTTCCTGTCAGACAATGGGGCCAGTAATGAAACTATTGCCGGGCCGGGTTTTACCTCCGAGGTACTGGCTGCAAACAGTAAGCCTGCAAGTGATCCAACATCTTTTACATCGTACGGGTCATTAGGTGCCAATGTGAGCGATACGCCCTTTCGCTTGTTTAAGCACTGGGAATATGAGGGCGGCACAGCTACCCCTTTTATAGCTTATTTCCCCGATGTGATTAAGCCGGGGTCAATAGTCAATAAACCTGCCCACATTATCGATCTGATGGCTACCTGCCTTGATCTGGCCGGAGCAACTTATCCCAAAGTTTATCATGGCAATAACATTACACCCACGGAGGGTATAAGTCTTGTCCCGGTATTTAAAGGCCAGAAGTGGCAAGGACATAACGGGCTGTTTTTTGAACACGAGGGCAATCGTGCTGTAAGGCAGGGCGACTGGAAGCTGGTATCGCAACGCCCCGAAAATAAATGGGAACTCTATAATATCAGCACCGACCGCTCCGAATTAAATGACCTGAGTGCCCAATACCCTCAAAAGGTAGCTGAGCTTGAAGCCATGTACAAGGCATGGGCCATTAGGGCAGGAGTGGTGGAGTTTGATAAATTGGCAAAAGCGAAAGGCGAGTAATTAAATAGTATTAATCATTTGCTTACGTGGCGACAACACGATAACAGCTATAAATTAGCTTTTAAGCTTTGTGCATTCAGCTTCCACCTTTTACCAATGCAAATGTTTCAGGTCAGTTCCACATAGTGCCGTTAAGGCCCAATACAAGGGCCATCCAAAGGCCGATGAAATAACCCACAAAACTCAGCACAAGGAACAATCGCCCCAGCCAGCCGTCAAGGCGGCGAAGCGGCTCTGTTAAATCGTAGCAGGCGCCAATCAACGCACCTAAAAAAGGAGTTAACAGCAGGGGTTTCACCCGCCAGTACTCATTCCAGGCAGGGTTACCCTTACCGGCACTGATCAAAAAAAAGCTGATCATCAATAAACCGATACCTGCGCCTGTTAACATACGCTTTCCCAAAGCATCGGTAAAAAAAGGTCTTGTTGTAAATTGTCTCGTTTCTGTCATGGCTTATATTGATACTTAAAAGTACTTTGTTATTCAAAGTTAAATTATAAACTTTATTTATGCAAGCCTTATTTTTCTGCATTTGAATAATCTTTTGTGAATCGACCCGCTTACCGAAATTGATGAGGTGCCGGTTCTGGCGTTAATACACTGGTGGAATGGGGATGGAGTTGGACAGGTCGTAGACTTACAAGTTATCGGGTGATTCAGCCCGGGGAAGCGAAAAATAAAAAGTTGATCCCTTATCCAATTCACTTTCAGCCCAGATTTCGCCGCCATGTCGTTTAATAATTTCGGCACTGAGATAAAGACCGATCCCGAAACCGGAAATATGGCGTGTATGATTGGTTTCAACGCGGTAATACCGGTCGAAAATATAGCCGAGATCATCGGGCTTTATGCCCATGCCTTCATCTTTTACACTCACTATTACCATACTGCCATTGAGTTTACAACTGATATCGATCTGGCGGCCTTTGGGCGAGTATTTTACGGCATTACTGATGAGGTTGGAAATAACGGAAATGATCTTATCCCGATCGGCATTAACCGTGAGGTTGCTACATTCTTTAAGGCTGAAAATATGGCTCGTTACGGTTAGCCGGGTTTCCTCCAGTATTTCCTGCAGTAATTGCCCCAGATCGAACGGCTGCTTCTCAATTAATAATTTACCGGCTTCGAGACGCGAAATATTAAGGAAACTGTTTATCATAGTAGCCATCCGCCTGGCTTGCTGGTTTGCCTTCTCCATCGCATCTGAAAGGAATTGATCTTCACTCTGCGCTAATTTCTTTTGCGCAACCTGTATAATGGCAGCTAATGAGGTCAGCGGCGTTTTCAGTTCATGGCTCACCATACCGATAAAGTCATTTTTGCGTTGTTCCTCCTGCTTTTTATCTGTGATATCGCGTGCGATCTTGGATAGGCCGATTATTTTCCCTTGCTTATCCATAATGGGAGAGATGGTTAGCGAAACATCCAGTAACCGCCCATCTTTGGTTAGTCTCCTGGTTTCAAAGTGATCAACTCTTTCGCCAGTGTTTAACCTGGAAAGAATGTGCGGTTCCTCGTTTTGCCGGTCTTCGGGAATGATCTTGTAAATTGTTTGCCCTATCATTTCCTCCGCTGTGTAGCCAAACATTCGTTCGGCCGCGGCATTCCAACTGGTGACCACACTTCCCAGCGTTTTGCTTACAATGGCGTCATCCGAAGTTTCGACGATCGCGGCAAGCTTTGCGCTTTTTTCTTCGGCCTGCTTGATCTCGGTAATATCCAGGGTTATGATAAGCCCGGATTCTACAATGTTGTCGTCATTTTTAAGCGGCACAAAATGGATAAGATAAAATTCTCCCGTTTCTGCCTTTCGCTCTATAGAAAACTTTTCGCCGGACAAAACCCTCTCATATAAATGCCTGGAAGCTTCGTAGCGTTCGGGCGAAATCTCTGACGGATGCTTGCCTTCATAGTCGCGCCGGTCATAACCCATCCTTTCCATAATGTCGCCTTCAATGGCCATATACCGGTGGTTCCGGTCAACGACGAGGATCAGCGAACCTGGAATTTTCAGTGCAATGGAGCGGAAAAGTTTTTCACTCCGCCGGAGGTTTTCCTGGGCTTCCAGCAACTCCTCGTTGGTTGTGGCCAATTCTTCGTTGGCAGCTGCCAGCTCTTCGTTGGCCGCAGCATACTCTTCATTGGTAGCGGCCAGTTCTTCGTTGATGGCTGCCAGTTCCTCGTCAAGCGCCTCTTTGGTGTTTTCTAATATCCATATGGCTATGCGGGTAACCTCGCCCTTGTTGTTCTTTACGGGCTTATAAACAAAGGTAACGGGTACAATCTCTTTCTTCCCATTAAGCATTTGTATCATCGTTCCTTTATCATCCTGGTGCTGCCTGCCTTCTACTGCTATTTTCAGTGCCGACTCATCACCGGGTTTTGCAAGGGTAAAGATTTCCCGGTAAGATTTCCCTGCCAGGTCTTCAGCCTGTTTATTGATCAGCTTTAACAAATGAATATTAGCTGTTTCAATGGTCATACTTTTCGCATGAAGTATACAAATGCCCACAGGTGCGTGGAGCATGATCGAATATAAATCTTCCTCGCCGGCTATCTGCATATAAGTAATGAGTAATTTCTTATGGATAAATATAAGTTAAATACAAATTAAGGAGATTAAAAATATTTAATTTACAGGTTATAAAAATTGACAGGCAATTGGTATTGAACGTGGGGGAGCTTTACCGACAGCGCTTATTTTTTAGGCAGCTGGCCGCTCGGCGGCACGTTGCCTTTCGATGTGGTATCTCCGCTTAAGGAATCCTGTAGGTGTTGTTTCCTTGCATTGTTTATGGTGCTTGTGTCGGAGATGGATGGCCCGCCGCCCCTGTTTACACTGCTGCTATCGGTAGAGCCACCTATTTTTCTATTTCGATCGGCAGGATTACAGCCGGTGCTGACGTAGAGCAACAGAGCGACCGCAATAATTAGATTTGTTGTTTTCATGGTGATGCTATTATAACGTTTAAAAAAGGTGATTGTCTTTTACTGCTAAACAAGCCTGTCTGCCCGGAGGAAGATAACTGATGCCGCTCTTGGGTTTACTTTTATCAGATGTCACCTTATCCGTTTACTACTTCGCCGCCGTTAACATGGATTACCTGGCCTGTAATAAAGGAAGAGTCGTCTGAAGCCAGGAAAACATAGGCGGGTCCAAGCTCAGAAGGCTGTCCGGCACGTTTCATAGCCGTTTCACTGCCAAACTTTTTGATCTTTTCTTCGTCGAAGGTGGATACAATAAGCGGTGTCCAGACGGGGCCGGGCGCTACGGCGTTAACGCGGATCCCTTTTTCTGTCAGGTTGGTAGCCAGTGATCGCGTAAACGTGGTGATAGCGCCTTTGGTTGATGAGTAATCAATAAGCGAAGGCGAAGAGCGATAGGCCGTTACCGAGGTGGTATTGATAATGCAATCGCCTGCATGCATATGATCTAATGCAGCTTCTGCAAAATAAAAATAGGCAAATATATTGGTGCGGAAGGTAACATCCAGTTGCCCGGGGTCAATCGCCCTAACGTCTTTTTGCGGAAACTGCATACCTGCATTATTCACCAGGATATTCAGCTTGCCAAATTCTTTTATAGTTTGTTGTACCGCGTGTTTGCAAAAGGCGGGGTCTTTTACGTCTCCTTTAATGAGCAGACATTGCTGGCCTGTTAATTCAACCAGGTCCTTTGTGATTTCGGCATCTTCGTCCTCATCCAGGTAAACGACGGCCACATTAGCGCCCTCCTGCGCAAAATGCACACTTACCGCTCGGCCAATCCCACTGTCGCCTCCGGTAATCAGGGCTATTTTTCCCTGCAATTTGCCGGCAGCTTTATAGTTGTCTTTAATGTATTCCGGAGCCGGATGCATCTTTGCTTCAATGCCTGGCTGCCTGTCCTGTTTTTGCGGTGTTTGTTCTTTGGTTATCATAAATTCTTAAAAAAAAGTGTTGTTGTTGAGTTGACTAAATTAGGCCGGGACGCCGACTCTTATTGGAAGCTGTTTAATTAAATAATGATTTTTTTTCTTAAATGTTTATAATATTTAAAAAATTGGAGAATTTTGTGTAGGCACGGGAGTGCAGATCTAATAAACTTTCTTTAAAAACCGATCGATGTAAAGCTCTCGAAAAGGGGGGAAGCCAGCTGTATTAAAATGCTTGAGCAACTGTTTAGTAAAAGCCGTCATCAATAAGATGACGGCCGGTAGTATTTTTTTTAAAGTATTTCAGGCCCTGTTATTATTATCAGGATAAGTACTCCATTGCGCCACGCCTTCGGGCTCAGAGTCCTTTACTTCGGTGCTTTTTTCCTGGCTCATTTGCTTATTCAGCTTTTCGGCCTGTTTAAGTTCCCTCGCCTTATCGTCTTCCAGTTGGGTGAGGCCCTGTGTTTCCCTGACGTGCTTTACCGGGTCAGCTATGTAAATGAATTCTTTTTCCAAATCGGGCATTTCGCCTTCGTTCCACGGGCCGTGAACATCGGCACCATTAGACATATTGAAATACTGCTGGGTAAAGCGTGGATCGGCTGCCAGTACCCCTGGTGGAAAGTTTGGCTGGATATCGTTTAAAGCCGCTTCGAACATCTTGTAATGCGCCACTTCACGGGTCATCAGGAAAGACAGTGTTTCGTGAATGTAAGGATCATTGGTGAATTTCATCAGGTGTTCATAAACCAGTTTGGCGCGTGACTCTGAGGCAAGGTTACTGCGAAGATCGACGGTCAGGTCGCCATTTGAATGGATATAACTTGCACACCATGGTATGCCCTGGCTGTTGCGGGGCGTAACACCGCCGCCTGTAATAACGCCAAACTGTGGATTGGCGAATACTGCCTGGTGAATAATATCTTCTTTGGCAGCTTTACCATTCAAAACCTGCATGATCTCGGAACTGTCGGCAGCGTTTTTAAGCTCGCCATTAACTCCCTTGAGGAGCATTTGAATAGTGGCGCCCACAATTTCAAGGTGACTGAATTCCTCCGTGGCGATATCCATCAGCATATCATATTTGTCAGGGTATGGCACCTTGGCACCAAAGGCCTGGGTGAAGTATTGCATGGCTGCTGCCAGTTCGCCGTTTTCTCCGCCAAATTGCTCCAGTAATAAATTGGCAAACTGTGGGTCGGGGCGCGATACGCGCGCGTTAAATTGTAGTTCTTTTACATGGTGAAACATAACATTTGATTTTGGTAGATAGTGTTATGATACAACCATGGGTAGCGTTTTATGTTTTATAATTTAATAAATTTATTTAATATGAAAATAAAAATGATCTATTTTACCAATCATTAATATGACTACTGTTTCAATAAACTACAAAATTTGAGCATCGACTGCGGGGTAATGCTCCAGTTAGGGGCTTTAATATCACCCCAGGCTTTGGGGTTGTCATATAAATTAAAGTAGCAAACGCCAAAAATATGAGGGTTGGCATTTATTGTTTTAGCGGCATCGGCGAGCCATTTGTCCTGGAAGCTTTCTGATCCCTTTACACCGAATTCGGTTATGAACAAAGGTTTATCAAGAAACCTCATCCGAAAATATTTTCGGTTAAATATGGTGCTGAAGGCTTCCTGCTTATCCTGATCGGTAATGTTTTTATCCGGCAAACCGTAAATGGCTATACTGATATAATCTACCACATCGCTTCCGGGCCAAAAATCCGCCGAGCCCCGGTCGCCGGCAGGTCCCCAAACCTTTCTGACATTTTTGCCCGGCCCTCCGTCAAACTGCATAAAATATCTGAAGGCATTGATGTAGTTAACCGGATCCTGACTTTGCCACTTGTACCGGTGGATCGGGATCTCCATTTCATGCATCCATCTGAGATAAACGATATTCTGTGTGGCAGAAATTATATTAAATAGTTTTTTGATCTGCTTGTTATAACGGCCGTTTAAAATACTTTCCGTGACAGCAGTATCCGGTATTCCGCTGGTGTCACGCCATGGTTCCATGGTTACAATAACGTCATGGTGACGGCTAATGACCTCCGAGAATTTTTTCTCAAAATCGCCTCTTTCAACTTCGCCCCAATCTGTAAAAAGATGTTCTACACTAATTCTTGGTTGATTGAGCAGCTTTTTATTTGGGTCAAATACCCCAATCTTGAGCGATGTCCTTACCGGCTTTTTAGCGGCACTATCCGCGTAGTTGTCGGCACTGTATACGGTATTCCGGTATTTTATATAATAGTCTTTTTGTTCGTTTAGCCAACTGTATTTAAAAGGTGTTTTTCCGGTTTTATTGTCTATGATCAATACAGGTTTGTCTATAAACCTTAAGCGATGGAGCTTATGTTTTAACATATCAGAAACCGTACTGTCTTTTGGATAAAAGTTAGTGCTATCTTCGGATTTGCTTCCAAGTGTTATACTTACATAATCAACAGTCTTATTTCCGGGCCAGTATTCGGTATCGCCGGGATAACCTGAGGGCCCCCAGATGATTTGTGCCTTTGGGGCAATCAGTTTAATTTGTTTTGAAAAATAATTAAATGATGTAATATAGTCTTTAGGCGATTTATATTGCCAGGGAAATACACTGGCCGGTACTTCCATGTCAGGGTTCCAGCGGATAAAAACCTGATGGTGACTTTTTGCCGCCAAAACAGCCAGTTCATGGATCTGCTTATCAAAACCGCCGTTAAGCACTTCAGTTAAAACGTTGTTTTGATAATTTACGCCTTTAAGCCAGGTTTCCACGGTAATTAATACATCATTGTTAGCCAAAGCTGTTTCAACATTGCCCCGGCTTGACCTTATAGCTGTATTTTTAAACACCGCCGTATAACAAATAATGGGTTTTGCCGGTAAGGTATCACTTAAATTCCTGCGGTTAAATATGCCAACCACCTGTTCGTTGCTGCGGTAGTAGTCATTTGTAAAATAATCACTGCGAAAAAGTTTAATTCCCCAAAAGGATATAACGAAGATTATACCTAAACTGATCGTTAAATAAATCTTTACGGACTTTTTTTTCATTGACGATTAATTTTGAAGAGGGGTATTTAATGTTGCGTAGTCAACAGTTACATTATCGCCATCGGTTGCCACAAGGTACAGCCTGTATCTGTCATCATTTTTTGGGATTGTGAGGTATACGTCCGGACCGCCTCCTACCTTTTTCATGCCGGTAGCATTACCCAAATTGTCTGTTTTGACAAGATACCATTCAAATTTCAATCCGGTTTTTAAATACGCGGCGATGTTCCAGTGACCGTAGGAAAATACCAGGGCGTTATAGCGCAGGGATGCTCCGGGAGTAGTTGTTAATGCAGGTTTTAATATTTTAATATCGGGCAAATTATAGACAGGTGTATTGCCATTCCAGTTCCTGCTTATTTTATAAAGGTAACGTTTATTTCTGCCCCATACGTCTTTTAAACCGTCAAACGTGACAGCAGTGCCGCTTTGTTGATCCTGCCAGTTAGCGTAAAAAATTCCGCCGGAATGCTGGACACCTTCAAGTGCACCGGGATCAGTGCAACTGAAAAAATAAGGCGTTTTAAAATCACGGCTAACATATTTCAATGACAGTTTATTATCAATAATTACTCCGAAAGCATCAATTGCCGGTATTTGCCCCTTTAATATTTGCATAGCAGGGTTAAGTGTGGGAGAGGATAAAAGGTCGATGGTTAATGGCCTTGTTGGGTCTTCATGTTTAATTTCATTTACCAAACGTTTTAACAAATTGATATAATGCTGTTGGGCCTGGTACAACTGTGGCCCATGATAAAATTGAGATAGTTGCTGGTAGGTACTATTACCTAAGTTCCAGGCACTGATGTTAGGGTTTGATTTATTTTTATTTATGGTGTTAAGGATGATATTGAATTGCTCGTGCAGGTAGGTGGTATCATTAATGAAGCTTGATGGGGCAGGAACCCAGAAGCTATAATTAATTTTTAAGCCCTTTTGTGCCGCTGCTTCAAAAATTGAGTGGTCGTAAATATTAGGTCCATATATTTTTATGGTATTTATCCCCGCTTTTCTAATGTCTTCAAAATCATTAACTATGATTTTTTTGGTGAGCGGGGCTATGTTCTTGTACCAGTAGTTTCCTTTAGAGTAGATTACGCCTTTTACTGAAGAAAAAAATGGAGGGTTTACTGATAAACGTTTTTGACCGGTAACTGAATCTAGTTCAATAATATTTGTCGAAGTATCTGAAAACTTTCTCGAAGTGCTATTGTAAAGTCGCGATTGCCTGATCAATTGCGATAACCCGGTGGTGTCTGATGAAGAGATGAACTCTGCAAAAGACTTTTTGCTATTATCATTCTTTGCATCGAAACCATGCGCAACATTAAAGTTTGCATCTTCATCCGATTCCTGAGAAGCATATATGCAGATGCCAACCACTAATATGCTAAGTATCAGGCTAACTTTCCTTACACCGAAATATATCTTTCTTCTTAACAGCCAAAAAAATACTTTAACATGCTGTATTTTTGAAAC
>Ga0157372_10007719_pt1 | contig 11438 bp, 10 predicted proteins | sample C55metaG_FD_115307 | JGI IMG/M metagenome (GOLD analysis project Ga0157372, IMG submission 115307) | Corn rhizosphere microbial communities from Kellogg Biological Station, Michigan, USA - C5-5 metaG | ecosystem: Host-associated > Plants > Roots > Rhizosphere > Soil | place: USA: Michigan...
CCGATATACTTCTCTTGATTCATAAAGGCGCTCCTTTTTGGTAAGTGTGGTGTTTCAACGACTCATAACTTACCGCAAAAGTGGGCGCCTTTTGATATTGCGTGATATCGAGATTTATCAGCAATCTAGAGCGGAGATACAATGCTGGTCCGACCCCGAAGGGGAAATACGCTTTGATAAACCGAACCGTGTCGCTCATTGGTGCTTTGTTCGGCCTCGCTAGCTCCGGGGCCGTGGGGACGCTGATGTGGTTCGGCGTTGCAGGCGTCCTACACGCGAATGCCACCGGCATTGGATGTACCTCTTCTGGCCTGCGTCTGTGATGTTGGTTGTAGGCTGGCACGGCACATTTCTCAGCCGCTCGCTCGATTCACCACTCGCAACTCATGTAAAGGTCACACACTGTTATCGGAACGGGGAAGCGTTGTTAGTCCGACCGATTGCGGCCAACGCATGGACAACCAGTACTAATGCACGTGGCAAGTCGTTTCATGACCACGAGTCTAGTTTTGAAAAGTCTTTATCGCGCAAGCTTGCGCTTTCCTTCTCGCCTTTCCGTGTTTCTCTCGCACTCGCCGCGCTGACTTTCATCACACCTTGGAGTGCAAGACAGGCGGGATACTGATTGGGCTATCCGAGTGAGTGCTACGATTGCTGCCGCATGAGTCGCGTTGGTTGTGTGCGAACTCATCGCCGTTCACAGCCGGAACGTGTTAAGCCCTAAATTTGCGTCTCAAGTTACTTTAGTCGGTGACAAACAATTTACAACAGGTTGGCATGACTCATGAGTCTTACCCCGCCCATGCTGAATCAACTGATAACACAGAGTTTCAACTAAAGAGGACTGACATGCCTGTAAGAAATATGGCCGTCCCCATCCTGATCTTCATTGTCTCGCTAGTTTTGACGGGCTGTGGTACTGATAAAACTGTTACGAGCCCGCATCCGGCTGCCGCGGCGCGCTTTGCAGTCGTGGCCAACTCATTGGCCAACAGCATCTCAACCTACACCATTGATCCTCAATCAGGCCTGTTGAGCCCCAAAGAGAACGTGCCGACGGGCGGAGGATCATCAAGGGTAATTGCGGTGGAACCCTCGGGACGATTCGCTTACGTCGGCAATATAGTTTCCAATGACATCTCTGTGTTTTCCATCGACGCGAATACCGGCAGGCTCCACATGGTGGGGGCACCTGTTCCCGCTGGCAGTGGCCCACGGTTCATCGTCGTGGGACCAATGGGCAACATTCTCTATGCAGTGAACCAGCAAGCTAACAACATCTCTGCATTCTCAATCAATCCGACCACTGGCGCGCTCACTCCTCTAATTGGTACCGTTCCGACCGACGCGGCCCCGGTCGAGCTCAGGTTCCATCCCTCGGGACATTTCGCATACGTGGCCAACTTCAATTCCAGCGACGTAACGGTTTACAGGGTTGACAGCACCGGAGCCTTGGGTCTGCTAGGCGCAGTTCCTGCTCGTTTGAGTCCCTCTTCGATCAGCATGCACCCGTCTGGAAGATTTGCCTACGTGGCTAACTTGAGTTCGAATGACGTGACCAGCTTCTCGATCGATCAGGCCAGCGGAGGCCTAACGCCGCTTGGCTTACCTGTCAGCAGCGGCAATGGCCCGACCTCAATCACCTTGGACCCACAAGGCCGATTTGCCTATGTAACGAATGCCCTTGACGATAATATCTCCGTTTTCGCCGTTGATACGGCGAGTGGGACTCTCACGCGCAGTTCGACCGCATTTGCCGGCATCAACCCCATAGCATTGAGTATGGACACTTCGGGCCGGTTTGCATATGTCGCGAACCTCGGTTCAAACAACATCACCGTCTTTACTGTTGATCCAGCCACGGGAACTTTGACCCCAGCCGGGCCACCGGCAGGTACGCTAGAGGGACCGACCTCGGTCGTACTCGTTAAGTGAGCATAAAGATAGTTGAGGTGCGGCACCTTGCTGCTTCGCTCATCGTGAAGTGTTCGCGCTCCGGCGCAGAGCTTCCGCCGAATCAGCAAGTGCCTGCAGATTTTGAGGGTCGCCATCTCTTTTCTCAAAGCGGCCTTTTTTAGCTGCAAGTCTTCTCGCGCCTGCTTAACTTCGTGACGTAGTTTTCGAGTAACGACAAGACTGCTTTGGAGATCAGAGCCATTTCTCGCCCTCATCAAAGCACGGTCCTCAATCCAATGATCGAGCTGCTCTGACCGGACAACCACAAGGCTCCGGTGTCCTGAGACTGGCCTGCTTACGGGTAGCCCCTTCCGCTCCCAACGTTGCACCGTTCGGACGCCACAGTCCAAATATTGAGCAATCGACTTCCAGCCGTTGATGATCACGTGAACTTTGAAGCGGCTAAAGGCGAGGAAGTTTTCTCACCATGATGCGAAAACCGATCTAGAAGAAGGCTTCGGGGGTCAATAACCCGTAATGTGCCGTCAACACCAAAAGAGCAGAGCAGGGTCCGCTTCGGAGGTGTGCGCTCCAGTGGCCTTTTCTGTGTCAATGAGCGTCTCTGACAATGCCGGCCATGTCAAATTCGTTTGGGCATACTCATCCGTGCACTCCGGGGAGCGCGCCATTTCGCTCTAGTTGAATCAGCACGATTGCCAACCAAGGTTCGGTTTAATCAGTTGCAAGTCTGAACTCAGTCCGACCCATGCATCTCTTCGAACAGAGCATCTCGGCGCATCTTAGCGCTTCCAGAACAGATCAAGTCCCGTCAACATCTCACCATGCGAAGAGAAACAGAAGAACGTTGGCGAAAACTCTGTGAGCAGGCGGTTACCGAGCAAGACCCGACCGAGCTCATGAAGCTGATTTCAGAGATTAACCAGCTTGTTGAAAGTTGAAAGTAAGGAAGATCGTCTGCTACGTGAACAGCAAGCGTCGCAATCTGCCGCGTAGCATTGCCCCAAAACGCACCGGCTTTAACGCACCGATCCCGCCAAAACTAACAACCAGCCGCACCAGAGCACGGAGCCGCCGCCGCTTCGCAGTCGTTATGGTGTTGGGATACGCGCTACCCCAACAGGCTACTCGGGTTCTCGACTGAGTTCCAGAATAACCGAGGCAATATCACAAGATTGCGCTGTTTCATTCGCCCTATATAGATTATTACCAATCCATGCCTGGAACACGAGAGCTATGATGGCCCGATCCCAGAAAACGGAGGCAGTGCGATGAACCACGGTTACAGCGTGCTTGGATTTGTCGTGATTGTGATCCTCTACGTATCGATCGGGCTCATGGCGGCGACGGGTGCCATCTTCATGGCTCGGAAGATTCTCGCCCCCAAGGCAGAGCAGATCTTCTATGCGATGTTCCTCATTATGATCGCCCTGTTCTACCTAGCCTTTACCGCCTACTTCGGAGTGGCGACCGCATGGCGGCTGGAACTGGCTGCGGTCGCGGCCTTTTCTGCGTTAGCCCTGTTCGGCGTGCGCCTGCCTTTCGCCCTCATCGTTGCTTATCCCCTGCACGGGGTGTGGGACCTGCTGCACGAACTTCAGGCGCATGGAGTCCACGCCGCGTTCGACCCCGGCCAATTAACCATGATCCCGCTCGCCTACGGCGTTTTTTGTGCGGCCTTCGATTTCACCATGGGAGCGTATTTCTATACCCAGCGGGGCAAGTGGAGTGCCGCGTGGGAACCGGTGTGGCAGCCTTAATCCAGCCAGGATTGTTTTTCCGTCCGATGAACCCGGTCAATGAGTGAGACCATGTCAAATTCTTGTCTCCATCCTGCCTTCGCGACGACTTATCCAGGTGGGTGCGAAGAAGATTGCATCAAAAAATATAGGGGAATCGTATTGTGCGGCGGTTTCGGAGCGAAAACGGCGGCCCAACGACCCAGCAGCGCCCGCCTATTCTAGCGGCCAATGGGATACACGTCCTTGTGCGCCGTGAGGATGTGGAGGCTCGTAAGATCCTTGAACAGTTTGCTCGTTCATCGTTCGATTCACTGAAGCTGTGGCCCCCAAAATCCTATTTCTTTTCACCTTCTCGCCGTTGCGTGATCGCATATGCCGTGGCAAACAATATCGCGATTTGCCTCGGAGATCCTGTAGGACCAGAACCAGAGATCGAGATGACCGCGCGCGAATTCCTAAAGAAATGCAAAAAGAAGAGATGGGGGGTTGCTTTTTACCGCACGTCTGCCGACTTTCTTCCGGTGTATAGAAGGTTGGGGCTCCGAAAATTGAAAATCGGTGATGACGCCCTGGTTGATCTAGGGCAGTTCTCGCTGAACGGAAGGTCGAAGAGGGACATTCGCTCGAAGGCGAACCACTTCCAGCAGCTGGGAATGAGCGTCGTAGAATACCAGCCTCCGCTGGCATCCGAAACTCTCGCCAAGCTAACAAGTGTTGAGGAGCAATGGTTAGCGATTCCCGGTCGTCGCGAGCGAACCTTTGCTGTCGGACATTTCGACCAGAGCTATTTGCGATCTACACCTGTGCTTGCGGTTGCTGATTGCGCCGGAAAGATCTTGGCCTTCGTAAACGTCATTTCAGTCAACCCAGGCGAAATCGCAGGCGACATCATGCGCCGGAGGTGTGACGCCCCTAACGGCATCACGGATTATCTTTTGTTGAAGCTGATTCAGTATGCACGAGAAAAACGGTGCAACCGAGTAAGCCTCGGATTGGCGCCCATGACGGGATTCAAGAAAGGAGAGAGTGCGAGACTTGAGGAGCGCGTCATTCATAGTGTGCTCCGGAAGCTTGATTTTCTGTTCCGTTTTCGGGGCCTCTCTCAGTACAAAACAAAATTTGCCACGTCATCGGAGCCCCGCTACTTGATCTACAAGAATCTCCTGCAACTACCGCGCGTTGCTCTCGCGCTAGTCCGTCTCTCGGAAATCAAGGATCGAGAATCTCTAGTCGGCCTAAGCCACCAGACGCTGACGAGCAGCAGGCCATGAGCTCTCTTGTTCGAATACAAAATCGCGTTGTCATTGTAATCGCGCTTTACGCCAGCGTTTTTGCGCAGAGCCCGCAGGGTGGCAAGAATACTTTTACGATCCGCGGGCAAGAACAAAGGGTTTACTTGTATCAAGCTGCAATTACAGGACATCATCACAAAATCTTGTTTGCTCCTGGGGATGCAGGTTGCCGCGGCTTCGCTGTCGCAATCGCGGAGCGCCTGGTGAAAGCGGGATATGACACCTATTGCCTGGATGTTCTGCACTATCTTGAGAGCTTTACGGGCAAATCGATAATGACCACGGATCAGATTGCCTCTGACTTCAATCAGATCGCGCGCTGGATCCAACAGAAGGATCACGAACCCATTCTGCTTTTGGGCTGGTCTGAAGGCGCAGGCTTGGGGCTCGCGGCGGCGGCGACTCAGGAGAACAAGGCTTTGTTTGACGGGATCATTGCCATCGGCATTCCTGAAGGCAACATCTTGGCATGGCGCTGGAAGGACGTTGGTGCTTGGCTTACCAAGAAGCCGCCTCATGAGCCGACATTCAAGAGCGCTGATTTCATGGCTAGGATTTCTCCGCTGCCGGTTTTCGTAATTGGTTCCACCTCAACTCAATGGGTCACGCCAGAAGCCACGCGCAAACTTTTTTCGCTGGCACAGGAACCGAAAAGGCTGGCAATGGTCACCGCCCACGACCACAAATACAGCGATAATACCGAAGGGTTCTTTAATGCCCTTAGAGACGGACTGGGTTGGGTGCAGCAACACCAGCGCTGATCCTGGCGGAAGCATTTGGTAGCGTTTCAGGTCGCAGCCACATGCCGGAGAATTACATTGCTGGCACTCAATTCGTCAGCAAATCCATCAGAGCCGGATTCTATCCGTACTTGATGGATATTTCCTGAACTGGTGCATAGCAATGTCCTTGACGAACTGCGCTATACGGTCGCTCACGGCCACGATCTCAGACACCCGGCTCACCGCGCGGCCAGGGTCAACCACATTTCATAGCGTCTGAAATCTGTTCATTCGTCCGGCAAGGCGGGACCATAGCACTCGGATGGCGCCTATTCGAGACATAGAGATTTATCGCTAATTCTGTGCGACTATGCTTACTGCATGACGGCCCCTTCCCCGGCGGCATCCCCTAAGGCCGTACTGGAGCACGGACTCCGGCGGCAGATGGGACTTTCCGACCTAGTGCTTGCGCAGGTCCTCTGTGTTGTGGGCAGCACTTGGGTGGGCGTGGCGGCAGTTCTCGGGCGGGCGCAGGCGCTCACCTGGATCGTGGCCATGCTTCTCTTTTATTTTCCGATGGCGGCAGTGGTGGTTCTACTCAACCACACTATGCCGCTCGAAGGCGGATTGTACGTTTGGGCGCATCGTGCTTTCGGCGATCTCGGCGGTTTTCTCACTGCGTGGAATCTTTGGTTTTACGGACTGTCGGTCGCTGTCGCTATTTTGTATGCGACTCCCACCGAACTGGCATATTTGATCGGCCCCAGGGCGGTCTGGCTGCCTGAGAGCCACGCGGCCTCGCTCGCAATTGTCGGCGTGATCATCTGCGCGATCACCGTAGCCGCAATCTACGGTTTGGAGGTAGGCAAGTGGATCCACAACATCGGCGGAGCGGCGATGATTGTTCTCTTCGCCGTACTCATTCTGCTTCCCGCGTGGACGTTGATAAAAGGCCACCCCGCACTCCAGGTCGACACACACACCATGGGATTAGCGCTCGCATTACCGCCGCGCAGTTTGCGCTCGCTGGCGCTGTTTGGACAGATGCTAGTGGGCGCGCTGAGTGGCCTCGAATACACCGCCATTTTTGCCGGAGAAAGCCGTCAGCCTGAGCGTAATATTGCGCGTTCCGTACGGATCGCATCGCCGATCATCTGCGCCATGTTCATTCTGGGAACCAGTTCTGTGCTCGTATTCGCGCAGCCAGGCTCCACTATTGACCTGATCGCGCCCATCCCGCAGACGCTGCGCATTGCACTGGGTAATTCCGGAATCGGAAACGTGGTGGTGATTGCAGCAATTCTGCTGCTCGAACTCAGGCTCCTGGGTGCCGCGAGTTATATGTTCTCCGGTGTGACTCGCCTGCCAATGACCGTCGGTTGGGACAATCTTTTGCCGGAGTGGTTCACGCGGCTGCATCCGCAACGGAAGACTCCGGTGAATTCGATTCTGTTCACCTCCGTGCTGATGATGGCGTTGCTCGTGATGGCTAGCGTCGGTGTCCACGCGCAGGAGGCTTATCAGGTACTCTCGAACGCCAGCCTTACCCACTATGAGGTGATGTACATAGCAATGTTTGCGATTCCGCTCGTCGGTGCGGCATCGTTGCGCAGGTCGTTGCCGGTTTGGCTTAAGTGTGTCTCGCTGACAGGACTCTGCGCGTCACTTTTCAGTCTGCTGATTTCGATCTATCCATTTGTCAACGTTCTTAACCCGCTGGAGTACGGCGTGAAGATCGCCGGAACGGTGTTGGCTAGCAACGCAGTTGCGGTTACTTTTTACACTTTGCGCAAGCGGAAACTTTCAGCAGGCGAAGTTTTGCGCGCGAAAGGAAGCGGCCACGTGTAAATTCGTTTCCGGGCGCCCCCTTCATTTCGACCATCGATAACCCGACAACTGGCGTTACCAAGCGATTGATCAGCGTGCGCTTCTCATTCGCCGTGTCTTGGGCCGATGAGCGATAAAGGAATTTGCAGTTTCCGAATTGCGGATGGCAGGCGCGGAATTGGCTGAATTCACGCCTTATCCTGTTCCAGGCCTCTTTGATTGACTTGTCTGCCCCAGCTACGTAGCATGTTTTCACCTGTCGGGCTTCTCCTTCGCGCATGATTGACCAGACAATCTCACATTATCGTGTCGTCCAGAAGTTAGGGGGTGGCGGCATGGGTGTCGTGTATAAAGCTGAGGACACCCAACTCGGCCGCTTCGTCGCCCTGAAGTTTCTTCCGGACGACGTGGCGGGAAACCAGTTAGCGTTTGATCGCTTTCGGCGAGAAGCAAGGGCAGCATCAGCCTTAAATCATCCGAATATTTGCACCATTCACGAGATCGGCGAGCACGACGGCCGACCGTTCATCGTGATGGAGTTGCTGGAGGGCAAGACACTTCGCGAGCTAACGTTTGGCCGCCCCTTGGAAGTTGAACGTTTGCTTGATCTCGGTATCGAGATGGCCGACGCACTTGATGCGGCACACTCGAAGGGCATAGTTCATCGCGACATCAAGCCTGCAAACATTTTTGTCACTGACCGCGGCCACGCTAAAATTTTGGATTTCGGGCTCGCGAAGGTGAGCCCACTCGCATCTGGCAAGGTTGACGCGACCCCTACCGTCACCGAGGACCACCTGACGAGTCCAGGCAGCACACTCGGCACCGTGGCCTATATGTCGCCGGAGCAGGCGCTGGGCAAAGAACTCGATGCCCGCACGGATCTCTTCTCCTTTGGAGCGGTGCTCTACGAAGCAGCAACCGGCGTACTTCCATTTCGCGGTGACACTTCCGCAGCCATCTTCGATGCGATTCTAAATAAGCTACCTACACCCGCAAGCCGCATAAATCCCGACACTCCAGCAGAATTGGAACGAATCATCGACAAGGGACTGGAGAAAGATCGTGACACCCGCTATCAGAGTGCGGCAGAGGTTCGCGCCGACCTCAAGCGGCTGAAGCGAAACACGGATTCGGGAAGATCTTCCGCAGTGGTCAGCGCGGCTTCAGTTTCTCTACAAACTCCTGTTGGCGCAAAACGCTCCACCCTACGCAGATTGCGGAGCACGTGGGCATTACTCAGTGCGGTCGTGGTTGCTGCTTCGGCGGTTGCGTTTTTGTATTTGCGATCAAGTTACGACGGTCCGCTGACTGTCTACGGGTACGAGCAGATTACGCACGACGGAAATCCGAAGTACCTGGCAGGCACCGACGGAGCAAGACTTTATTTCGAAGACTTTGGGCCCGCGGGGCCGGTGATCTCACAGATCGCCACATCGGGTTCGGAACCCGCCAGTATTAAAGCTCCCAGCCCTGGAATGTATCTAACCTCTGTTTCTCCCGATGGTGCAAATGTTCTCACGTGGGAGGCGGTAGGCCAGACCGCGTTCAAGGGGCCACTTTGGGCAATACCAATTTTGGGTGGATCCGCTCGCAAGCTAGGAGACGCTTCGGGGCAAGCTGGAGCTTGGTCACCCGACGGAAGTAAGCTGGTGTACGCGAACTCACGCGACCTTTACATCGCTAACGCCGATTCGTCGGGAGCGCGAAAGATCTTCACGGCGAGCAACTTGATCCTTGACACAGCCTGGTCCCCGGACGGATCGACAATTCGGTTTGGGGTCGGCGACAACTTATCGAGCGCGGCCAGCCTGATTTGGGAGATCTCTGCTGACGGAAAGAATCCCCATATTCTGCTGCCTGGCTGGGAAAACCTTCCTACCCAATGTTGTGGACAATGGACCCTGGATGGAAGGTATTTCCTTTTTCAGGCGCGAAATAATGTGTGGGCAATTGAAGAAAAAGGTGGCCTACTGCGCAAGCCGAATCGAACTCCCGTGCAGCTGACCTCGGGCCCGATGACTTTCTACACACCAATTCCAGCTAAAGATGGTAAGAAACTATTTGTCGTTGCACGACTGGCTAGAGGAGAGTTGACGCGTTACGACCCAAAATCCGGACAATTTGCCCCGTTTCTGTCCGGTATTTCTGCAGAGGTGAAGCTTTCTCGAGACGGACAGTGGGCTGCGTACATTACCTATCCGGATGGCGTTTTGTGGAAGAGCAAACTGGACGGAAGCCAAAAGCTCCAGCTTTCGATCCCAGGCCTTCGGCCATCGCTTCCTGAATGGTCTCCAAACGGAAAACAGATTGTATTTTTTGGTTTCTCGTCCGGCCAGCGGCCCAAGATGTATACCGTTTCCACGGATGGCGGGACTCCTCAGCAACCTATCCCGGGAGATTCTAGCGAGGAATGGGATACGACGTGGTCGTCGGATGGGAACAAGGTTGCGTTTGGCGGGCCTCCGGCAAACCCTGAGAGCACGATTCAAGTGCTCGATCTGAACACTCATCAAGTCTCGACCTTGCCCAACTCGAAAGGCCTGTTCTCGCCACGCTGGTCGCCGGACGGACGCCACATTGTGGCCATGCCATACGACTCCCGCAGCCTTATGGCTTTTGACGTGGCCACTCAGAGGTGGGAAGAGCTGGCAAAAATGACGATGGGCTTCCCGAACTGGTCTAACGACGGTCAATACGTCTACTTTCTGCATGAAGAGGATGCACCAGCCGTGTGGCGGGTCCGCATCCGCGACCACAAGCTAGAGCGAGTGGCAGACCTCAGGAACTTTCGCCAGGCTGGTTCCTTCAACGTATGGCTAGGGATGAATGTGGACGACTCGCCGCTGTTGCTGCGCGACGTTAGCACGCAGGAGATCTACTCCCTGGAATTTCATGCACCGTGAAAATTCTAAAGGCGCTCCTTTTCGGAAAGTGTGTTGCTCGGACGACCCACAACTTACCGCAAAAGTGGGGCCTTTTGATACCGCGCGACATAGAGATTTGTCGGCCGTGAACGCTTAGAACCTGAGGAATGGCCCAACGGTGATCCTCAGGTTGTTGTGTGCACCGTGGTTGAAGTAGATTTCGTCGCCCGATTCGAACCGGAAACCGAGCGGGCCAAATGACGCTTCGAGTCCGCATCCCGGGTAAATGACAGCGTTCAGCGTGGATTCTCGCAAGCCGAGAATGGCGCTCACCACATTGCTGTACGGGAGCAGGCTAGGACTGAAGCGGAAATCGATGAAGCCTGTCTTGATGGTTACGAAGGGCCGAAATCCACCGGCAGGCTGAAATTTTGGTCCAAACAATCCATGAGTGACACCTATCGAGGTGTGCGCGATGGCGGCCAGATCCCCGTTGCCAGCATTGATATAAAGCTCGTCGAAGTTGACACCATAGTCGTAAGCCAACTCACCCTCGAACATTACATTGTGGTGGATACGATACCCAAACCGCCCGCCGATTCCGAAGTTGCTGGTACTGGTTTCCGACACGCCCAAGTAATCCAGCAAAACACCGGCTTCAATTCGCTTCTGAGCCGAACCGAATGGACTTGCAAGCAGGAGCGTGAACAGGACAATAGAGGTTTTTGGCATGGGGAGAGTAGATTGTGGTCGTTTAGGATGAGCAGCAAACAAATCGAGTTGCTGGTCTATTTGCAAATCTGGAAAGGTGTTCTTACGTTACACGCACAACGGAGAATCGAAAGATGATGAGGGATATCGAGACTTACCGTCAACTACTACGTCTTGCGCTGAAAAAACGAGCGGGTGGTCGACGAATGTCACTCGGAAGACTGAATCAGACCAAATCGTTCAGAGGCAGCTCAACGGATATGAAGAAGGTCTTGAGCGAACTTGTCGATGAACGATACAGAGATTTTCGACAGTTGCCCGATTCGTTACTATGAATGCGAAGAAGCTGGGTCGATTCTTGTA
>Ga0157372_10007725_pt1 | contig 11430 bp, 10 predicted proteins | sample C55metaG_FD_115307 | JGI IMG/M metagenome (GOLD analysis project Ga0157372, IMG submission 115307) | Corn rhizosphere microbial communities from Kellogg Biological Station, Michigan, USA - C5-5 metaG | ecosystem: Host-associated > Plants > Roots > Rhizosphere > Soil | place: USA: Michigan...
ATGGGATTACCAGCCGTTCCGCGATGCCTCGCACGAATACGTCCGCGGCAAGACCGCGACCAACGCGAAAGCGCTGAGCCGGATTCCGTACGTCGATCCCGTCCGGCCCGATCATCCACGCGAAAGCGCCACCAGCGATTGAGGCATTCGGCCGGCCGTTCAATCCCCAACAGCCGTTCCGAGCCGAATGCGCCGGGCTCGCGATCGTGGGTGTGAAATCGCGCGAGCCATCGGCGTACGTTTCACGCAGGCGACGTCGGCGCGCCGCGACCCCAGAAGCCGTCCTGCGCGAAGAGGGCGTCGATCGCCTCGTCGAGCCATCCGAGGTCCTCGAGGCAATCCAGCAGCGTGTACCGCCGGCGGATCAGACGCGCACGCCGATAGTCCTTCGCGAGCTTGCGCAGCGGCACGCCCACGTCGCGCGGCTGAGATGCCGCACCGCAGGCGGCGAGCCACCGCTGCAGCATCGCGGCGGGAACGATGCGCGCCTCGATGCGCGCACGCAACGCGGGCCATCCGCCCTGCAGCGCACGAAGCCGCGCCATCCGCAAATGCGCACGGGACAGCTTCGCTTCCATCTCGGTGCGCGCGCTCGCCACCAGCGACGCCTCGGCAAACGACGCCTGGAGCTCGGCCTCGATCGCATCGCGGTCGAGAGGCGGTGCATGCTCGCGCTCCGCGGCACGCCCCGGCACGTCCTGTGCGACGAACCACTCATACAGCGCGAGCATCGCGACCGTGCCGATGCCGACGCACGCGCCGTGCGCGGCCGGCTCGCCGTCGACGCGAAGACCCTCCATCTCCCAGACATGAGCGATCTGGTGATCGCTGCCGCTGGCGGGCCGCGAATTGCCATGGGCCTGCATCGCGAAGCCGGTGATCAACAGGCCGTCGACGAGGCCGCGCAACGCCTCGGTGCGGCGCGCGCGGATGCCCTCGTACCCGGCGAGCCACCCCTTGACGTGGTCCTGCACCAATGCGAACGGCGCACGATCGATGGGATCCTCGCCGAGCGCGTCGGCAAGCGTCCAGTCGGCACCGGCGACGAGCTTGCCCGCGAGATCGCCGTAGCCCCATGCCGCCATGCGCGCCGGCGCATCGGCGACGACGTCGAGGTCGGCGATCACGCCGATGGGTGGCGCGCAGGCAAGGGTTCGCTTGAAGCCCCCGTCGAGCATCGAAGCGCCCGATGCGGCGTAACCATCCATCGAAGCCGCGGTTACGACGCTGACGTAGGGCATGCCCGCGACTTCGGCGGCGTACTTCGTCATGTCGTTGATGACGCCTGCGCCGACCGCGATCGGCAACGCGGCCTCCGCACGAAGCCGCGCCGCGACGTCGCGCGCGGTTTCGGCGCGCGGCTTGACGCGCGGAACCTCGTCCAGGACGATCGGGTCCGCGGTCGCGATGTTCGCCGCGCGCAGCGTGGCGAGCGTGCGCTGTCCTGCGGCCGCCATCGTGTTGGAATCGGCGACGATCCGGCACGGTCCCCTCTGTCCGAGCCGCGCGAGGACCTGCGGCAGGCGCCCGATCGCACCGGGATCGACGTCGACCGACCGCGTGACCGACGCGCTGCGAACCGCCGCATCCAGCAGCGCCCTTGCGTCGGTCGCCGTGCGCAAATCCCGTGGATTCATGCGAGCGCGAACGCCGGGCGGCGCGTCAGACGCCGGCGAGACATGCGAGGAGCTCGTCGTGAATCGCGCCGTTCGACGCGATCTTCTCGAGATCCTCGTCCGTCGAATCGCGACCGTCGAATCGCGTGACGCGTCCGCCGGCCGCGCGCACGAGCGGCATCGCCGCCGCGTGGGAGACGATATCCGCCTTGAGCGAGACGAATGCGTCGAGTCGCGCATCGGCGACGAGCGTCAGCTCGAGGCCGCCGGACACGATGATGCGCACGCCGCGCGCCACGTTGCCAAGGCGGCGGATCGCCTCTGCGGCGCGCGCGACTTCGCGCTCGCTGAAGTGCGACGTGAGGATGATCGACACGACCGCATCACCGAGCGACGCGCAAGCCGACACCCGCACGTCGCGACCGTTCACCGTCGCGATGGTGTCCTCGACATAGCGCGCGACGATGCCGGCGAGCGGCGCGTGCAGCACGCCGACGCGCGTGCGCGCCTCTTCCTGATACGCCATCGTCACGGAGAACCACGGCAGGCGCGACGCATAGTTGACCGTGCCGTCAAGCGGATCGACGATCCAGCGCGTGCCACCGTCGGGGCCGCTCGCGCCCGCCTCTTCGGAAAGAATCGCCGCGCCGGGCGTCAAAGCCCGCAATCCGTCGATCACGAGCCGCTCCGACGCGAGATCCGCCTCGGTGACGACATCGCGCAATTGCTTGCGCGCGACGTCGTGGGGCTGCTCGTGCATCGCGACCAGCGTCTGCGCGGCGCGCGCCGCGATCGCCTCGGCGCCGGCGAGAATCTCGAGACGGTTCGGCGTCACGCGACAGCCCCCGCATGCACGGTCTGCGCCGCGGTTGCGGTCTTGCAGCGACCTTCCTCGGATGGCCTCCAAACGCTCATTGCAGCATCGCCGCGGTGTCCTTGACGATCTTCTCGTAGCCCGCCTTCGGGTCGAGATCCCCGCGCATCACCGCATTGATGATGTCCCGCTGCGCGCGCCAGATGCGCACCGAGTTGCCCGCCGGATACCCGACCCACCGGGCGGCACGGTCGGTCTGGAGCGACGCGGTGCGATAGTTGGGATTCCTGTCGTAGAAAGCGCCGAGGAACGGCGCATCGTTGGCACGCAGGTTGGTCGGCATGTAGCCGGTCGTTTCCACGACGATCTTCTGCGCTTCGGGACCGGTGACGAACTTGAGGTACTCCCACGCCGCCTTCTGCCTTTTCGGATCGCGCGTCGTGATGATCGCGGCGTTGCCGCCGGTCGGCAGGCCGCCCCGGGCCTTGTCGTCGACCGGGAACGTGGCCGTGCGCATCGTGAACTTGTTGCCGACCAGGTCGGTGATCTGCTTCAGCCGGCCCGGCGTGTCGAAGAACAGGCCGACCTTGCCGGCGAAGAACTGCTGGCGCGACTGGTCGAGCGCGATCAGCGGCATGCCATCCTCGGTGACGAAGCGGCGAAACTTCTGCATGACCTTGACGCCGATGTCGGGTCCGCCGAGCGGCACGCGATCGCCGTCGACGACGACGCCGCCCGCCTGCATGATCATCGAGTGATAAAGCCAGTTCCCCGGATAGTCGTGCACGTCGTAGGCGAGACCCGCGACGTCGGCGCCCAGCGCATGGATCTTCGCGGCGAGCGCCATCGTGGCGTCCCACGTGTCGGGCATGCGATCGGGATCGCCACCCGCCTTTCGCACGAGCTCGACGTTGTAATAGACGATCGGCGTCGACGCGTTGAACGGGAGGCCGTAAAGCTTGCCGTCGACCTTGCCGAGCCCGAGGATGCTGTCGGCGTAATTCTTCGCGCGGAACGCGTCGCCTTCGGCGGCCAGCAGCGGCCCGACGTCGACGATCTGGTTGCGCCTGGCGAGCGCGCGGGCCAGCTCCTCGAGCAGATCGTAGCCCGAGTAATAGACGTCGGGAAGCTGATTGGTGACCGCCGAGCGCATCATCGTCTGATGGCCATCGTCGTAGGTGGGCGCCGGCGCGCGGAACACGATCTTGATGTCCGGATGGCTCTGCATGAATTCCTTCGCGATCGGCTCGTGGAACTTCGCAAAGGACGGAAACGCGTAGTAGACGTCGAGCGTGACTTCCTCGGCCCTGGCGCTTCCCGCCATCGACAGGCACGCAAGCGCGATCGCGCACAGAAAGGCTGTTTTCATCGACCCCCCTCGTGAAGCAGTTGCAGCTACGTCGGACGCCCGCCCGGATACTCGGCAGGAAGCGTGAAGCTGTGGATCGGCCCGTAGTCACCGATGACGGCGACGTGGCTGACGATGCCGATGCCGGGGCGGTACACGTGCAGCGCGAGCCCCGGCGGCTCGTGGATGAAGCGATTGTCGTCCGCACTTTCGAAATCGAGCACGACCTGATGCGCGGTGCTCGGCGCGACGAAGCCTACCGTGCCGGCCCAGCGCACGACGATCGGGCGGTGGCAGTGGCCGGCGACGACGCGCTCGATCTCGGGATGGCGCGCGATCAGTGCACCGAACGTGGGCGCGCTGCGGCACATCATCGAGTCCATCGCCGGCAGGCCCGTGCGAAACGGCGGGTGATGCATGAAGATCAGCGTCGGTTTCCCGTGGCCCTGCGCGAGCGTCCGCTCGAGCCATGCTTCGCGCGCCGGGCAGATCTCGCCGCCATGGTCGCCGCCCACGACCGTGTCGAGCCCGATCAGCCGTACGGGGAAATCATCGATGACGTAGTGCAGGAAGTCGGCGTCCTGCGTCAGGTAGCGATGCCGATCGGCAAGGCACGCGCGCATGACATCGCGCCGATCGTGATTGCCGGGAATCAGGAACGCGGGAACCGGCAGTTCCGCCAGCGCGTCGCCCACCTGCCGATATTCCTCGGCCAAACCGCAATCGGTGAGGTCGCCGGTGGCGATGATGCAATCGGGCAGCGGATCGAGGGCGGCGATCGCAGCGATCGCGCTGCGCATCATTGCGTTGGTATCGATGCCCGCGTACGCGCGCACGCCCGGCGGGCGGGCGTGTAGATCGGTGATTTGCGCGATGATCATGTCGAAAGCGGAGAGGGGCGAGAGGCGGCTGCGAACGGCGCCGCTCGCGCGCTCAGTGCATCAGCGTGGCCGTTTCCTTCATCAGCTGATCGTAGCCGGCCTTGGGGGCGATGTCGCCGCGCATGACGCTGGTGATGATCTCGCGCTGGGCGCGCCAGATGCGCACGGAGTTGCCGCCCGGATAGCCTTGCCATGGCACGGAGCGTTCCATCTGCAGCGCCACCGTGCGGAAGTTCGGGTTCTTGTCGTAGAACGGACCGAGGAATTCGGATCCGGGCGCGCGCAGATTGGTCGGAAGATAGCCGGTGGTCTCGACGACGATCTTCTGCGCTTCGGGCCCCGTCTCGAACTTGATGAACTCCCAGGCTGCCTTCTGCTTCTTCGCGTCGTGCGTCGTGATGAGCGCCGCGTTGCCGCCGGTCGGGAGCCCGCCCTTCGCCTTGTTGTCGATCGGAAACGTCGCCGAGCGCAGCGTGAACTTGTCGCCGATGAGGTCGGTCACCTGGCGCAGCCGTGCCGGCGTGTCGAAGAAGATGCCGATCCTGCCTGCGATGAACTGCTGGCGCGACTGATCCCAGTTGATCAGCGGCATGCCGGCTTCGCTGACGAAGTTACGGAAACGGTCGAGCACCTTGACGCCGAGATCGGGACCGCCGAGCGGAACGCTCTTGCCGTCGACGACCGTGCCGCCGGCCTGCAAGATCATCGCGTGATAGAGCCAAACGTCGGGCCAGTCGTTGACGTTGTACGCAATGCCGGCGACATCCGCACCGCCGCTCGCCTTGATCTTCTTCGCGAGTGCCATGATGCCGTCCCACGTGTCGGGCATGTGGTCGGGGTCGCCGCCCGCCTTCTTCACGAGGTCCGCGTTGTACATCATGATCGGCGTCGACGCATTGAACGGCAGCCCGTAGAGCTTGCCGTCGACCTTGCCGAGCGCGAGGATCCGGTCGGAGTAGTTCGCCTTCCGGAACTCGGCACCCTCGGCAGCCAGCAGCGGGCCGAGATCGACGATCTGCTTGCGCTTCTCGAGCGTGTGGGTCAACTCGGTCAGCAGGTGGAAGCCGGAGTAATAGACGTCGGGAAGCTGGTTCGTGACGGCCTCGCGCATCATCGTCTGGTGGCCGTCGTCGTACGTCGGCGCGGGTGCGCGGTACTGGATCCTGATATCCGGATGGCGCTTCATGAATTCCTGCGCGATCGGCTCGTGGAACTTCGCGAATGCCGGAAACGCGTAGAGCACGTCGAGCGTCACCACCTCGGCGCGCGCACCCGTCGCCATCACGATCGCCGCCAGCAGGATCGAACCCAGGGCGGTAGCCATTCTCTTCATCGCTGTCTCCTTTCGGTGGGGACCAAATGCGCTTGTCACTTGATGCCGGTCATCGTGATGCCCTGAATGAAGCGCCGGCGTGCGATCAGGAACGCGATCACCAGCGGCGCGGTCAGCACCGTCGCGGCCGCCGTCAGCGCGCCGTAGTTCGAGCCCGATTCAGCGTCGGCGAAGAACATCATGCCGAGCGGCGGCGTCGCGAGATGGGTGTCGGAGATCACGATCAGCGGCCAGTACAGGTCGTTCCAGTGCGCGACGAGCGAGAACACCGAGAACGCCGCGATCGCCGGCCATGCGCTCGGCACGACGATGCGCCAGACGATCTCGAATTCGCTCATGCCGTCGAGGCGGGCGGCATGAATGATCTCGTCGGGATAGCTCCTGAAGAACTGCCGGAACAGGAAGATCGCGAACACCGACAGGAAGAACGGCATCATGATCGCGAAGTACGTGTTGAGCAGGCCGAGCCTGGCGAGACCCATGTACAACGGCAGCGCCGGCACCTGGATGGGGATGCAAAGCCCGAGCAGCACCAGGGCGAACATCGTCGTGCGGCCGGGAAAGCGCAGCTTCGCGAGCGCGTACGCACAGGGAACCGCGACCAGCACCTGCACGACCAGGATCACGCCGCAGACGATGACGCCGTTCAGCGCAAAGCGCAGCAGCGGCACCTTGCTGAGCGCGTTGCCGTAATTCTCGACCCCGTTGAAGTGCTTCGGCCACAGGCTGAAATCGACGGCGAAGATCTCCGGCGGCGACTTGATCGACGTGACCACCATCCAGACGAACGGCAGCAGGATGAACATCGCGCCGGCGATCAGCACGCCGTGCACGATCAGCAGCGTCAGCATCCGTCGCGCGAGCGCCGATGCCGGCGTGACCGGGCGCACGCGATGCGCCTGGCCCGGCAAAGGCAGCGATGTCGCCATCAGTAGTGCACCCGCCGGTCGAGGACGAACGTCTGCAGGATCGAGAACAGCAGCACGAACACGAGGAACACCAGCGTCAGTGCGGCCGCGTACCCCATGTGGAAATACTGGTAGCCCTCGAGGTAGATCGCGTACAGCAGCACTTCCGACGAGCCCATCGGCCCGCCGCGCGTCATGACGGCGACCGTGTCGAACACCTTGAACGCGGTGATCGACGTGGTGACAATCACGAACATCGTCGTGGGTCCGAGCAGCGGCCACGTGATCGTCAGGAAGCGGTCGATGCCGCCGCGACAGCCGTCGATCTCCGCTGCTTCGTACAAATCGCGCGGAATCGCCGACAGGCCCGCGAGGAAGAGGACCATGTTGAAGCCGACGAGATGCCAGATGCCGATCGCGGCGAGCGTGGGCAGCACGTACGCCGGCTCGCTCAGGAAAGCGATTTCGTGCACGCCGACCGTGCGCAGCATGCCGTTGATCGGCCCGAGGCTCGGGTGCAGCAGGAATTGCCACACCGTCGCCATCGCGATCAGTGTCGAAGTCACCGGCAGGAAATACACGACCTCGTAGAACGAGCGCGTGCGCTTGCGCCCGTGCAGCAGCACCGCGATCAGCAGGCCCAGCCCGACCGCGAGCGGCAGCACGATCGCGACGTAGACGAACGTGTTGGTGATCGAGCGACGAAAGACCGGATCGGCGAGCGCCTTGGCGAAGTTGTCGAGGCCGAGAAAGTGCGTGTCCAGTGCGCCGAGCTGGTAATCCGTGAAGCTTAGGTAGAGAAGGACTGCGAGGGGGATGATGTCAATCAGCAACAGCAGCGCGAACGCGGGAAAGGCGAATCCGCAGCCGGCCAGGCGCTCGATCAATTGCTGCCGGTTGCGGGGCGGCAGCGTGGCGGACGTCGCAACGGCAGCAGCCGCGGTCATCGAGCGCGTACCCCGCTCATGGATGAACGGCGCTCATCGACACCGCACCCACGCCGCTCGCAATATTCGGCACTTCGGCATCGGCGATGCGATGCCCTTCGGCGTCGAACACGTGGCACGCCGCCGGCGAGAACACCAGCGCCAGATCGCGCGCACCGTCGACGAGCGACTCGGGGTCGGCGGCGATCTTGCAGATCACCACCCCGCTCGCCGGCTGCGCGAGGTCGACGTGCACGATATATTCGGCACCGAGATTTTCGCTGCGATGCAGGCGCCCGACGAGGACGTGCCGGCCCGCGGCCGGCGCACCGAGCTGCGCCGGTGTGATCGCCTCGGGCCGGATCCCGAGCGTCAACGCCGCGCCGACCGGCCGCGGCACCCGGATCGGGAGTTCGGCGCCGAAGAGCTCGACCGAGTGCTGCGCGCTCACGCGCGCCGGCAACAGATTGATGGCCGGCGTGCCGATGAACTGCGCGACCTTGACGCTTGCCGGGCGCGCATAGAGATCGCCCGGCCGGCCGAGCTGCAGGATCGCGCCGTTGTCCATCATCGCGACGCGATTCGACATCGTCATCGCCTCGATCTGATCGTGCGTCACGTAGATGAACGTCGCGCCGAGCCGCGCGTGCAGATCGGCGAGCTCGGTGCGCATGTGCACGCGCAGCTTCGCATCGAGATTGGACAGCGGCTCGTCCATCAGGAATGCGGCGGGCTGGCGCACCATCGCCCGTCCGAGTGCAACGCGCTGGCGCTGGCCGCCCGAAAGCTGCGATGGGCGCCGCTCGAGCAGCGCGTCGATCTGCAACTGCGCGGCGACCGCATGAACTTCGCGCGCGATCTCGGGCATGACGCGCCGCCTTCGCAGCGACAGCGCACGCAAGAGCGGCAGGCGGTCGAACAGTCCGAGACGCGACATGACGAGCGGCAATGCAATGTTGCCGAACACGCGCATGTGCGGATATAGCGCGTAGCTCTGGAAGACCATCGCGACGCGCCGCTCGTGCGGCCGCAGGTGATCGACCGGCGCACCGTCGATCAGCACGCTGCCCGACGACTGCACCTCGAGCCCCGCGATGATCCGCAGCAGCGTCGATTTGCCGCAGCCCGACGCACCGACCAGCGTGAGGAACTCGCCGTCGGCGATGTCGAGATCGATGCCGGCGAGCACGGGCACGTCGCCGAACGACTTGCCGACCGATCTCAGTTCGACCTTGGCCATCGTGTCACAGGCGGCGGCCGCACGTGCCCCGTCAGGCGGCGCGCTTCGGCGGATAGACCTCGTGCAGCACGTCGTCGATCCACAGTGTGGAAAGACCCGGGATGTCGGCGCGTGCAACGGTGACGCCCGACGTCGTGAACTCGTAGACGGCCGCGGAGGCGCTTCTCGCCGGGCATGTCGGGCTGGTTGTCGGGTCCGACCAGAAAGCCGGACGACGCACACCAGACATAGCGGCAGCCCGCGACTTCCACGTCGCGCCACTTGTGCAGATGCCCGGTGGCGACCAGCGCCACGCCGTAGCGACCGACGAGCTCGAGCAGGCGCGCGCGCGGCGCGGGCTTGATCGACCAGTAGCCGGTGTCGCCTTCGTCGGGCGCGTCGATGAAGAGCGGCCGATGCGTGAACCATGCGATGCGCCGGCCTTCCGCCGTGGCCATCGCCTGCACGAGCCAGTCGAACTGCTGCGCTTCCTCGTCGCCGCCGTCGCCGAACAGCATCGAGTCGATGCCGATCAGGCGCCAGCCATCCACGTCGTGCGACCAGTAATCGGCTTCGAAATGGCGGCGCCAGCGACCGAGGCGCGTTGCGTTGACCGGTTGATGCGGATTGCCGGCCTCGCCGACGTCGTGATTGCCGGGCACAGCGAGGACCGGTGCGCCAAGCGAGCGCATCAGCTGCGCACCCTCGCGCATGTCTTCCTCGCTGTCGGCGCCGTCGACCGTGAGATCGCCGGTATGGATGACGAGCGCCGCGTGCTGCTGCAATGCCCAGTCGCGCAGCGGCGCCCAATTCGCGGCGAACTGGCGCTTCGCAGGACTGAGATGCGTATCGGAGATCTGCAGGACCCGGGCCATTCGACGCTTTCCGTCCGATTTCCGGCGGATTGTATAGATGCTTTCCGGGCGTGACAAATGTATTTTCGCAACCCGGCGTCAGGCCGCGCTGCGAGCCAGCGCGCAGGCGGCGCGGGCCGTCGCTTCGTCGCAAACGAAGACCGAGCCGAGCCCCGCGCGCAGCGTCGATGCGATCGCATTCACCTTGTGGCGGCCGCCGGCGGCGAAGACGACGGTGGGGATGCGCGCAAGGTCGCGCAACGGCAACGCGATGGCACGCCGGTTGATTGGATGGTCGATCGGGTGGCCGCGATCGTCGATGAACTGCGCGATGACGTCGCAGACCGCGCCCGCGCCGCGCAACTCCTTGGTGCCGACGTCGTCGGGCAGCGCGTAGCGCACGAGCATCGAGCGCCGCGTCACGTCGCCGATGCTGAGCACGGCGATGTCGCTGGTCTCGATGCAGCGCAGCGTGTCGCGGAACACGTCCTGCGCCATGATCGTGTCGCGCGATTTCGGACTGCCGGCGTAGATCGGCGCGACGAGATACCAGCACTGCGAGTGCAGGCGCCGGGCGAGCTCGCCGGCGAGGTCGAACGTGTTGAATTCGAGCCCGTGCGTGAGGCCGCCCATCATCGAGGCGACGCACAGGTCGGGATAACGGCCGGCGCGCATATGCCGGATCATTTCGCGCAGCGTAAGGCCCCAGCCGATGCCAAGGCCGCGGACGCGGTTGTTTTCGAGATAGTGCGAGACGAAGCCCGCGGCGGCGCGGCCGACGATGACCGGGATCTGCTCGTCGTCCTCGGGCGTGGGCACGATGACCGCGCCCTTCAGCCCGAAGTCGCGAATCATCTGCTGCTCGAGCTCACGCAGCTCGCGAGCTCGGCATTGAGCGTGATGCCGACCAGACCGTTGCGCCGGGCATCGACGAGGATGCGATTGATGCGAAGCCGGGTCGTGCCGAGCCGGCGCGCGATCTCGGCCTGCGTCAGCCCCTCCATGAAATACAGCCAGGCGGCGCGGACCTCGGTGTGCTTGTCGTCGATCATCGGGACTCGCGTGTCGAACGCAGCTCGGCGCCTCGGGCAACCCGCGCCGACCCCGTGCCCCGGTTTCCGCGGCGCGCTGTAGCTTAATGCGTCCGCCTTGCATCTGCAAGCAGGCGTTTACATTTGCATGGCACGCGTGCGTGCCGCGCCGGGGCGGCGAAGTCGGGCTTGCCGTCCCGACTCCGGCGTCGGCGTCAACCCAGCAGGTCGTTCGAGATCTTGTGGCCGCGCGCGTTCGCCCGCCGCTCGCCGCGCGCGCTCCCGTTTCGTGGCGCGGCGATCGAAAGCACCGGCTTCAGATAGCGCCCCGTATAGCTCGCCTCGACGCCGGCGATCGCTTCCGGCGTTCCCTGTGTGATGACCTGCCCGCCGCCGGCGCCGCCTTCGGGGCCGAGGTCGATGATCCAGTCGGCCGTCTTGATCACGTCGAGGTTGTGCTCGATCACGACGACGGTGTTGCCATGGTCGCGCAGCCGATG